>Ga0208903_1000058_pt1 | contig 109104 bp, 94 predicted proteins | sample AntAceMetag02UKJ_FD_184769 | JGI IMG/M metagenome (GOLD analysis project Ga0208903, IMG submission 184769) | Saline lake microbial communities from Ace Lake, Antarctica - Antarctic Ace Lake Metagenome 02UKJ (SPAdes) (version 2) | ecosystem: Environmental > Aquatic > Non-marine Saline and...
CACCACCACCAGAATTGCCCATCGAAAGGAAGGTGGGAGGAACCACATAAGTATTGGTGAAGAGATCAGCGTCCGGCTGAGAAAGAGGAATCACGACCACCGCATGCGGCTCAACCTTATACTTTAGTTGAGCAAGCGAAGTCGTGTAACGAAGTGCCTCAGCAATGGGAACATTTCCCAAGCGAAGCGTGATGCGGGTATCACCTACGCCCCCACCTGATCCAAGAGCAGCACCACCGCCACCGCCCTCGAAGCCAAAACCGTCGCCGCCAGCAGGAGCCGCAGGAGCAGCCGAGACCGCCCCGAGGGTTCCTGCATCAAGGATAATATTAATCCCCTTCTTCGCAGCGTTCGTCTCAGTTGTATCGAGCTCGACACTCCGCTGTTGAATGAAATCGAGCGCATCCTTGAGAGGTGTATCAGCAAACTCAATGCTGGGAATCATGATCGTTTTGAGTTTCTCTTCAGTATTACGAATTTCAGTCGTACTCGTATCGGTAGGCAGCCCGATATCCGGAGCAACATCAAGACCACTCGGAACCGGGGTCTCCCAGCCAGCCGCAACTTGTCGAAGCATCTTCGAACGAGTGTGATCGTAAGCAACGTCGTAATAATTCATACGCTGACGCTCGTTGTTCTCCTGCCCACGTCTTGCCGCGGTGTTGTAAGGATCTTCGCTCAGCGCCTTATTGTATTCACGATCGGCACGATCGTAGTCACCAAGATCAACGTAACCCTGACCTGTCTTCAAAGCCAATTGGACACGGCGCACTCGCTCAAGATGAGACGGAGTCAATGCGGGTGAATAATAATCAGGATCATTGAGCTGTTCCAGAAGCTTTTTGGCTTCGATATTATCAGGGTCAACACTTGGCTGAAGGACGTCTTCCACGAGAGCGATGGACTCAGGATAACGACCTTCATTTGCGCGATCACGAGCGAGAAGAACACTTGAGCGTGCGAACTGCTGGATGTAGGCCCGACGACGGGGCTCTGTCATAGGAGCATCAGGAAGAAGATCCAAGGCATTGCGATACTGGTCGATCGCTCCCTGGTAGTCACCGTCAGCCATTAGCTGAGACCCGCGTAAAGCAGCTTCATCCGCCTTCTTAACCTTCTCCTGCAATCGGATCACGTAATGTGAAGCGATGGAAGGAACTCCACTTGCTCCCACGTTTCCATCAGGGGCGGCGGTAGCGCCGGAAATACAGGCAAATGAGGTTATCGCGCATAAACATCCCAGCAAGGAATACGTGATTGTTTGATCTGTAGCACTCATGTTCATAATTCTTTGCATCAAAGGGCCTTCCTATCCTAAGGTTCCGATGGTACGGCAATCGAAACCAGAATAATCGACTTTTGTCAACCTTAGTTCTTCTTAATTTCTACCGTTTGTTCGGGTGCGTCGCCTGTTTGATAGGTGATCACAGTAAAGTCCTCGTTAACTTTCACGACCCGATATTTAGTCTCGGGGTCAATCGTCAGATTGAAAGCATCGCCTTCTTTCACATATTCCTTGAAGGAAGGGTCCAACTTAAACTGCATTTGAGCGAAATACGTCGGTATGATTTCTTCTTTATCCTTAACCAGTTTATACTTTTCATCCTTTGAGAGGTAGGTAATGGAAAGGACCGTCGCATCGACATCGATCCCGAATTGGTTCCGAGCCATCTTCTCCTCGAAAGAATCGAGCCGGAACTGGCCGTCATCGGAAGTTTCCCCCACTCGCAGGTAAAAGTTCTGCCGTTCTGGCCATTTGCGGGTCGGTACGCGCATAATCTGGAAGCGTTCTTTGTCAGGACGAGCAGAAAACTTAAGGTTGTATTCTTGCTGTTCACGTGAAACAAAAAGTAACTTATCAGCGTAAGGAGGATGAAAATCAGGATCGCGAGGAGCCGTCTTCGCATCCCACTCTTCAAGGTTGTTGTAGCCGTCATTGTCAGGATCCTGAGAAAGAACACCCGCGGTCAAGAAATCCAAATTGTTGGCAATCAGCCACGTATTCGAAACAGGAGGACGCAACGGTGGAGTCGTAGAATCCAGCATGTCATACAATATTCCCTTAGCCTCAACAATCGGGATAGAGACGAAAAGAGGAACAGGCTTCTGACTCTCACCCGCCCCCAACACGACTGTTTTCCAGACGAGCTGACGTTGCACGTAGCCCGTTGCAATTTTTGCTATATTGATGAGGGGCTCAGCTATTTCATTGTTCGGCACGGTCGACCGAAGCTGAAACCGCTCCGAGAAACCAACCGCTTTCTTTGCAAAGAGACCGGAGAGGCCGATCACAATCAGGCCCACTGCTACAAGTAAAAATTTATGCCAAGGTTGTGCGTTCATCGTTTTCTAGTCTTCTTTTTGTCGTCCTCGCCTTCTTTCGCTTTGGCCACAACGTCATCGGGGTTCACAAATCGAGCGATATCGATAATCATAAAGAGTTCAAGCTGCTCCTGCCCCATAATAACCCGGGCATCCTTGCTCGCGGGCACATAACCAGCCGCCTTAGCATTATCCCTCACCGCGTCATCACTTTCAGTCCCATAGCCCCACTCCAAAAGCGTCTCATAACCAGCCACCATCTTCGTCTCAGGGTCCTCAAAAATGGGGACGGCACCGCCGTCATCCGAAGTTAATTTCGGAGCCCCCTCAATCACCTGGTTCTCAAGCTTGAGCACTCTGACGATGTAAAAATATTTTTTGTCGTTCGCTATCTTATTAATAAATGATTGAAAAGAGTCATGCGGAGCGACAAACCGCATCCGAACGGGGTATTTGTGCACCACAACTCCCTCGTTGTTAATCTCTGAACCGCCCGACTCTCCCGGAATCAAATCGCGGTCGAAACTACTCATCGAAGTGGCGCCTGCGGCGACCAATTCCCTCAGCATATTATCAATAGCATCGAGCTCATAATCAAGGATCGATACGATAAGCGGAGGCGGCAGGTTCGCGCTGTAGCGCTCAAAGCCTAGCTGAAATTCTTCGACAGTCTGGATTTCCATTCCACCCACTTGAGCAAACGCGCGAAATTCTTCGACTCGCTTTTTGACTTTCTGCTGAAACGTAGTGTTCTCTATTTCGGCGTTCAGTGGCGTCTGAAAAGTATTAAGACTTTCAAACAAGCCTTTGACGGCGAGGTCATATTCACCCGCCTTTTTCTTGATCGATTCCTCGTTCTCCTCGTTCGGGTAAGGAACACGGCTCTCGAGGCTTTCGATCATACCCACCTTATTGCTCCAACTGGAGTCAGCATCAGCATACTCAGTGTATTTCAAGAAGGCGAAAAAACCCGTAGCTCCTATAATGAGAGCGGAAAAAACGCCAAAAACTATTAACCAAACCTTAGAATTCATACTGACTGCTGGAAAATATTACTTACTGAATTTCACCTGATTTTCCTCCGGAAGCGGAAGCCTCATCTCAAACGTGTAGGCATACCGATCATCGCTTGTGCCCACAACGGCCTCGCCGACCCCACTGAAATCGACCTCCTTTAAATCGAAGAACGTGTCGGTCGATTCATCAGCGGCGTCATCCTTAAGTCTCTTGAAATACTCATACACGACGCTGTTCCCTTTCACATTCTCACGCCAAAGCCCCTTGATTAGGAATGAATCAACCGTCATCGCCTCGCCTGTCCCTTCAACATTTAATTGAATATTCTGGTCACCAATCAACGGAATACCACCGGAAAGAGGCTCGACCGTCGTCAGAAACAACAGATCATTTTCCATCTTTGAGGCGAGATAATTGAAAATTCGGACCCAATAAATGCGGTGAATCACCGCATCTTTATAAGGGTTCATCTGTCCGTCAATCTTCTTAATCTCATCTTTGCCAGCCTGAATCGCGTCGTTATGCCCCTTGAGAGCATCCGCCTTACTCTCAATCTCTGAAGCCTTTGCCGTTGTCACTTCAGCCCCCTTCATGAAGAAGATTCCCATCGCAGCAAGGAAGGCCGCTAATGCGAGTACCGAGACAACAAGCGCCGGCTTGCGTTTTGCCAGAATTCGATCCCTCTGAACTGACTCGGGAATCAAGTCAACCTCCATGGGAACTTCGCCTGCCTGATGAAGTGCGCTTCCTACTAAATCCCCGAAACGGTGAGCATTTTCAGCAATGAACTCAGAATCCACGCCTTTGGCAACCGCTACATTTCTGAAGGGATTGAAATGATCAACCGGGATATTCAGTTTCTCCGCAAAAAATTCCCGAATAAAAGGCAGTCCCGATGTCGCACCGCTCAAGAGTATCAACTCAGGAGCCGCTCCAGCCTGCTGGCTTCGGTAAAAAGTGATTGTCCGCATGATTTCAGAATGCAAACGAGTCAGCGAATTCCGCACTACCTTTGAAATACCAGCGATTTCAGGGTCTTCATGATCGGCATAGGCGCCTCCGAGGGCGACGAAGCCATCGTTTATTTTCCGGTAATCGGCTGCTCCGAAATCAGTTCCGAACTCTTTCGCAATCGCCCGACTGATATCAGCTCCGCCGATCTTAACCGTCCGGATGAATGATTTACCACCCTCGCGGAAAATCATATCGGTTGTTCTCGCGCCGATATCGACGAGCAAAACAGCCCCCTCGTAATCGGCGTAGTTGTAGGCAAGAGCATTAAAGATAGCGACCGGCGACACCTCGGCACCGGCAGACTTGAGCCCGGCTGCGCAGACCATTCCATCAATTTCATTCAACTCATCAGACTTCACCGCAGCAAGGAGAACCTCAACCTCGATGTCGCCCGGTTCACCCATGAGCTGATAGCCCCAAACCACTTCATTGATTGGATACGGCACCTGCTGTTGAGCTTCAAATTCCACAATTTGATCAACTTGTTCCCCATCAAGGGCCGGGAGGCTTGCAAACTTCAAAAGCACTGGAAACGAAGTGACGACGTAGGACACCTTTTTCCCCTTGGCCTTGAGAGCCGCAACAATCTCAGTGAGCGCCTGAGCCCCCTGAGCGTTTCGCGAATTATCCTCTGCGGGATCGCCTATGAATTCACGGCGCTCAATCTGCTCAAGCTTCACGCTTCCATTAGCGCTCTTGCTAAAAATTGCTCCCGTGATCTGCTGGGAGCCCAGCGTCAACGTTATGATTCGATCATCTGCCATGATTTACTTTTCCAGTAGGAATCCGAAGCGCTTAAATAGTGTGTGCGAAGAACGGATAAATTGAGAAGCGCTTACTTTTTCGAGGCTTGAGCGTATCGGTCAATCCAGAGCAAGGCAAACGGGGTTTCATCCTTCGTGAGTATCCCAGCGACGGTTCCACCGCTCCAAAACTTCGCCTTCGAACCGCTCATTGACGACGCGCCTCCGATGATGACTCCGTTATAGTAAACTTCTACGCCCTGAGCAATCACTGAGGAAGGCTGAAACTTCTTAAAATCACCGGTGATCTCACCAAGGGTGCTGGGAGAAACATAAGCCGCTGAATAATACTCATCCCCCGGGACGACATTGATGTGCTTCACGTCTCCGGTGAGAATTCTAGGGTTGCCCGATTGATCACGGAACCCAACATAGTAGCGGAACAACAATTCAGGCACGACCTTATCGTCGTCCCCCTTCACCTCAAATTTCACTTCCAACTCGAGCCATTCCCTAGGATTCGGGACATTTTTATTTTTAACTCCACCCGCTTGAAATTGAGGAGTTGGCTGTGCCTCGATTTCAGGCTCGTCAACTTTGATATCCCCTACCGCGAGTTGAATCTGAGACATTCCTATTGTGGAAAACCCAAGAACCCCGACCAGAACGAGCAATGTAAGCAGTGATTTCATAATAACAGAATAGAATTTTACAGATGAAGTCAACGAACCTCACCTTAGCGTTGTGACACTACGATAAATATTTCAAATAGGTAAAGGCCCAAATCATATCATTTCGAAGATTTTTCTCAGAAGCGTTCGATGAATCCACGAATCCCCCCTAGAACGGGACTTCCGGCTCACGGCCGAAATTTTATCACGTTTTAGAGGCTTACGTTCCCCTCCTTTCTTAACTTCTGATCGGTTGATAGTGACTCATGGGTGTAATGTCAATTAAATCGAGAGAAAATCCGGTTTTTTTTACCACCGTATCAATCAATTCCTTTAAAGATTGCGATACGACCCACCCACTCAAAGAAATCCCCGGGAATTCGCAACCTAGAAAACCGGCGAGGGCGGAACTAGCAATACATTACGTTCAGAAGAGAAAGCCGTTTCTTTGTCCCCCTCATAAACTTGCTCGAGACAAATCAGAAGACTCCTCAGGGAAGTTCGACAATTTCAACGGCCCTCCCGCCCCTTTAACCTGGCATTCCTCTCGAGCCACTTAGGTAATAAAACGGGTGGGTTGGCCGCTCACTCGAAAAAAGCTCACAGGAAAACTAGCCCTGTCTTTCGCAATCGCGCGATGGGCCGCCTAAAAATCCATATTATTTGCCTGTCCGCGGATCGCCAAGTTCAGCTCAGGATCCCTTTTGAGCTTCGCCTTGACCCGTTTCAACGCGAGCGCTCCGCCGTCTAGATTCGCCGCAGATTTCGGCCCGTAGCTCAGCTTAAAAAGCTCCGGTGCAGCCCAACACTTTTCACTTTCACTTCAACTTGCTTTAACCGCTTCGACATCTCTGAGCGCTCAGAAAAAGAGTGACCGCAAAATAGATGACAAAGAATCACGAAGACAATCTTGGAGAAGGCTGAATCAACACGGCAAGACCTCGACGGATTTGGGACGGATTGACATCCCTGAAACGAAACCGGCAGAATGAAAGCGCTTAGTCGCGCTGCCATAAAAGCGCCGGATCAGCGATCCCCGCTTTCCTCCAGCTCAACATCGACACGAATGCCATTGAGCTGAGCGGATGCAATCGCGAGACTGCGAATCGCACTGATCGTCTTGCCACCTTTACCAATGACACGTCCCGCATCATCGGGATGCAGACGGATTTTGTAAAGGTGCCGCTCTCCCGACATTTCGTGGAGAACGCTCGCTTCTCCGGGGTGATCGATCAGCTTCACCACCACGTATTCGAGAAAATCATGAATCGCGAGACCTGCTTCCATTTTCCCGAACAGAAAATCCCGACGCCATTGACGTCAGGAGAAATTCAAATGGCAACTTAACCGCTTACGCAGAAGCAGAAGCTGCCTGACGTGCCTTCTTGATAAGGCTGCGAACAGTATCAGAAGGCTGAGCGCCTTTTCCGATCCACTCGTCTGCTTTTTCAAGGTCGATTTTGAAATCATCGGTATCCTTGAGTGGGTCGTATGTGCCTAGGAGCTCGATAAAAGCGCCCTGACGACGTGAACGACCATCGGCTACAACGATTCGATAAAAAGGCTTATCCTTTGATCCTTCGCGTCTGAGTCTAATCTTAACCATTTTTCTAATCTTTGTAGAAAGCCCCGCTGCCCGGGGAAAGCAAAAATGCCCCACAGAGGCGGAGCGAACGACTTAATACGGGCATCTAAAGAAAAATCAACCGGTAGTTTAAGCGTTTCTGTGAACAATTTTGCTTCAAAGCCTGGAATTATCCTCGCATTTTGACTCTAACACCATTTCAATCCACTTCATGGCCCTTGAGGAATCAGACATCGCCGAACACGCCGGGAAAGTTAAACGCTTAACCGGTGCGCTCAATCAAGTGCTCTTTGGACAGGAGGATTTAGTCACTCAGGTCGTCACTGGATTGCTTGCAAGAGGCCACATTCTTCTCGAAGGCCTTCCAGGACTCGGGAAGACCGAGCTAGTCAAAGGCCTTTCAAAATGCCTCGACCTCGACAACAAGCGCATACAGTTCACTCCGGACCTGCTTCCCGGTGATATCACAGGAAACCCCGTACTTCAGGAAACGGAAAGCGGACGAGAATTCGTTTTTCAAAAAGGCCCTCTATTCGGTAACCTCGTCCTCGCAGACGAAATCAATCGAGCCTCACCAAAGACCCAATCTGCGCTACTCGAGGCCATGCAGGAGCGGCGCGTCACGGTGCTGGGAACGACGCACGAGCTACCGGACCCGTTTTTTGTCATCGCAACTCAGAATCCGATCGAGCTCGAAGGGACCTACCCGCTCCCTGAGGCTCAGCTAGACCGGTTTCTATTCAAACTCGAAGTTTATCGGAATCCCGTCGAGACTCTGGAGAAAATTGTCTTGAACCGCGAAATCGGAGTCGAACCAACCGTGGAGAAGGTCATGACAGGTGAGGAACTCGCGACGATTACCAATGCGGTTCGCGAAATCTACCTTCCCGAAGTCGTCGCCAACTACATCGCCCGCATCGTCGACGGAACCCATCGCGGCCAATCGAAAAGCGCCGAGGCAATTAAATTTGGGGCAAGCCCCCGGGCCGCACTTGGACTCGCTTCTGCCGCCAAGGCCAAAGCGCTCATCGAAGGCCGGATCAACACCAGCTTCGAAGATGTCGCAGCCGTTGCGACACCGGTCCTGCAGCATCGAATTATCCTTGAATACGAAGCACGTATTGAAGGTCGCACGAGCCGGGACGTCGTTGACGAACTCTTGAAAGAGATTCCCCGACAGAAATTGGACCTGCCCTCAACGCTCAAAGACCGCTGATCAAAAATCTGCCGTGAGTTGGCAAGAATCCTTCACAGAAGCGCGTTCATTCTTCACAATCCGATTTCCATGCTTTCCCATTTGAAATGCTTTGCCCTCAGTGTGGCCTGCCTCCTCGTGAGCTTCGCCGCCACCGCGCAGGACGAGATCGCCAAAATCACCTACCCGCAAGTGCCCGACACTTCCGCTACGGTTCAGAGCGTTTTTGGAAAAGCAGCGCGCCATGGCGCCCTCCCCTATCGAATCACGATTCGTAACAATTCGGGTAGGGACCGCCTCTGGGTAGTCACCTTAAAAGAAGGCAACAACTCCAGAAAACTGAGCACTGAATCCCGGTTCAAGTTTCTCGTCAAAAACGGCACCGAGATCCGGGAAGACGTCGTCTTCCACTTCGCTCCGGCTTTCCTGGCCTATGATTACCGCAACCTCGAAGTCACGATCACCGCAAACGGCCTTGACCGGTTCAACCGAACCAGTAGTGATGAAACCAACAAAGACTTCCCTAATCTGGCAATCAGCAAACCTCTGGCACAGCGAAGCCTCGCAAAGTTGAACGACCTCGTTAAGCAAAACGACTCTCAGAATCACTACTTTGCCCACACTTTCGAAGTCGATTACCTGCCGACAAACTGGATCGGATATTCAGCTCTCGACGGATTTCTGATCGACGCCGATGGCCTCGCCGAAGTCTCTACCGCCCAGCTACAAGCGCTACTGTCCTGGGTAAGATTCGGCGGAAACCTCGAAATCTTCTTCAAAGAAGGCCGCGAGCTGGAGAAAATCCCAAAGGCGATACAAGAGAAGCTGGGCCTTAGAAATTCAGCGGAGGTGAGCCTCGGCCGCATCGAACTTCAGCGGTGGAATGGTTCTGAACTCGATTCCAAGCTGACCTCCAAACGAGGACCTCTTCTAAAAAACTACCACCCTCGTGATCAGTCCCTCTCCAACGACTTTTCCAACAACTGGCAACTGCAGAAGCGCCTTGGCATCAAGACCTTCAACCCCGTTTTCGTTTTCAGTCTTCTCATTCTTTTCGCGATTCTCGTCGCGCCGGTGAATCTCTTCGTCTTCGCGAAAAAGGGTCGCCGTCATCGACTCTTCATCACCACCCCTATTATCTCGCTGGGCGCCTGCCTCATTCTCATCGCCGCGATTTTCCTGATGGACGGGCTCGGAGGAAATGGACTCCGAGCCATTTTTGCCGACCTCCAACCGGGCCGAAGTGAAATGCGCCTCTACACCACTCAGGAGCAGATTAGCCGCACCGGGGTAATGATCAATCAGGGGTTCGAAACGGAGATCCCCTACGACATCAATCCTGTCAATTTGCCGTCCAGCACCTACAACCCGTTTTCGCGCGGCGGCAGTCAGTCGACGCGCTACGAGATTGCCAAGACAAGCTATCAAGGCGGCTTTTTTCGGAGCCGCTCCGAACAGGGGTTTTCGATTCGGGCCGCCAGCGCAACTCGCTCACGCATCGAAAAGGCCGTTATTACTGATGGCGTCCCCGTTCTCGTTTCCAGCCTCGACACCGGCCTGAGCGAACTTTTTTACCGCGACGAAAATGGTAAAATCTGGACGACTCCGAAAAACTCTACCATCGCATCTGGAAGCACTATTCCGCTGCAAGAATCCACTGTCGAAGCATTCGAAGAATGGCTTCGCATAAAAGCTGATCCTCTGAGTTATTCTCTTAAATCAAAAATCAAAGGAATGGCCAAAGAACACGATCGCTTCTTTGCAAAAGTGATCGATCCCGAAGCCTTCGCCCTGCCGACCCATCCCGGAATTAATTGGGAAGACACCCAAACGCTCCTTACCGGCACCCCGCTGGAAAAAGGAACCCTCAACGGTCCGGAAACCGGATCACCTGCATCGACCAATGAGTGACTTGAGCGACACCCCATCCGAAGCAGAAAAAACCGTTAAGGCTACCGAAGCGACGGGAACTACCTCGATCCCGCCGAAGACGCCTGCGATCGAGGTGAGGAATCTCTCGCGCTGGTTCACCGGAGTGCATGCCGTCAACGACATCTCCTTCACCGTCGAACGCGGGCAGGTCATCGGATTCGTAGGAGCCAACGGCGCGGGAAAAACAACGACGATGCGTATCCTTGCGACCCTCGATTACCCGAGCGGCGGGACCGCAAAAGTCGCCGGATACGATGTCATCAAATACCCCGGCGAAGTTCGCAAACGGATCGGATGGATGCCGGATCACTACGGCACCTACGACAACATGACCGTGCTCGAGTATCTCGATTTTTTCGCGAGAGCGCTCGGCTACAAAGGGCAAGAGCGCATCGAGCGCATCGCCGATGTCATGGATTTTACCGATCTCGGGAGTTTGTCCAACCGGCTCATCGACAAGCTCAGCAAAGGAATGGGCCAACGCCTCTGCCTCGGTCGCGCCCTCATCCACGATCCCGATGTCCTCATCCTCGACGAACCCGCCGCAGGCCTCGACCCGAAAGCACGCGTCGAGCTGAAGCACCTCATCCGCATCCTTGCAGAAGAAGGCAAAACCGTTTTTATCAGCTCGCACATTCTCTCAGAGCTCGATGAAATGTGCGACTCGCTCCTTTTCATCAACCAGGGGAAAATCATTCACCACGGCACCTCCGAGAGCCTGCGGAAAGGTTCATCCGAGACCTCGATCATTGACGTGCAACTGTCCGAGACCCCGGCGCGACTTCAGGAATGGGCGTCCCTCGCTCCCAACGTGACTTTTAAAGATGCCACCAAAACCGGAGGACGCATCGAAATCGATTCGGTCGACGACGAAATCATCGCGACCGTGCTTCGGCGCATGATCAAAGACGACCTCCCCGTGACCGATTTCCATCGCCAGGAAAGGCGCCTCGAAGACGCCTTTATCGAAATCCTCGGAGAAATCGAAGCCTCCGGAACCCCCATCGTAAGCTAACCCGCCATCAAACGGGGTGAAGTCCCTGACAAAACCCTATTGAGTCCTCAACTCAACCCTGTTAGGTCAGAGCGTTAAGCCTATCAAGCCCGGACTTTTCACCTTTTACGCCACGAAGTGGCCCCCATGAGCAAACCTTCTAACCGCACCCCTGACGTCATCATCGATTCGATGACTGATTTTCCGGCTCGCTTCAGCCCGATGCTGGTGAAAGAACTGCGTCAGGGCATGAGAACGAGTCTCTTTGCGGTGGCGTTCATCCTCCTGCAGACCTTCATGATTCTCTGCTTCATGGCGAATATTGCGGAACCCGGCTCGCCGGAAGCGAACGGATTTTTCTGGTTTTTCATTGTCACGACCTTGCTTGTCTTGCAACCGCTGCGCGGATTCAACGCTCTCAGCTCTGAGTATCAGCTCAACACGATGGACCTGATCCAACTCACGAAACTGAGCGGCTGGCGCATCACCTTCGGCAAATGGACCGCGCTCAATGCGCAGACCCTGCTCTTCATCACCGGGGTGCTCCCCTACCTCGTGATGCGCTACTTTTTCGGGAACATTGATCTCATTCTTGACCTCGTCACTTTGCTCCTTCTCGGACTGGGATCGGCCCTCACCAGCGCCATCACAATTGGATTCTCCGTCTTCCGAAATTTCCTTTTGCGCGGCATCCTCATCGTCGGTTCCGGTGTTGGCGTAATCGGACTGTTTGTCATGGTTCAAGCGGATATCTTCCGGAGCGGGATCAACACCGACGAATCCGCGAGCCTTGCGCTTCTGGCGATTTGCTGCCTCTACGGGTGCTTCTTTTTCCTCGCCTTCGGAGCAAGTCGCATCGCCTACCAGTCTGAAAATCTATCGACCGCCAAAAGGGTCGCGGCACTCGCCATGAGCGCGATCACCTTCTGCTTCTTTTTGCTCCCGGTCGACATCAGCGAAGTCATTATTCTCGCGAACGGCATCATCTTGGGCTTCGCCGTGATCGACGCGGTCACTGAGGCGCTTCCGAACAACGCCCGCGTTCTCATTCCCTTTCGAAAAAATGCTCTCACCCGCATCCTCGCGCTTTGCTTTGCACCAGGCTGGATCGGCGGGCTCGGCTTCTTTTGCCTCGCCTTCGCCTTCTGGATAGCAGGATTCGGACTCCTCGACCACTTTAAGGGCACTGGCTCCTCGAATACCGAAGATTGGGTCTCGCTAGTCTCCGGCCCGAACCTTCTCATTTTCCCGCTCGTGATCATTCATCTCTTCTTTTATCGCCAATTATCGAGCCAGTTTATCTTCGGGATGTATACTTTTATTCAGGTCTGCCTCCTCGCAATTTCGATGCTAGTCCTCGTCATGGCAGGTACCCTCAGGGTCTACGAGGAAATCATTTACGCCATCGTCCCCCTCCCCTCCCTGCTCCTTTTTGCCGCCGCCGAAGGAGAAGCCGGTAAGCCACATTTCTTCTTCATCGCGATTGCGACGACCGCGATCTGCTTGCTCATTCCCTGTCTCCGCAGTCGAGCACATTACCGCGATTTTTTCCGAAACCTCAAGTGACCTATGCCCACCGTTTCCACAGAGCTTGATCTCAATGCGATTGCGGCGCGGGCACGGCGGTATGCAGAACTCTTCACCTTGCCGCTCAAAGATAGAAACTGGCGAGGCAGTGCCGGCGAATTCGCTGGATCAGGAGCCGGCAGCTCGCTCGATTTTCAAGATCATCGCAACTACCTCCCCGGCGATGACCCTCGACACATCAACTGGCAGGCGTACGCCCGGACCGGCAACTACTCTCTCAAGCTCTATCGCGAAGAAGTGCGGCCCGTCGTAGAGATTATCTTCGACGTCTCGGATTCGATGTTCGCTGATCCTGACAAAGCAACCCGAGCACTCGAACTCTTCTATTTCGCGGTCGCTTCCGGCGAGAAATCAGGAGCCGCGACCCACGTCTATCTTACGAAAGGACCTCGATGGAAAGCGCTCGAACCCGGTGCCGTATACTCGCACCACTGGGAGCAGGTAGGCACTGAAATGTCTGCAACCGAATCTTCCGCCTCACCCAATCTCATGGCGATTCCGTTGCGGGCCCGATCGCTGCGAGTCTTCATCAGCGACTTGCTTTTTCTGTCCGAACCGGAGCCGACGATGCAGGCGCTTCTCCATCACAGCGGTCGGGGCATCATCCTCTGCCCGTTCACTCGTGACGAATCGAGTCCGAGCTGGGAAGGAAACTACGAATTTATCGACACCGAAAGTCGCGCAAGGCATGACAGGCGGATCGACCGCACTGTCTTAAGACACTATATCGAAGCCTACCGGCGCCATTTTGCGCAGTGGAAAGCCGCTGCGATTCGCGCACAATCGCCCCTCGCACGCATCCCGTCGGAAGCCACCTTTGAAGCCGCCCTCAAACTCGAAGCCGTTCCCTCCGGAGCCCTGAATTTAGTGTAAAAATACATTCGAAAATCTAATTCGCAAAAGGACGGAATGGAATTCATTCCGCTACCTCAGAAGCCAGCAGTTCAAAGACAACGCCAAACGGCAAACGCAAAAAAACGTAACGAAACTCGTTTCGTTACGCTCCGCCCCCAGAAGCCAAGCACCTTTTACTTTTAACTTTCCCACCTTCCCACCTTCCCACGGCGCGAAGCGCCACCCATGCCCGTCATTTTCGCCAACCCTCTCGGATTTCTTGCCCTTCTCGGCATTCCCGCGATTCTCCTGATTCACTTTCTGCAAAGAGAGTCTCGTCGACTTCCCATCAGCACCTTGTTTCTCCTAGAGCCGATCGACCGGCAAAGTATCAAGGGTAGAAAATTCGACCGTCTTCGCAGTTCTATCCCACTCTGGCTGCAGCTACTCTCAGTAGTCATCCTGACCTGGCTGCTTGTTCAACCGCGCTGGACAAGCGAACGCTCGGTCCAGCGTGTCGTTCTCATCATCGACAGCTCCGCGTCGATGGCCGCCTTTAGAGACCGTCTCGCTGATGAACTCACCGCAGCAATCCCCCCGCTCACGAGTGCCGTCGCGACGACCGAATACCGTCTTCTCGAATCACAACTCCGCGGCGACAACCTTTACAGCGGGACAGAATTTCCCAAGCTTCTCTCAGCGCTGACTTCCTGGAATCCCTCCGATGGCGCTCACTCTCCCGAAAGCACCCTTCGCGTCGGACGCAGCCTCGCCGGATCCGATGGCACCCTCGTCTTTGTGACCGATCATCCCCGTGAATCGCTGCCCTTCGGGACAGTCCAACTCAGCATTGGCGAAGTGATCGAAAACGTTGGGTTCGCCGGACATCGCATTGAAGGCGAAGGCTCCGAGACCACCTGGGAGGTGACGGTTCGAAATTACGCATCCAATCCTCAGTCACGGGAGTGGCTACTCGCGGCAGGAGAACAACGCACCGCCTTTCGGACGATCGATCTAAAACCCGGTGAGACACGAACCCTCAAAGGAAAGTTCCCTGCCGGGACGAAGCAAATTCAGCTGCTTCTCAAGCCGGACGCCTTTCCCCTCGACGACCAGCACTTCCTTCTCATTCCGGAAGCGAAAGAACTAACCCTTTCCCGAACCGGAGATGCCAATATCGAAGAATCGGTCGCCAGCATCATCGAAAGCCTGCCAAACACACCAGAGAGCGAACCCGGAGCGATTCCGGATCTGGTTTTTGCGACCTACAATCCTCTCGCACCCACAGCGCTTCCGCCACGCTCAATCACTTTTCTCAATCAACAGCAAGTTCCTCAAGGCTATTTCCCCGGCCCGATCGTGAGAGCGAATCACAGTCTCATGAAAGATCTCGACTGGCAGGGACTCATCGCAAAAAAAACCCCATCCCTTCCCGCGACCGAAAGCGAGGACGTATTGCTGTGGCAGGGCGAGCGACCACTGATCCTATTGCGACGCAGCGAGGGCATTCGCCAACTCATCTTCAACTTCGACGTCCTGAACTCGAACGCGGCGCGCCTCCCTTCTTTCATCGTCCTAATCCATCGCTTCGTAAATCAACTGCGGGCCGAGAAAGTGGGCAGTGAATCCGCCAACGTCGAATTGAGACAGGAATTGAGAATCGCGATCGATTCCGGCGACGGCGCAGAAACGCTAAATCTCAGAAGTGCAGGCACGACAGTCGCAATCCCTCTGCCCCGAGCAGGCTCGCTGAAGGCATCAACGACCCCTGGATTCTTTGAGATCGATCAGGGTAGCGAACCACGTTTCAGCGGAGCCGCCAATTTTGCCGACACCCGCGAAGCCGATTTTTCCGAGGCAGCACCCTATTCAGAGCTCAAAGCCCTCCCCGCCAAGATCACCGAAAACCGAACCGTAAGTGATCCCTCGTGGCAACTCTGGCTCTTGGCAATCCTTGCTGCGATTCTGACGGCATGGGCACTGATCAATCGGAGAGAACCTGAAGGTGAGAAAGAGTTGCCCGCTTAATCGCGAAAATCGGGGAGGTCAGGTAAAGTTCCCGCGCCACGAAAACGGGATAGACGCTTGCTCGCCAGAAGACACAATATCAACTAAGGTTCCCGGTATGAAGTCTGAAAAACCCACTCCCCCGATGAACCGTCGCCATTTTATGAGGTCTGCTGCGGCGCTCGGTTCAGTCGCTCTTGCCGCCAACGCGCAAGGCGTTCGCGCCGCGACTAACAAAAACAGCAAGCTCCGCATTTTCCAAATTGGAACGGGTGGCATAGGCGGGATGCAACGGAAAGGCCTCAAGGGTCATCCCATGGTCGAGTTTGCCGGATTCTGCGACGTCGACGAAACGATGTTTTCCCGGATCGAAGACTATCACGGCGATCCATGGAAGGTCACTGACTACCGTGAGGCCTTTGCAAACAAGCTCGGCGATTTTGACGCCGTCATTGTTGACACACCTGACTTCAATCACTGCCCCATGATGGTGACCGCGCTCAAGCATGGGAAACACGTCTACGGCCAGAAGCCCCTCGTTCATCAACTCGATGAACTTCGGACCATTCGTGAAGCACTCGCGGCACGCCCTGATCTTCACACACAGATGGGCAATCAACGGGCCTGCACGACCGGTCGGATGCAAGCGGTTGAAATTCTAAAATCAAATCGTCTCGGACGCCCTATCGAAGCACACATCTGGACCGGCGGAATGAGCCGTGGAACCTACTTTGTCGATCCCTGGAGCCCTATTACAGCAGGAACACCAATTCCCGATACGATGAACTGGGATCTATGGAACGGAGTCCTCACCGAAAAGCTTCCCTACAGCGAAGATCTTCACCCGAGACGCTGGCGCTCCTATTGGAACACCGGAGGCGGTATGCTCGCGGACTGGGGATGTCACCTCATCGATGTGCTCTACTTCGCCTATGATCTCGCTGCTCCTGAAGCGGTTCAGACCAACACAATGAAGCCCTCGAATGACTGCCACACGGGATACAATCAATCGACGATTACCTATCCAGGTGGCGATAATTTCGCAGGTAACAAGTTCGTTCTTCACTACAACGACAGCAAGATTCGACCCTCGTTCGCCTCGCTTGGATTGCCGGTTTCAAAAATCACAGGAAGCTGCACGATGATCGTTTGTGAGGAGGGTTCGCTGCTCGTTGAGCCCGGCGGAAAAATGGAAATTTACCGCAAAGGGAAGCTCGTCGAAAATGAGCCGATGCCGGAAGTGGCCCCCCGCCAGCACTGGAAAGACTGGGCGGACTGCTGCCTTGGAACTGACAAGCCTCTCTGGACCCGTTTTGACATCGGATCACGTATCACCGAGCCGGCATTGCTTGCCACCAAAGCAACCCGCTTCCCCGGCGAAGAACTGCATTGGGACGCCGCGAACTATCGCTTCACCAATCACGAAAAAGCGAATCAGGAAATTCTATCCCGCAGCTACAGCGAAGGCTTCGCTCCTCCGGCGCTGGGATAGCAGAGATAATTTACTGACCTCACGACTCTATTAAGAGACCATCGCCACTCAGTCTATCTTGAGTGCGACGGAGAAAGGTAAGCGAGAATGTCTTCGCTGCGCGCAATGGTGGAAAAATTCCTCGAGAAATCTGTTTCGCCGGCGGTTACCCGGTAGCACTTCCCGATTTGAAAAACTATGAAGACGATCTTCCGCCTCCTCCTCGCCGCATTGGCCTTCTCATCAGGGTATCCTGCCACGGCTGCCGAATCTGAGAAACCTAACATTCTCTTCATCTTTGCGGATGACTGGGGGTGGGGTGACTTATCCTGCCATGGGCATCCTTATGTGAAGACACCCAACATTGATCGCCTCGCAGCGGAAGGAACCGACTTTCATCGTTTCACGGTTGCGAGCGGCGTTTGCTCGCCCAGTCGGACCGCAGTGATGACGGGGCATTTTCCAGCGCGCTACAACATCGACGGTCACTTTGCCTGGGTTCCCAGTAACGAAAAACGGGGGATGCCTGACTGGCTCGACACGGAAGCCCCCACCCTTCCCCGTTTTCTGCAGACGGCCGGCTATGCCACCGCCCACTTCGGAAAATGGCATCTCGCTAACAACATGATTCCCGATTCTCCGGTTCCCAGTGCCTACGGATACGACGAATACGGAGCATTCAACTGCGCCGGTGAGCAGATGCCGGTTCACGAGGATGCGATGCACACCAACGCGTTCATCGAAAAGTCAGTCGCTGAAGGAAAGCCCTTCTTCGTCAATCTCTGGGTCCACGAACCTCACACTCCCTTTCACACGGTCCCTAAATACGAGTGGCGTTTCCGTGAGATGGAAAGCAAAGAAGATGCCATTTATGCCTCGGTCCTCTCCCATGCCGACGACCGAATTGGAGAAGTGCTAGACACACTTGATCGTCTTAAAATCGCCGACAACACCCTCGTGATATTCAGTTCCGACAACGGTCCCGCGAGAGCATCCAAGAAAGGTGAGCTCAAACTCAGTTACGATACCGCAACAGGCGCCGGTTGGGGAATCAACGCAGCGAAAGGGATCACGGCCGGCCGCAAAGGCTACAAAGCCGCACTTTTCGAGGGTGGGATCAACGTTCCGTTTATCGCACGTTGGCCCGGAAAAATCGCCGCAGGAACAGAAAACAAGGAAGCTCTCATCTCTGCGGTCGATCTTCTCCCGACTTTCTGTGAGATTGCCGGAGTGAAACTCCCTCCCAGCTACACTCCCGATGGGGTGAGTCAGGTGGCCGCGTTGAAAGGCGAAGAAGGAGCGAAACTTCGCGAAAAGCCACTCTTCTGGAAGTCGCAGGCGCCCTGGCCTGCTCAAGCCGCGAAGCCATTCCATTGGGTGTCCTATGCGATTGTTGATCAGCAATGGAAACTGGTCTCCAATCACGATGCCTCGCATACCGAACTCTACGATCTCGTTGCCGACCCGCTTGAGAAAACAGACTTGCAAGAGAGCCAGCCCAAGATCGTTCTCAAGCTTCTCAAAAAGATTGAAGACTGGAAAACGACCCTTCCAGAGAAGCCTGCCGGGAACGTGTTTTCGGAAGAACGAAATCAGTAATCCGACAAGGATTACTCAATTCGATCACGGATTACTCAATTCGATCACGGATTACTCAATTCGATCAGGGATTACTCAATTCGATCAGGGATTACTCAATTCGATCGATTCTTCGGAGTATTTCCCCCACAGCATATCGAGACGGACTTCGATTTCTTTTTCTGTTCCGACAATAAGCCAATAGCGATAACGAAGGGTTGATTGCGGCCCTAGCTTGACCTTGGCGAGGGGCGCGAGATGGACGCATGGGCCGCCTCCCGGATCGCTGTTGTCCCCTTCGGCATGAGGACCAAAATTCCAGTAGTGATCCGACGCAGGACTAAAAACGGCGATTCCCTGCCCTTCCTTATTGAAGCAAGCGATCGTCTTTCGAGGGGGATCTGCGCGACCCCATGGTGGTCCGGGCGGATGAGATTCATCCTGCCATTCGCCATCGCCCAGATAACTTTTAAACTGGCTGAAATTACGGGTGAAATAACAGGCGGGAAGTTCCTGATGTCGTGCCCTTGCCTCCCCCCATCGATCATTCGGTTTTCGCTGCGACACAAACTCACATTTCACGACCGCGACGTTCGGCATCGCCTCTTCAAAGCCGGTCCATTGCCGCATGACCGCTTCAGCCTCCTCATCCTGCATATCCCACAATTTGGGGATCGTCTCACCAAAAAGGATTTCATTCTTCTGCTTTTGAAAAGTGACCACTCGAGCCCAGGACCCTACGCCACCGCCTTGAATCGGATTCCAGGTCCACGGGCTCCAGGCCTTATGCTGCCCCTCCCCGGTGCGATCAATGCCATTACCCGCGTAATAGGATTGCTGCATGAGCCGACCGGGATCGTATGAGTTGATTGTATTGCCTCGATAACCACTCCAGGACAACCAGGTGATTGAGGCTCCTTTTTTGCGATCAATCCCAATCTTCAGCGTTCCATTGTCAATCTGAAGGAGCTCCTCGGTTCGAGGCGGACGCTCCTGCCCATAGGAAACGACAACGAGAACGGCAATCAACAGAATAGAAATAGAGTATCGATGACGCATGAATAAGACCCCTAACCATACGCCAATGAATTGCACGTCATTATTAGCCCCGCTCAGTCTGAGGATCGCGTGCCTTCATTTAATCCGAGAGGGAATCGCGGCCCGACGCCTCCACCAATACCGGGGGACGGAATGATAAAAAAATAGTAATGAGACCTGCCGTCAGTTCCCCGACGCCTCGTATTCTCCGCTGATAAACTGTTTCCATGAACGAGCAAAAGCGCCACTGATGATAAAAGTTTCATTTTCAGCGAGTTCGGCTTCGGGGTCGACGATCTTGAGAACTTCTTTAGTCTTCAGATTGCCAACCATCCCTTTGCTTCGGTCAAAAGGCAGGATTTTTGGTGGCTCATCTTTCACCTCCTCCTCTTCTTTCTCACCCTCCGCAGGCACCTCAGCGCCTTCAACTTTTGGCTTCTCTTTTGGCTTCGCGACCGCTCCTTTCTCCGGCAGCGTCTTATCTAAAATTGCCTTCAAACTTTCAGTGGTGAACTGGTCTGATTTCTGACCTCGACGACCGGTACCTCTGAACTCCATTGCACTCGTCCAGTTTGGTTTCATCGAAGCATATTTCTTCAGGATATGATCAGCGCTGTTCTCATTCGCCCAAAGCTCATGATTGTTACCATACTGCCCCCAAACAAACACCATCGGCACCTTCGCCGCCGCCTCACTTGGCTCGGCATTGTAAAAGCCCCCTTTCGAAAGAACTGCCCCCAGAATGATCTCCGGCTTCCACAAAGCAAAGTGATAGGCGAAGGCCGCGCCGGATCGATTCATTCCGTAGACCGCAATCGGCAACTCAACGAGCTCCGGCTTTTTAAGCTTTTTTGCCAAATCTGAAATGGCATTGAGAACCTGCTGACCACTGCCTTTCTCAGCGAAGGCAAAGCTATCCATCACCGTTGGATCCCGGCTTTCGATTTTATATTGGTAAGAAAGTATCGCGAGACCATACTTCGTTTGGAATTCAGCCCAGGGTCCATCTCCCTTATCCCAGCCCGCGACGTGACTCATAGACCTTCCCGATTCCCCAATCGACATGAGGAGAATTCCTCTCGGCGCACCCAAGGGCATTTGGATGGCGAAAGTTTTTCCGCCCACATTGGTATCAGTCCACCCGTTGAACATCGGCACAGGCCCAGCCCCCGCACCTTCTGCCATCGCTGGCTTATTTTCAGCAAAGCTCCCCAAATCCAACGCAATGGTCTCACCGGCGACCGCTCTCTGATACGCAGCAAAGATTAACTTTTGATCCCTCTCCAACGCGGCGAGATCCAACTTAGCCCACGGGATGCCTATGGTAGGACCCTCGGCAACGGTTTGAGCGGTTAGGCCTTTTGGTGTCGCATCTTTGATTCCAAGAAGTTCAGCGGCGCGTCCGTTTGAACCCGTCAGAGTGATCGCGCCTGCTTCGAGAGAAGCGAAAGCTAATATGGTGGCGATCAACCCCCCCGTGAGGTGGATACTTCCCGATACTGAAAAAAGAATACGCGTGTTCATAATAATTCGTTCAACCGCAATGAATTATCACAGTTCATCAGATCAGCGACAAGCCTATAATCGAGGCAGTCTTCTCGAATCAGGGTCCCTAAAAAACAATCGGAGCACGCGGGCGGCTCGTCAGCCCATTCCGGGATTCGACATCAGTAAACGCGTTCTGCAAGGCGGAGGCCCCTCCTCAGAAGCCCTTTTTGCGGATAGAAAACACGCGGCACTCAGATAACCGCCCGCCGTTGGATGGCCTCCTCGAGCATACGAACACGGGTGTTCACCTTCCGCCTAAAGATGAGGAGAAGGTGATCCACAGTGTCACGGGTTCAAGTTTTCTCGACTCTGAGCCCGCGAGTTCCGGGTCAATCGTGCCCTGAAATTCAAGACACTGCTCCTTGAGATGATCCCGGGCATTGTGAACTCAAGGAGAGGAAATGGGAGGATTTCCCGAAACCCTCCCCTTGAAGCGAAAAGGACGCCCGAATACGAGAAGCGTTGCAAAAGGAAAGGTGTGCCGGAACGCCGCTAAGACCTTAATAAGGGCCTCCGGAGGTTGTTCGGTGACGAAGTCAGAGAACAGATTCCGCGATGGAAAAAGTTAGTCTTTCTCAACGCCCCGGCACGCTCAAGAGCTACGCCCGATCGCGGCCGAACTCCAGCAAAACATCAGTCTTTCAACGAAGACGATTCCGGACCAGAACCCACCGCGCCACTGCCTCTCTTTTCCATGAGCCAGACGAGGACAACGCCCAGCGCCATAAAGGCAATCGCGATCAACAACTCGACTGAGACACAGGGAAGAAACCAATCATAGCCGGTCACTTTCTCCTTCCAACCACCCTCAATTTCGAAACGGGTAACGAGCTCATTCTTCCAGGGCCAAATAATGAGAAGGGATCCTGCGACAAACCCTGTGAGAAGAGACACGGCAAGATCGTGAAATTTGCGAAATACCCAGGAGAGCAAGCGGCTCAAAACGACGACACCTAACAAGGCGCCAATCCCAACAGGAATGAGCGTTTTCACGGCCTCGATCGACCCTGATTTCAGGCCGGACACGGAGTTGATCATAATAAGTTGATAATTCCCTAACAAGAGAAGAACAAATGAGCCCGAGAGCCCCGGTATAATCATACTGGCCATCGCCACGACCCCGCAAATTAAGAGATACAGATTGCTGTCATTCTCTGAAGCGGGCTTGAGGAGGGAAACCGCCACGGCAATCACTGTTCCTGCAACCAAAGCGACAATACCTCCTGCGGTCCATTTTTTGACCTGCTTACCCACAAAGTAGATCGAAGCAAAAATGAGCCCGAAAAAGAACGCCCAGACGTAAACCGCGTGATTCGTAAAAAGATATTTTAACACCTCCGCCAGAGTCACGATGCTCGTGATCACGCCAAGGCCGATAAGAAAAAGAAACTGAAAATCGATCCTTTCAGCAAACTCACGAAACTTACCTTTTAAGAGAAGCTTGAGGGAAGAACCATCGACGGATTTAATCGCATTGATGAGCCTCTCATAGATTCCGGTAATGAATGCGACGGTTCCGCCCGATACACCGGGAATGACGTTGGCAGCCCCCATTGCGGCTCCTTTGAGGAAATAAGAGAGACTTTCTTTCATGAAGTTAAAATCGATCAGCTTACCCAAACTCAGCCTGCATTTCCTTCAACTGTCGCTTAATCGCCAACTTTCGTGCGCTGCTCATGCGATCAATAAACAGCTTCCCGAAAAGGTGATCGGTCTCGTGCTGCATCGCTCTCGCAAAAAGACCGTCAGTTTCGATTACGATCGTTTTCCCATCGAGCGTTTGCAAAGTGGCCTTCACTTCGAATGGGCGAATGATCTCGCCGCGAAGATCGGGGAATGATAAGCAACCCTCGCTTTCAACCTCCTTATCTCCAAGTAGTTCCAACTCAGGATTCATGAAAACCAGAGGGCAAATATCTCCCAGAGTTGCGTCCTCACCATTCACCCGCAGGTAGCTGATACATTCTTCATCGTGGGAAACATCGACCACCGCGAGCTGCAATGATACGCCAATTTGAGGAGCGGCGAGACCGACTCCTTCGGCATCATACATCGTTTCAATCATGTCTTCCGCGAGCGCTCGCACTTCGGCCGTCGCATCAGTAACGGGCGCCGCTGGCTTTCGGAGAACAGGGTCGGGGTAAAAAACTATCTTTCGGATCATGAAAAAAACACTTCGCGTATCTTAACCCAATCTTCCACGCCTCCAACGGAAATTCGGGAGGATTCTATTGATCTACTCTTTCAAAACAATACGAAGCGGGAGATCTCCAATTTCCAGACCGGCTTCTGCCGCCGCGTCCCACACTTTTACCATGGATCCAAGAGGAGCGCCTTCATCTGCCTTAAGTTCGAGTCGGGCTTCGGGGTCGTCTCTTCGCAATCCGCGAAGCGCTCCGGCGAGTTCATCGACGGTGAGCAATTGATCGCCGAGGGACAGTTTTCCATCGGCGCTAAGCAACAAAACGACGCGACGACTTGAATCCTCTCCTCCGAGGACCTTCGATGAGGTCGGTAAATTGACTTTTAAAAGCGACTCACGCGTTTTGAACGTCGTCGTGACGATAAAAAATATCAGCAAGATTGCGAGAATGTCGATCAAGGTGATGATCGGTACGGCAGGACGCTGTCGTCTTTTCCGGTAAATATTCACAGTCGCACTTCCGGGGTTGGCGGCTCCGATAGACCCCTCTCATTCACAAAGCTGATTCCCTGCAAGGGATCCTCTGAGACACCTTCTATTTCCTGCTCATAGAGAGCGACGCCACCGGCTCGATAGAACTCGTGCAAAAGATGCCCGATAATCACTTCGATTCGCGCCGCAATCCGCTCGAGGCGGCGGGTGAAATATGAATGAAAAATCACGGTAATAACTGCCACAACTAAGCCCGCAATCGTCGTGTTCAAAGCCACTGCAATTCCCGCGGCAATCAATGAGGGATCCGCAACATCACCTCTCTCACCGAGTGTCGCAAACACAGTCACCAAACCGCTGACGGTTCCCAGCAACCCCAGCAGTGGGGCAATCGTAATCACCACTTCGAGAACCCCCATTCCATTCTCCAGCTTCACGAGTTGCTCTTTGGCGGTCGCTTCGATCGCACTCTCGGCCTCCTCGCGAGTTGCAAAGGCAGGAGACAAGGTAATCCGCCCGATTCTGCCGATGGGGCTATCACTTTGCTTGAGTGATTGATAAAGTTTTGCCGGCTCCTCACCTTCGAAAACTTGATCGCAGTGTGAGAGATCACTTCGCAATTCCGGCGGAATCACTGACTTCCAGCGCAAGGTAAGCGCTCGATGAATACTCACGGTAATTGCCACAAATGAGCAGAGCGAGATAAAGGCCATAAAAACCCCGCCCGATAGGAGAAAGGCCCACACTTTTTCATTCACAGAAGGATCAAGCATTGCAGTCTCTTAGTAGGTGATAATGTCGTAGCGAATTTCCAGTCCCTCCTCCCCTGCTTCCTCAGCCACCTCGGGCGGCATTGGCGGCAGCTCAGACTCTCTGATCGCACGAAGCGAAATATCGAGTAAGGTCGCGTTCGCCTCGTTTTTCGTGATTTGCAACTTCTGAACCTTACCATTTCGATCAACCCGGAAGGTCAACTTTAACATTCCCCAGATCGCAGTCCCCTTCTTTTCGGCCCGATAAAGATGCCACCGTTTAGCCACCGCGCTGCGCACCTCCTGCTTATATTCCCCCATCGCCGTCTTTTCGGCATCGACCGCGTTGGCACCGATCTCGGAAGCTCTACCATTCCGATCATCCTGACGTTGCTCCGCCGAGAAGCCGTCTTCTCCCTGTTCGCCGCCTCCCGCTTCGCTATTCTCTCGAGAAATTTCCTCAACTGGAACGGAGAGAGGCGTCCCCGAATCTCCGGGTGCGAGGTAGATTTTCTCCGACGCCTCGCTCTCATCCTGCGATAACGCGGCCGAGCCCCCCTGCGCGCCAGCGGCTCCGCTACGGCTTTCCGGAGAAGGCTTTTGATTGATCGCACCATCGTTATATTTCTGATCCACCAGAGTAAGATCCGAATCCGAACCGTCCCCGATTAAAGTAGGCCCTGCTTGCTGAGGAAGCATCTCGTCCGGCTGTAATCTCGAAGCTGCGGATGTATTTCGATCAGACTCAAACCGCGGGCGTTCCGGCTTTTCCGGCTCCTCTCTATTCGCTTCAGTGCTGACAAACTGACGACCGTTTCGCGTATCAATTACTGGCTCGGGTTCCGCTTTTTCGCGTTCCAGCGTCTCCATGATATCACTCATTATGACAGAGACCTCCCGCGGCTGTGGCGATCGCTCAGGTTGCGAACCTGCCGATTCCTTACTCGCACTGCGAATCGTCAAAAGCACGAAGACCGCCATCAAAAAAATGACGTGTGCCACCAGCGCTCCGGAAACGCTGGCAAATACCTTCTGCTGCTCGGACATCTAGAGGGGTGAAAACGAAGTGATCAGATCACAAGACCATTATTTAAAGCGTCTTTCGAGCGAAATGAAAGAGGTATTGCTGAGCATACCCCGCGTTCGCACCGAAGTAATCGACCGCCCATTTCTGGAGCTTGGCCCCCTTGACCCGCTTCCGGTAGTTTTCCCGCAGAATCCGCTCGATCCAGACATCAATCGGGAAAGCGCCATGAAACCCGCCACTGAAAAGGAGCACGCAATTGGCGATCTTTTCGCCGACGCCATGAAGCTCCAATAATGCCGCCATCACTTTTTCAGGATCTCTTTCCTTTTCCAATTGCGCCAGATCAAAACTCCCTGATTCGATCGCCTGCGCTGCGAGATGCAATGATTTAGCGCGGTAGCCCAGAGAGCACTCGCGCAAGGCATCCTCACCTGCTCTCGCGATGGCCTGCGGCTTGGGGTAGGAATAAAAAGACTGCCCTGCCAACTCGTGAGCCTCTCCGTAGCGGCTCCGTAACTTCATCGAGATAGCACGTATGTGAGCAACCTGCTTCAGAGATGAGGTAATGAATGTCGCGAGACATTCCCACATCGGTTGGCGTGCCAATCGTATTCCCGGGCAGTAGGCGATTGCTTCATCTAAAACCGAATCGCCCTGTGGAAAGGTCGCATGGATTGAAGTGATCGGATGATTCAAGCCGAAGTAAGCGGAGAGTAACGCTTTGTCGTTTCGAAATCCGAGAACGCGCCCCTCTTCTGTTTGGGTGATGAAAGAGGGACCGAGGCTGCCAATACAGCCCGCAAATCCCCTGCAACCATCCAACTCAGCAGGTTCCCAATGAAATAGCTGACCTGACTTCAGGGTATCAGAAAGCGAAAATACGCCCTCATACGGAATTTCGACGAGCCCTCGATCAGACATTCTATCTTAGCTGGCAAAAAAGCAGATACTCCCAAGCTCAGCAGCAAGATCAACTTGATTCACCATGACCCCTTCCGGGACCGAGAGCACCGCGGATGAGAAATTAAGAATTGCCTTCACTCCCTGCGCAACCAACTCGTCAGCAACCGCCTGACCGGCCGATTCCGGAACCGCAATAATCGCAACACGAACACCGTGAGTCTTCACATAAGCAGCGAGACTATCAACCGGCAGAACGGGAACCCCCATTTCTTCTGTCGTTGATTTAACATGCTCGGTATCAGAATCGAATGCGGCGATGATCTCAAATCCCTCCCGGCGAAATCCACCATACCGCAACAGAGCCGAGCCCAAATTACCAACCCCGACCATGACGACCGGTTGAAGAGTCGAAAGTCCGAGGATCCCGGAGATTGCTTCAGAAAGCGCGGTCACGCTATAACCGAGACCTCTCGTTCCAATTTGACCGACATGTCCGAGATCCTTTCGGAGTTGAGTCGGCTTCACGCCAGCCGCTCCTGCAAGAGCCTCTGAAGAAACCGTCTCCGTACCATTTTCACGAAACTTTTGAAGACCTCGCTGATAAAGCGAAAGCCTGTAAACAGTCTTTCTGGGAATGTCGATCTTTTCCAATTTTCCGGGGGTTTAATTTCTAACAGATCAATCGCCGTCCCTACTTTGACGTATTAAACAAGCAATTCATTGGATATTTTAAAAAACAATCTCGCACCAAAACGACGTCCCTACTAGTGGCCTCCTTAGGCTATAGGTCGCACTTTTCCAAATTGCCTGACGCGGACTGTCCCGTTCGAACGACGACGCGGTTCAAAACAGCGTTCTTTTCTACGGCTGCTCCTGACCAAATCGCGGATTCAGTAATCGTGACCCCTTCCCCTATCTCTGCGTTTTGCCCAATCGTGGAAATGCCGTCGATTGTCGAGCTAGCGGGAATCTTCACATCAGTTGCAATACGCTCCTTAAGGGCTGCGCCACCATAAGCGGGAAAATCCCCGGTCAGAACCGATTGAGCATCGAGATAAGATTCCCTGTCCCCCAGATCGCTCCAATGCCCCTCATCGACCACGATTCCGCCCACCGATTCACCCGCTCGAATCGCTTCGAGAAAAGGTAAGATCACGGACTCTATTTCTCCGGGCCGAATAAATTTCAAAAATGCCGGCGAAACGAAATAAATTCCCGTGAATTGATAGCGATGTGGCCAATCAGGTCGAAGCGCCCCCCTTAAATCAACAACTCGCTCTGTTTCGGGATCAAAACCAACCCGCAGCTCATCCCCGCTCGAACGCAGCAACAAAGTCACCACATTTCCCGATTCCTCGTGGCGCTTCCATGCGTCGCGAAGAGGCATATCAGTCAGAATGTCCCCGTTGTAGACCACAAACGACTCATTCCCCGGAAGCCAGTCACGAATATTATCGATCCCGCCTCCCGTATCCAGCAAGACCGGTTCGTGGCGAAACGTCAATTGAGAATCGCGATAGACACCTTCTGGAAAAGCACCCTCGTAGGCCTCAGGGCAATGATGCGTATTGATCAAAAACTCCGAGATACCGAGATCGGCTTTGAGATGATCGAACGCATAGGTGATGAGCGGCTTGTTCCCCACTGGAACGAGCGGCTTCGGGAGGTTCTCCGTCATCGGCCGCAAACGGGTGCCGAGACCTGCGCCGAGGATAAATGCCTTCTTCGTTTCTCCTACCATATCGGCGCCAAGATCCCTCGAATCAGATGGCTTTCAACCTCATTCACCGCCGTTCCCTTAGGGACGTGATCGGAGTAGAAGGCATTGATTGCGGAGAAATGATTTCTGTCCCACCTTCCCGCATGGCATTTATTATCAACGGCGCCCGAATCGAAGACGAAGAGATCGCAGAGGAGTTCGAATCTATCAAGGAACACTACCAGTCCCAGGGGGAAGTTGTTTGCTGCGACCGGGACGAGGAATTTCAAAAGTATGCCCATGACAACGTCCTCAACCGGACGGTCATGGAACAGGAATCGGTGAAGCATTTCGGCGAAGTTCCCGAGACCGCCGTTGCTGAGAAATTTAAAGAGATTAAGGCAGAGCATGGCGGCGAGAAAGAATTCTATGATAACACCGGGCTAAACATGGGCGACGAAGCAATGATTCTGCGTCGCCTCAAAAGCAGCCTGACGGTAGATCGCCTTATGGACAAGGAGTTACCTTTTCCGGAAGCCCCTACCGAGGAGGCGCTCGAATCCTACTATCAGGAGAACATTGATCGCTTTATGAGCGAGGAGGAAGTTCGTGTCAGTCAAATTTTCGTGGAGCCTTCCAGCCACGAGGCGGCAAAAGAGGCATTCATCGCTCTCCGCGATCTGCGCCGTGAACTTCTCGAAGGCAAAGACTTTGATGTCGCCGCGCGGGAGCACGGCTCAGATGACAGAGATACCGATCTTGGTTTCATGAAACAGGGCGATACGATGCCCGAAATTGAAGCCATCACTTTTTCGATGGAGATAGGGGAGTTAAGTCCCGTCGTGGCAACCCATTACGGGTTTCACCTTTTCAAAGTAATTGAGCAAAAACCTCCCGCACCGATTCCTAAGGAAGAGATACCAACGCTGGCGGAACAACTACTTACCGAACAACGCAATACCGCGATCCAAGCAGTGATAGATAAACTTCGCGATCAAGCTGTGATCAGCGAAGTCGAGTCAGATTGATAAGTCACACCTTCGGCAAATCGAGGAGAAAACACCCTCTGAAACTCATGGGGTTGGCTTGTCAGCGAGAAAGCGCTGCGGTTCCGGCGAATCGACCGCTCAGAAAATTCGCGGATTCAACTCTGCTCACGAGGAAGTGCGAATCCTCATGGATGAAGTCATGCCTATCATAAAAGGTTTCGATGCCGCACGGGAAATCACTGCCCGCACCAAGCCGGGCGAAGAAACCGTGATCGTTTCCCTTACCGCTTAGGCACTGGAGAAGGCCAAGTTGAAAGCGATCGTCGCGGGATCCAGCGACTTTGTCGCAAAGCGATTCCGTTCACGAACTCTTCTCCGTGATCTCGAAGCAGCTTGGCATCGAATATATTTTCGAAGACGACGAAGTCGCTTGATCGAGAGACGAGCCCTTTTCTAACGCAAACAGATCAAGATCGGCTATCAGGATCGCTGACCTCGTATTGCCCCGCTACTTTGTTCGCCATACAAGGAGTGCTTGCCTCTACCCAGGCCGCAAAATGGTCACTCGCCTTGTGCTCCAAAAACGCCTCGCGATTCGTGTAGAGTTCATAGATCGCAAACTTCGTCTCATCATCTACGTGCTGAGACCACTCCCATTTCAGGCAATCCGGCTCATGACGTGAATGGGCCGCATTCCCCTTGAGCGCGGCAATCATCTCGTCCACTTTTCCCGCATGGGCATCAATCGTAACGACAACAGCTAGCATGCCGCGAATTAAAGCGGGCATTGCAAAAAGGCAAGTGTCTTCCCGGTTCGAATTCCGAAGGAGGCAAGTGCGGCAAAGATTCAGACAACTCATGAGAACGAAAACGATCTCAGCAAGAGAGGCCAAACAGCTCATCCATCAAGTACGGGGACTCATCGAAACGCTCAAAACAAGCGGCTTCAAAGACATCGACACGCTTGCGAGAACTCTCAAGAACGAGAGAACGAACCCATCGTCTGCCAGTGGCGCTTCAGCCAAAGCAACGGCATCACGAAAGGCTTCCACAGGAAAATGAAACGCCTCCAAGGCCGGGCGCGGCGGCCAACCGCTTACGGGGTTAAGCTTTTTAAAAACCACCGCTTGCGAGTCATCGCTGAATGCGGCTAAAAATAGAACAGTCCTTAATCTTTAGTGGAGCCCCCCTAGGCGGAGACCCGGATTATGAAGGTGGCAGACAGAGTGGGATTCGAACCCACGGTTCTACCGAAGCTCCCGACGCGCTGGGAAAGCCATATAAAATAAAGCCTCACCTACTTCAATTTACTTGACCTACGCAATATACGTTGCCATTTTTGTTGTCAGCAAGTTATGGCGTCACTACGAAAAAAACCTCGATCATCCTTTTGGTTCGCATGTTTCACTCTCCCCGACGGTCGGCGAGTGCAGCGATCAACCAAAGAGACGAAACGAAACGAAGCACAGAGAAAAGCTGATGAATGGGAGCAGTTATCAAAGAGCCGGGCACGGGCAAGGCAATCTCAGCGAGTGATCGCCGACATTTACAAAGCCGCTCATGCCGAATCACTCCCGGATGCAACAGTCAGAGACTTTGTTCAAGGTTGGTTGAAGCGCCGAAAAAACGAAGTCTCCGAAGCGACCATTTACGCCTACAGCAATACAGCGAGACTCTTTCTCGAATTCTTGGAAGGCAACGCCGACATCCCCCTAGCGGAACTCGAAACCAAACACTTCGTAGATTTCCGAAATCAGCAAGCCGAGAGAATTGCAGCAACTACCGTGAACCACTACGTCAAGCACTTGAGAATTATCTTCGAAGGAGCAAGAAAGGACGGGTTTCTAGCCGAGAATCCCGCAAAGGATTGCCCACGCTTGAAAGTGAACAACAACTCAGGCTCAGGAAAACGCAGACCATTCACCGTTGACGAGTTGCGGCAAATTCTCGCGATTGCAGGCGACGAGATGCGTTCGCTCATTCTTTTTGGACTTTATACCGGCCAGCGCCTAGCTGACGTAAAAAGCTTAACTTGGGCGAATATCGACGTCGCAGCGCAAGAGATTCAGCTCTCAACCAGCAAGACGGGCCGTGTAATGCGAATCCCCATCTGTAAGCCTTTACACGATCATATTGCGACCCTGCCCTCTTCTGACGATCCCAACGGTTATTTGCACCCCAACGCCGCAGAGAAGGCAGGACAAACGATCTCGAACCGTTTTACCGATCTCCTAGCCAGTGCAGGGCTTGTGCCCAAACGAACGCACAAGAAAAAAAAGGATGACGCCAACGAAACCAAGAAGAGAGCGCCGAGTCAGATTTCGTTTCATAGCCTCCGACATACTGCCACCAGCCTTATGAAGAACGCAGGAGTTTCGCCTGCCATCGTTCAAGACATCATTGGACATGATTCTGCTGCCGTTTCAGCGAGCTACACGCACATTGAAAGCGAAGCGAAGCGGACCGCGCTTGAATCGATTCCCGCGTTATGAGTACGAGCGAATCGTATTTTGAGGACTGGACACTTCTGGAATTCTCAGAAAGCGCAGAGTCAGCCCATGTTTTTCAACTCTTCGGTGTTCCTGACAATGAGATAATGAGGCGTGAAATACTTCTGCTATACACCCGAGCTTTTCTTGTGATTCTGGCTTTGCACGGTGAGAAAGCCACCCTTCAAGATAACTACCCATTCTTAAATTATTTGGTGTCATCACCCATCGGAATGTCACTTTCTTTTCACGCCGAAATCGCGCGAAAATCCCAGTCAAAGTGGAAGGTTTTTTCCGAGTCCACTCGATTCGAGGGATTTGTGCATGCAGCGGTAGCTTACCAAATACATCACGGCTTTATCGGCGATTCTACTCCTGAAGAAACGGTATTGGAGATCACTCGACGGGGCGAAGTGGTTGAACGAGGAACGATTGCAGCAGTTTTAGCAGAAGCGGCTAAAAGACACCTTCCAACACCGGGAACCATTGCTTTTGAAGATTTCTCGATCGAATTGAATAAGGCTATTGAAGCACGTAAGAGGAGAGAGAGGAGAGGCCATACTGTGCGATGTCGCAGCCCCTATATGGGAATTATTCTGAAAGACTTTCTCGCCAACGCGCTGTGGTGCAGGACAACAGCCGACATTGTCTCTGAATACTTTTCCGATAGTATTGGCGACGACCACGAGAGACACGAATCAGCTTTCAACAGGGCCTTCTCGAACCTGAAGCTTTCTAAAGGCCGCCGAAGCCACATCCCAAAGTGTCCGGACATAACCGGATAGATCCATCGCTCAAGCTTCGCGACAGGACCGAAACCATGGCTACTTGTATAGGTGATATGAATACATCACCTATACCCACTCAAACTGTCCCACAGAATCCAGAATGGATTCGCGTCGCCGAGGCCTGCGAATTCGCCCGCGTTTCGAAACCGGTCATTTACGACTGGATGAACAAAGGATGGATTAAAAACGTCTCCCTTCGCCAGCGAGGGCAAATCAAAGGCACACGGCTAATTTCCTTTGATTCTCTCCGGAACTTCTTGGAGAGCAAAGCAACTGGAGGAATCGAAACACCTAAAAACAACTACCCCACCGAAACCCGCAACTAATCGCGGACGGTGGGCCAGTCTTGTTTGGTAAGAAACACAGGATATAGCCCACCGCCCGCGTTTGCAATCCCGCAAACGCTATGAAATTAACAATTAAAGAAGCCAAGCTACGGCTTCCTATCCCTCAACTCGCCCAACGTTTAGGTATTATCGGAGAGATACCAGAACGAGACGGGAAAACCGTTCGATGCTGGTTCCCGGATAGACACCCAAACGGAGATAGAAAGCCCTCTTTTAACATTCATGAAGGGGGAACGCGGGGAAACTGTTTCAGTTGCGCGGTAAAATTCGACGGACCTGATCTTGTCTCGATGATTCTAGGTATTCCCAAAGAGGAAGGAATTAGCCGATTCGTTGAAATGGCGGGCGGTGAGAAACCTGTCACTTACTCCCCCACTAAAAGAAAAAGTATCAGGTTCCCTGATGACTTGTCAGAAGGGAGTGAAAGCGAGTGGCAGGCCGTAGCCAAAGGGCGGGCGCTCGATGTCCATGCCGTAAATCTTGCCGTTCAAATGGGAGTCTTGAAGTTTGGAACTGTATGCGGATTCAGTTGCTGGATTATTTTGGATGAATCCCGCAAAATCGCCGAGGCGCGCAGACTCGACGGAAAACACTTTCCCGAAAAAGGAACGCTCTCGGAGAGGAAAGCCCACACTCTTGCGGGAAGTCTCAAACGCTGGCCGGTTGGAATTCAGACGACCCACAAAAGGCCTGAACTGTTCCGGAAGGTTCTCGTTTGCGAGGGCGGGCCGGATCTACTTGCCGCCTACCATTTCCTTCACATTACCGGGAACATGGATGCGCTTCCCGTCTCGATACTCGGGAGGGCAAACAAGACAATTCACTCAGAAGCGTTGCCGCATTTTAAAGGGCGAATCGTGCGGATCTATCCGCACGTGGATAAAGACGGGGGCGGATTGGAAGCGGCCAAAAGGTGGGGGAAAGAGATTCGAAACGCAGAAGCAGAAAAAGTGGATGCCTTTGATTTTTCACAGTTAGCCCGAAGAGATGGAAAGCCGGTTTCGGACTTGAATGATTGTGTTGTGATTCAATTCAATGATAAATCAGAACTGGAAGGACTGTTACCATGAGTCGAATTCTATCTTTAGACGATCCAGAAGAGGATCAAATAGACGTTCAACCAGTGAACGGCCCACCTCTTGATTTAGATCCGGTCGCAATGCGCGGAATAGCGGGCGACATTGTAAACAAGCTTTTGCCCTATACAGAAGCCAGCGCCCCGGCATTGCTCTTCAATCTACTAGCCGGATTTGGAAGCCAGGCCGGTCGACGCGCTTATACTTGCGCCGGTCCATCTAGGCACTATGCGAATCTATTCGGTATTTTGGTAGGACCATCGAACAGTGGGAGAAAGGGAACTAGCTGGAATAGTATCAAATCCATTCTTGAAGAGATCGATCCCGACTGGACAAAAAGCAGGCAGGCGACCGGTCTTAGTTCCGGAGAGGGGTTGATTCATCACGTTAGAGATGAACGAAGCGAGAAGCGACCGATTAAGGAAAAAGGCCGAATCACTGGGTATCAAGCTGAGATCGTAGACGAGGGAGTGACGGATAAGCGATTGTTTCTCATTGAAGAGGAATTTTCCACCGTCCTAAAGAGGATGAATGGGAGGGAGAATACCTTGAGCGCCATCGTTCGAGCAGCGTGGGACGGAAGCGATTTGAGGAACCTTGTGAAGAATTCACCCGACAAGGCGACCGAGCCGCACATTTCAATTATCGGCCATATTACTAAAGCGGAGGCTTCCGATTTGGTGAAAGGCGTTGATTGCCAGAACGGTTTTGCGAACCGATTCCTCTGGATCTATACGATCCGGTCAAAGTTCTTGCCTGATGCCGGATTGATTCCCGTTGAGGAATTCAGTCAGGAGGTAGCAGCTTTAAAACGAGCGCTTGAAATCGCGGACTATGAGAGAGAAATCCCCCTTGATAAAGAAGCGGCGGAGATATGGAGAGAGAGCTATCAGGAACTAGCCGAGGGGAAACCCGGCTTGATCGGTGCCGTGACGAGTCGAGCAGCCCCCCAGGTTAGAAGACTCGCTTTGGCATACGCTCTATTGGAAGGAAGAGACGAACAATCGGTTCAGAATCTGGAGAGCGCCCAAGCTCTTTGGCGATACAGTGAGAATTCTGCAGCTTGGCTTTTCGGAACCCCTTTCAATGACCCGTATGCCGACAGGATTTTTGAAGCCTTACGAAAATCACCTGATGGCTTGTCCCGGAGCGAGGTAAACAAGGAGGTATTCAAAAACCACGCAGCAGGCGGGAAGCTAGACCGTGCTATTGAAATCCTCGAAAAGGCAGACGCAGCCTATCGAAAGAAAGAGAAGACAGGCGGAGCAGATCGGGAGATATGGATTCTCACGGGGCTTGCTAAATGAGCGATAAAAGCGAAATAAGGGCCGATATATCTCATTTTTCGCTCTTTTCGCAGCAATTGCGGATTCGATTTGAACCGTGGACGCAGTTCAGGCGCTTAGTTGTTGCACCCTCAATCAGCACCGTGTTTCATTGCGACGCCTCCACGCGTCGACCTGATAGGGTTGAATCGTTGAGCGAACCCTGTTGAATCGAAAGAATATGCCCACACTGAACTGGATTGGAAAAGAAGCCGTCGTGAATCACCATTTAACGGTGCCATTCAGATTGCTGAAAGACGTTCCTGAATTGTCGTGCGGAGATCCGGGAAGCGGGAATCTGATCGTAGAGGGCGACAATCTGGTAGCTCTGAAAGCGCTTCTCCCGTATTACGCTGGGCAGGTGAAGTGCATTTATATCGACCCACCTTACAACACCGGAAACGAAGGTTGGGCTTACAATGATAATGTGAATAGTCCGCTGATAATGGAATGGATTGGCGAGACAATTGGAAAGGAAGGGGAAACTCTAGATCGGCACGATCGATGGCTTTGCTTAATGTATCCAAGGTTGGCTTTGCTGAAAGAGTTTTTGACGACGGATGGCGCAATTTTCATTTCCATAGATGACAACGAAATTCAGGCGCTTCGATATTTGATGGATGAACTATTTGGTGTCGAAAACTTCGTAGCAACTGTGCTATGGCAAAAGGTATATTCACCAAAAAATTCTGCTAAGCACTTTTCAGAGGATCACGATTACGTAGTGGTATACGCTAAGAATGCGACAAAATGGATACCCAATTTGGTTCCTCGGAACGAAGCACAGAATAAGGCATACAAGAACTTGGATAACGATCCGAGGGGCGTGTGGAAAACAAGCGACTTGTCGGCGAGAAATCCGTACAGCGAGGGGACATATGGAATGACCACTCCCTCGGGGCGTTTCATTAAAGGGCCTCCAAGGGGGCGATACTGGACTATATCGGAGTCAAAGTTTAAAGCGCTTGATGAAGACAATCGAATTTGGTGGGGAACCAAGAATGATTCGATTCCACAATTGAAGCGTTTTTTGACAGATGTTAAAGACGGTGTAGTTCCGCAGACTCTTTGGTTCTACAAAGATGTAGGCCACTCCCAAGAAGCGAAGAAAGAATTAGTCGAGATTATGAATTTCGAAAACTCTGCATCTGTCTTCATTACTCCTAAGCCTGTTCGATTGATTGAACGGATCATTGAGATTGCAACCAATCCAGGAGACATTGTTCTAGACTCGTTTGCTGGTTCAGGAACGACCGCTCACGCAGTTTTGAAGAAGAATTCATCGGCCAAGGCGAATTCGGCAGACCGCAATTTCGTTTTGGTTGAAGTCGACACAGGTATTGCACGCGAATTGACAAGTAAGAGAGTATCACGCGTGAGCCAAGGATACACGGGGGCAAAAGGAGAAGAAAGAGCGGGCCTAGACGGAGGTTTCCGCTACTGCCAATTAGGAGAGCCACTTTTCGACGAATCCGGAGAAATTAGAAAATCCGTCACATTTGCCGAACTCGCCCGCCACGTTTGGTTTACGGAAACCGGAGAACCCTTGCCGAAAGAGCGGGTGAAACGGACCCCGCTTTTGGGCGACTACAAAGGAACAGGAATCTTTCTTCTCTACAACGGAATCATAGAAGACAAATCACCGGGGGGCGGAAACGTCCTCACCCGTGCCATTCTCGCCGACCTCCCACCATACGACGGGCAACGCGTTATCTATTGCGCCGGTTGCCGAATCGGAGCGGAACGGCTCAGAAAAGAAAAGGTCGTGATTCGCCAAACTCCCTACGAAATTAAAGTTTCATGATTGCGTTAAAAGAATATCAAGAGCGCTGTCTCGAATCACTTGGCGATTACTTGCGACTCACTGCACAAAGTGGAGATCCGGCGAAATCATTCGGGGAAATCACGCTCAGACAGTTTCAGGAGCCGATTCACTATGTTCCGGTATCTGTTGCCGGGCTTCCCGCGCGGATGCCCTACGTTTGCCTACGCGTTCCCACGGGGGGCGGTAAAACGTTGATGGCTTGCCATACGTGCGGATTGGCAATCGCCGAACTACTCGAAGCGGAACGATCCGTAGTTTTGTGGCTTGTCCCGAGTACAACGATTCTCGACCAGACCGCCGACGCCTTACGAGATCCCCGACACCCCTACCGGCGGGCTTTAGAAATGACCTGTGGAGACGTGGAAGTGCTTCGCATTTCGGAGGCGCTCAATCTACCACGGGCAACCGTGGACGGGAAAACCGTCGTGATTGTTTCGACTATCCAAGCCTTTCGCGCCGAAGACACGACAGGCCGAAAAGTTCATTCCCAGAATGGCGCATTGTCCGAACACTTTCTAAATCTTCCGGCGGGCGCTGCCGACGATTTGATTCCCGGTCCCGACGGCAAACCGATTCCGTCACTAGTGAATGCCCTTCGCTTGCGCCGACCCGTGGTGATTGTTGACGAAGCCCACAACGCGAGAACAGACCTTTCCTTTGCCGCTCTCGCCGATGTGCGCCCCTCGTGCATTATCGAATTCACTGCAACGCCCGCCCGCACGAAACACCCCTCGAATGTATTGCATCACGTTTCCGCCGCTGAACTGGCTCAGGCGGATATGGTTAAGTTGCCCTTGCGGGTGGTGTCCCGCCATCCCAGCCAAAGAGACCAACTCTTGTTGGAGGCTGTATCACTTCGGAACGACCTTGAAAAGCTGGCAGTCATCGAAGGACAGACGACGGGGGAATATATCCGCCCGATTCTTTTGATTCAGGCCGAAAGGGTCGACGACTGCGAACCGTTGCGGAAACGACTTGCCGAAGATTTCGGGTTGGAGGCTTCGCAGATTATTATTTCCGTGGGGAAGCTAGATGAACTGAAAGACATCGCCGACATCGAAGCGCCGAAGTGTCCCGTGCGGGTAATCATTACGGTGCAGAAACTTCGGGAAGGGTGGGATTGTCCTTTTGCCTATGTTCTTTGCAGTCTCCAAGAAACACGATCAGCAAGGGCAATTGAACAGATCGTAGGGCGGATTCTCCGATTACCCAAAGCGAAGGCGAAACATCATCCCGATTTAAATTGCGGCTATGCTCTTTCCGTTTCGGAATCATTGCCCACTGTATTATCAGAGTTACGCGACGCCCTCGAATCGAATGGCTTTACCGCTGCAGAAGCGGCCAGAATTATCCTTCCCGGCCCGCAAGGTGTCTTGCCTCTCGGAACTCAGCCGCGAACCGTAGAGCTCGGAACGGACGCCATCGACATCGACGCTGCAAAGGTGAAAATCCAAGAGCTAGAGGGCAAAGTGAAGATCGACACGAAAGAAGGAAAAGTAACTGTCGTAACGCCCCTCTCTACCGAAGAAGTGGAGAGCTTGACCGAATGTCTCAAGACGCCCGAAGCAAAAGAGAAAGTGCGGGAAGTGGCGCAAATGGTGAGTGATGCTGAAAATGCACTAGGCGGAGATGGAAAGCCCCGCCCCGCTTCCGCTTTTGAAAAGCAGCTCGATTTTCTGGTTCCACTCCTTAGTTTCCGGGAAGATAACGACGTGTTTGAATTCGAAAGCACTGTCTTACTGGAACACCCGTGGAAACTAAGCGAGAAAGACGCTTCACTTCCCGATTCCTATGATCCGACGAAAAGACCGGTTGGCAGCACTGGATTGATCTACGTGGGAAAGGAAGGCAATCTAGGCACAGAGATTCTTGTAGAAAATGAAGACACGGACTTCGTAGGCACCCTTCACCAACAAGTGATGTCTTTCGCCCGCGATAGTGATTGGACTCTTGAAAGTCTGATAGCGTGGTTTGATCGCAAGATCCGGCACCAGGATATTTCGATTGCTGAATCAGCGGAATACATTCGGAAAGTATTACGCGGTGTCATGGCATCACGAGGAATTGAAGACGTGGGGATTCTCGCCCTCGACCGCTATCGACTACGCGACGAGATCCGGAAGCGGATAGAAAATCATCGCGTATCCGAAAGGCTGGAAGCGTTTCAAGTGCTTTTGCTTCCCGATTCCCCTCTGACAGTGAATGAAGACGTAGCCATTGCTTTTCACCTTACCTCTTATGAACCGAGTTGGGTTTATGAAGGAGGATTCAATTTCAAGAAGCACTACTACGGGCCAAAGGTCGGCGAGCTGAAAGAGAAGACCGAAGCGGGAAAGGTCACGGAGGAATTCAAGTGCGCTCAGTATCTTGACGCCATGCCGGAAATTGAATCGTGGATTCGCAATCTTTCCAAGAAGCAGACTTCATTTCGCCTGCAAACTTCGAAAGATTTCTTCTATCCCGATTTCGTCGCCAAGCTCACCGACGGGCGGATTCTGGTAGTGGAGTATAAAGGCGGACATATTTACGACGGAAGCGACTCGGAAGAGAAGAGAGCAATCGGAGCCGTTTGGGAAAACCGAAGTGAAGGGAAATGCCTTTTCGTGATGCCTACCGCCGGAGATTTCTCGACGATTGATCAAAAGATTAAAGTCTGATCTATCAGTTCGCTAACCGTTACCGCGATGCTAAATTCTTGCATGACTCTATGCCGGGAAAGATTAAACCGACTGTTAAAGGTTCTGAATCGACAAGGCGGATCAGAGACAGTCAGGCAACTGATTCGACGATTCTCATTCTTTCGCAGTGAGATCACGCAAGCAGAAGGCCTTGGCTGGATTACTATCGAACAACGAAAGCCGAGAACGGGCAGGCCCTCAAGCCTCGCCACCCTTAGCAATTCTATAGCCGCGAAACTCCCTCAAAGCAGATTCAACGTCGAAAAGCCAATCAAGCGGACTCATAGGAACTTCGCAATGCACACGGTCTATTCGAGTGTGAAAGGTGGCGGTAAAAAAGGCTCTCTTCCCGGATACGTAGAAGCCTACCGAAGATCCTTTAATACAGCTAAGAGCATTGGCGGTGCTTACGCCAGTTGCAGCCGCCTATTACGTCATCCCCACGTATTTGCCGCTCGCCAATGGCATTACGCCAGAGCGAACGGAGAGATTCCTAACTTTCCCTTTCCTTCATTCGAATCCGAAATTTGGGAGCAACTTGAAATTTTCGGTTCTGAGCGGGCGAAATATAAGCCGACTTCAGGAACGTTCTATCGAGAACGACGTTGGTAAATTGTAAGGGTGAGAAATACCTCCTACTTACCCTACTTAGCTTGACCTGTTGCCACTCCCGTTGCCACTAGCAGCCCAAACCATTCATAACACGTTGATTATGAAGGTGGCAGACAGAGTGGGATTCGAACCCACGGTAGAGTTACCCCTACACACGCTTTCCAAGCGTGCTCCTTAAACCACTCAGACATCTGTCCTTAGTCGCAGAAGTTGCGAGCGCCTAAAGTGCGTTGATTTTACTGATTCGCAAGGAAAAATCTCGCTAGCAACGCCTTCCATTTAGAAGGGATGAGAAAACAAACGAAGCCGATCCGACTCTTTTGAGCCATCCAAATACGCGTACCATTCGCGTTCCCCTGTGAATTTTCTAAGGGGAATGGAAAAGAATTGCCGCGAACGCAGCGAATAGCTCTGGTTCAATCAGCCATCGGGCCTAGCACCCCCTTCTCTCAAAAAAAGGAAGCTCCTCGACGTAGACGTGCTCGGCCATTTGCACTCCCAGCTGAACCGACAAACCTCTGATCGATTTCAATCACGGTTAGGATGGTGTTTTTTCAGAAAAGCCCTAGACTGAATGACGATGGACGCTAGCGACACTAACTGCCTCCCCTACTTGAAGGCGCTCTCAGACGATACTCGCTGGCAGATCGTCGAGGCACTCATTTCAGCGGATGATCCGATGACGCTTGGTGAGCTCGCCACGAAACTCAAAATTTCGAACTACAAAGCTTCCCGTCACGTCAGTGTTCTCGAAGAGGTCGGCATTCTCGAAACGAAAAAAGTAGGGCGCCGAAAATTTCTGTCGGTCGAGGAGTCCTACCGTGCACCTATTTCATCAGGCCGCGAAGTGCTGAATCTGGGATGCTGTTCTTTCGAGTTTCCGCAGGAACAATGAAGGTGGAATAATAGTTGCACGAAATCGCAACTAATGACACCTTCCATTTCTATGCGATTTTTGTCTCTTCCTATTGCCGCCACAAGTCTCGTCCTTGTCTTCTTCACTGCCTGTTCGGAATCTGATCCATCAAAGAGCCTTCTTATCACGGGGTCGAGCACCGTTGCTCCCGTCGTAGCCGATGCGGCGCAGCGTTACGAGAAAGAAAATCCCGGTCTTCGTATCGACGTGCAGACAGGAGGTTCTTCCCGCGGGATCAGTGATTCCAGAAGCGGTCTCGCCCAGCTCGGGATGGCTTCACGCGCCCTCAAAGCTGATGAAAATGATATCGACGCGGAAACAATTGCGATGGACGGCGTCTGTCTCATTGTTCACAAAGACAACCCGGTGAAGGGTCTTTCGCGGGATGAGATCGCGGCGATCTACCAAAAAAAGAAATCCAACTGGGCAGAGTTCGGCGCTAGCAACGCTGACATCGTCGTGGCAAGCAAGGCCGAAGGGCGCGCCACTCTTGAAGTCTTTCTCGGCTACACAAACCTCGATAGCGCAGACATTCAGGCGGATGTGATCGTCGGGGAAAACCAACAGGCAATCAAGACTGTGGCCGGCAATCCCAATGCAATCGCGTATGTTTCGATTGGTGCGGCAGCGAGTGAGGCGAAAGCCGGCACACCTATTAAATTAATCTATATAGACGGCATCGAGCCGACCACGGAAAACGTCGCCAAAGGAACTTTTCCCATCACGCGCCCACTCAACGTAATCACCAAGGGAGAGGGCACGGAACTGTCGCGCGCGTTTCTGGAGTATCTCAAGTCAGACAAGATCCGTGACATTATCGAAACGCATCTCTATGTCCCGGTCTCTCAGTGATTGTATCCTGAAGTCGTCGCTGGGATTTGCGGCACTCCTCTCTGGAAGCGTTATCGTCGCCGTGATCGCCTTTCTTTTTCATGAAGCGTGGCCGGCGCTTTCATCGGGGAAGCTCTCCCACTTCCTGACCGATCTCAAATGGCAACCGGGATCCGATCGCGATCCCCAGTATGGGATCGCCCCCATGATTCTCGCTTCGATTCTCGTGACTCTGCTCGCGAGCCTCATCGCGATTCCACTGGGAGTCGGTGGTGCAATTTTTCAACAGTTCTACGCGCCGACCTTTCTCGGAAACATTCATGACCGCCTCCTCGAATTACTCGCTGGAATTCCCTCCGTCATTTTCGGATTCTGGGGACTCACCGTGCTCGTCCCGGCGATTAACAAATGGCACCCTCCAGGACAAAGCCTCCTCGCGGCGGCTCTGGTTCTCGCGCTCATGATTCTGCCAACAGTCGGCCTGACGTCACGGTCCGCGATTCGCTCCCTCGATCCCGGTTTGCTACAGGGGGCTGCCGCGCTGGGAATAGGGCGACCTTCTATGATTTTGCGAGTGATCCTCCCCGCTGCCTTTCAAGGAATCGGATCCGGTTGTCTCCTCGCGATTGCACGAGCCGTCGGCGAAACTCTCGCCGTCGTCATGGTCTGCGGCAATATCGCTCAAATCCCCCACAGCGTCTTCGATCCGGTGCGCCCGATTACTTCGACGATCGCACTCGAGATGGGCTACGCCTCCTCCGACCACCGGGCACTCCTCTATGCATCAGGACTGATTTTGGTAGTCATGACAGGAGCATTAGTTGGCTGGCAATCCTTTCGCAGAGAACCCCTCACCCCATCACAAAAAGGATGAGAAACGGTCGCCCCAGTGATATTCTTCTAGGTGGCCTCTGCGCCTTGGCAGCACTCACCGGTGTCGGAGCTTTGTTCTGGATCATTGCGGATCTACTGCAACTTGGCCTTCCTCAAATCTCAATTGGTTTTCTCACCGGCGAGGTGACCGAGTCAGGTCGCTCCGGTGGGATTGGACCCATCCTCGTCTCGACCGCGTTGATCCTCCTTTCCGCTCTCGTCGTCGCCGTGCCACTGGGAGTCGGTTGCGCTCTCTGGTTTTCTGAAATGATCCCGGAAGAAAATCGTGGCGGTCAATTGCTCACCGCGTCAATCGACCTCCTTGCGAGCGTTCCTTCGATTGTCTTCGGATTGTTCGGCATGGTCTTTTTTTGCCAGGTATTGGGGCTTGGCTTTTCGATTCTCTCAGGCGGGCTCACGCTTGGGTGCATGATTTTGCCCATCATGATTCGAACGACGATATCAGCGATGCGCGCGATTCCGTGTGAGCTACGTCCTGCGGCAGCGGCACTGGGATTAACTCAAACAACCACCCTCGGGAAAGTGCTCCTCCCCCGTGCCGTGCCCGGTATTCTTGTCGGAATCACGATCGGCGTGGCCCGCGCCCTTTCCGAAACAGCGGCTCTCATCTTCACAAGCGGCTACGCCACGCGGTGGCCGGGATCTCTCAGCGATTCGGGCCGCGCGGTCTCCGTGCACATTTATGACCTTGCGATGAATATTCCGAACGGATCGGCGCGCGCATCAGCGAGTGCCCTCGTCCTTCTTCTTCTCATTCTCACGATCAATCTCGCCGCCTCTTTCTTCTCTGATCGATGGCTCGCTAAACAGTCCGCCTCTTGCTCCACTCTTAATGGATAGTCTCTCCATCTCAGATCTCACGATTCGCTACGGGAATTTCACTGCGGTGAAGGAAGTTTCTCTCGAAGTCCCTTCCGGCGAGATCACCGCTCTCGTCGGTCCTTCGGGTTGCGGAAAAAGCACCTTTCTCGCTTCATTGAATCGCCTCACTGATCTCACCCCGGGATGCCTTGCCGATGGCAAGATTCTCCTTGGAGAGGATGGCTGCATTTTGAGGTCCGGGATCGATGTCTTGCAACTTCGCCGGCGCATTGGGATGGTCTTTCAAAAGCCCAATCCCTTTCCCCAATCGATTTCCCGAAACTTCGAAATCCCACTTCGAGAGCACGGAATACCCAAATCAGAAGTCGACGACCGGACTGAAACAGCCTTGCGCGATGTCGGTCTCTGGGACGAGGTCTCGGAACGCCTCGATCAAAGCGCCCTCAATCTCTCCGGCGGGCAGCAGCAAAGGCTCTGCATCGCAAGGGCTCTCGCCCTCGATCCTCAGGTCATCCTTTTTGACGAGCCCTGCAGTGCTCTAGATCCTCTCGCATCAGCCGTCGTCGAAGATCACATCGCAGCCCTGCGGGGAAAGGTTACTGTCATTATCGTGACTCACAACCTCGCTCAGGCGCGACGAATTGCTGACTCCACTGCCGTCTTCTGGATTCGCAACGGAGCCGGAACGATTGTCGAACATGGCCCCACAAAAACCATTTTCAGCGCCCCGAAAGATCCCGATGCGTCTTACTATTTGAGCGGAGAACGCGGGTAATCAAAGCGACTCACCCTGCCACGACAGCTGCTTCCTCAATTTCCCAGCGGATGTAGGCGTCGGCATATTCCGAGCATTGATCAACGAGGTCTTCATGGACCCCATCGCCGGCGAGCTTTCCCTTTTCAAGAAAAAGAATCCGCCGTGCCTGACGCAGTAAATCGATCCGGTGAGTCACCAAAACAGTCGTCCCCTCGCCCTCTCTCGTCCGTGACAGAATTGCATCATGAATCAAGGACTCACTCTCAGGCTCAACTGAGGCCGTCGGTTCATCCAATAGAAGAATCCGGGGAACTGTCAAAAAGGCCCTCGCAAGACTGAGCCTCTGCCGCTGTCCCCCCGAAAGTTTCACCCCATTTTGACCGACTTGTGTCTCGTAACCTTGTGGTAAGGCGAGGATGAAATCATGAGCATTGGCCGACTCCGCCGCAGAAACAATTTCCTCAGCGGTCGCTCCCGGTCTTCCATAATTCAAGTTTTCCCGAATCGTCCCATCGAACAAATAATTATCCTGACCGACGTAGCCGGTCTCCTTTCGAAGGGAGGCAAGGGTCACATCCCTGATGTCTCGCTCATCTATCAAAACCGATCCGGCATCGACGTCATAGAAGCGGGGAATCAAATTGAGAAGGGTACTCTTTCCTGAACCACTCCCACCTGCCACGGCGACAAATTCACCGGGTTGAATCGAGAAACTGACTCCGTTTAAAACAGGCTTGCCCGGGACATAGGCAAATTCGACGTCAGCAAAATTGATCGCCCCTTTCGACCCTTCGAGAGATGCTGCGCCCTCTCGATCAGTGATCGCAACCGGTGCATCGAGCAGCTCCATGATACGGGTAGCGGCAGCTCTTGCGCGCTGAAGGATATCGCTGGTCTGCGCAATCGTCCTAATCGGACTCTGCAATCGCCACCAGAAGCCGCGATAGGCAATCAGAGCGCCGAGACTGAACAGATTGCTATCAATCATGATCAACCAGGCTCCCAAGCCGAGCATGATGAGATTATTGATAAACCCGAAGATAGAAACAATCGGAAAATAGGTATTCCGGAGTCGACTCGCTTTCACACTCGACTCGTAAAAACCATCCGCGTTTTCCTTAAAGTCAGCGCTTTCACTCTCTTCCCGACCAAATGACTGCGTCACCAAAATCCCTGCGAGTCGGTCTTGCACGAAAGAACCGATGTTACCGAGTTTCTTCCTCACTCCCGCATAGATCGATTTCACCTTGCGATTGTATTTCCGGATAAAAATGAAGGCGAAAGCCAGCGGCAGAATCGAAGCAGTACCCACGACCGGACTGATCCAAAGCACCATCCCCGCCACCACAAAAAAGGTCACAATTTCCTCGAGCAAAGAAGTGAGCCCCTGAAGGACCGACTGTTCCATCGCATCGACATCGCTGGTGATGCGAGTGACTAATTCCCCCGTGCTGCGATCCCTGTGATAGGCGAGTGACTGAGATTCAAATTTTGAAAATAATTCCCCCCGAATATCCCGAACAAACGCCTGCCCCGTTTTTTCCAACAAGTAACTTTGAACCGCCCCTGCCCCGAGACCAACGAGATAGGTCAGGAACATGACGACTAGCCACACCCCGAGAGCGCCCCGCGTGAGCGTTTTTTCCACGAGCGCATCTGCAACGAATCCCCAAACCAAGGGGTGAAAGTTAATGAAGGGAACCGCAAGAACCAAAAGGGTGAGCGCCCACATGATACGCTTACGGTAAGGTTGCAGGCGTGACCAGATGCGACCCGCGAGTTCGCGGTCTGTCAGGTCGTAGGTGGATTCAGTTTCCGACATCACCTCTACACTACGTTGCCCACCGAAAACACAACGCATAAAGATTGTCGTAAGACGACTCTGAGATGTCGACAAACTGGCTACCCTCTTTTCGAGAAAGAGAAGAAGCCCCTGATCCCCCTCTGTTTGATCACGCGCCTAACAGACTCAGGTCATCCCTCTTACCCTCTTGACTCGTGTCCTCCGAAAAATACGGTCCTGGTAATTGCGTCCATTCCTCTCCTCGTGGTCTTTTACCTCAGTATTCGCTGCCGCGAGTAGAATCTCCCGATCCAGTCGTTATTCGAAAGCGGGAAGAGATCATCAATTTTCGAAAGCGAGAGGTCAAACAGAGAAATGCCTTGGCCGAGGAGGACCGACTCACGGAGAAGGAAATTGGTGCCGCCCGAATCAAACTCCTCAAAGCCGAAATCCCCTTTCCCGGAACGAAAATAGAACACGGCTTCAAGTGGCGGCGATTAAGAGAAAAAGGCATTCGTTCGAATCAATCTCCCCGGAGCCTTGCGCCGGAGACTCGTTCAAATGATGATGGCTTCGCCTCACTTTCACCCCTCACCCCGACACCAACTAACCGACTTGAACATTTTGGCCGAGCTTGGAACCAGCCTATCTTATGAGGGTTCCATAAAATTGTATCGCCCCCTCATCTCAATAGCGTTCATTGGCTTTGCCAGCACCCTCACCGCTGACACTCCGGTGGATCACAAAACAATCGTTTCACCCGGCGAGGCCCTCATCGGTAAAGACCCCTTCACCTGGAAAGGCCCCACTCAATGTCACCGTGCTGGCGGAACGCAACTGCCCAAAGTCGCACCGGAGCCGCGTTGAGTGATCGATCGCGGCGGCAACCTTCACCGTGTCCGCATTCAGGGCGAATGTGCAAAAGCGAATATGAACCCGCCGCACGTGGTCGCGGAGGATTATCATATCGCCATGATGCGCGTCGGCGATCATGTTAAGGCTGCGAATTCACCCAAGCCCGAGTTCATCGCTCGGCTCACCCTTTCAGACCTCATTCACCTCACGACTTTACTCGATCGCCTCAAGAGCTGATCCCCTTCATCCCCTCGCTCAATATCCACGATCATGAATCGACGTCACTTCATCAATCGCTCTCTTATTTCCACCGCTGCTATCGGGAGCGGTTCCGCCATCGCCAAAGAATCGGTCAAGAGAGAGCCCGAGACGGTAGTGAAGTCACTCTTCCAGAGCCTTACCGATGCTCAAAAAAAGGAGATTACCTTCAGCTTCGACAACGCGCTTAAAACGAAGATTTCGAACAACTGGCACATCACAAAACCTCGCATCGGAAGCTTTCTCGACAAGGATCAGAATGCGATGGTGAAGGAGATCTTCATGAAGGCACACTCGGAGGAGTATGCGCAGGTCGTCTACGATCAAGTCGTGCACGACAGCGGCAAAAAGGGATTCGGCGATTCTTCGATCGCGATCTTCGGCGAACCCGACACCGGTAAATTTGAATTTGTCCTTACAGGACGCCACACGACCCGCCGCATTGACGGCGACTCAGTCAAAGGCAAAGCCTTCGGAGGACCCATCTTCTATGGTCACGCCGCAAGCGGTTTCGATGAAGGCCCGGACCACAAGGGAAATGCTTATTGGTTCCAGGCGCAAAGCGCGAACAAAGTCTTTGAGATGCTTGACGGGAAACAGCGTGAAACAGCGCTCCTCGACAAATCACCCAGCGATACCGCAAACGTAGTTAAACTGACACGCGGTGCGGTCGAGATCCCCGGCCTCGCCGTCGCTGATATGTCCGCCGACCAAAAAGGTGCCATGACAGGAGTCCTTTCCGACCTCCTCAAGCCCTTCCGGGAAGCCGATCGCCTCGAGTCGATGGCGCTGATCGAAAAAGCGGGCCTGGATAAGCTGCACCTTTCTTTCTTCAACGACGATGATCTCGGCAAAGACGGTGTCTGGGACAACTGGAAACTTGAAGGGCCGAACATGGTCTGGTATTTCCGCGGAGCTCCCCACGTTCACACCTGGGTACACATTTCCGATCCCGATGCGCCCCGCGCACCACGTGCCTAAAAAGCGATCTCAGATTGAATCCCCACCCTCTCGCGGTATCATGGCCTCCGAGCGTAGATAAGCGTGCCCGCATCGCCGCATTCTCTCGACTGCCTCCTTTCTACTCCCTTCTATTAAAATGGACTTCGCCTACCATAAACCGTTTCCTCTCGGACCAGATAAAACCGAATACCGACTTGTCTCCACCGAAGGAATCGAAGTCTCTGAATTTGAAGGCAAAAAGATTCTCAAAGTCTCTCCTGAAGCGATTACGAGACTTTCCAACGAGGCGATCAAAGACATTTCGTTCATGCTGCGGCCATCGCATCTGAAGCAAGTTGCCGCGATCCTCGATGATGAGGAAGCATCCGACAACGATCGCATGGTCGCGCTGACACTGCTTCGCAATGCAGAGATCGCAGCGCGTGGGATTCTCCCGATGTGCCAGGACACCGGAACCGCGATCGTCATGGGTAAGAAGGGTCAGCAAGTCTGGACAGGCGCTTGCGACGAAGAGGCGATCGCGGCCGGCATTTGGAAAACCTATCAAGAGGAGAATCTTCGCTACTCACAGATGACTCCCCTCACTCTTTTCGATGAGCAAAACACGAAGAACAATCTTCCGGCCCAGATCGAGGTCTACGCCACTGAGGGCGCTGCTTACGAATTTCTCTTCGTCACCAAAGGAGGCGGATCCGCCAACAAGACGTTCCTTTATCAGGAGACGAAGGCTCTCCTTTCGGAAAAACGTTTCGTCGACTGGGCCGTTGGAAAAATGGCGACACTCGGCACTTCAGCTTGTCCTCCCTATCACATGGCATTTGTTGTGGGAGGGACCAGCGCTGAAGCAACTCTCAAGACCGTGAAGCTCGCTTCGACTCGCTACTATGACGAACTTCCCACCGAAGGGAGCGACAAGGCACAAGCATTCCGCGATGTCGAAATGGAAAAAAGACTCCTCAAGGAAGCAAGAGAAGTGGGAATCGGGGCGCAGTTCGGAGGCAAGTATTTCGCCCTCGACGTTCGCGTGATTCGACTCCCCCGTCATGGCGCAAGCTGCCCCGTCGGTCTCGGCGTGAGCTGTTCCGCCGACAGACAGGCCAAAGCAAAAATCACCGAAGACGGAATTTTCCTCGAACAACTTGAGACCAACCCCGGACAGTATATCCCCGACAAATGGCGTGACCATCAATTCCACGGCGTCCCTCTTGATCTCAATGAAGGAATGGAGGCGACACTCAAAACGCTCTCCAAGTATCCCGTGACGACAGCGCTCGAGCTCACCGGAACCATCATCGTAGCTCGTGACATCGCCCACGCGAAACTCCGTGAGATGATGGAGGCCGGAAAAGACCTTCCCGACTATATCAAGGAGTATCCAGTCTACTACGCGGGGCCAGCGAAGAAGCCTGATGGAGTCGCGAGCGGCTCGTTCGGACCGACCACAGCGGGAAGAATGGATCCCTACGTTGAACTTTTCCAATCACACGGCGCCTCCATGGTCATGATTGCGAAAGGCAACCGAAGCCAACAGGTCACTGATTCATGCAAAGAGCATGGGGGGTTTTACCTCGGATCGATCGGAGGCCCTGCCGCGATTCTTGCTCAAAACCACATCAAGAAAGTGGAAGTGTTAGACTTTCCTGAACTGGGAATGGAAGCGGTCTGGAAAATCGAAGTCGAAAAGTTTCCCGCCTTTATTCTTGTGGATGACAAAGGCAACGATTTCTTCAGAGATCTCAATTCCTGCCCCGTCGCTTAAGAACAGAGTGAGCCCTGATATGCAAACCGAAATTCGCCTCGAAGAGCCGGGCCGCTTTGTCGCGACTCAAGGGCCTCTTCCCGAACCTGCCCCCGGTGAAGCACTCCTCCGCATCCGGCGCATCGGCGTCTGTGGCACTGACATTCACGCCTTTCACGGAAGGCAGCCGTTTTTCGAGTACCCGCGGATCCTCGGGCACGAGTTGGGAGCCGAAGTGGTTTCCGTGAACGGTGAGTCTTCCTTTTCGCCCGGCGATCCTGTTGCCGTCGAGCCCTACTTCAACGACGACGCCTCCCCTGCTTCACAAAAGGGAAAGACGAACTGCTGCGAATCACTGAAGGTTCTCGGCGTCCACACAGATGGCGGAATGCGCCCCCTCATCACCGTCCCCGTCAACAAGCTGCACCGCGCCGCGAGCGCATCGATGGACCAGCTCGCGCTTGTCGAGATGCTTTGTATCGGGCAACACGCCGTGAACCGCAGCCTCGCCGGCGTGGCAGATCGGACCCTCATTCTCGGCGCGGGCCCGATCGGCCTCAGCGTCCTCTCTTTTCTACAAAATCGAACGGAACACATTGCGGTCGCCGATATCAGTGCGGCACGGTTGGCGTTTTGCCGCGAGGCCTTTGCTGTTCAGCACACCATAGAAGTAAGTCCCGCGACCTCTCTCGAAAACTCGCTGCGGGACGCCTTCGGGGGACAACTTCCCGATCTCATTCTCGACGCGACGGGGAACAAGGGCTCGATGATCTCGACATTCAATCTTGCCGCGAACGGAGCACGAATCGTATTCGTCGGTCTCTTTCAAGGAGACGTCACCTTCAACGATCCCAATTTTCACCGCCGCGAACTGACTCTGATGTCGAGCCGCAACGCCACCTCTGCTGAGTTCGGCGAAGTGATCACAGCGATCGAATCCGGCGCCGTTGATACCGCTCCCTGGATCACCCACCGACTTCCCTTCGATAAGATTGTGACGGGTTTTAAATCAATGATTAACGACTCAACACTCCGCAAAGCCGTGATCTCGCTCGACGACTAATTAGTTTCCGCAAAGAAGTCCGGAAATACGGTTGCACCGGATCGATTAATTCCTTACAACCCGCAGCATGAATCGCATTGCTGCCGTTATTGCCGTCCTTCTTCTTTCTCTTGTCACTGCATCAGTGCAGGCAGAATTGAAGCTCCCCTCCATTTTCGGGCACCACATGGTGCTCCAGCGCAACATCGAGAATCCCGTCTGGGGCTGGGCTGATCCAAACGCCGGTGTCTCTGTCACTTTCGACGGCGATACTCGCAGCACGAAGGCCGATGCCAAAGGAAACTGGAAGCTGAAGATCAAGTCTACGCCCGGGTCGTCTCATGCCATGAATATGGTCGTGAAATCCGGAGCCGAGACGATCACTTTTTCCAATATTGTTATGGGAGAAGTCTGGGTCTGCTCTGGACAATCCAATATGCAATGGCCCGTTGCCTCATCCAATGATGCCGACCTCGAGATCGCGACATCGAACTACCCTAACATACGGCTCATCACAGTCCCCCAAGTCGGGACCCAGGAGATGCAGGATGACTTCGAGGGGCAGTGGGATATTTGCACCCCTGATACCGTTGGGCAGTTTTCAGCAGTCGGCTATTTCTACGGGAAAATGCTCCACCAGACTCTCGGAGTTCCCATCGGCCTGATCGACAACTCCTGGGGTGGTTCCTCTGCCGAGGCCTGGGTGAAGCGAGACGTCCTCGAAAAGGATGGCCGTTTCGACGCTTACATTAAGGAATGGGAAAACACCGAAAAGACATTCGACTGGGATAAGACGCTCGCGGCTCACAAAGCAAATACCGAGGCCGCGAAAGCTGCTGAAAAACAGGCTCCACGAGCTCCCCGCAACCCTCTCACTGGCCAACACCGTCCCGGAAACCTTTGGGCCGGAGTTCTCAATCCAACGATCGGCTACGGGATCCGCGGAGCAATCTGGTATCAGGGCGAGAGCAACGCCGGACGTGCCTATCAATACGACGATCTTTTCGGCCTTATGATCAACGAGTGGCGCAAGGCATGGGGACAGGGCGACTTCCCTTTCTACTGGGTTCAGCTTGCTGATTTCAAAGCGGAACTTGACGCGCCCGCAGAAAGTGACTGGGCAGAGCTTCGTGAATCGCAGTCCAACACTCTCGCCCTCCCGAACACAGGGCAGGCCGTTATCTACGACATCGGCGAAGGACGCGACATTCACCCCCGAGACAAGCAAAACGTCGCGAAACGTCTTGCCCGCATCGCCCTCGCCCGCGACTACGGCGGTCAGCTTGACTACCAAAGCCCTACCTTCAAGGCGATGGAGGTCAAAGGCAACAAGGCGCACCTCACCTTTGATCACGTCGGGTCAACCCTCTACACCTTCGATACGCGAGAGGCGCTTGGTTTCACTATCGCAGGCAAAGACAAGGTTTGGCACACGGCAACGGGCAAACTTCTCGGAGCTGACAAAGTGGAGGTTTCCTCTCTCGCGGTAGCGGAACCTGTTGCGGTTCGCTACGCCTGGGCAGACAACCCGGTCGCCAATCTGAAAAGCAGAGAAGGACTCCCCCTTGACCCTTTCCGCACCGATGACTGGCCCGGTATTACGGAGCCTGCTCCTCCTGCTCCTCCTGCTCCTGCTGAGTAGAGCGAATCGCTTAAGACTAAGACCTAGTACGTCAGCCCTTGAAAAATCCCTACGAACTCGATCCCGCCCTCGTTTCCAGCGCGCCAACGTCCTGGAAGCGGATGCTCAAGTATCTCGGACCGGGATTTATTCTCTCGGCTTCGATTGTCGGTTCCGGGGAATTAATCGCGACGACTGCGCTCGGAGCAGAAGCCGGTTTCGTGGCGATGTGGGTGATTCTCGTGAGCTGTCTCGTTAAAGTGTTCGTGCAGCTCGAATTCGGAAAACACGCAATACATTCGGGCGAGACAACGTTTCAAGCGATCAACCAAATCCCCGGACCGAAGTTCGGAAAAGGGAACTGGGCGACCTGGCTTTGGCTCGTCATGATGCTGATCAAGCCGCTTCAGGTTGGTGGCATCATTGGCGGAGTCGGTCTCGTTTTAAATATCCTTTTTCCCGCTGTGCCCGTTTGGATCTGGGTTTGCCTCATGGCACCCATTGTCTCTCTGATGATCTTCAGAGGGAAATACGCGTTCATTGAAAAGCTTTCGCTTATTCTGATTGGAGGCTTCGCGGTCTTCACGATGGCCTGCGTCATCGGAGTTCAGTACACGGAATTTGCGTTTACTAAATCGGACATTGTCGAAGGCCTTTCCTTCTGGAATGGCATTCCCATCGCCGTGATCGGCGTAGCGATCGCTGCCTTCGGGATTACCGGAGTCGGAGGCGACGAAGTCATGGCTTACAATTACTGGTTGCTGGAAAAAGGCTACGCCGCCAGAACCGGAAAACGCGAAGACACGCCCGAATGGGAAGCCCGAGCAAAAGGCTGGATTCGAGTCATGTATTGGGACGCCTTTCTCTCGATGCTCGTCTACACATTCATGACGCTCGCTTTCTATGTTCTTGGCGCGGCGATTCTCAATGCACAGGGTCTCAAGCCGGAAGGTTTTGAAACAGTGCGAACGCTCTCCCGAATGTACACGGATTCGCTCGGGAGCTGGGCCGAAACCGCCTTCCTCGTCGGGGCTTTCTTCGTTCTCTTTTCGACCCTCTTCTCCGCACTCGCAGCGTGGAGCCGATTGTTTTCTGATGCCTTCGGCGCCGTCGGCTGGATCGACTATTTCGATCCAAAAGCACGGGCAAGAACCATCGGCATTCTCGCCTTCTTCTTTCCCGCACTCTGGGCGGCCCTGTTTTTCTGGTTCGAAGACCCTGTCTTCATGGTCCTCGTAGGAGGTGGCATCACTTCCGCTATTCTGCTCTTGGTCGTTGTCGGAGCGGTTCACTTTCGATACAAACGTCTCCCCGCTTCACTCAAGCCTTCCCAACTCTACGACATCGGCTTCTGGATCAGCGTTCTCTCGATCGCTTTTCTTGCCGTTCTTGCGGTGGTAAAAGCCGTTGAGAAATTTCAAGGCGCTGCCTAGGGCGCATCGCTGGCTCTCTCTGGAAAAGTGACAAGGAAATCAGCGCTTTCTCGTGATTAAGAAGTCATCGCAGCACTTGCCGAAGGAGAGTGCAAATCAGCCGAAGAGAAAAAAAACCATTGAAGAGGTCGCCCTTCTCACCGAAATTCGTGATTTCTTTAAGGCTACAAAACAATTATTTATCATAATTTCCACAATAATGGTCACCTTCTTGGATTTCCGTATCGGGAAACACGACTGATCAGCCCGATTCACGACACGGAATTTGAATGGCTTGTACTGGGCTCTCTTCCATCACTTGATTGTCGTTGTAGTGGACGTGCTTTTGCACGATAGGCAGAAGAGAACAGCTCCTCCTCGGGCGATTTTTTTGTATCCTTGCGGCGGGCCTCCGGATTTTAAGTGGCGAATTGTCAGTCTGGTGTAAATTCGATTCCTCTGTTTCCTTTAACGTTTTTACTTTTTTGAACGCTCCTCTTACTATTTTTGGTCGCACTTTCCAATCCCGCCTCATGCTGGGAACCGGAAAATTTTCGTCGAACGAGACGATGCGTGATGCCCTCGCGGCTTCGGGTACAGAAATTGTCACCGTTGCCCTTCGCCGGGCAGACCTCAGTGGAGAGAAAGATCCCTTCGCCAATATTCTCGACTTCATTGATCCTGAAAAATACCTTCTGCTACCGAACACTTCGGGTGCGATGAACGCCGAAGAGGCTATTCGCCTCGCAAGGCTCGCTGTTTCAGCAGGACTTCCAAAATGGGTGAAATTGGAGATCCATCCGGATCCCACTTATTTACTTCCTGATCCCATCGAGACGTTGAAAGCAGCTGAAGTGCTCGTCAAAGAAGGATTTGCGGTGCTTCCCTACATCAATGCAGATCCTGTTCTTGCGAAGCGTCTTCAGGATGTCGGAACCGCCACGGTGATGCCACTGGGAGCACCGATTGGCTCAAACCAGGGAATTGAAACGCGCCGTCAAATCGAGATCATCATCAATCAGGCGACTGTGCCCGTGGTCATCGACGCGGGTATCGGTCGTCCCAGCCACGCAGCCGAAGCGCTCGAGATGGGTGCTGATGCCGTCCTAGTAAACACCGCCATCGCAATCGCCGACGATCCGTCGGCGATTGCGGGAGCCTTTAAGAAAGCGGTCGAAGCGGGCCGGACCGCCTACGAGTCCGGAGGCATTCACGAAATGTCGAACCATGCCGCAGCGAGTAGCCCGCTAACCGGTTTCCTTTTCTCCGGAGACAATTCCTGATCTATTGCCATGGCAGCCGATTCCACACCTGAACCAGTTGAGCTGAACATCACCCTCGCGCTGGATCGATCAGAAGACGAAACCGCTTGGAAGAAAGCCGCGGGACGAAGGCTTCGCGTCCATCCCGCAAGGATCAAAAGTATCCGACTAATAAAGCACTCGATCGACGCCCGGCAGAACGAGATCAAAGTGCGCCTTCGCCTCGAAGTGGGAATCGATCACCCTCTCCCTTTCGAAGAACCACCTTCTATTTCTCTTCCCCACGTTTCGGAGAACAGCAAGACGGTGATCATTGTTGGAAGCGGCCCTGCCGGAATGTTTGCCGCCCTCACCGCATTGGAGAAAGGGTGGCGTCCCATCGTTCTCGAGCGTGGAAAGGATGCTTCGGCGCGTCGCTTTGATCTCGCCCCTATCCTCCGCCACGGAACCGTCATCGAGGATTCCAACTACTGCTTCGGCGAGGGGGGCGCAGGCACTTTCTCAGATGGCAAACTCTACACACGGGCCACCAAGCGCGGCCCCGTCAGAAAGGTCTACGAGATCCTCGTCGCCCACGGAGCCCCTGAACGAATCCTGATCGATTCCCATCCTCACATTGGGTCAAATCTGCTCCCGAATGTCGTCAAAGCAGTTAGGGAGACCATCATCGCTTCGGGCGGCGAAGTTCGTTTCGGAGCCAAAGTAACCGACTTTCTCATTTCCGGAGGGACGATTAAGGGAGTCCGCGTAGGAGAAGATGAGATTCTGGGAGATGCCGTTATTCTCGCGACCGGTCATTCAGCCCGCGATATCTATCACCTCCTCCACGACCAGGGCGTTCGCCTCGAGCAAAAACCCTTCGCAGTCGGTGTTCGGATTGAGCACCCACAGCCTCTCATCGACAGCCTCCAATATCACTACAAGCGCGGGCTCGAACGGCCTCGCCAGCTCCCCGCCGCAAGCTACAGCCTCGCAACGAAGATAGATAATCGAGGAGTCCATTCGTTTTGCATGTGCCCGGGCGGATTCATTGTTCCCGCCGCAACAGAGAATGATGAAGTCGTCGTTAATGGAATGAGCCTTTCGAAACGCGACTCCCCTTTCGCTAACAGCGGCATCGTTGTCACCGTCGAACCCGAGGACACCAAAAGATTTGCTGAGGAACATGGAGTCCTCGCGGGAGTTGCCTATCAAAGACACCTCGAACAGGTCGCCAAAGAAGCGGGCGGCGGAGGACAGGTCGCCCCGGGACAACGAGTCATCGATTTCATCGCCGCGAAAGATTCGAGTCACCTTCCTGCTACAAGCTACAAACCTGGATTAAATCCTGCACGACTCGACGAACTGATGCCACGCGCGATCGTGAAGCGAATGAAGTCCGGACTAAGGCACTTCGGGAACCAGATGAAAGGCTACCTCACCGACGAGGCCAATTTGATCGGCTTTGAAACGCGAACCAGTTCCCCTCTCCGCATTCCACGAGACGCCGAAACACTTCAGCACCCCGAGGTCAAAGGCCTCTTCCCTTGCGGGGAAGGCGCCGGATTTGCCGGTGGAATTGTTAGCGCGGCAATGGATGGGATTCGCTGCGCCGAAGCACTGGATTAATCAGCTCAAAGAGAGTCGAGATCGGCCTTCAGAGTTTCTGCCTCGTCGCCTACGACCTCGGCGAGACAGCGCTGCGCTTCAGTCAAATATTGCGCAGCCGCATCCGAATCTTTCATAACTCTCGCCGCCCTCGCCGCCGCTTCGCATGCGTAGCCACGCAAAAAAGGCGAGAGCGCAGCGTCATTCGAAACACTGATGCACTCCAGCGCATACTTCATCGCAGCGCGTCCATCTCTGAGAACAGAATAAACACGGGAAATCTGCCTCAGCCCGATCGAGAGATTGGAAGGTTCGCAATCCTCTCGCTTCAGCCAATGGAACAGTGAGGCATGTGCCATCTCCCGCATGAGCATATTGTCCTCGATTGATCGGGAGGTGGACTCGAGTAGGGAAGACACCTCGTTGAAACACCCTATTGAAACTTGTTTGTGAATTTCCTGTGATTGCATAACGATTTGGGAAGTAAAGGTTCCCCCCTTTTCCAGAGCGAGCGACTGGCTCAAATCTACGTAACTATTCAGGCAGTTCGTCCTAAAAAAAGCTGAAAAAGAGATTCTACTACAAAGTTGATAGAACGGTTTGTTATTCTTGAAGAGGAAACGACCTCACTGGCTTCTACATTTCCGTGCTTTTGAATCCGCGATCAGGCGCCCCCCCCCCGCGATGCGAGCGGATCACGACATCCACGGCAAATAGCGCTTCGATCGCTCCATCAGAATTTCCGATGTGGAAGTGCTTCGGTTCCTGATCGAGCGGACCGATCACTCCTTTGGAAACGAAATCCCCCCTCGGCGGACCCGCGTAAGATCGTTTTTTTTACCACCGTGGTAAAGGATTGGTCCTGTCCCGCGGCGGGCGGCGGGCAGAAGTAGTGAAAAATCATCTTATTCACGATGTCTTAACCGCAAACTCGCTAGGATCCTGAAGTCCAATCACTTATTGGACAAAGCACTTTTTCCGGTCCGTCGGCATGAACCGGATCAACTCTGCTCTTGAGAAAATCAGGAAGCGACTTCAGAATTGTATCGAGCAGAGGATAAAAAATGAGAGTTGGAGGAAAACCTAAAAATGCCACCGCCTTAATGGTGGCAATGATTGCCCTTGCTCTCTTCCCGCCTCTTCTATTGGTCTCCGAGGATCGTGACACACCGCACCCGCCCGGATCACTCCTACCCACGCCCGTCAATTCGAATCAATTCGCAGGCCTTCTCGAGCATTCTCCCTTTACCCGCATTCTCGATCTCTCTGAAACCCTCCGCCTCACCGGAGTTGCGATGATCAACGGCAACCAGGTCGCGACGGTTCATGATAGAGCGAAAGGAAAAAGCTACGTCGTGTCAGGCGAACCCAACAAGGCAGGCTGGAAAATGGTAGAGGTAGCAACTCACGCAGAGCCGAGCAAAGTTTCCGCAACGATATCAGTGAACGGAGGCGAACTGGTCACGCTGCAATTTGATGAAAAGCAGCTTCATCCCGAGCAAAGTCCGGCCGCGTCGAAGTCATCGATCAAAGTCTCGAGCGGCCCCGATAAGAGGCCACCCCCGACCAAAGATGAACGACGCAAATTCGGCGAGTGGGTTCGCGACCGCATGAGCAAGATGTCTGACGATCAGAAAAAACGCGTCGGCCAAATCATGCAGGAAAAGATGAAAGGAAACCCGAAGCTGAGCGACCGTCAGAAGGGTGATGTCTTCGTGAAAATTCTCGACCACGTCGACCCAGGCAAGTAAACTGCCAGGTGGCTGATCGTGCTGATTCACCGAGAGCAAATCGATTCCCAAACGACCTCCGTCATGATAAGAACCGCGACCACTCTACTGGGATCATTGGTCCTCGCTGCGTGGGTCGCGCAGACCTCCGCGGCGACGGAGCAAACTGACGCACTGAGCCTTCATCGCGTTCTGGCTGAACGCTGCCACCAGTGTCACGGAGGTGAGAAGACGAAGGGAAAAGTCGATCTGGTAGGATTGAGTCAGAATGATTCCCTGATAGGGCAGCCAGCGCTGATAGAAGACATCTTGGCCGTCCTCCTCGACTACGAAATGCCGCCGGAGGACGAGCCCGAACTTCCTCCAGAGGTTCGGGCCAAGATGATCAGTGAGTTGGAGGAATTGCTCGAGAGCGCCCTCGCGCTGGAGCCCTTCGCGCCCACCCCGATCCGCCGCATGAACCGATTTCAATACAACAATGCGGTGGTGGATCTCTTGGAGTTGGACCGGGACATTTTCCAGCTCAATGAACGCCTCCTGCGGCGCTATGATGATTATTTCCTTCCCTCGCGCCGAAAAATGCCGGAGCAAGTGGCGGTCGCAAGTCGGCCCCTGAGTAAAGATATCGATGGACGCAGACCAGAAGGATTTAGGGGCGTCGCTCCGTTTCCTCAGGATCAGCGTGCCGAGCACGGCTTTGACAATCGTGCAGACCACCTCACCCTCTCACCGCTGCTGATGGAATCTTTCCTCACGCTCAGCCAGACAATCGTCGAGAGCCCTGACTTAAATCCGGATGAATGCGGCAGCTGGAATTGGCTTTTTGCCAAGCCGGGGGAAGAAGCCGTTCAAGGCCCCATCGATTTTGAGGCGGAGAATGAGGCGTGGCTGAAACAGGTCACTCAACCAAAGGGGAATGTTAGGGCTCAGGGAATGCAAGGCTGGGGCCCTCACTGGGGCGGCGATAAACAACTGTTTTGGATTTGCCTGGAGTCGGGACTGGAATTCGATCTCAGTTTTAAAATTACCGAGATGGGAGAAGGCCTGCGGATCGGGTTTACGAAAGCAGCCGACTACGGAAAATTCGAACTGTCACTGGATAATGAGGTGATCGGCAAGCCCCTTGATCTCTATTCTCCGACGGTCGTTCGTTCGGATGACGTGCTTATTCCTCTGACTATCAAACCGGGCGTGCATCGATTGAAAATCAAATGCATCGGGAAAAACAAGAAATCGAAGAATTACCTTTTCGGGATGGACACGTTTGAGGTCTCCGGAATGAAAAAGGAGCCGCCGAAGCCCCTTCTCACTGACGACAGCGAAGCCATCCGCATCCGCATCGAAAAAATCCTTCGCCGGGCCTTCCGTCGCCCCGCTCCACCCGAGACGCTCGATCGCTTTGTCCATTTCGCGGAGAACAATCTCGCCGCAGGAATTTCGTTTGAAGAAACGATGCGGACTGTCGTGGGTGCGATCCTCGCGACACCTGACTTTCTCTATTTCTACGAGACGAAGGATCCCGAAACCGAGGGTGCGACGAGAGTCGATGACTTCGAGCTCGCATCACGCTTGGCTCTCTTCCTCTGGGGTAGCATTCCGGATGATGCCCTCCTCGATCTAGCTTCCTCGGGCAAGCTGAGCGACACTGAAACCTTAAGCGCTCAGATCGATCGGATGCTGAACGATAAACGTTCGAGACGGTTCTGCGACAGTTTTCCGGTTCAGTGGTTGCAGCTGGACCGGCTCATCTCCGCCGTCCCCGATCCTAAAAAGTATCCCTACTTCTACTACAACGGCTACCGGGTCAGTATGCACATGATGCTGGAGCCACTCCTCCTCTTCGATACCGTTTTTATAGAAGACCGCTCCATCATCGATCTTCTCGCCCCTGATTTCACCTGGCAGAGCGACATGCTCGAGGCGAATTACGAGGGCAAGGCCCGGGGCAGAGCAAACAAAATCCTGAAATTCAAACGAGTCCCGCTCACCGATCCGCACCGGGGAGGCGTCATCACCAATGCCGCGGTCATGACGATGACGTCCAGTCCGCTCCGGACGCAGCCAATCACACGAGGCGCCTGGGTGAATGCCGTGATTTTCAATGAACCGCCCGAGCCTCCGCCCGCCGACGTGCCTCCGCTCCCTGAAGCCGATGAGGAAGCGCTCAAAAACCTGACAATCCGGGAACGTCTCGCCGCGCACCGCGAGCGCAAGGATTGTGCGGGTTGCCACAATCAAATGGACCCCTTTGGCTTTGCTCTCGAAAATTTCGGCCCTACCGGCATCTGGCGTGATACTTATGAAAATGGTCGAGCGGTCGACACCAGCGGAATTCTATTCAATCGCTACGAGTTTGAAACCCTCGACGATTTCAAGGGGCTCATCCTCAAAGAAAAACGTCGCTTCATCCGCGGCTTCATCGCCCATCTGCTTTCCTACGGCCTCGGCAGAGAACTCGGGCCGGCTGATTCGCCCTCGATTGATGAAATCACGGAGAGAGCGATCGCGGGAGAAGATCAATTGAGGACCTTGCTCAAACGCGTTGCGATGAGCGAACCGTTTCTCCACAAAAACCCGCAGGATATAACCGAGGACGCTGAAGATCATGAACCATAGCCAGCAAAGAAAACGCCCCTTCTCCCGACGCAAGTTTCTCGCCGCTACCGGCGGCGCAGTTCTGAGCTTGCCGAACTTCGAGAGCCTCGGTACTTCCCGCAAAGCCGCCGCTCCCGCACAGCGCCTCGCCTTTTTTTACTTGCCCAACGGTCTCGTTCGACAGGGCTTTTTCCCCGGAGAAGGTGATCGGGAACTGCCGAGTTTTGCAAACCAGAACAATGTCTGGCGATTCGAGGGGGAACCGGCTCCGGTAGGGAAGCACCCCCTCACCTTTACTCCAACGCTCGCGCCCCTGCACGGGCTGCGAGATAAGATATCGCTGATCACGGGGATGGATCGAACCTTCCAACACGGAACCGATTCCCATGCCCAGGCCGCGTCCTGCTTTCTCACCAGCGCGGCTCCCTTTGAGGTGGAAAACTCCGCCTATCCCCTCGCGCGGACGATGGATCACATCGCGGCCGATGAGATCGGTGACACGACACCCTTTCCCACGCTGGAACTGAGCGGCAACGATCACAAGGACAACATCGAATCGATCTATTTCGACAACATGTCCTGGTATGGTACCGGTCATGTCGCCCCTTCAATGCGCAGTCCCCGGCAGGTCTATGATCGGCTTTTCGGAACCAAGTCCGAGAGCCGTTTTCGCAACATCACCGATCTCGCCCTCGGTAATGCGAAGCAGCTCAAGAAGCGGCTCGGGAGGTCGGATCAGGATAAGTTTGAGGAATATTTTGAAGCGATACGCGCGATCGAAACCCGTATGGATCGAATCGACGGAATGAAATCAGAGTTGCGAGACCATCGGATCGAACGCCCCGCCGAAGTAATGCCACGAAACGAATACCTTCACGTCATGGGTGATCTCCTCGTGACGGCGCTTCAGGCTGGACTCACGAACGTCGGAACTTTTATGGTTGCGCCGGAACGTTGGGGAACGCCCACCCACTACGAAGGGATTCTCGATGGCCCACACAATCACCACGGGATGACACACAATCAGTCGAAGAATCTCGAAGACCTTCTCACCCTCGATCGCTTTCATGTGAGCGTCTTTGCCCGCCTCGTCGAAAAGATGCAACAAGTCGAGGAGTCGGACGGAACCACTCTCCTCGACAACACGATCTTCACCCTCGGAGCCGGAATCGGCGACGGCGCAACCCATCAATACAATGACCTCCCCGTAGTCGTCGCTGGCGGAGGCAAAGGAACCTTGAAGCACGGACATCATATCCACTGCGAATCCGGAACGCCCTTGGCAAATCTCTGGCTGACTCAGTTGCAAGCACTCGGTATTGAGAGAGATCACTACGCAGATAGCAACGGCACCTTAGGAGCGATCCTCGCCTAGCGGCTTGAACGGATTGTGATTGTGGTTCGCCGGTGATGATGCGGTTCTAAAATTAAGACCTACCCAAATCCCTTATGAAATCTCTCCTTAGCCTTCTTGCTTCTTTTTGCCTCCTCGCTGGAACGGGATTGGCTGCCGAAAAACCCAACATCCTTATCATTTTTACGGATGACCAGGGCTACGCCGATCTCGCCTGCTATGGCAATAAAAAGAACAAGACACCTCGTCTCGATCATTTTTGCAGCGAACGAACGTCGCTCTAATTACTGAAGGTGAAATCTATTCCCCGACGCAATAGAGCGTCCCGCCTGATCTCAGGAATAACTTTCCACCGATGGGAGCGATCGTAGCTCTGAAGATCTCACCCTTCGCTTGATCGCCGAGAGAATTAACGGAAACGACTTCGAGCTCTTTTCCGGGCCGAACGACAATGACGTCTCCACCGTTGACCGTTTGCAGATAGATCAAGCCACCCAAGACAAGAGGTGCCGCCGCGATTTCAATCCCCTTGGCGCCCTCGATTTTACCCGCGAGCCGCTCGACATAGTGAGCCTCTCCGCTTTCGGCGTCATAGCAGCTCGCAATCGCACTCATGCTGGTGATAAAAAGATAACCGTCGACTACCGACGGAGAGGGAAGATCTCGCCCTCCCTTTCGGCTCGCATGCCAGAGCATGTGGGATTCGGTGACATCACCGGATCCTCCCGGCTTCACGCAATAGGTGTCGCCGGGCTTTCCATTCACGACATAGAGTTTTCCGTTCGCGTATTCAGGACCCGGTGCTCCGCGGCCATTAAACCCCTTACAAAACCATAATTCCTTTCCTGAATCCGGGTCATATCCTCTCACTCCAAACTCTCCATTGAGAACTAACTCTTTCTTTCCCTCGACATCAATGAGAATCGGAGTGCTCCAACCGCCGCGAGGTTTTTCTTCACGGGGTGTCTCCCAGACGATGCTGCCGTCTTTCAAACTGAGAGCGACGAGTCTGGAAACGCCCATCGAATCACAGTTCTGAATCACGGTATCATTATAGATCACAGGAGAGCCGGCAATCCCCCAGGAACCGGCGAAGATACCAAGATCAACCGACCATTGCCTCTTCCCATCGAGATCGAAGCAGTGAATTCCCGCAGGACCAAAAAAAGCGACGACATGCTCACCATCCGTCACGCAACTCGGAGTCGCCCGGCTGTTCATCGGATGAGCCTCCTCGGGACTATCACTCTTGATCGTTTCCTCCCAGACGATCTTCCCGTCCGTCGCCGAAATAGCCATGACATAACGCTCAAACCCATCGTCACTTGCACTGGTCATGAAAATTCGGTCCCCCCAATTCACCGCCGACGACTGGCCCGTTCCTTTGAGATTCGTCTTCCAGAGGACGTTTGAGGCATCCCATTTCTGAAGCAAACCAGTCGCTTCAGAATGACCGCGCCCGGTGGGGCCACGAAATTGCGACCAGTTCGTTTCGGCAATGCTTAGGCTCGCCGAAAAGACGACTGAGAAGACAGTAAAAATTCGAAAAATCATAATCAGGATTCTGGATTGGGTTTACGGAAAACGAGAAAGTGTTGAATAGGAAGGAAATCGCGAACTTCGACAAACTCAAGTCCGACTGCTTCCATTTCGCGAGTCACTTGTTTGACCGTCATTTTGTGAAGCGGCTTAATTGAGACAGAAGGATCCTCGCCCCGGTATTCGAGAAATACGACCCGCCCACCAGGCTTGAGCCCTTTAAGAAGCGACTGCGCCATTTCCCGGGGATGAGAAAATTCATGGTAGGCATCCACCATGATCGCGAGATCGACGGTGTTCTCAGGAAGCCTTGTATCCTCGATAGTGCCGAGATGAGGCTCGATGTTGGAGACCTTTTTGAGCTTCTTTTTGGATTCGATAAAGTCGAGCATCTCAGGCTGAATATCAACAGCGACCACTTTCCCCTCCGGCACTGAAGGGGCGATCAAAAACGAGAAATAGCCCGACCCCGCTCCGATATCAGCAACGACATCATCAGCTTCCAACTCAAGTTGTTCGATCACGAGAAAAGGCTTTTCCTCCCCTTCACGGTCACGCCTTTCGAGCCATCCTATCGCATGCTGGCTTACGACCTGAGAGATCTCACGCCCCATATACACTTTGCCGGTTCCATCGCGCGACGGCTCCTTTTGCGAGTAATGGCCGTCCTCGCCCGAAGCGCTATTCGCCGCAAGAAAACAGATTAAGAGAATGGAAACCGCTCGGAGTGAATACCTCATTTGAGATACCCATAGCGGGAGGTGATTCATGTGAAAAGCAGGAAAATTGCTTGATCACGGAATCGAAACTATGAGAAAGCAGGGGAAATTGAGCGTTGCTTGACTGTCGAGCAAGGCTTAACTTTGCCACCAATCATCATGGTAGAAGAAGGTAAAGAAGACTTTGCGAAGCGACACGCCATCTACGGCAGTGCCGGAATGGCAGCAGCGGGAATGATTCCTTCCGCTAAGAAAAAGCAGGTCCCTGCCAAAGAGGAAGAGGCAATCGGAGCCTCTGAAGAGTCTCCAGAAACACCCCCTGTCGAAGGCGTGTCGATTGAGCAGGAAGCGGCTTATGAAGGCATCAAGGCCGTAATGATAGGGCATTCCGGTGCGGGGGGGTTTGGTCGAGGACTTGATCGGGCTTTCCAGAGCATCAGTGGTGCACGCCTCATCGCGCTAACGGATGTCAATGAGGAGAAAGCGGAAGAGTCTCAGATCAAATCAGGAGCAAAAAGAGTTTACGAAGGCTATCAGCACATGATCAGCGAGGAGTCTCCTGATCTCGTCGTCGTTGCCTCATCGTGGACCGATCAAAGACTCCCAATGGCGCAGGCGGCGCTCAACTCCGGTGCCCATCTCCTTTCCGAAGCGCCTTTTACGAGAACGCTGAAAGAGGCCGACGAACTCCTCGCCTTTGCCGGTGAAAAGGGACTCAAGGTGGCGGTAAACCATCAACTCCGCTGCGATCCTAATTTGATAAAATTTCATAAGCAATTTCCTGATCTAATCGGAGAGCTTCTCGAAATGAGGGTATTCGGAGCGATGGGCGACATCGTCGGCGGTGAAGATCTGCTCGTGACTGGACTGCATCTTTTTGATGTTGCCCGCTGGTTTGCCGGCGAAATGACATACTGCACGGCTTCTGTCCTCATCGAAGGCGAGACGGCGCTGGCGGATGAGGCAAAAGCTTCCGACAAGGGACTCGGCCCGATTCTCGGTGATGCGATTCATGCCCAGTTCTCAACGAGCTCAGGCGTGAGTGTTTCGTTTGTCTCAGACAATCGCCTTCAACCACTCTCCGGGGCGGCAGGAATTGAGTTCGTTGGGACCAAGGCGAAAGCCCGTCTCTTTGCTGACTTCCCCGCCACGCTTTCTCTCGTTGTTGAAGATTCGGGGCCGGACAAGCCGGATCGTACCGTAACCTGGAAGCAATGGCCGGAAACCGAAGGGATCTACCATGCACCGGTCGACAAGCTCACCGGTATCGATGCCTGCAACCGTCTCGTTTTGACTAATTTCCTCAAATCGATCAACGATGACAACTCCCCTGCCTGCAGCGGAGAAAATGCGATGAAGGCCCTTGAGATGGTTCACGGGGTCTGGCAAGCAGCGACGACAATGAAGCGCGCTTACTTTCCGCTTGCGAACCGCCTCCATCCTCTCAGCGAAGATTCTCAGTGATTTTCAATTGAGTCGGCGCCGATTTCCTCTTTCATGTCACGGTAGCGGAATCGCTTGCCCAACTCCCCGATTCGTCAATGGCTGAGCTCTTTACTCTCGAAAATCTCTTCACGCTAATGATGCTGGTGCTGCTTCAGGCAGTCCTCGGCTTTGATAACCTTCTTTACATTTCGCTGGAGTCGCAGCGTGCGCCGGCCGACAAGCAGGCCTTCGTAAGGAAACTCGGCATCGGATTGGCCGTTTTACTTCGAATCGCTCTCCTTTTTATCCTCGTCGGTGTCATTGAGAAAGTGAAGTCCACACTTTTCAGCGTCGACACCATTTATGTCTCAGGTGCCTTCAATCTCCACAGCCTGATTGTTCTCGCGGGCGGAGCGTTTATTATTTACACGGCGATGAAGGAGATCTTTCACATGATCGCTCTCGAAACTTCGGGCCACTCCGGCGATGAAACGAAAACCAAGTCGGTCGCTCAAGTGGTCACTTGGATTGTTCTCATGAACCTTGTCTTCTCGTTCGATTCAATCCTCAGCGCGATGGCACTGACGGAGAACTTTGCGGTCATGGCCACGGCCATTATTATCGGCGGAATTCTCATGATCTGGCTTGCCGACCGGGTCGCAAATTTCCTGAAAAAGAACCGGATGTTTGAGGTCCTAGGACTTTTCATTCTTCTCATCGTCGGCATCATGCTGCTGACCGAGGGTGGACACCTCGCCCATCTGAAATTCTTCGGCCACGCAGTGCATCAAATGACGAAGACGACCTTCTACTTTGTGATCGGCGTCCTCGTTCTCACCGACATCGTTCAGGGCCGCTATCAGCGGAGAATCCTGGCACAGCAGGCGGCGAAAGCGGAATCGCACTCAAGCCACGCCTGAGTTCGGGATCTTGGCGGAGGCCCCCCCCCGCGACCTTTAGAAAATAGAAACCGGCCCTGGTTCAGCAGGCTCGCCCCATCATCACGATGACCAAACGAAAGCCGGCTCTTATCTTCATTTTCATCACCTTGTTCCTCGACGTGCTGGGGATTGGTTTAATCGTGCCGATTCTGCCCAAGCTGGTCGAAAGCCTTATCGAAGGGGGGATGGATTCCGCCTCCTACCTCTACGGATTGCTTGCCGGACTCTATTCGTTGATGCAGTTTCTCTTCGCGCCCATCATCGGGAGTCTCTCGGATCGTTTCGGTCGCCGTCCCGTCATATTACTCTCCCTCTTTGGTTCGGGGCTCGATTACTTTTTGCTCGCCTGGGCGCCCACCCTCGCCTGGTTTTTTATTGGGCGTATCCTTTCAGGAATCAGCGGTGCCAATTTTTCAGCCGCGGCCGCTTACATCGCCGATGTGAGCCCGCCGGAAAAGAGATCTGCGAACTTCGGGATCATCGGAGCAGCCTTCGGACTGGGGTTCATCTTCGGCCCTGCTCTCGGCGGCTGGCTCGGCCACTACGGCCTGCGGGTTCCCTTTATCGCAGCAGGTTGCCTTACGCTTCTGAACTGGCTCTATGGTTTTCTCATTCTACCTGAATCACTCAGGGAGGAGAACAAGCGCGAATTCAACCTTTCGAATGCCAATCCGATTAATGCACTCCTTGCCTTAAAGAAACACGCGATCGTTTTTGGACTTTCTATCAGCTATTTTATCAGCAGCATTGCCCACCAGGTCTATCCCAGTATTTGGGTGCTCTACACCAGCTATCGCTATGACTGGACCACGAAGCAGACAGGGCTCTCACTCGCGCTCGTAGGGCTCATGGCCGCGATCGTCCAGGGGGTCCTCGGGCGCTTCATCATTCCTAAGATCGGAGATCGCAACGCGGCAGTGGGAGGACTCACTGTCATGGTAATCGCTCTCACCGGTTACGGACTCGCGACAGAGGGTTGGATGGTCTACCCCATTATTATTTTTGGATCATTGTCAGGACTCTCGACACCGGCGATCCAGGGGCGCATTTCGCGAACCGTCGGCGATGACGAGCAAGGCGGCATCCAGGGATCGCTCACGAGCCTGCAGAGCGTTGCGGGATTCGCCGGCCCACCCATCGCAACAGGCCTCTTCGGCTTTTTTATTAGTGAAAAGGCACCGTTTTTGCTTCCCGGAGCAGCCTTCTTCTTTAGCGCTACCCTCGTCGTCTTTGCGGCCATCTTCGCCTCCCGATCCTTCCGCAAAACCGAATCGCTCATCGCGACGTAAGAGGCCGCCTCCTTATCTAGGCATTGGAACCTTACCCGCATTGCTGCGGCGATACTTTTAAGATCGAGTTCCCGACCGGTTCAGATGATCCCGTGAATCTGAAGGAAGCCGTCGACCAAACCAGCGAGCGAGTCATCTCGCTTTTCAAGGTCGGCCCTGAAACCGGAAAGCGCCCCGTGCATCGCGAATCAGAAGGCCACGTTTCAAAGGGAGCCGACGAAGGGGCCGGAGGAAGCGAGGAGACCGGAATCGACCTCTCTGGTGAGTCCCTCCTCATCCAGAAGTCAACTTTGCCATAATTAAGAGGTCTAACCAAAACCTAGCGCTATTTCAAATTCTGACAGGGTTTTCTGGAAAAGTTTCGTATCCGCCAAAACGGCCTTAAACGGACAAACAACTACATGTTGTGGTGTTTTTTGCGAAAGCACCACAATATCTTGTTGCAAGGCTGATAAGTGAGTCGCATAATTGCGTTGAATAAATTGCATCCGTTTTCCTTTTTGGACCCATGCGTTGTATCAAATGTAACAGCCTTGAAGATAAAGTGATTGATTCACGTCTTTCTAAGGACGGCTTTTCGATTCGCCGACGGCGCGAATGTCTCGATTGCGGGCATCGATTCACGACCTACGAGCAAGTTGAACGTCGCGACGTGCTTGTTATCAAACGCGATGGGACAAGGGAGCCGTTTAAACGTGAGAAACTTTTGAGCGGACTCATTAAGGCCTGCGAAAAGCGTCCCGTTTCGATCGACACCCTCGAAGGAGCCGTCGATCGAATCGTGAACGATCTCAACTCGGAGAATTTGAAAGAACTGCCAAGCCGCATGATCGGACCGACGGTGATGGAACACCTTCAAAAGATCGATCCTGTAGCATTCGTCCGCTACGCTTCCGTTTACCGTCAGTTCCAAGACGTAGGAGAATTCAGCGATGTGATCGAGTCATTGGAAAACACACCATTGTCCGATCTTCATCAGCCGGATCTTTTCGAGACGAAGAATTAACAGCTCGATCAAAAGTTCCAAAGAGGAGCAACCCGCGCACAAAACACCTACCCACCAACGCACACCGAGAATGTAATCGTCATGATTGCTTTACCCACACCACTACCCTACATCCGTATCGGAGCCAGAAGCCTGGCTCTCTGCCAAAAAGACTGGCTTAAAGAAACGCTCACCAATGCCGCCAACGGAACCGACGTTCCCTCTTGGATGGCAGAAGACATCTCACGTGGAGTTGAAAGCTTTCTGATCAACCATTACAAAGGCACAGTAATCGATTCAGACGAACTCTTTGACCGCATTGAGAAAACGCTCTCATCGCTCGGGCTGGAGCACGTCGCGGAAAAAATCGACAAAACACCCCCGCCCGTGCGTATCTCGCTGAACGAATTATCGCGTCGTGCAGGTGCGGGATACGAGCTGGTATTTTTCCACCTCCTCCGCGATCAGCTTAATTCTGCCACCACCGGAGGCGCCGCCCGCATCGAGTGCCACGGTCTCTACTCATGCGTCCGTCGTCTTTCCGGCGCTAAAAAATGGTCCGGAAAATGTGATCACCTCCGCGATGAGATCAACGAGTTTCTCGAGCAAACAAAAGAGCGACTCACCTGGTTACATCCCGATGTGACCCTCGAAACTATTTTTTAGATTTAGGGGGACTGCTGCCCGCCACCGAAACCATGACCCTGTTCGAGAAAATCATCGCCCGTGAGATCCCTGCGGAAATCGTCTACGAAGATGAGGACGCCCTCGCCTTCCGTGATATTCTGCCACAGGCCCCGACGCACATTCTCGTGATCCCGAAGAAGCCAATCGCCCGCGTCGGAGAAGCCACGAGCGAGGACAAGGAGTTGCTAGGACATCTCCTCCTCACTGCGGGAAAAGTAGCCAGCGAACTAGGTTTCAACAGTTCTGACGAAGGATTCCGACTCGTCATTAACCATGGCAAAAACGGAGGCGAAGCAGTTCCCCATCTTCATATTCACTTGCTCGCTGAAAGGCAGATGCTCTGGCCTCCTGGCTAGCGAATCTCCAACCGAAAATAGTTGGCAAGAAGTCGCGCCGGACTAGAATCCTTTCGTGAAGACCGACAACGCAGCGCTACCCATTATCGGCTGGAGAGAATGGCTCTCGATTCCTGATTTAGACATTCCGCATATCAAGGCAAAGGTCGACACCGGAGCGCGAACCTCCTGCCTTCATACTGCCGGGCTCGAGCTCTACAAGAACGAAAAAGGCGAGGAGCGGGTCAAATTTCAAGTGCATCCCAATCAGAACTCCACCAAACAGTTGATCGACTGCGATTGGCCGGTTGCCACTCAGCGATCGGTGCGGGACTCGGGTGGTCACGAAGAGATTCGCCCCTTCATTAACATCCCGGTGACCTTAGGAAACCACATCTGGGATATCGAGTTCAGTCTCACGAATCGGGACAACATGAAATTTCGGATGTTGCTGGGTCGACGGGCGATGGAGAACCGTTTTCTCGTTGATCCCGTCGGTTCTTATCTCTCCAGCACTCGACCGAAAAAGAAGTAGGACAGAAGCTGTTTTCGCGTCCATTCTACGCTTTTTGAGTATAAAAGTCACTATCCCGTCACGCAATAAGAAGCGGCTTTCGACGACTCCCCTCTACAAAGCAGCCTAAAATCGCAGTCATAACATCCGCGTCATTGACGACCTGGAAAGCCACTAACGCAACGGGAACGGCTAATGGCCTAGTCTCTTATTAATCAATCCAAATCAATTCACTGTGAACGAACCTGATATTCTAACGATCGGAAGCGGGTCTTTTAAACGCGGAAAAAAAGGCGTTGTCGATCTTCCCATCGGATCCCTCATCAATTATCAGCCGGTAACAATGAGTGTCCACATTCGTCGGGGGAAAGAGCCAGGGCCAACCCTGCTTCTCACTGCCGGAGTCCACGGCGACGAAATCATTGGGATGGAAATCCTCCGCCGGATGCTCAAATCCCGTAAGTTACAAAACATGAAGGGCGATCTCATCATCGTCCCCGTCGTCTGCATGCCGGCCTTTCTCAGCCGCACTCGCTACCTGCCCGACCGGCGTGATTTGAACCGCCTCTTTCCCGGCTCTCCCGAGGGCTCATTAGGAGGGAGACTCGCCGCTACTTTTGTTCAGGAGATTGTGCCCCATTGCACCCACTCGATCGATTTTCATGCCGGGGCCGTGGGCCGTCCTAATCTCCCTCAAATCCGGGTCTCTCCCGGAGACTTAGAAGCGGTTGAAATGGCAAAGGCATTTGATCCTCCGGCGATTATTGAATCCGGAGTCCGCGATGGCTCGATGCGCAGCCACCTCACCGCTAACAAAATTCCGGCGCTGATCTACGAAGCAGGCGAAGCCTTCCGCCTCGATCCCTCCGCGGTTCGCTATGCACTCTACGGAATCTACGGAGTGATGCGCCATCTCGGAATGCTTCCTGAATTGACCAAAGCGGCAAAACCGCCTAAAGCGAAAACAGTCGTTTCGAATTCCACGAAGTGGATTCGCGCGTCGCAGGGGGGCCTTTTCACCTCTCAAAAAGGCCTCGGAAAGGCGGTAACCCCCGGCGACAAGCTCGGAATTCTTGCTGATCCGTTTGGACGAAAGGAGACTCCTGTGATCAGTGATATGGAGGGGATTATCATTGGGATTACTCTCGAAGGAACCGCCGACGAAGGTGACGCTCTCTTTCACATTGCCTCGACTGTCAACGCAGAAAAGGCTCAAGAACACATCCAGCGCAGCGACCAGATTCTCGAAGAGCATACCGACCCCCTTCACTGAGTCGAGAAGCAGTTCATTCCCGCAACCGCGTCATTGTCAGTCGCTAAAGGAGATGGTCACATACTCGCATCATGACTCTATTGAAGCGCACCCTTGCACTCGCCTTTTCCCTTCTCGTCTCCACCAGCGGCTACGCGGCAGATACACCCAAAAAAAAGATTGATCCCAACCGAGCCGCCGGAACGGAGACACTGGCTCGCGTCGATGCGGTCAAAAACTGGACAACACTTTTTGACGGAGGCAGTCTCGACCATTGGCAGGGAGACACTGAAAAATACGTCGTTAAAGACGGAATTCTCGTCTGCGAAGCCGGTGGCAAAGTCCTTGAGACAAAAAAGCAGTATTCAGACTTCGTCTTTAAATTTCAGTTCAAACTGAACGAGAGCGCGAACAATGGGCTGAAGATTCGCGTTCCCACGGACGACGACGCTCCCAATCAGGGAATGGAACTGCAAATCCTTGATCATCGCGGCACGAAGTATAACAAAAAGACCGAAGACGGAAAGAGCGTTTCGATCCTCAAGCCCGCGCAGGTCCACGGATCTGCTTACGGTATCTACCCCGCCAAGACAGGCTACCTCAAGCCTCTTCATCAGTGGAACGAACAAGTCATCATTTGTATCGAAGACCACATCAAAGTGATCCTCAATGGTGCGGTGATTCTTGATGTCTTCCTTGATGAGATCAAGCCTATCAATGGGAAAGATCATCCGGGCATGCATAGCCGCTCCGGGCACATTCAATTCGCAGGTCACAATGACTACATAGAGTTTCGTGACATTCACGTAGCGGAGTTCTCCACGAGCGCGCCCCTGCCAAAAACCAAAGGCGACAACACGCCTCCCGAGGGCTTCGAAGCGATCTTCAACGGGAAAGACCTCAGTGGTTGGAAAGGTCTCGCCGACAAGGACGCCACGAAGCGCAGGGCCCTCACCGGTAAAGAGCTAGCCGAAGCACAAAAAGCGGCCGACGAAAACATGAACGAGCACTGGAGCGTCGCTAAGGGGGCGATCACTTACGACGGAACCGGCATGAGCCTTTGTACTGCGAAAGACTACGGCGATTTCGAAATGTATATCGACTGGAAAATTCCAGCCGGTGCCGACAGCGGCATCTACCTGCGGGGCACCCCACAGATTCAAATTTGGGACCCATGGGATCCGCGCACCAAAGACAAGGAAACACCGGAAACCTCCGAAGACTGGGTTGCGGCCTACAAAAATGGTCGGAATCTCGGCTCTGGGGGACTTTGGAATAACCGCAAGGCCAGTAATCGCCCGCTCGTTCTCGCTGACAAGAAGCCGGGTCAATGGAACACTTTTCTCATCCGTATGGTTGGGGATAAAGTCTCGATCTGGTTGAATGGAAAGCACATTGTCGATCGCACCGAACTGGAAAACTACTGGGATCGCGAAGGCAAGCGCACCGCGCCACTGCCTCGTGCGGACCAGATCGAGCTGCAACATCACGGCAGCGAGCTCTTCTTCAAGAATCTCTACATTCGTGAGCTGCCCTATTAAATTTCAAATCAGCGATCCCGAATTTACAAAGCCTCCTTCGCCGCTGCGTCGGGGGCTTTTTTTGTGACACAACAGGCTTACGTCCGTGAACTAAGAGGATTGAATCAAACTTCCTGAAAAACATACCCGAATCACAGCCTGGAAATCAAAGGGTTGTTTATTCGCTAGGATCTGCGCCTCCTTCGCGTGAAGAGTTTTTGCTTCAAACGCGAGTGAGCGCATCTGAAAACACATTTCAGGAGATCTTGGGTTAGCCTTACGAATGCACAAAATCTAAGTCAGCTTCCGGTGGGAGCCGCGATTGTCGCCCTCGTGAGAATCGGGCTGACGGCATCTTTCCGCATCCGTGAAGAGCGACGCATCAAACGCCTCGTGAAGCAGTGGGAAAGCGAATAGCGCACCCTCGGTTCAAAATATTCCGACGCTACTATCGAGAATCCTGCGTCAGATAAAGCTGCGGAAACTGTATCAATTCCCAAATGGAATCCATCGGTTCGACGACCGCATAACCTGAGTTGGAAATATTAACTGAGACTTGACCCCTCGTTTGACTAACCCATTCTTCGGCAGAAGGAACAAATTCACTTACGAGACCGATGACACGGTATTTCCGATTTCCCCTCGTATCTTCCGAGACCTGAAGGACCGGCCCTCCGCTGTTGCCACCATCTACCTGGCAGTCGAGAATCACTGATCCATCAATATGGTTCTTACCGGCCACGATTCCGGCGCGCACGAGCGGAGTGCGGTGATCAATTTGCTTAGCATTTTCAATACCTACCGAAACAGGATATCCCATCACAAACACCTGATTGCTCACACCAATGTCATGAAAGGAAAGCGTATTCGCCTCTGCTACCACTGTCAGAGTTCCCTTTTGAATCACCTCGACACCCTCGTGGTATTGGAGGGGAGCGAGATCTCCGGGACCCTCCATCGTTCCGATCTGAACAGCGACGACATCTTTCGTTGCGTGGACATAGACGCGATTACTCTGACGCAGAATATCGAGATCGAGACTCAACTTCATTTGAGCGGGAGAATCCGGGGAGGAAGTTTGAGCGAAGACGGTGATTACACCGGGCGCCTCTTCTCTTGCGAGGACATGACGAGCGGTGATCAAGTAGATTGATCTTCTCGCCTCAAGAAAAAATCCTGAGCCAGTCGTCCGCGAGTCAGCCTGAATAAGGACAGGATAGCTCAGGTTGTTCCCTGGAACGCCTGCACCAAGTTTCTCGGGTAAACCGGTAAACAGGATCACCAAAAAGAGAAAGACACCCAAAGCTCCAGTGGGATTTAACTGATTTGCAATGCACTTATTCATCGATGATTCCAAATAGTCAGCGAACCGGACGACGACAATACTGCTGATTCATCCCAACCGCTTCCTAACAAAATTTAAGCAGTTAACAGGCCAACTTTGACAGATCGGATAAGAAATATGGCTCTTCACTAAACCGTGTCGTGTTCAGAACTTATCAGGAAGAGGCTTCGGTCGGTTGGTAGCGACTTGGATCTCACCTGCGATCCAATAGGCTATCGCACGGAAGTTCTCAAAGTTGCGCTTTTGGTTCGCCTTCAAATCGACTTTCGGCAATAGTCCAGGGATCGACGAGAGGGAGCGTTTGGGCAAATAGGTCGTCGGTGTTCACGCATTCAAATCTGAATGCGCTACCGCCTTGATTCCAGTGCATTTTCAACACGCTTGAGCGAAGAGCCAGGAATATTGGCGAGTCAGCGTCGCTCCCTCCCTTTTATTTTCCTAACGCGCTCTGTATTAGCGACTTAAACAAATAAAGGTATTAGCGATACGCAAAGATAGAGTTTTTTGGGTCTGTATGATCCACTCATATTAAGGTTCGCGCCCCTCGCGGCAAAGGGAGGAGCCCTGAAAGCGATGCCTTAATTTAGGGGGCGAAGGGCCATTTCTCGAATCGCATGAATAGGACTTCGCAGGCTTGCCTGTTTTTGATTTTTCAACCAAGCTACGCGCCATGAGATCACCGCTCCTATTTATCGCTCTTTCTTGCCTGTTACCCGCCTTGCACACACTCGAAGCACAAGAGGATAATCCGCTTACGATTGAGCAAGAGAAGAGCGCCTATAAAGCGGCCGACATCGCGCTGAACAATTCCTATAAAAAGGCGAATAAGACACTCAGTGACTGGGATTTCAACGAACTCAAAGAGGACCAGAGGGAGTGGATTGAGTTTCGCGACGAAAGGTCCCGCGCCGCAGCTATTTTAGAAAACGGCTCCGAGTTTGAAGAGCTGAAAGAGGCATCCGTCGCCTACTGGCACACCATGAATTACGTTACTCAGACTCGAACGCGGATCATCGATGGGTGGATTAACGAGTCTGGACGCGAATTAGTGTGGGAGGGCGAATGGACCGACGGCTACGGCGGCTGGCTGAGAATTGCGCAGGGAAGCACCAAGGTTTTCCGATTCGACATTGAAGTGGCGAGAGGCTCCTCTTATCACCTCGGCACGCTCAAAGGAAAGGCCAAAACCAACGACTCGATGGCGTTTTTCTCGGATGCCGGAACAGATGAAAAAACGGAAGAAGACCCCGAGACCTGGCTCATTTTCGAAAAGGGCTTTTCGGGACCACGGCTTAGAATACAGGGGATCAACACTGAATACTATCAGGGGGGTAGAGCCTATTTTGGCGGCACCTACACTCGGGTCGGGGATCTCGACAAAACAGCACGAAAAGAAGTTCAAAGTTGGGCCCGAGCGGAAGCAGAGTGATCCCGCACTCTGGAGACGGGACCTCAGCGATCCGATTTCCCGTAGATGAACCAGAGGTTTCGGATGTAGATAAACCAACCGGTGCTCTGGCCTAAGAATCCGACAATCTCTTTTCGCCAAAGGAAGTAGACCATAAGCATCGAGGAGCCAAGAAGGCTCAACCACCAGAAGACAGGAGGCACGACGGAAGACTGGGCTTTTTCACTGGCACGCCACTGAGCGACCATCCGCCCCATAAACACCGCCTGGCCCGCGAAACCAAAAGCGACCCAGATGACACCCACTAGGGATGTCACATCAAGCAAACGATAAACCCAGGGAAGCGATCCCCGGCGTTGCTCTATCTCCTCAAAAAATGCATCGGCAGTCAATTCCGGCTCACCGGGTTCCCACCCGTGAAAGCGGGCTGTCCGCTCCCCCTCAGGGCTCGTAACCACCTCGATAGTTGAAATTCGGTCCGACAAGTTGAACGGCGGCGCGAGAGGGTCTCCCGGCGTTCCGATATGACCAAACTTAACGAGAGCGATCCAGCTGGAAAACGGCAAGAGGAGTGACAAAGCCGCTACGACAATGACCTGAGTCCGGGTGAATTTTCTCATCGATTTTTAAGGTAACGAATCACCCCCATGACGAGGGCGGAGTATACAAATCCTGACACGAGCGCCCCCAACCCTGCCTGCATCACATCATTTCGACGGCTAAAATTTACCGAGGCCAACTCAACCTGCTCTTTCACCACTTCGGGGGATTGCTCCGCCGCTTCAAAATGAAGCCTCATTTGCGCCATCATGTATTCCGTCCAGTTGGGGTTAATCCACTCGAAATAGCCTAGGCGCGTAAAAACCGCTATGACAGCTGCGATCACCGCCATAATAGCACCCGACTTAAGGCCTTCAATAAAGCTTGTCTCAGGCTCAGCTTTGACGACAGCGCCTAGAGCCAAGCTATAGGCGACCAACGATATGACAGATCCGATCCCTGCCATGAGCCAAATTTTTCCAAATCCATCGGTGTGCAATCCCATAAAATAGGAAGCATACAGCCAGGCCAATCCAGCGAGGCCGATCAAACAGCCCCCTTTCAGCTCTAATAATTTCATAAGCAGTTTCCTTTTCCGATGAAGCCTCAGTCGACTTGAACTACGCCGTCATCGCAGCGCCTGCAACCCTGATATCAGATTCATCGTAAGCTTTAAAGGCAGAGAACGCTTCCCGAAATACTAAAATGAACGAAGAACTCAATTATGAAATCATCAAAAACCTCCAGATCGCCTACGCGATGGAACTGGAGACAGTGCAAAACTATATCGCCGCCTCCGTGAATCTGGACGGGGTCAGGTCTGAAGTGATCAAGCGGGCTCTCGCCGCTGACATTTCAGAAGAACTAACGCATGCGCAGTCTCTCGCTAAACGAATCAAAACGATTGGCGGAACTGTCCCCGGAAGCTTCGCGCTGGAGAGAGCGCAGAAGTCGCTTCAGCCACTCGAAGATACGACAGACATTGTCAGCGTTATTAAAGGGGTCATCGATGCTGAGAATGCAGCGATCGCTCAGTATAACAAAATCATTCAAGTGAGTGACGGGATCGACTACGTCACGCAGGACATGGCGATTACCCTGCTTTCCGGCGAAGAAGATCACCGCCGCGAGTTCATTGGATTCCTCAAAGAATACGAAAAGTCGTAAAAACTGATTTCCAACACCACACCGAAGAAGGTTCATAGCCGGTCGTTCATCCCGGGTCCGGCTTTTTAGGGTCAAATTCCTAGGCATTTGCGTGACAATTCAGTACAATCATCACTCCCACTGACACACGCGTAGCGTGTTTATGGACTGGCCGGAAGTGAGATCCCGCATCACGCTTGGCAACCATCCCAATGAAGAATACCCCTGTTCGAATTATCTTATCCTGTCTCGTCCTTTCGCAGGCTGTTTTGGCAATCGCTGAAGAACCACTTCTGAGGTCTGGCGACCGAGTCGTCCTCGTAGGCAATACCGTGATCGAGAGAGCCCGACTCTATGGCCATCTCGAGGCAGCGCTGCAAATCGCGGCAGGCCCTGCAGTGAAAAATCTTTCAATTCGTAACCTCGGCTGGAGCGGAGACTCCGTATTTGGAGATTCGAGATCCTATTTCGGACCTCCACAAGAAGGTCGCGAGCGTCTTTCCTCTGTGATTTCAGAGATCAAGCCGCAGGTCATTTTCCTCTGCTACGGAACAGGAGCAGCGATGTCCGTTGATCAGGGTTGGACTGAAGAAGCGATTTACAAAGAGCCATCAGCGAGCGGGCTCGAAGGCAGCCTCGCTATTTTCATCAAAGGCTATCAGGAAAAAATCGATCGTCTTCGCTCTGCGGGGGGAAGTGCGCTGCGCGAGATCGTGATCATTTCTCCGCCTCCCCTCGAAAATCTCGGAGATCCCCTTCCCGATCAAACCGAGAACAATACCCGCCTCGCCCTCTTTCGTGATCGCACCGAAAAACTCGCGGCGGACAACAATGCGCGCTTTATCGACCTCTTCGCCGCCTTAGGTGGTGATGATTTCAATGGAGACGTCGCGAACCCTGTATTGACCAATAACGGCGTTCACTACAGTGAATCCGGTTATAAGATTCTCGGAAGAGAACTCGCGAAAGGACTTGGCTACGGCGAAACCTCAAGTTCTCCCAATGGGTCCGAATCCCCTCTCATCGCTGCAATCATCGAAAAGAACCGGCTCTTTTTCCACCGGTGGAGGCCTGCGAACGAAACCTACCTGTTCCTCTTCCGAAAACACGAGCAAGGCCAAAATGCCAAAGAGATACCGATGTTCGACCCACTCATTGCTGAGCAGGACAAAAAAATTGAAGCCGCCCGTCAGGAGATCTTCGCCGGCACGCCCAAGAACTGAGCAGCCATGCCCCGGACAGAATCTTCTACTTCTTTGCACCTGCCAAACCATTTTTCCGTTATGAAAATTTTTCAATCATCAACTGCCGCCCTCTTTGTTGCGACTCTCGCCGCGCTGCCCGCTCACTCACAGAATGGCCTCAAGGATATTCCTGACACCGCCGTCTCCGCTCAACTCGAAGCCTTTGAATTAATCGAAGGAGCAACCGTAAACCTTTTCGCGAACGAGCCTGCCGTCGCAAACCCGACTCACATGAACTGGGATTCACAGGGGCGCCTCTGGGTCGTCAGCAGCCCGCTCTACCCCCACATCAAACCGGGGCAGGAAGAACAGGATAAGGTCGTGATTCTTGAAGACACCACTGGCGACGGAGTCGCCGACAAATACACTGACTTCGCCACCAATCTCCACATTCCCACAGCTGTCCTTCCCGGTGACGGTGGTGCCTACGTTGCCAATTCGATTGAAGTGCTTTTCCTGAAAGACACCGATGGCGATGACATCGCAGATGAGCGCCAAGTCGTTCTGTCAGGATTTGGAACGGAGGACACGCACCACCTCCTTCACACTTTCCGCTGGGGACCTGAAGGTATGATTTGGATGAACCAGTCAATCTACATTCACACCCACCTCGAGACGCCTTACGGGATTCGCCGTCTCCTCGGCGGTGGCATGTGGCACTATCGCCCCGAGACACAGAGGGCCGAAGTATTCATGAAAGGGCTCATCAACCCCTGGGGCCATGCCTTTGATGAATGGGGCCAGAGTTTTCTCACCGACGGGGCAGGAAGCCAGGGCATTAACTTCGTGTTTCCACGATCCGTCTTTGCGACTTCCCCGGGAGCCTCCCGGATTCTAACCGGTCTCAATCCCGGCCAACCGAAACATTGTGGCGCAGAATTCCTGACAGGTCGTCACGTCCCCGACAACCTTAAGGGAACCATTGCCGCACCCGACTTTCGCGGGAGCCGGATCAATCTTTTTAAGCTGACCGACAATGGCAGCGCCTACACCTCAACTCAGGTAACCGATCTAATCTCGTCGAAGCACCGCGCCTTCCGTCCCATCGATATCAAAATGGGACCTGACGGGGCGATCTACGTTGCGGACTGGTACAATCCTATCATTCAGCACGGCGAGGTCGATTTCCGCGACCCACGCCGCGATCAAAAGCATGGTCGAATCTGGCGAATCACCTTCGATGATCAACCGCTCCTTCCGATCGAAGATCTCAGCAAACTCGATGAAAAAGAACTCGTGACGAGACTCAATGCCGCTGAAGCGTTGACTCGTCAACTCGCTCTCACGGAAATGAGAAGCCGTGATCCGAAAGCCGTTCTTCCAGCGGTCGAGGGCTTGAAAGCTCCCGAGGGAGTCGATCCCGATCTTTTTGAGCTTCGCAAAGTATGGGCCTCACAAACCCTCAATCAATTTAATGAAAAAGGAGCCGTCACACTCCTTGATTCAAAAAATCACAAAGCGCGTGCCGCAGCTCTGCGTGCGATTTACTACCGCGCCGCAGACAATGACGAAGCCCTCGCGATTGCGAGCAAAGCGATTGCCGACCCTCACCCTCAAGTTCGTCTCTGGGCCGTCAGTGTCCTCGCCCAGCTTGATGCGAAAGAGACTGTCACCACAGCAATGAAGGCGATTGAAGGCGTTGAAGTCGATGAATTCCTCGATTTCGCCCTCTGGTCAATCTGCCGTGAGCACTCCGCCCGTTGGGTCGATGATGCCCAGACAAATAATCCCTTCAGCTCGACACGCCAACTCTTGTTTGCTGTTCGCGCGATCAATCAGCCGGTCGCAGTTGATCAGATTCTCAGTGCCCTCGAAAGCGGCGAACTCTCTTCCGATCAAGAAGTGAGCGAGATCGCGGATTGGATTTCAAAGACCGGCTCGCCCGAGAACCTCAATTCCCTCTTCGTCCAGACATTGAAAGAAGGCGCCGCCCCCGCTCATCAAAAAGCCATTTTGACCGCACTCGCCTCCGCGGGAAGAATTCGAAAAATTCAGCCCACCGGGGACAAGAACCGCTTGAACCAATTTCTCAGTTCAAAGAACGACGTCATTTTCTCCGAAGCAGCGACCCTCGCTGGACTGTGGAAACTGGAGACGGCACGGGACGGGTTAGAGAGCGCCTTCCTCGCCGCAGCCAAAAATCAAGGACGCGCTGAAGCGGCTCTCGCCGGGCTCATTTCTCTTGGCGGACCATCCACGGCCCAACTTTTTGACGCCGAAGCCAAATCTGAAACCAGCTCATTCCTCATCAAGTCGCTCGCAGTGAGAGGCCGCACCCGCATGAATCCCGCAGCAGGAGCCAAGCTCGCGGTCGAGGCGTTGAAAAACTCTCCGAATGGAAAAGATCCCCACGGTATCTACGCTGCCTTTCTTGCCACAAAACAGGGACCGGGAGCTCTCGCAAAAGAATTAGCGAACGCGAAACTACCTCAGCCTATCGCACTCGTCGGTGTCCAAATGGCAAGCAGCGCCGCAACGAGACCCGAAGGCCTCGTTAAAGCGTTGCAGAAAGCGGCTGAGCTCAAGGCCATGAAAATGGCTCTGACCGATTCTGAAATGGAAGCGATGATGGAAAAAGTCGCGACAACCGGAAAGGCTCATCATGGAGAGGTTATCTATCGCAGGGCTAGCCTCCAGTGTATTGTTTGCCATGCCATCGGCGGGGCGGGCGGAGTAATTGGACCTGACCTCGTCAGCATCGGATCAAGCGCTCCCGTCGACTACCTCATCGACTCGCTTCTACAACCAAGTGTTAAAATTAAAGAGGGTTATCACACCACCCTCGTTACTTTGAAAAACGGTGACTCCTTCGCCGGGGCAATCGCCCGCGAAGACGCGAACGAACTGGTTGTTCGTGATGCCACGGGCAAGGAAAACCGCATTCCCAAGGCCGATATCGAGAGCAACAACATCAGTCCGGTTTCCTTGATGCCGCCCGGCCTCACCGCCCAGTTGCGGGAAGATGAGTTTGTTGACCTCGTCGCCTTTCTCGCACAACTCGGCAAAGACGGTGACTTCAAAACACCACCGAATCGTTACGTGCGACAGTGGCAGGCGCTGATGCCTCACGAGAGAACTCGTGATTCGATCGGACATTACGGTCACCAAATTTTCACAGAGGAGATCAAGACTTATCAGTGGATTCCTTTTTATGCGAAAGTCACAGGAGGCGTTCCCATTCCGGAAATGCCCAAAGTCGTAGGCAGAGGTGCCAATCGCTACGGAGTCGCGCGAACTTTCCTCGAGGTTGACAAAGCGGGCCCCGTTCGATTCAAGGTCTCAGGAAAGCTGAAAGATCTCGTCCTTCTCCATGGAGACAAAAAAATCAAACTTCCTGAAGACAGTTCAGAAACGGAAATAACAATCGAGGTGAAGAAACCCGGAAGACAGAAAATCACTATTTCGGGACTCAATGGATTCGGACTCGACGCCGTAAAACTCGAGGCTCTTGACGATGCCGGAACCATTACATTTGTTGACATCAAAGATCTCTAACATTTCTCTAACATTTTATTTATGAAAGCCCCCACTTTAATCACCGCTGCATTTCTTTTTCTAGGAGTCGCCACCATAGCCGCTCAGCAAAAAGGCAAAAAGAAAGCGGCACCACCACAACTCAAGTGGCGCGTTCAACAACTCCACAAAGACAACAACGAGGGTGTCGCCGTCGGTGATATCAACGGCGATGGCAAACTGGATGTCACTGCCGGGGAGTTCTGGTATCGGGCGCCTGAGTTCGAGCAACTCCCCGTTCGGAAGATTCTCCCATTCGGCGCTGACTACATGCAGAACAACTCGGAGCACCTTTTCGACATGGACGGAGATGGCGATCTCGACGTCGTCGCCGGCGCCTTCACATTGCCAATCGTAAACTGGTATGAGAATCCGGGAGCGAAAAATTACAAGGTAGGTGAATTCTGGAAGACCCACCAACTGGTCAACACGGAAACGGGACACAATGAAGCGACCTTTCTCCATGACCTCGACGGAGACGGATCACCCGAGTGGATTGAAAACCATTGGAACGCGGAAAATCCAATGCAGGCCTTCCGCTTCAAGCGAAACGAAGACGGTCAAGTCACGACCGAGAAACACGTCATCTCTGAAAGCGGAAACGGTCACGGTATGGGATTCGGTGATATCAACGGCGACGGAAAAGATGACATCATTTTTATGCAGGGTTGGTATGAGTGCCCCGAGGCAGGTGCCTTTTCCGGCCCTTGGAAATGGCGCAAGGAGTTCGAGCTCCCCCACGCGAGTTGCCCCGTCCTCATTGTCGATCTCAACGAAGACGGTCGCAACGATATCATCTGGGCCGATGGCCACAGCTACGGACTCTACTGGCAGGAGCAATTGAAGCCACGAGCCGATGGAACCACCCTCTGGCGCCAACATCTCATCGACAAGAAATTTTCACAGGCCCACACCATGGCATGGGAAGACATCGACGGCGATGGATCACCTGAACTGATCACCGGGAAGCGCTACTACGCGCACTCAGGAAAAGACTCAGGGGCCGCCGATCCGACCACGGTCCATTACTACGACTGGAACAAAGAAGACAATTCATGGGGCAAAAAGATGATTTCCACTACCGAGGCAGGGATGGGTCCCGGAGTCGGATTGCAGATTCGCGTGCACGACCTCGACGAAAACGGCTGGCCTGATATCATCGTCCCCGGAAAGAGCGGAACTTACATTATTTGGAATGAGGGCTGGACGAAGCCGTCCTGATTCCCGATACTTGAATCTGTTTTCGAAATGAGCAATTCCAATCCAGAACCAGAGCCAGATCAAGGCGATCAGGAACCAAAACGCGAACCGATTCCTGGCGTGCTTTATTCATTCTATGAAGACCGCGCCTTTGTCTCCTGCACCCGTTGCGGAGAGTCGCTCGCCGACTTCGAGGAAGGGTATCGCATTTCAAAGAACTTCAAAAAAGGCGAAGTCCTCGTTGAATACGCACTTTGCATGCCCTGTCTTACCGCAATGCTCGATGAAGCATCGGAAGAATCCAAAAAGCAACTCGCTGAATTTCAGGAAAAACACTATCGCGAAGGAGTTTCCGGTTTTGACGAATGCGCCCTCTGTGTTCGCACAAAAGACGAAGCTCGAAATGACGAGTTCGGACTCGTGGGAGTCTGTCACGGCGATGACATGGTCGATAGCGCCATGATTTGCATCGACTGCATGGAAGCGATGGCCGAAACCATGTCGGAAGAGACGAGGCGCACCTGGGACAAATTCCGAGAAGAAAATTTCCCCGGCGTGCCCTCAGATTTCGAGCCGTTCCCGGCGAGGCCGGCACCCAGCGTTCTCTAGGAACTTAAGTTTTTTTCTACGCTCGAGGCCGTCTTTCGACCTAAACGAAAAACTTCCGACTCGTAGATTATCGAGCGATGCCAAAGGATGAGAGAACTCGAGTCCGAGTTTGCCAAGCGTAGCGGGAAACCCCTCGGAAGGATGGCACCAGTCAAAACAACGCCGAAGGTGTTGTCTCGTTTTTCCGAGTGACGATCTCCGGAATCGCTTCAGGATCCCCCTGCTGTTGACTGACCACTCCAAGGGTTCAGAAGTCTTGGGAGGCATACGGAACTCTAACCGATGACCCACGAGCAGTAGCTTGGAAGCAGAGAGCCCGAAAAGAAATAGAATGGCGCTCCGCAGCGGTTGATTCCCCTCTTACGGCCCCATCGAGCCTTTAATCTTCCGCTTTAGGCAGATGTCCGGTCGGATTGTTCGAGGCCGCTGTCGTCAGCAGTTTGTATATCCGAGACTGCAGCTCGCCCGGGAGCGGATCACTGCCCGGAGATTCGCGAACGAGTCTCTTTGCCTCGGCAAGTAGCCCGTCTCTCGCCGCTGATTCGATCAATCGAATGCGAATCGACCAGTCTTCAGGCGCCGTATCCAGCTCCGATGTAAGAATCCGGGTATCTGCCCTCATAAAATTAACTACGCATCCTTTACTCTTCGGCAAGATTTGTCAAAAAAAGGTCTTTAAATTGCACTTTCATAGGGGGACCTGAGTGAAGCTGGAGGGCAAGAATTCCGGAGAGCTCTCGCTCCTCTTCCTGCCAATCAATCACTTCAGCGGTGAGGTGACCATTTAACTTCACGGTGATTCGGTTTCCTTTTCCCACAATTTCGTAGGCATTCCAGCCACCCGCCTCATAAGAGCTTATGGCCGCTTCAGCCGACACGGTCAGAGCACTTTTCTCGAAGCTGCCGTCCGCTTTGATGACTGTTTTCTCTCCGCGCGTCGAAAGCATCTTTCTTCCGTGCTCATCATAAATCGCCCCGAGCCATGGCGCATCAGGCTGGCTGATATCGACCTGATATCCTACGGCATGGCCGTCAGGCAGTAATTGTGAGCGAATCTGGACCCCGCTGTTCGCTTTGGAACCGCCCTCAACTTTGAACTTAAGAGTGAGACGAAAATCCGAAATATTCCCTCCCTGCCAGACGAGAAACTGGTTTGTCTTGCAGGGGTTGTCCTCCGATGCGGTTGCCGTAATCGACCCATTTTCCACGCTCCAAAAGGAGAGATCCGGCGCGGACCAACCCTCCAACGATTTTCCATCAAACAAGGATTTGGATTCACCTGCATTCACCGAAAACGCAAAAAAAAGACAACTGCTGGCAAGAAAAAGGAACGATCGTCGCATCATTGCTCATCGTTTCCCGTAATAGAGGGGCTGTCCACATCGTTTTATACGAAAAAAGAGTGAATAATTGTGACGATGAAGAGTCAAAGATTTGTCAGGTCCTTCGTAGAGACGAAGAAGAACCCATAGCGGCCTCTTTGAGTCAACTTTTCCATTGAAAATTTGAAGATTCAGGAAAATTGCCGATACTTAACAAACCTTAATTTATTTTTATGCGGTCAATCCTAAAATTCCTGAGTATTATCCTCATTCTGCAAATGAGTTTTTCGGCTCAGCAGGGTTTTTCCCAAGGTATCGAACAACAGATTCGTGCCAAAGCTAATGAAGCAGGAGGAGGCATTGCCGCCTGGTATCAGGCACGAGATTTTGCTCCTGCATGGGACGGCCCACGTCTGAGCGGTCTCGCCGCGTTCATACAGGAACTCGGAGAGCACGGCCTAGCTCCAGAGCTCTTCCAACTCGCTGAATGGGACCTGCAGTGGCGCTCTCCCAGCTCCGATCCCACAGCACGTGCGGCAGTTGAAGTGGGCACCACTCAACTGGCTCTCTACGCAATCCAATCACTTGCCTATGGCTTCGTTGATCCCACTTCGGTTCACCCCAAGTGGTCTGATATCCCCCGCAAAGTGACCGCCTATCAATTTCTTGATGGAGTGCTCCAGGCCTCCCCCCAGCAATTTACCAGCTTCCTGTTTCAGAAAGTGCCACCTCAGGATGATCGCTATTCCGAGATGATTAAAACACTCGCCCGCTATCGCAAGATCGACTCGCTTGGCGGATGGCGAAATCTACCTGCGACCGCTCAGCCAGCGGGCGCCGGATCAGCTTACCCCGAAGTGAAACTTTTGAGATCACGCCTTCAAGCGGAAGGCGATCTCCCCGGGGGAAGCACTGGCAGCAAAAAAGACAAAGATCGCACGATTGATCAGCGAACAGGAGATGCGATCAAGTCTTTTCAGTTCCGCCATGGCATTGAGCCCGACGGAGCCCTCGGACCGCAAACGCTCGCGGAGCTCAACACCGCGACCAAATCCCGGGTGAACTCTCTCATCATCAATATTGATCGCCTTCGCTGGATGCCGCGCTCCTATGAAGAAACCGAACACATCGAAGTGAACATCGGTGAAAGCGCTCTCCGTATGTTCGATAAGCGACGCCAGATTACGGTGATGCCCGTTATCGTCGGAGTAAAAGGAAAGCACCAGACCCCCGTTTTCCATGGTGATATCAAATACCTCATTTTTCGCCCTTACTGGAACGTTCCACGCTCCATTGCCAAAACTGAAATCGTTCCCAAGGCGATTTCAGATCCGGGAGGATACATGGCGAGCCACGATTACCAGATCGTCCCCTACTACGACGCGTCTCTGAGTCAGGTTCTACCGAACACTGCTGCAAACCTCCAGAAGACTGTCTCTGGCAGCCTACTCATCCGGCAGTCGGCTGGACCGGATAATTCACTTGGTCTCGTTAAGTTCATTTTCCCGAACGACAACTCGGTTTACCTGCATGACACCCCCGATCACAGCCTCTTCCAGCATGCGGACCGGGACTTTAGCCATGGCTGCGTTAGAGTCGCGAGACCTGACGAGCTCGCGAATCTGCTTCTTCAGCGAAATGGTGGCTGGAACATCGACACGGTTCGCGCATCAATGCAGGATGTTAACGTCCCCAATCGTAAAGAGGACTTCAGCCGATCAATGCCTGTTTACCTTGTCTATTGGACATCGACGATCATGAGCGATGGCCGGGTCCGGTTTGATCAGGACATGTATGGCCACGACAGTACCATGTTTCAGAAGTTCAGCCTCCAGCCGTAGCAGATAGGGGAACGGAATTCGTTCCGACCTTTCCGCTCCACTACTTCACTCGCTTGAGTAAAAGAAGGCGAAAGTCCATCACTTCCCCGCCCGCGATCTCAAGCGCTTTCAGGGTCAATTGCCCGTTTCCCTTCTCCAGCCCGATTCGCCCAAGCGTCATCGGCTTCCAATTTTGAGTGTAACTCTCTCCACGCGGTGAACGATCCTCGTCCGCGCCGAGAAGAGGAGATGGGTTCGCTGTTTCGATCGTGCCCACAAGCCTGCTGTCTCCGAAACTCAGTTCAATTGCCGAACCTTTATCCTTCTCGTCGCAGCTGTAGAAAAGGGTGACTTCAAAGGTCCCACTCTCAACGACCTCTGCATTCCAGGTGATCTGGTCATCCAGCGAAGTCCAGTTTCCAAAAAAGGAATCATTCGGAAACTTGTTCGAGCGTTCAATACCGCCATGAGCAGTTCCGTCCCGGGCAGGCACCTGTGTAAATTGATGCCCCGGATGAGCGATCACAAATGGCCGAGTATCGGTCCCTAACTCCTCTACCATCTCGGCTTGCCACCGCTTCAAATCCCTATGGAGCCTCTTCTGCTCTTTGGGAAACTTCTTCGCGACATTCTCATACTGTCCGGGATCGGTCGGCATGTGAAAAAGCTGACCACTGAGATCGAGTCGAAATTCAGGAGTGCGAACCGAAGCCCTGGTTTTCCATGCCGAAAAGACAGCACGCTGCGTGAGCGACTCAGGAAGCTCACGTTCTTTCTCAGGATCGGGCTGCTTTTGCAGGGCAGAATAAAGGCTCACGCCATCGAGCGGGTTGGAATGCTCCTGAAGAGGGATTCCAGTCATTTCGGCGAGAGTCGGGAGCAAATCTATCGCAGAGCCCAACACTTCAACCTTCGTTTGAGGATCGATTCCTTTGGGCCAGCGGATCACCATAGGACTTCGAACGCCCCCTTCATCGGATGATCCTTTTTTACCCTTCATTCCCCCGTTCCAACGCGAGCCGTTCGGACCGTTGTCGCAAAAATAGATCACGATGGTGTCGTCCCGTAGCTTGAGCTCATCGAGCTTGCGAAGAAGCCGACCCACATTCCAGTCAATATTCTCACACATCGCCAGCGCACAACGAAGATGGAGATCATCTTCCTTTTCGGGCTCGCGATGATGCATCACGAGGTCCTTATCCTTAAAGCGATCCCAAAACTCATCCGGCACCTGCATCGGTGAATGAGGAGTGTTGTAGGGAAGATAAACGAAAAACGGCTTCTCCCTGTTTTCCTCGATGAATTGCATCGCCCGATCCGTGAAATCATCGACCACGAAGCCATTGCCTTCTACGATATTGCCATTGTGCTCCAGGAGGGGACTGAAATAATCCCCCCAGTGCCCTGAGCAGAAGCCGTAGAACTCGTCAAAGCCCCGACCATTGGGATGATAGGGATACTGCATCCCATTATGCCATTTACCGAACGCGGCGGTCTCATAGCCCGCTTTTTTGAAGACGTCTCCAATCGTGACTTCATCGAGGTCGAGTCGCTCACCACCGGCGGAGGTAGAGTAGACGCCCCCGCGCTGATGATAACGGCCCGTGAGAAACTCCGCACGGGTCGGTGAGCAAACCGGACACACATAAAAGCGTTCAAAACTCGCTCCGTCAGCTGCGAGCGAATCGATATGAGGAGTCGAAAGGTTCTTATTCCCCGTGAGACTCAGATCTCCCCAGCCCTGGTCATCGGTCAGAATGACGACGACGTTCGGTCGGGCCGCGTTCGGTCGGGCCGCGTTCGGTCGGGCCGCGTTCAGTTGTTCCGCGTGGAGCACGCTGGAGACAGTAAGAACGATAAAATAGACAAGGACTTTCGACATGCGTGGATTCTAGCACCTCGCTACAAATGAGGCAAAGGCGTTATGGAGCAGCGCAAGAAATGCATTCAAGTCCGTTTCCCGGAACGACACTCGTTCCCCTACGGCCCAGCCCCCCCAAGGTAGCGGAATGAATCTCATTCCGACAACGAAGCCCCTGCGCGAGTCAGCTCCCAGCACCAAACCCTCCGGGACGACATTCGTTCCCCTACGGTGCCACGCCCCACTCAATTCCTGCAATTCCAGCCGAGGACGTGGCCGCAGCAAAGAGGCTGGAAGCCTCACCGTTAAGAGACCCGGATTTCAATCCGGGTTTCAAGAAACACCCACGACCGCGTCCTGAAGGGACGCTCGAAAATGGGCCCACCGCAAAACAGGTATGCCGCCAATCGAGAGGCAATTCGATCCAAAACGGAATCGAAGTGCAGCACTCCAAATCGACTCACGCACCGAAAACCTTCCCCCAAACAGCCATCGCTGTTTTCACAGCCAACCCGCAGGCCACAAGAAAACCAACCGAGGCGAGCGCAATGATCCACGTGGGCACTTTTCGAACTCCCGTGAGTTCTTTTCGCGTTCCCAGATAAATCAAAGCCGCTGCGAGTGCTGGAATACCAAGCACGGTCAAGGCCTGAGCAAAGGTAATCAGGTTCACTGTACTGCCGCTCTTAGTAAGGGAAAAGATCGCAACGAGCATTCCAACAATAAGAGCCACTGCCGTCATGTGAATGGGCCACCCATCTGAGAGACGACTTCCCTTTCCGAGTGAATCTGACATCACCGTTCCTCCGATCATAGAATTTACGAGGAACGAACTGAAAGCTCCTGCAATGATTCCGAGGCTGAAAATCACGACTGCCCAGGTCCCAAAGAGCGGCTCGAGTTGGCGGGCAACATCTCCTACTCCAGCGAGCATAACTGGATCAGGCCGTCCGTAGAAAGTCCTTGCGGCGGTAAGGAGAATGATCACCGTGACAAAACCGAGAACTGAAATACTCGCGACCGAGTCAACCAGTCCGCGCTTCGCGTCACCAATCCCCCACCCTTTTTCTTTCACCAAGTAGGCATGGTAAAAAGCACCACCGACCGAGAACGTTGTCCCTATCATACCAAGGAGAGCAAACAAATCCCCGGTTCCGGCAGTGGCTACCGGCTCAAAATCCCTCGCCGTCACATAGGCTGCAACGAAGTTCATGACGAAGGCGACCACCATCACCCCAATGAGGATTTTCATCAGCTTCTCAACCGACTGATACAAATTCCGCATCAGGTAGAGGCTCGCGATAACAAAGGCATTGAAAATAATCAGGAGCCAGACCTGCCCCGTGACCGATATCGAATCCCCACCGGTTACCACTTCCACGAGCGGCATCAATCCGGCAACGACCGCGACATTGTTGCTCGACTGAAACAGAGCAACGAGAATGAACAATATCACTCCAATGAGAACCGCAACGGGACGTCCGAGTCGGGAAGCCAGCTCATCACAAACACTGTTTTCGTAACCCACCCCGATCCGAGCAGCGAGTGCCACCATCGCGATCATCAAAATGGCTGCCACGATCACGACTGGAACACCAATGAATCCATATCCGGCGCCGACCTTCGAACTAGTTAAGATACTTCCAGGTCCTAACACGACAGCCGCGACAACGATAGCAGGCCCGATTGATTGCAATAACTTTTTCACAAACGGCATCAAAGCAGAAGCTCTCGCGAATTTCGAGACTTTTTCCACACTGATGACGTGATGCAGAAAAAACGGCAATCGTGGATCGAGACGCGAACCTTTCGATCGGTTTTACTTGTTCAGAGGCACAGATTTCGCTAAATCGGAGCTTACAAACATCATGGTATCTATTCGCATCCGCGGCTTAGTGAAGCGCTTCGGCGACGTTGTCGCACTTGACCACCTCGATCTCGATATCAAGGCAGGCGAACTCTTTTTCCTTCTCGGACCCTCTGGCTGCGGCAAAACGACACTGCTGCGTTCGATCGCCGGGTTTCACATTCCGGAGGGAGGAGAGATCAGCTTCGACAATCAGGACGTTACCAAAGTGCCGCCGCACAAAAGAGAAACGGCGATGATGTTTCAGAGTTACGCCCTCTGGCCACACTTAAACGTTTTCAAAAATGTAGCCTTTGGACTCGAAGAACGCCGCGTCCGAAAACCCGAAATTCGGACACGAGTCGAAAATGCCCTCGCGATGGTGAAAATGGAGGGGCTCGGAAACCGTAAGATCAATGAACTCTCGGGCGGACAGCAGCAACGCGTCGCTCTCGCCCGCGCCCTCGTCGTTCGCCCGCGTTGTCTCATGCTCGATGAGCCGCTTTCCAATCTCGATGCCAAACTCCGAATCGAGATGCGATCCGAGATTCGCCGCATTTGCAAAGACTTCGGGCTCACCGCGATCTATGTGACACACGACCAAAAGGAAGCTCTCTCGATCGCGGATCGAATCGCGATTCTTGACGGGGGAAAGATTACTCAAGTCGGGACACCAGAAGAAATCTACCGGCAACCGAAAACGGCTTTCGTTGCCGGGTTCGTCGGCGAAACCAATCTCATTCCCGGAACGGTTCAGTTTGAGTCGAACGATTACACTTATGTATCGACACCATTGGGCGACATCGCCGCCCAATGCCCAGATCCTGACTGGTCTCCCGCCGCAAACGAGAAAGTAATTCTTTCGGTCCGCCCTGAGTGCCTCTCGATTCAGTCTACCCCACCACTTCAAAACGCCATGAAAGGCTACCTCAAGGAGTCGATTTACCTGGGTGAGACAGCTCAATACTCACTCCTCGCAGAAGGTCTTGACGAGCTCATCCGCATCTCAGAACTGAATCCCCGTCGCGTCATTCGCGAGACGAACGATCCCTTTTTCGCGACGGCACGTCCCGAGGACATTGTCATTCTCCCCGCCACCTGATACCTGTGATACCAAGACTCACGATTGTTCTTCTACTGCTCGCGGGCGTCCTTATCGCTCCGTTCGCTTTTCGTCCCTCCGATGGAAATTCTGACCTGACAAGGTCACAATCCGAGCGGGTCGTGATCATCACGCCGCACAACGAATCGATCCAGTCCGAGTTCGCAAGAGGCTTCACCGCTTACATGAAAAAGGACCACCAGCGCGATGTCTTCGTCGACTGGAGGCAACCCGGAGGCACCTCCGAGATCGCGCGGTTCCTCCGCTCAGAATTCGCGACTCGGTTTGAGACGCTCTGGAAAAAGAAGACCGGTCTCCCCTTTTCTCTGACTCCTAGAGAAGCTTTCGCGAACGGAAAACTGGACGCCCCTCTCGAAGAAGCCAAGGCCCGACAGGGTTGGAGCGATGACGTAACCCTGCTGAATCGTGAAGATAAAGAGCAAGTCGCCCTCGCGGCGCGAAATCTTTTTCTCGAATCGAATGAGGGAGTCGGAATCGATCTCTTTTTCGGAGGAGGTGCCTATGATTTCAGCAAACAGGCTTCGGCAGGGAATCTTGTCGGATTCAGTGCCGATGGAAAATACGGCCCCGGAGCGCTCGCGAAAGAACGACCCGAGTGGTTCTCCGATGAGGTCATGCCCGCCACCGTCAGTGGAGAACCTTTCCGCGACGCGGATTTCAGATGGGTGGGAACCGTTCTTTCGGCGTTCGGCATTTGTTACAACACCGATGTCCTCGACCGCCTCGGAATTGATGAACCCTTTAGAGGATGGTCGGACCTAGAGAATCCCAAACTGTTCGGCCAGATCGCGCTCGCCGATCCCACGAAGTCGGGCTCGACGACTAAGGCATTTGAAATGCTGATCCAGGAGAAGATCCAGATGAGACTGGCGGCAAGCGGACTCTCCGAGTCAGAGGCAATCGAGAGGGGCTGGGACGACGCGATGCGGCTCATTTTGAAAATCAGCGCCAACAGCCGGTACTTCACTGACTCTGCCGCGAAGGTGCCCCGCGATGTCGCAATGGGGGATGCCGCAGCCGGTATGTGCATTGACTTCTATGGTCGAACATTCAACGAACTCTATCGAAGAGAAGACGGAAAGGACTCGCGCGTGCAGTTTCTGATGCCCCAAGGCGGCACCTCGATCGGCGCCGATCCCATTGGCATGTTCCGGGGAGCGCCGAACCCCGAACTGGCTCATCGTTTCGTCGAATTTGTTCTCTCTCCCGAAGGTCAAAAACTCTGGAACTATGAGTCGGGGAGTCCCGGAGGCCCGAAGCGATTCGCTCTGAGACGACCGCCGATTCGAAAAGACTTCTACACAGCAGAAAATCGTGAGTTCATGACCGATCCCGAAGTGAACCCCTACGAGATTAGCAAAGGCTTCACTTATCACCCTGAATGGACCGGCGCGCTCTTTGCCTCACTTCGTTTTGTAATCAAAGCGTCGTGCATCGATCCGCATGAAGAACAGCAGGAGGCCTGGGAGACTTTGATTGCGGCGGGTATGCCGGAAGAGGGCGTTCGCGAATTTGAGGATATTTCCGCGATCAGTTATCTAGAAACGACTGAACGCATCACTGACATCCTGAGAGAAAAGGACAAAATCAAAGAGATGAGACTGACCCGCGAGCTCTCTGAGCATTTTCGAACCCACTACGAGGCGATCACTTCGAAGTGGAGCGCTCCCCACCTCAGCCCATCGGAAACAAGATGAGCCGTCGTTTATCCATTCTCATTTACGGAATCACCGCTGTATTTTTTGCGCTTTTTTTCGTCTACCCGATCGGGCATACCGTAAAGGAGGCATTCGTTAGCACAAACGGGGGTTTCACGATCAGCTATTTCGTCGAACTGTTCCAGAACCCCATCTATGTCGAGGGGCTTATTAACTCATTTTACATGGGATTGTTCACGACGATTCTAGCCCTCGCGATCGCGCTGCCGCTTGCGCTCCTCAGCAACAAATGGCTCTTCCCGGGGAAAAGCCTTCTCAATTCGCTCATCCTCGTCCCTCTGATTCTCCCGCCCTTTGTTGGCGCTCTCGGGGTGCGTCAGTTTTTAGGACAATCAGGCGTCCTCAATACCTTTCTGATCGACCTCGGAATGATGGAGGCGAGCGCCCCATTCGATTGGCTCGGTGAAGGGAGGCTCTTCGGTGTCGTCATCATGAACGCGCTGCACCTTTACCCTATCGCCTATCTCAATATCTCTGCCGCACTCGCCAATCTCGATCCGGCGATGGACGAAGCCGCTGAGAACCTCGGTTGCCACGGGATCCGCCGACTCTTTCGCGTCACCTTCCCTCTCATTATGCCGGGGCTGTTTGCCGGAGCGACGATCATCTTCATCTGGTCTTTCACTGAGCTCGGCGTCCCTCTCATTTTTGACTTCAGCCGCGTCACGAGCGTGCAGATATTTGAAGGGATCAAAGATCTCAGCGGGAACCCCTTTCCCTACGCGCTGGTGGTGGTCATGTTAGGAGCCACCGTGATCTTCTATCTCATCGGCAAGGCACTCTTCGGACGCGAAAACATGGCAAGTTCGGGAAGAGCTTCAACGGGGCGCTCCCTGCGAAAAGCATCACCTCTCGTCTCCGCGATCTGCATTGGTGCATTTTCGATTGTCACCGGAATCGCAATCCTTCCCCACATCGGAGTCGTTCTGCTCTCGCTCTCAAATGATTGGTATGAGACGATTCTCCCAACATCCCTGACAGGACAACATTATACTGATGCTCTCGGACACCCCCTGACCCTCAATTCGATCGGCAACTCGCTTAAATACGCTTCGCTCGCCACGGGGCTCGACTTGATTATCGGTGTCGCCGTGGCCTACGTCGTCGTCCGAACGAAACTTCCGGGCCGCCAATTTCTTGATGCCATGGCGATGCTTCCACTCGCCGTTCCCGGCCTCGTTCTCGCCTTCGGCTACCTTTCGATGACACGGGAAGGGCAACCGTTCGATTTCCTCATCCTCGGAGAAGATCCCATCCTCATCCTCGTAATTGCCTACTCGATCCGCCGACTCCCCTACGTCGTCCGATCCGCTGCCGCCGGATTTCAGCAAACCAGTGTCAGTCTCGAAGAAGCGGCGCAAAATCTCGGCTGCCCCCCGATCAAAGCGATCGCAAAAGTCACGCTACCCCTCATCACTGCCAATCTCATTGCAGGAGGACTTCTCGCCTTTTCCTTCGCGATGCTCGAGGTTTCAGATTCACTCATTCTCGCGGAGCAACAACAGCATTTCCCCATCACCAAGGCCATCTACGCCCTGATCTCATCTCTCGGCACAGGCCCCAATTTGGCCTCTGCCCTCGGGGTCTGGGCGATGGTTTTTCTCGCCATCACCATTGTCGGCGCCGGCCTCATCCTCGGCCGGAAATTGGGTGCTTTATTCCGTATTTGAACCGTTTAAATTACAATGAATATCAATATTATTATAATTATTGACATTTATTACAATTTTGATAAGTTTCAACCCTTCTCGTTTTAAGCGCTTTGCTGAAAATCTATGAAATCAATTCTATTCTTACTTATCGGATTTCCATTGCTTCAGGCCTCTTCCTTCGGAGGAGAACCCGAGGCTAAAGCAGATCACGCCAAATCACCGCTCCCCGCTGCGCCCCACTATTGGGATGCTAAGAGCTGGGAAAAAGGAGTCGCAGCCACTTTTTGGCACGGCAGCCCAAAGAATGAATCGGCCACCACCTCGACCGTGAGTGAAGCAATGAAACATGACCAAAGCCGGAATACCGGTCAGAAGCAGTCTTCTCCAACTAATGGAGGTTAAGTTACGAGAGAGCGACCGAGAACTGGACCTAATTCAGGCAATGGGATGACATTGCCTGAATTCAGAGCCCTCGCAGGTTCCTCTGCGGGGCTTTATTGTTCCCTCAGTTCGCCCTTATCTCAACTTGTCAGCGATGCTCCCCGCATACCCCGTCATTTCGAGATAAGCCCTTCCCACTTTCTCTCCGCTCACGAGATCTATCACGTCGCAGGCCCCTTCCCAGTAGGTTACTCCACCGGGTCCTCCGACCATTTCCTGATTGTTCATCAGAGGCACTAGCTGGAAAGAACGCTTTGAACCATCGATGGGATCAATCGTCTCAATTTGAGGTCTGACTGGGTAAGTGACTCCCGTTTTCTCGCTTTTCCAATCCCCTTCGTGCTTCCAAGAATACTCTTTCAGGCTCTGTTGGGTCAATTCTCCGGATTCGCTGATCCAAACCAGCTTGGAATACTGAGACGGCTCTCCTGAGTCCGTCCTCAAAACATACCCCATGATTTCCCGCCCATCGAAAAACTGAATACAGGTCCAATCCCATCCAATTTGATTCCGATCGAGTTGGCTGCTCGATATTTCATGATCCATCCAGGACTCACCTTCCACTTTATACCGCTCGCCATTTACGCTTATCTCCCCCGACGTCGCGAGCCGGGGAAAAGTGATGTAGTAGCTCGCCGCGGTTCCCTCAGGCCCCTTTCTGGAAATGCCCTCTTCCCCGAAAATGACAGGTGCTTTCTCGGGTTTCAGGCTCAGCGATAAGCTCGCCTCCGAGTGAATCGAGCCCTCGAGATTCATTGTCCCGTCTCCCTCCCGCTTGAGTGACCAATTGCCATTGAAAACGTCGAGGTCATTTTGCGCCCCTCCCGCGTCCCATCCCCCTCGATTGAGACGCACCTCGTGAAAGAAATCACCTGAACCCGGAGCACTCAAACCCATGTGAGCCATATAAATTTGCTCCCGCCCAAACAACTCACCTTTCGGGATCTCAGTCGGCTCCTGCCCCAAGCGGAAAAACGTCGCCTGAAATCCAAAACGCTCTTCACCGGAGAGAAGGTGCCCCGTCAAATACCACCACTCTATTTTAAAGTCAGGATGGCTCCCGTGGTCACGCGGGAATGAAAGTTGGTGACCGGGACGGGGAACAGACCAGCCCGAGGTTCCCTCGCTTCGTCCAAAAGTGGCGATACCCAAACCGAACGCGAGAGCCATTCCCGTTTTCAAAAATGCCCCAATCGATTTTTTAAATTCCTTTACCATTGCTCAACACCGTCATCACGATCCTCTAGGGTATACGTTTGCCCTGCTTCATGAGATCTTTTCTTTGAGGGCAACCCTCGGCTACCTTACCAATCCCCCCCCCTGCTAAAAAATCCGATCAATCGTCATAACCGGGTGATCTTTTCTTTTTTCGCCCGCCCCATTTTTGTGTCACTGAAAATGATGTCAAAGCGATCAAGGCTGCGATGGCGTGTAAAAAGACTCAGTGGACACAGGGAGAGTTGGAAGACGAGCAAAAATCACCCCCGAACCAATTTCTTCGATACAGATGGAGAGAAAATGAAACCGTCTCTTCTTTGTGCCTTTGTCGCTTCGTGTGAGGATTTCAGGCTATCATCGGCATGATATTCGCCCACGCAGATCGTGAAAGGATCTCGCACAAAGGCACTAAGCCACGAAGGGTAGAGAAGTGGGGATTCGTGCGCTTCAGGCGGTATGGTGTGGGGAGACGTTAAGACGCCCCCCTTGACTTGCGGGATCTCCTCAGCCGGTTCGAATATGCGCTTTCAGCAAACCCATCAGGGAATAGAGCCCAAAGTAAGCCCGGTTCAGGTAAATCGAATCGGCCGACCCCCGGGCGCTCTTGATCTGCTTCAACTCGGTGTTTTTGCGCTGGTCATCCCCCATTTCAAAAATGCTCGCCATGTAGGTTTCGTCGCTGAAATCAAACTCGCCGTCATGAAACGGCCTCCCCAGCAATCTCGCGCCGCGCTCGGCACCTTCGAGGATTAACTCTCGTTCGCGTGGAGAGTCATCGTCGGAAAACACTCCGAGTTGCCGCAACGCGGCCTCGAAGGTCTGCGGATCGTTCAGCACTTCAAGATCAAGAAAGCGGAAATAGTCCCGATGGAATTCGTGATCCAGTTCCTTGGTGCAACCAAAATCCAAGACGACCACTTCATTTGACGCATCAACCAGAAAATTGCCTGGATGCGGATCCGCATGAAACTGTTTCAACTTGTGAATTTGAAATTGGTAAAAATCCCAAATTGCCTGACCCACTTGATTCTTAACTGCCTGATCCGACTCCTCCCTCGCAAAGCGGTCGAGCGGGCGACCGTCGATCCAGTCCATTGTGAGAACACGACGGTTCGAGAGTTCGGGGTAGTATCGGGGAAAACGAATTCCCTCGACTTGGCCGGCAGTCGACTTCGAGAGAGAAATCGATCTTTCCAACTCCAGTGAATAATCCGTTTCCTCTAGAAGCCGCTTTTTCACCTCCTGAAAATAGGGCTCCACATCCATGTCGCTCAATCCTAGGATCTGGAGGGCAATCGGTTTCACGACAGCGAGGTCACTGTTAAGACTATCCGCCACGCCGGGATACTGGACTTTTACAGCGAAGGTCTGATCTCCTTTCGTCGCCTCATGGACTTGCCCGATCGAAGCCCCGTGTTTCGCCGATTGAGAGAAAGTATCAAAGAGGTCAAGTGGCCCTTTTCCAAACTCACGCTTAAAGGTCCGGGCCACGAGTGGATACGACAAAGGCGGAGCAGAATACTGCGCTTGCGCAAACTGGGTCCGAAACGCTTCCGGGAGCATGTTTTTGTCGATGCTCAGCATCTGTGCGAGTTTTAGTGGCCCGCCCTTGAGTCGCGAAAAAGTACTGTAGACAGCGCTAGCGTTGGCTTCATCGAGTTCACTCCGGTCACCATCACCACTGAAGGCTCGCTTGCCATAATGCTTCAAATAATTCACCCCTACCTTCGCTCCTGCGCCGGCAAGGGCGGCGATTCTTGATGCCTTTCCGCTCGGAATTGACGATTGGTCGGGTGCACTCATGATTGTCCTGAAGGTCCCCAACTGCGACCGCTGAGGAAACGAAAGAGATCGAAGGCCGAGTCGACCGCCCGAGTGCCTATGACGTCGAAAGCGAGACGAACTGACTTTTCGATGTAAGCATCCGTTCGTTCAAATCCTGAGCTGGCATCGTCGAGATTGAATTCGATCACCGAAAGAAGATGTCCAAAAAGTCCGAGGGGATAAGCTCTCGTAAGGCTCCCCCGGCAGGCGACTTCACCGTTTTCTTTTCCAGAATCCAGGATTTTCCCGGTAAACTCCGTGAAAGCATGACGCATCCCGCAGAGACTTTGGCTCGGCTTATCTCCTTTTGAAAGACGGGGGAAGCGAGCGAGAAAGAAGGATCGCCGATCAAGAATCTGATCGCAAAGGGCATAATAGAAGGTCAGCAATTTCTGCTGTGAGCTGAATCCTGCCCACTCTTCCGAATCCTCAACCGAAGAAATCGTATCGGTTATGACGCGCTTCCAAATGTGGGATTCGAGGACTGCAAAAGACGCAAACTGGGCGAAGAACTCGCGCTCGCTGATTTCGAGGTTTTTCACGAAGGCATAAACCGAAGCGGGGGGATGCCCCGTTTCAAGCAAACTGTGAATATATTTTTCGATGATGTCGTCCTGATTCATTCGAAAACACTACGCACTTGGGAAGCCCTCGGACGATGGCTATTTCGATGTTGTCATCGCCAGCTTATCTTGGTCCGCGACAGCACCTCTTGCTGTGAATTGACTCGCACTTTACGGTTTCGCCGACCATCCTGCTTCAATGGGTGAGCATTTCTATTCCGAGCTAAAGAGCTTCACCAATTTCGAAGAAATCACCGACGATCGTCACTACACGCCCGTTCCGATGGACTGGTGTATCGTTTTTTCGGACATTGTCGGTTCAACTAGTCTGATCGAAAATCAACGATACAAAGACGTAAACACGATCGGTGCAGCAACGATTGTCGCAGTGAAGAACGCTCTCGGCAAAACAGAGATCCCGTATGTTTTCGGCGGAGACGGAGCGACCCTTCTGATTCCCGGCACGTATCGCGATCTCGTTGCCCGGAATCTCAATTCCCTGCGTGACATCGCCCGCAAAAGTTTCGATATAAATCTCAGGACCGCGATCATTGAGGTATCTGATCTCGTGACCGACGAAGTCACGATCGAAGTGGCGAAGTTTGAATTGATCGCCAAACAATGCATAGCGTTGTTCCAGGGCGGTGGGCTTGCTCTCGCCGACAAGCTCGCAAAGGGCAAGTCGGATCAATACACCGTTCCGGAATCAGAGGCTGAACCGATAGACCTCACGGGACTTTCCTGCCGCTGGGAGGAGATTCCAAACCAACACGGGTTTATTCTTTCTCTGCTCGTCAAAGCAAAGAAAGACAATGCGAAGCAGGTCTACACTGATCTCATCGCCAAGCTCACCTCGATATTTGATGGGGATCTCACGGATGCCAATCCGGTGAACCCTTCGCTGATGACCTATCGCACGATCAGAGAATCCAGCGAGAACGAAAGGCGACTGGAGAAGGGTCTCTCCGCGCCGTGGTTGAAGAGATGGCTCGAAATTGTCGCGGCGAGCTCAGCTTTCAAATGGAAGCTAATCCCCCAATCTCTATTCCAGTCGAACGCCTATAAGAATGCGATGAGGTCTCATTCGGACTACCGAAAATTTGATGATATGTTTCGTATGATTCTCGACTGCTCGCCGAAACAGGTCACGGATCTTTCCGAATACCTCGACCTCGCTCACAAACAGGGAGAGCTCTCCTACGGAATCCACAAGTCTCAGACATCGCGCATGACGTGTTTTGTGGAGGGCCTTGGCGAGGGAAATCACATTCACTTCATCGACGGAGGTGATGGCGGCTATGCGAAAGCAGCGAAGAATATGAGTGGGCAAACTTAAAAACTCGCGCTGAAGCAACTCGCTCTTCGATCCTATCAAACCCCACTCTTTATCTCGCCGATCTGCTTCGTGGCGATTCCAATCGGCCGATCCACGGGCACTCCGGCGCACGCCAGCAAAGTCGTTAGCAAATCACCCTGATTGCCTTTCGTATTCGGCAAAAACCGCCCCGTATTGATAGAGCCCCCGCCCTTGCCCGCGACGATGAAGGGCAGATTTTCACGTGAGTGCTTGCTGCCGTCTTCAAGGCCGGAGCCCCACATCATGATGCAGTTGTCGAGCAAAGTGCCGTCGCCTTCGCGAAGGCTGTGCATCTTGTTCACCATGTAGGCGTACTGGTCGATGTTGAACTTGGTGATCGCCGCGACTTTGCGCATCTTTTCCTCATCCTTGTGGTTGTGATGAGTCTGGGAATGATGCGCGTCGGTGAATCCGAGCTCCGGGTAGGAAACGCCGTTCGGGGTCGAGCCGATGTAAGTGCTGACGCGGGTCGTGTCGGTCTGGAAGGCGAGCACATTGAGATCACACATCACCTGCATGTATTCACTGCGCTTGTCGCCTTCAGGGATTTTAATCTCGATCGGAGGTGAATCAGCCGCATCGCGCTTGCTTGATCTGACGCCCGCTTTTTCGAGAGCGGCCTCTTTCTGCCGGCTCTCGATCGAAGCGATCCGTCGCTCGACAGCACGGACACTGTCGAGGTATTCGTCGAGCTTGTGCTGATCGTTTTGAGGTAGCTTTTTGCGAAGGTCCCTAGCGCCGCCGATCACCAAATCGAGCATCTGACGGTCCAAGGGATCAGTCTCGCTGAAGTGACCGGGTTTGTCGGACTTACCGAAAAGCCGATTGAGAACGCTGCGGGGATTCGTCTCCGCAGGGACGGCCTGAGTCGGCGAACGATAGCTGCAGTGAGAATAATAGGCTTCGTGCAACCCTTCCTGATTTTCCTTATGCGTCTGCGGCATCGTCGCCAGTTCCAACGACGGCAGCGAGGTCAGACCGCCCACATAGTTCGCCATGATTTGATCGGCTGAAATCGCGATGTTGACCCGGTTCCGCGTCGGCGCATCAGGCAGGATCGCGGTGAGCCAGGTCGACAATTCGAGGGCATGAGGAGCGCCGTTAAACGGTGAAATAGGAACGCCCGAGATACCTTTCATCATGAGGCATTGATCGAGAACAGGGCGCAACGACTCAAGCCCGGGCGGCGGTGATGACAAGTAGCCTTCGGCGGTCGCGGGCCAAAATTCATCCATGATCACCCCATGGGGCATGTACATGAAACCAAGACGCACCGGCGGCTTGAATGCCCTCCCTTTGCCGGTCTCGGCCCAGCCCATCGTTTCCAAAAGTGGCAGAGCGAGGGTGGCACCAGCTGCTTTCAGACAGGTGCGCCGATCAATGATGATGTTTTTTCTCATGGGGCGAGGGATACTAATTCTGAATGCGGCGTTGCGTGAACGGATAGCTCGTAACAATCTCACTGATCACAGTCTGCATACGATAGTCATTTTTCGCGATTGTTTCCATGAGGTGATCCACCACGATCTCGTCATAGCCTTCGAGCGGCCGGCAAAGGGCATAGGCCAGCAGTTTCTCGGTCAGGTTGCGAGCCAGTTCTGGCTTTCGCTCAGCGATGATCGCTTTCAACTCCTTCGGTGAGGAGAATTTCTTGCCGCCCGGCAGCTCCCCTCGCGCGTCGATTGCGCCTCCCGTATCATCCTCCTCACGCCAACGCCCGATCGCATCAAAGTTCTCCAAACCAAAGCCAATCGGATCGAGAACCTTGTGGCAATTGGCGCAGGTGGGATTGGAAAGGTGCAGCTCGGTGCGTTGACGGAGGGTCATATTCGCGACCACCTTTTGATCCTGTTTTTCCAAAGTAGGCACATTCGCCGGTGCCGGTGGGACTTCTTCACCGAGCACTTGTTCCAGCACCCAGACACCGCGAATGACCGGGCTCGTGCGATTGGGAAAGGAAGTCGTCGCGAGAATCGCCGGCATCCCCAGAATCCCGCCCCGATTAGGATCCTTCAGCTGCACTTTGCGCATCTCGGGGCCAGTGACCGTCTTTTCCATCCCGTAAAGCGTCGCCAAGGTCCCGTTGAGAAAAGTGTAGTCGCTATCGACGAAACTGACGACGCTCTTGTTTTCGCGCATGATGCTTTCAAAGAAGAGCCGGGCTTCCTCATACATCGCCGATCGCATCTCACTCGTCATCTGTGGGAATTTGTCAGGATCAAACGTTTTCGTTTCCAGATCATTCAGCCCAAGCCATTGCGCCCCAAACCCATCGAACAAGGCCCGTGAACGGGGATCAGCGATCATGCGTTTCACTTGTGCTTTCAACACTGCCGGTTCGCTGAGTTTCCCACTGTCAGCGAAACCGGTTAGCTCGGCATCCGGTATCGTCGACCACATAAGATAGGACAAACGCGAAGCCAATTGGTAGTCATCGAGAGGGACAATCTTTTTGTCCGACTCCACCTCCTTCGCCGGAGTGATGAAAAGAAACTGAGGCGAAACAAGAACCGCCTTGGTCATGAGCCGCAAAGCCCCCTCGTAGTCGAGTTGGTTCTCTCTCGCGAGATCGAAGACCGTCAACAACACTTCGATTTCAGGATCTGATGGCGGACGGCGATAACTTTTCCGCGCCAGCGAGGAGGCGAACCTCTTTGCCTCCTCACGGAGATTAGCCCCCTTCGCTGGCTTTTCGCCAGCGAATAGCTTCTCCATTTCCGGATGATCCACTACTTCATTCGCAATCGCTAGAAACTGCTCCGATTGAAGAGACGAGAGGTTGTTCAAATAACCCGAGCCGAACACTTCATCCGGCAAATCCTGCGTCACCCCTCGATCCAAACCGAAAAGATCATGAAGCGTGTTGCCATACTCCACCTTGGTGAGCCGACGGATCACGAAGGGACCGGGATCCTTCGGACTGAGATACTTGATCTTGTCTATCCATTCGAGAAACTGTTCACGCTCTGCATCGGTCGGAAGCTTGTCCTCATCATCCGGCGGCATGTCGTAGACCTTCACGTTTCCGACCGCCTGCTTCCAATGTTTGCGATAGGTATGATTGCCCGGGTTTTTGAGCGCTGCTTCAAAATTGAGCCCTGACTTCTTTTTCTTATTCCCGTGACACTGAGTGCAATAATTTTTCACGAACGGGCCAACCCCCTCTGCGAAAGATTTCTTCGCATCGGCCTGAAGCGCCGCGAACTCCGCGTCGTCATCTTGCGCCGATACCGAAAGCATTACCCCGGGAGCTGCCATCGCCACGACGAGAAGGCCTGCTCTAAATATTACAAAGTTGATCATCTAATGGTGTCCTCTCACACAACAGAGTCTGCCCGGTTAATCAACCCTCTTCATGCTGGGGCATTTTCCATTGCGATCCGGCATTGGGCAAGTGGCACAGGTGCGGTGAAATTTCGTCACGCGCCCGACGAGAAGGATAGTATCTTTTAGAAGACCTTCATGAGGACCGCTCCCCCGAGACCCTCCGCTGCTGCCGCTAAATCGCACTACCGGAAGGACCTAAAGACCCTCGCAGAAAACCGACTTGAGCCAAAAATGAAAATTCAAAATCTACTGTTCGGATGCCTCATTGCGGTATCAGCACTTTTCGCCGCTTCCGCTTTCTCGGAAGACAAAGCTCCGATCGCCTTGTGGTCAGCCTCCGAACCGTTCCCTCGAGACGGCGACATTGAACTGATCGACCAAGCGCTCGTGAGATATCAACAGATTCACACCGCACAAAAGCCGATCACATTTGCGATCGGTGCCGCATTCGTCAATTTCAACGAAACCTGGCGTGCGAGTTGGGCCGCCAATCCGGATGGCGTCTCCGAGAACGAGGGCACCGAGTTCGTAAGAGAAATCACCTCGACCGACAAGGCAAACACCTGGTCCGAAACGCTTCCCCTCGCGCCCCAGCTGGACGGTGAAGTCTTTCACAGCCACGGCAGTTACCTCGTTCACGATGAGACACTTTATTTTTTCGCGAAGCAGGGCCCCTTCAACGGCCCGACCAAGGCGTTCAAACTAGACGCTGAAGGCGCGTCGTGGAAAGACCTCGGAATCGTCACTAACAACGACGCCACTTTCTGGCCGATGGACGCTCCTCAGCAAATGGCGAACGGGCAATGGATCATGGGCGGATTGGGCGGAGAAACCGGAAAGTTTCCCGCAGTTGCGATCGCAAACGATGACAACATTCTCAAGTGGGAGGTCACACTGTTGCCAAAGGGGGAATTCAGAGGGTTCGGAGAAACGACGGTGATCACCAAAGGAAATGAAATCCTCGCGATCTCTCGCAATGCCGCAATGAAATCGCCCATGGTCTCCACCTCAGCCGACGCGGGTAAAACATGGGATGGCCCGAAGGTTGCGAATACCGCGATGATTCCCGCTAAACCCTATGGCGGAAGACTGAGCAACGGCAGGCCCTATCTGATCTGCAATATCCCCGCCCTCACAAGCAAGGTTAGCCGTTCCCGCCTTTGCCTCCTCCTCGGACAAGCTGAAGGAATGACCTTTGACCGGGTTTGGTTGTTAAGAGCAAATGATCCTCCGGCGGCCCGGTTCAGTGGCCCGCAACACAAGCCTCAGTGGGCCTACCCCTACGCCCACGAACATAATGGAGCGCTCTACATTGCCCATCACAATGCCAAGGAAGACATCGAGCTAATTGTCATTCCCTTGGAGGCATTGGAACAATAGAACGAACAATCAATTACTCCGGCATCAAAGCGGGGTCATATTTCGCACCCCTCGAAATCTGAACGAGCGTCATCCGCACTTTCGTTGAAAAAAAGTGTTCAGCATCCTCACGAAGGTGCGCATGAGCTTTTCCTCCGCCCTCCCCTTTAATGACGAGGGACATGTGCTTAATTCCTTCTGACCAAATGATGGAATCGTGATTCCAGAATTCGCTCATCTTGACCTCTTTCTCATAAATGCCCACTTCTGTGTAGATCGGCGTACTCGTGCAACCATAGCCGTTCTTCTGCCCTTTATTCGGGAGGTAACAAACACTCCACGTCGTCGGGACATCGCCAACGGGTTTTTCAAGCACTTCAAGCCGAAGATGAATTGTTCCGTTCTCATAATCCACCGGCGCGGTCCAGTCTTTCGGGGTCGCTTCGTTGAGCATTTCCTTCGTCACAAAAAAGTGTGACTTCTTTTGATCGGCCTCCGCTTTCGTGAGCTCGAATGTGACATCGAATAAAACGAACTGGTCGGCCGACACGGAGTTGGAAAAAATCAGCGAAAGGAGAATAAGGTAAAAGCGGTTCATCTATTCAGTTGGATTGCGATCGATCAACTTTGACGCGTGATGACGGACTTTGTAAAGGTTCTCAACGACCGCGCTTGTGTTAAGATCGCTCATGCGACGGATTATTTTCTCCCTTCTCGCCGCCCTCACCGGGACGGTAGCAGCACAAACGGACACGTCCCTTACCCGAATCCTGTTTGGCTCCTGTATCAAACAGGAGAATCCCATTCCGATCTTCGAGGCAATTCTCACGCAAGAGCCGGAGCTGTTTCTCTTCCTCGGTGATAACATCTACGGGGATACCGACGACATGGAGGTGATGCGGGCAAAATACAAGACCCTCGGGGCCGACCCCGGATTCATCAAACTGAGAGAAAGTGCCACGCTTCTCGCGACTTGGGACGATCACGACTATGGCGTCAATGACGGCGGCGCGGAATACCCCAAACGAAAAGAGGCGCAAAAGGAGTTCCTCGATTTCTGGAAAGATCCCGACAACTCTCAAAGGAGGAAGCGGGACGGCGTCCATAGCGCAGCGATATTCGGCCCGGAAGGACAGCGAGTTCAGATCATTCTTCTTGATACCCGTTTCTTTCGCAGCCCCCTCAAGGCAGGTCAAAAGCGTGTCGGAGGTCGCTACTACCCCGATGCCAATCCTGAGCTCACGATGCTGGGAGAGGAGCAATGGAAGTGGCTCGAATCAGAGTTGAAAAAACCCGCCGAGATCCGGGTGATCGGCTCCGGCATTCAGATTGTCCCCGAAGCAGCAGGGCAGGAAACCTGGGCCAATCTTCCGCTGGAACGCCAAAAGCTCTTCGACTTGATTGCCAAAACAAAGGCAAATGGTGTCATCTTCCTAAGCGGCGACCGCCATTGGTCTGAGTTCTCCCGGACAATTGAAGGCACTCCCTACCCCATTTACGACTTCACTTCGAGCAGCCTCAACCAGGCACACCCTCGAGGTACCCCTACTGAAAATCGGTTTAGAATTTCTGATGAAACATATCACCGGGAGAATTTTGGCGAGATCAATATTAATTGGGCAGGAGTCAAGACTCGGATCGAGATCAAAATCCGCGATCTCCGTGGGAATGCGATAGTCAGTCACTCAATTAGCCTTTCGGAACTCTCTGCTCGAAATTAGTCTCGATAAGCTTTTTTGAATACCCTAGTGTTGTCGTCGTCAAACCTATACACATCTTAAATTCCATGAAATACCTAATTCTTGTTATTACCTCAATCGCAATCCTACCATTCCAACAATTGATCGGCGAGGACCTCATTATCAAACCTGGGACAAAAGAATGGAGGCAATCCTACGAACCGGACGCGACGAAGCCAGTCGAAATTCAGCCAAGCAATCCGCTTCGAAAAATCCTTTTAAATCTTGCGAGACCGAGAATAGAAAAGAAGGCGGGCAAACCAATTTTATTCAATGGAAGTTTGAAAGGCTACCGCAACTGGGCGCTCCTTGAGGCATCAGTAGAAGACAAGAACGGCCGGGCGATAGACTTCGACGAATATAGCAGTGACTCCGCCGTCGCCCTGTTTCTCAAGACGATCAACGGGTGGGTCCTCGTTGATTCCAGTGCTGGGGGCACCGATTATTTTTACCCCGTGTGGGTTGAACTGTATGGAATGCCGAAAGAATTGCTCAGTTACTGACTTACTGACTTACTGACTTACTGACTTACTGACTTACTGACTTACTGACTTACTGACTTACTGACTTACTGACTTACTGACTTACTGACTTACTGACCCGTTGACCCGTTGACCCGTTG
>Ga0208903_1000064_pt1 | contig 105781 bp, 93 predicted proteins | sample AntAceMetag02UKJ_FD_184769 | JGI IMG/M metagenome (GOLD analysis project Ga0208903, IMG submission 184769) | Saline lake microbial communities from Ace Lake, Antarctica - Antarctic Ace Lake Metagenome 02UKJ (SPAdes) (version 2) | ecosystem: Environmental > Aquatic > Non-marine Saline and...
GAATTGAAAAAATTAGAAAACGGAAACAGCGTAGCACGTATTTCTGTGGCCACTAATGAGAGCTATAAAAATAAAGCAGGAGAGAAAGTGACCGATACTACATGGCATAATGTAGTGGCTTGGGGGAAGACTGCCGAACTGGCAAGTCAGCTTTTAAAGAAGGGTTCTGAAGTAGCGCTCGAAGGAAAATTATCCAACCGTTCTTATGAGGATAAGGAAGGAGTGAAAAAGTATATTTCTGAAGTAGTAATGAACGAATTTTTATTGCTCGATAAAAAGGAAACGGCAGCGGCTCCTTTCTAAATTAAAGGGAATTATTAGGAGTAAAAGAAGGAGGCTTATGGCCTTCTTTTTTTATGCCCTGAATTTTTTAGTTGTTGGAAAGAGCCTTTGTGGACTTAACGTACCTTTGCAAAAAAAATCAACGGGCATGAGCGAAGAGAAACTAAGCATAGAAGAGCTAGGGGAATTCGGACTAATAAGTCATTTAACAGAGAAGTTCAAAGACAAAAGGGAAGAGACCATTCGATCTATTGGTGATGACGCTGCGGTTATAGGAAAAGGAAAGATTAAAACCGTAGTTTCTACAGACATGCTCGTAGAAGGAGTTCACTTTGACTTAAGTTATGTTCCGCTAAAACATTTAGGCTATAAAGCTGTAGTGGTGAATCTAAGTGATATCTACGCTATGAATGCTGAGCCTAAACAGATTACAGTTTCTATAGCCGTAAGCAGTAAATTTCCACTAGAAGCTCTCGAGGAATTATACGAAGGTATCCACAGAGCCTGTGAGGTTTATAATGTAGATTTAATAGGTGGAGACACCAGTACTTCACTGTCTGGTCTAACTATTTCTATCACCGCTATAGGTGAGGCAGAAGAGCCTAAAATAGTGTATAGAAATACTGCTCAAGATGGAGATTTACTCATCTGTTCTGGTGATTATGGAGGTGCTTACATGGGGCTTCAGTTACTAGAAAGAGAGAAGCAGGTTTTTAAAGCTGCTCCTACAGCTCAGCCTAAGCTGGATGGAAATGATTATGTATTGGAAAGACAATTAAAGCCTGAGGCTAGAAAAGACATCATAAAACAACTGGCAGAGATAGAGGTAGTTCCTACTTCTATGATAGATGTAAGTGATGGATTGGCATCTGAGATATTCCATATTGCTACGCAGAGCGATTTAGGCTGTCAGATATATGAAGATAAAATTCCTATAGATGAGGCTACTTACAACCTGGCTAGAGATTTCAACTTGGACCCTACGGTTTGCGCATTAAACGGAGGAGAAGATTATGAATTACTGCTTACCGTTTCTCAGACTGATTTCGATAAATTCAAAAACAATCCTTTCTTCTCTATCATAGGACACATGACAGATAAACCATCTGGAGTAAATATGGTAATCAAAGATAGAAGTGTAGTGCCGTTAAAAGCGCAGGGCTGGAATCACATGAATAAAGAAGCATAAGCACATGCCTGTAATTAGAGAAATAAACGGAAAATCACCGCACATAGGAGAAGGGACTTGGTTAGCAGAAACAGCCGTGGTGCTGGGAGATGTTACCTTGGGAGAAAACTGCAGCGTGTGGTACAATGCCGTTATCAGGGGAGATGTAAACTCTATTCACATAGGCAATAGGACTAATATTCAGGATGGAGCTGTAGTACATTGTACGTATAAAAAGGCGGCTACCATGATAGGGAATAGTGTTTCCATAGGCCATAACGCTATAGTGCATGGCTGCACTCTACAGGATAACTGTATGGTGGGAATGGGCGCTATAGTGATGGATAACGTAGTGGTAGAGTCAGGTGCAGTAGTGGCAGCTGGAGCTGTGGTTTCTGAAGGTAAAACGGTAAAATCTGGTTGGATATACGCTGGAATTCCTGCCCGCCCTCTCAAAGAAATATCTGCTGAGGTGAGAGAAGCTTTATTAGAAAAGACTCCCGAGAATTATGTGATGTATAAAAGCTGGTTCGAAGACACTGGCTTTTAATCAAAAATTCTTTCCTCTTTCAGTTCTATTTTCTTTCCGAAGAAGGTCTGCGTGCTTTTCTCAAAACCTTTGGTGAAATCAGACACATAGAATTTATCAGCGGCTTCTTTTCCTTTTAATGAATACCCTCTGGCTACAGATTCAGCCACCACATTAGCGCTGTCTATAATATCTACGCTTCCTTTGAAAAAGGCCTCTACTTCATCTTGTATAAGAGGATAGTGTGTGCAGCCTAGGACTAAAGCGCTTATGCCCTTCAATTCTCTAGCTTTTAGGTAAGATTCTATAACCGTTTTACTGATATTGTTATTAAAGAACCCTTCCTCTATCATAGGAGCCAACAGAGGAGTAGCTTTACTGGCTACGGTAATAGAGCTGTCAGCTATTTTTATTCTTCTGGGGTACACTCTAGTTTTAATGGTTCCTCTGGTGGCTATTACACCCACTTTCTGGTTCTGGTATCGCGTAGCAATGCATTCTACCACAGGGTCTATCACATTAAATACCGGTATATCTGGACCAGCCACATCTTGAACTGTTTTAAAAGCATGAGCAGAAGCGGTATTGCAGGCTATTACCAGAGCGGTGCAATTTTCACTAAGAAGAAACTGAGCAATCTTAGCAGAATAATGCCTTATGGATGCGGGCGATTTATCGCCATAAGGAAGATGGGCCGTATCACCGAAGTATACAAGTTCAGCTTGAGGAAGCTTATTCTTAATAGCCTTGGCTACCGTAAGTCCTCCTATACCTGAATCGAATATGCCAATTTTTACTCCCAAGTTATTCTGTTATCCTAATTAGTGAAGCCGAAAGGTAATTCACTCTAGGCTAAATAACGCCAGAGCAGGGCATAAAAAAAGCCGTTCATAAAGAACAGCTTTTTCACTTTTCGGAAAGTTAATTTTTTATTGGCCTAACTTGGCTAGAACCAATTGAAGTACATCTTCACCACCTTCATAGATGATTCCTCCGCTGTTTAAATCGAAGATATATACAAATCCATTTTCCTTGCCCACATCTTTAATCGCTTGTCTAGCTTTTTCGATGATAGGAGCCAAAAGTTCTTGTTCTTTAGCGGCTAGCTGTTGCTGAGCTACTGTGTAAGTTTCTTGAAGTCTCTGCTGATCAGATTCATATTTAGAGATTTTAGACTGCTTAGTGAAGTCACTTACAGCTGGATCAGCTTGCATCGCTTGAATTTGAGTTACTAATAGCTCTAAGTCAGCTTGCTGCAATTGGAGTTCCTTTTCGAACTCTAAGTTTATCGCTTCCAATTCAGCCTGCGCTACTGCAGTTTCTGGAAGTGTGTCTAATAGGAGCTGTGAGTTCACATGTCCAAATTTCTGCGCTTGTACATCTAATGTACAGAATGATAGCGCGGTAAGTAGTATTGCTATGTATTTCATGATTGTTGCTTTCTATGTTAATTATTTTCCTTTTGGCTTAGCGTCTTTTTGTACAGTATTACTTCTTTCTCTAGAAGAGCTTGAGGGCTTTTCTCCACCGGCTTTAGCACCACCGCTTTTAGAGTCTGTTTTACTTCCCCCTTTATCTTCTTTGGTCGGCATCTCTACAGTTTCACCAGGGGTTTTCCCCATTTTCTTAAGTACTTTATCACTCACATCATGCTTGGGATTGGCGTAAAGCATGTTGCTTTGAGATCCTTTGTCAAATATAACCATGTATCCATTCTGAGAGGTAACTTCGAGTATCGCCTCGTACATCATGTCTTGTACCGGTTTCATAAGCTCTTCTCTCTTTTGAAATAAGTCTCCACCTACACCAAACCTTCTTTTCTGTGAATCTCTAGCTTCTGATTTTTTAGTCTTTAGCTCATCCTCTCTTCTTCTCTGCATATCCAAAGTAAGTAGCGCTTTTTCTGCTTGAAAAGACTCCCCAAGTAAAGCGATCGATGCATATTTTTCTTCTATCTCCTCTTGCCACTGAGCACTGAAGGAATTTAGCTCTATCTGAGCATCAGCATATTCTTGTAAATGCAGCAGGATATACTCTGTGTCTACGTATGCGAATTTCTGAGCGTAAGAGCTTAATCCTACTATCATGAGACTTAAAATCAGAGTTACTTTTTTCATTTTACAAGTGTTAAAGCGTATGCGAATTTAACCAATTTGATTAGAGGTCTCCAATGTTCATGCCAATACTGAAATGGAGTTGATTTTTCTCTATCAAATCTCCACCTTGTTCTGGCGCTAGAGGGTCGAATCTCCATCCGTAATCTAGGCCTAATAGACCGAACATAGGTAAGAATACTCTAAGCCCTATTCCGGCAGATCTTTTAACTTGGAAAGGATTAAATTCTTTGAATGTGTCCCAGGTGTTTCCTGCCTCAGCAAACGCTAATGTGTAAATGGTAGCTTGAGGATTAGTGCTTAAAGGATATCTAAGCTCAGCCGTATATTTAGCTACCAAAGGAGCACCACCAGAACCTGATATAGATTCTTCAGGATATCCTCTCAAGTAAATAATTTCTCTTCCATCCAGTCCAAACTGATTTAGATTCACCCCTCCCACATAAAATCGTTCGAATGGCGATTGACCTATATCACTGTTGTAGAAGCCTAGGAAACCAAATCCTACTTTAGTATTTAGTACTAGTTTAGGAGGCTTTTCATCTGTTCCTCTGGTTAATGGAGTGTACCAGTCTACTGTTAATTTAGCTTTGTAATACTCTACCCATCTGTACTTTTCCTGCGCACTTGTATAATCAAAATCTTCTGGTCTTACAGAGGAGTAGGGGAAAGTAGCCTTGGCGAATAATTTCACCGTAGAACCGTAAGTAGGATAAATAGGTTCAGATACTGAGTTTCTCTGTAAAGTTCCAGATAAAGCTAAGTTGTGAGCGATTCCTGTTTGAAACACACTACCAAGAGCTGAGTAGTTGAATAAATCAAACCGCTGGTAACTCAAGTTTCCAAACAATAGGAAATAATCGTCTGGCTTTTTAAGTCTAGTTCCTATTCCTATAGATCCTCCTTGGAGTCTCATCTGGTTCAATAAAGGATTTATATTTCCTTCACTGTCTTTTCTTGGTTCTCCATTAGATACTCTAGTTCTAGAGTATGAGAGGGATAAAGAGGTAGGTTTTTTACCTCCTAACCATGGTTCAGTAAATGAAGCGCTAAGGGATTGGAAGAATATACCATTTGACTGTCCTTGAACAGATAGTTTCTGTCCGTCACCAGTCGGTATAGGTCGCCAAGCATCTTTTTTAAACATGTTCCGAGCACTGAAGTTGGAAAAACTTAATCCCAGTGTCCCTACTATTCTTCCTGCTCCGAACCCTCCAGAAAGCTGGATTTGATCAGAAGGTCTCTCAGCTACTACGTAGGTTAAGTCTACTGTGCCTTCACTTTCGTTTTGCTTGATTTGGACATCGAATCCTTCTGGAGCAAAGTAGCCTAAATTAGAAAGTTCTCTTTGAGTTCTGACAATATTAGAACGACTGAAAAGATCTCCAGGCTTAGTTCTAATTTCTCTGTAGATAACATGGTCATTAGTCTTGTCATTTCCCACCACAGTAACATCGCCTACTCTAAACTGCTTTCCTTCATACAGGAGAATCTCGAGATCTACGGTGTCTCCTACTACAGAAGTCTCAGAGACTATAGCTTGGAATGTTAAATATCCTTGATCCATATAGATAGAACTTATATCTAATCCATTCGGGTTAGAATAAACTCTAGAATCCAACAAGCTTTGGTTGAATTCATCACCAGGCTTGATTTTCAGAATGTTCTTTAGTGAGTCTGAATTATACTTCGTGTTTCCGAAAATTTGGATGTCACCAAAGTAGAATTTCTGACCCTCTTCTATTTTTAGTTTTAAACCGAGTAGCCCGTTTTCTGTTCTGTAAATAGAATCATTAAGTATCCTGAAATTTTTATATCCCTTCTCATTATAAAATTGAGTAAGCATAGCTTTATCCATTTCTAGATTTTCATCTAGAAGCTTAGAACTCTTTAGTACCCTGTACCATCTTCTTCGCTTGGTTTCTTTTAATTTGCTACGCAGCTTTTTTTCTGGAAATTCTAGGGCTTCATCAAATACGATTTCGCCTATCTTAACTTTACCTCCTTTTTTCACATCCACCAGAAGTGTGCAGGTGTTAGGTGCGTTAGGGTCGTTGTCTGAACTGATGTTAACTACGGCATCATAATATCCTTTTTCTTTGTAATAATCTATAATAATGTTCTCCGCATTTTTCATCCAGTTTTCAGTGATGATAGTACCTTTCTGAACATCTATTTGATCTTTTAGTGTGCTGATCTCACCACTTCTTAGATTGGGGAATCGCTGTATGCTTCCGAGCCTAGGCATTTCTTTCACCTCTATGCCAAGCCATATTTGGTCGCCTTCTGTTTTTACAGTGTAAATCTGTATATCAGAAAATAACCTGCTGGCCCAAAGGTTTTTTATAGCTCTAGAAATTCGATCACTAGGAATAGTTATCTCTTTTCCTCTCGGTAAATCGGCCAGTACTTTTACAGCCTGTACGTCTGTAAAAATAGCTCCGGAGACGATGACGTCTTCTAGTGTATAAGTCTGTTCTGAGTTCACGCCTAGATTAGCCACTTGAGCTTTAGACGTAAAGCTAGTAGAGGTTAGTAATAGGACGGCACATATAGTTAGAATACTCTTCACTCTACGCTTTAATTTGTTCACTGATTTTTCCAAATCTTCTTTCTCTGTTTTGGTATTCTAAAATGGCTTTAAGGAATTCATCTCTTTTAAAATCTGGCCAGTGGACTTCTGTAAAATAGAACTCCGTATATGCTATCTGCCAAAGTAAAAAGTTGCTTATTCGCTGCTCTCCACTAGTCCGAATTAATAATTCAGGTTCTGGGATTCCTGCTGTATTTAGGTAAGAAGAAACGAGTTCTTCAGTAATTTCATTGTGTGCATAGCCGTTTTTAACTATTTCTTTTACGGCATTGGTGATTTCCCATCTAGAGCTATAACTGAGCGCTAGAATTAAGGTTAAACCTTTGTTTGATGCGGTGCGTTCTTCAGCGTCTTTTAGAGCTTTTCTGCAATTTTCGGGGAGAAGCTCCACATTTCCTATGGTTCTCAGACGGACATCGTTTTCTTTTAATTCTTCAATTTCTGAAATGATAGTGGTAACCAGAAGATCCATTAAAGCCTCTATTTCTTCTTTGGGTCTGTTCCAGTTTTCAGTACTAAAAGCATAGAGCGTTAAATATTTCACATTAAACTCTCGGGCGGTTTTAATACTCTCTCGAACGGATTCCACGCCATTGGAGTGACCGTAAATTCGGTCATACCCTTTTTGTTTGGCCCATCGCCCATTGCCATCCATGATAATGGCTATATGATTAGGAATTCTAGAAGTATCAATAAGTTCCATGGCTAGAAGCTCGCAATTTGTTGTTTTCTCTTTATTCTCCAGTTTATCTACCTCCCCAACAGCTGCCAGGTTTTTTATCTATCCTTAGAGTAAGCGCAAATGTAGTGAAAGCGTAGAAGTCATTATTGGTAGGGTCACCTCTTTCTACGAAGGCATTTGAATCGTTTAATCCGATTCCTTCCAAACTTCGATCTGACAGTTCTTGAGTAAGAACTCCAGACTCAAGCCTTAGTACTAGGGGGTCTGCATATGCTGTGCTTACATCATCTATATAATCGCTAGACGCTGAGCGCATTCCATAAGTTACATTGAAGGCTAATCCCCCTGTAATATTCATTTTAATTCCAAACCCATATGGAAGCGATAAGCCACCTACTCTATAAGGAGCTTTGGTAGCTGCGGATGTTCCTTGACCTTCTGTGCCTAAGGGTTGAAGTTCATACCATGCGCCATTATATTCTGCCATTGGCTTCATGCTGTAATGAGCGATGCCTAAGAATAAAAAAGGGGTAAAGAAATCTTGTTTACTTCCTACTTGGTATGGAAAAAAATTCAACTCAGCGATGGCGCTCGTTTCCAGTATAGGATTTTTAAAATGAAGATTTCTGTTGACCTTCCAGGGGTCTTTAGATTTAGAGTCATACGCTCCTAATTCAAAATAATGAACACCGAAATTAAAGCTCCATCTTCTGTCTACGTTTTGGCGGTAAAATAATCCACCGCCTAGCTTTAGTTCTCCTCCAAAATGGTTTCTGTTGAGTTCCCCTAAATAATAACCTGTACCAACGGCAAACCCTATTTCTTTTGATTTGTCTTTGTCGTTTCCGGCCCAGGATAGGATTGAAAAGAGAAGTGCTATGATGAGGAATACTTTATTCATGCGTGTTTATAATGCCTTTTCCTGCCTTTTATTGTGTGCGGGATGCTTTATTTGCGGTGCAAAACTAGGGGCTTTAACCTTAATTTCTACGGTCGACTCCCCAATGAAGTTTATTGCGAATTGTGGAAAAGAAATTTTGGTCCTTTAAATTAATGAGTGAAAAGCAGAAAGAGCTAGGTTTCACAGTAACTTTAGAGTTGTTAGCTACAGTATAAGAACGGCTGTCTAAGGTGAGATAAAAACTCTCATCTCTTCCGTCAGCTGTTAGGGTGAGTTCTTCTTTTTGGGGTATTACCAGTGGTCTTACATTTAGGTTGTGAGGAGCTATAGGTGTAAGCACTATGTTCTGGCTTCCGGGCATGACTATAGGACCGCCACAACTTAAAGAATAGGCTGTAGATCCTGTTGGGGTGCTAATGATTAATCCATCTGCCCAATAGCTATTCACGAAGGTGTGATTAAGGTAAGTGTGAATTGTAATCATGGAGGAAGTGTCCTTTTTGTGAATGCTAACTTCATTCAGAGCAAAGTTGTTTTCTCCCAACTCCAAACCTTCCACTTCTACCTCTAATAACGAACGTTTATCTAGCTCGAAGTCTTCATTAATGAGTGCTTCTGCAGCTTTTAGCACACTGTCCACATCGATATTCGATAAAAACCCTAATCTTCCTGTGTTTATTCCTAATACTGGAATATTACTAGCGCGTACGAAAGGCACCGTGTCTAGTAAAGTTCCATCTCCTCCTATACTGACTAGGTAATCCGCTTGAGATTTCTTTAATGAGCCTGAAAAAACATCAAAGGTATCCTTCATCCTCTCTTCTAGAAATTTAGAAAACGACTCTTCTACGATGATCTCTACGCCCTTTCCCTTTAAGTGCTCTATGAAAAGCTGTATGGGGTGGGTGAATGAAGGGTCAAAATTTTTGCCGAAAAAAGCTACTCTCATAAGACATGTTGATGAGGCTGCAAGGTAAGAATACACCTAAAGATATTCACTAAATAGCAGCTTTATTTTGTGAATAACTGAGGAGAGACCAATTTAATTATCGTCTCGACTAATTGTAAATTAGCTTCTACAAAACATCAGTTCGAACTAGTTCAAAACAAACAAAATGATTAAAAGTCTTCCTCTAAGAATTTTATTTTCCTCCTTATTTTTAGGTTTAGTTACTTCTCTGTCTGCTCAGGATGTGACACCTCCAGTGTTTGATCCTTATGAGCCAGAACTTGCTTTGGAGTGCAGTGATGTGGATGTAATCTATGTTACTGCTACAGATGATAGTGGAGAAGATGTAATCATTACATACTCAGACGCTTCTTTTAGCGGAGGATGCACTGATAATAGTGTAAGAACATATACTGCTTTAGATCCAAGTGGAAACACTACTTCGATTATGCAGATTCTAGTAATCGTGGATGAAACTCCTCCGGTTTTTTTGGGAGTAGGTGAGGATATGACTATCTCGTGTGATGAGGCTCTTCCGACTATTCCAGTTGTAATTGTATACGATGAATGCACTGAGTTGGAAATTGAAGAATTTGACTTTGAGACAGCATTTGAGGATGGAATTTGCAGCCAGATAATAAGATGGACATGGAGCGCTACAGATGAATGTGGTAATTACGGTGAATACACGAAGACTATAACTATCGAAGACAATAATGCTCCGATGTTTAATGAAGAGCTAGTGGATTACTACATCGGATGTGAGGAAGAGTATCCTTCGGCTCCTATGGTAACGGCAGAGGACAACTGCACCGATGTTACTGTATCGTATGAAGAGGAAATTATATCAGGAGGAGTTGGTGAAGGTGGTTCTTCACACTGTACCGCGCAGGATGTTTCTTATTTGAATAATTCATTTTCTATGAAGTTGATTAACTCTCCCGCTCAAGAAAATTATATTACATCTGATTTAGTGTTGATGCAATCACCAGATATGGGAGAAGGAAGTACAGCAGTGCTCTCCGGAAATCTATATGGGGAAGATAATCCAAATGCGGGATGGTATGTGTATATGGAGTTCGATAATGGTATGGATTGGGATGCATGGTCTACCCAACTTTTTCCTACAGGTTATAGAGATGATTTTGAAATTGCAGCAGAAAGCCACCTTGATTGGATGTACTTTATTATGAATAGTTCTAATTCTTACTTTATGGGATTAGGAGACTATGAAGGATCGGAGCTCCAGTTATCGCACATGCCTGCTAATTATTATTATGGATTCCAATTAGGTTTTGGAGCTTCTAACTTCACTAGTGATTACGGAATGAGCGGATGGTTTTTAGCAGAAGGAACTTTCTATGATGCTGGAAGTGCCGATGAGGAAACACAGAATGGTGTTGACTTTAGTTATGCAGGAGATATTTATACAGACTTTTTATGCTGTCCTATAGAATCACTAGTAAGAACCTGGACTGCCGAAGATCAGTGTGAAAACATCAGCCAGATGCAGCAGACAATCACTAAAATAGATATACTAGCTCCTAATTTTACGTTTGTCCCAGAAGATCAACTTATAGAGTGCTCAGATGAGCTTCCTACAGAAATGGCAGAAGCCACAGATAATTGCGGAGAGCCAGTGGTTACTTTTGAAGACGTTACGGTTCCTACAGAATGCCCCTCTGAGTATACAGTTTATAGAACTTTTACCGCCACAGATAATTGTGGACTGAACACTTCAGTTACTCAAATTATTACTGTAACAGATACAGAAATTCCAGTATTTAGTCCTTTCCCAGAAGATGTAGTGATAGACTGTGAAGACGATTTGCCAACTGTTCCTGTAGTAACAGCTTTTGATGCCTGTGATGGCGAGTTGACAGTAGAATTCAGTGAGGAAATTATAGGAGATCAGGGTCCTGAAGGAGCAGACGCTTATTGCTACGCTACTACTCCCGTGAATACTGAATTAGGTTGGGCAGGAATCTTATTCGATGCTGGTTTAGGAGACATTCTGGTCACTGCCACTGAAGTAAATTATGTTCAATATCCTGATCAAGGAGAAGGAGCTTACGCAGAAATTTATGGGTCTCTTCAGTCTATGACTAATGAAAACGCAGGGTGGATATTGGAGATGTCCTTAATGAGTGGGATGAATTGGGAGGATTGGTCGAACCAGACGTTCCCTACTGATTATAAAGATGGCCCAGGAACATCAGAAGAGTATTATGAATCTTGGATGTACTTTATCCTAGAGTCAGGAACATTAACGGGATATGGAGACTGGGAAGGAACTTCTATTTCTTTAAGCCATGCACCGGTAAACTACTATTATGGATTCCAGCTTGGTGTTCAGGCAGCTAATTTGAATGAAGCGTATGGAGTAGGAGGCTGGGTTTCTTATGCAGGTACTATATATAATGAGGAGGGAGAACTAGTAGAAATAAATGGAGGAGGAGACTTCGCCTTTGATTTAGACTGCTGCCCAAGGTATTCTGTGGAGAGAAGCTGGAGTGTAACTGATTGTGCTGGAAACACTTCAGAACATCAGCAGCTAATTACATTCGAAAATTTAACAGAAGAAGAGGAAGCCCCTGCTATTCAAGTTTCTGAAGATGAGTTTTCACTAGCGGGAGCATTTATAGAGGATATACTGAAAGTAGGTGTGTCACCGAATCCGGTAACCTCTACTTCTGAAATTGTATTAAGTTCTGAAGTGAATATTCAGGCTGGTCTTAAATTATATACGACTCAAGGATTATTAGTGAGATCTATCTGGAGTGGGCAGTTGGATAAAGAATCAGACACTGAAATACTATTTAAAAAAGAAGGCCTAAACGCTGGTCTTTATATTTTAAAATTGAACACTATGGCTGGAGAGATTACGAGCAAAATCTTAATTGAAGAATAAGATTAATAAACTATAAGGCATAAAAAAGGGCGCCTCTAGCGCCCTTTTTTATACCCTTGATTTTACTTCTAGGCTGGACTACTATTAGTCACAGAAGAAAGTTTTTCTAGATCTCTGTCAAATAAGTAGAGGCCACCTTTGTCATTTCCTATTAGCTCTATTTTATCCATGATATTTCTAGCCAAAGCTTCCTCCTCTATCTGCTCAGAAACAAACCACTGCATAAAGTTATGAGTCGTATAATCCTTCTCTTTTAGACAAACGTCTACCACTTCATGAATTTCTTTAGTCACATTAATCTCATGACTTAAAAGAGTAGTAAATATATCTCTTACGCCTTTAAACGTAGTAGTAGGTTGGCTTAATTGAGGAATGATAGCCTTTCCTCCTCTTTCGTTAATGAACTTCACTAATTTAAGCATGTGTTGTCTTTCTTCATCAGAATGCTCATATAAGAACATTGCTATTCCGTTCAGTCCGTTGCATTCTGCCCAGCTAGCCATAGCTAGATATGCCTGAGAAGATTCAGCTTCTATTTTTACCTGATTGTTCAGGGACTTTTCTACTTTTTTGTTAATCATACCTTAAATTTAATCATTGTATAGAATCAGTTGTAACCAATCTGTAAAATTGGAATTGATTTAAAGAAATTTAGATTAATTCTTTACAAGGTTTATCTTTAACGTTGCAATGTAAATCAACTCCAATGAGCATCAGAAAACCATTCAATTTAAATAAGTGGATAGAGGAAAATAGGGATCAATTAAAACCTCCCGTGGGCAATAAGAACTTATATCCAGAAGGAACCGACTATATAGTAATGGTAGTCGCTGGGCCTAATGCCCGAAAGGATTATCACTTTAATGAAACGGAAGAGTTATTCTATCAGTTAGAAGGAAATATAACGGTTAAAATTCAAGAAAACGGTCAACCTGTTGAGGTGCATTTAGGTCCTGGAGACATGTTTCTTCTTCCTCCCAACATTCCTCACAACCCGGTTAGAGAGGAAGGTTCCATTGGTCTGGTAATAGAAAGAGTGAGAAAAGGAAAAGGGATGAAAGACGGGTTAATTTGGTTTTGTGATAACTGTAATACCAAGCTACATGAAACTTTTTTTGAGCTTAATGATGTAGAAATTGATTTCCTTCCTAGATTTAAAGAATTCTATGGAAATGAGTCGTTTAGAACATGTTCTAACTGCTCAGATGTAATGGAAGCTGACGAAAGATTTTCGCCAAAATAAATACGCATTGCAACGTTTGTGTCTCCCGTCTGGTCTTACTAAACGAAAACTAACACATACGTTTAATGCGGAAAATATTTAATTCCACCCTTGCTTGCATCTGCTTTCTTTTTTCTTTTTACACGGCTGAGTCTCAATTAGAGCCAGAACTAAGGCTTATTCCTATAGACTGTGAATATGGCATGACGGCTTTTTTGGCCGGAGCACCTAATAATAATTCCAGTTATGACTGGGGTGATGGAGTGTTTCAAACCGCTAATTGGGCCTACGTAGAGCATGTTTACGATGCTCCAGGTGTCTATACAGTGGTAGTTGTAAATGGCTCTACTACTTATGTCGGGGAAGTTTCTATAGAAGACTGCTCCTGCCCCACTTCTCTGGGAGCACCGCAGGTTTACGGACAATGTTCCTCAGTTTCAGTTGCCGTAGAAACTTACATTTATTCGTATAATGAGTATAATGTGGAATGGACTTGGGGAGATGGTTCTAATTCTACGAGTGGTTGGGGTTCCTCAACCGGTTATCACTCCTACGCAGCAGAAGGTAATTATGAGATTTGTGGATTTTTCACAGGTCCTGGGTGTGAGGATGGAGTGGAGTTATGTACTTCAGTTACTATTGAGTTTTGTGAAGAGCCTTGTTATTATGACGAGCCTTACATAGAATTAAACGAAAACACATGTACCTACAGTGTTGGACTAATCGAGGCGCCTCAGGAGATTTTATGGACTGTGAATGGCGAAGAGTATCCGTTAGGGAGCTGGTTGTCAGATCTGGCACTACCCGATGGAGATAATCTTATTTGTATGGAAATCTCACCTAATCTTGATTGGAATTGTCCACTAGGTTATTCTGAATGTTTTGAGATTTTTGTAGACAATAGTGCATGCACAGAGCCTGAATTAACCTATGAAGAAACGGCATGTGGTTTAGTGCAGTTTGAGTTTGATTTAAGTGGCGCAGCTATAGAGGTTTTGGAAGTCTCTCTGGGAGATGGCGTCAATCAAACCTTAACCAATGGACAAAACTTCGAACATACATATTACCCTTTCCCTGGAGAGTATGAGGTATGTGTAATTTATGCTATCGAGGGTGCCACTTTTCTAGAAGAATTGTGCACTACGGTTATAGTGGAAGGATGTCCAGAACAGTATTGTTGGGCAGAAATGTGGGGATATGAAGAAGAGTGTGGAATAGTTCAAGTAAATCTAACGACAGAGTTTGGGTTTTTACAGAATGAAGAAATATTGTGGGATTTTGGAGATGGAACTTCTGAATATGGGTTCTCCTTTACAGAGCATGAATATTCTGAACCAGGCGTGTATGTAATCTGTGCTGAGACATGGAACGAATTCTGCCCCTTTGGTATATTTAACTGTTTTACTATAGAAATAGAGGGATGTGAAGATGAGTGCTCAGAGCCATTGGCTTACCAAGAAATTAACTGTGGAGAATGGAGCTTTTCTGTAGGCGAAAATTGGTCTGTAGAATTCGCTGTTTGGAATTTTGGAGATGGCACCATTGAAAACACTTCTTTTGATGAGGTGGTTAGTACTACTCATGAGTATACAGCATCGGGTAGTTATGAGGTGTGTGTGAATTATTATGATTTATCATGTAATGGAATGATAGAGGAGTGTTTTATGATAGAAGTAGATGTTTGTGATCAAAACTGCCAAGCACAGCTTGTTTTCTGGGAACAAGAATGCGGAGAATATTATTTTGAAATAGTAGGAGTAGACAATCTGAGTGGAATTGAATGGGATTTCGGAGATGGATTCTTTGAGTATTCTGAAGAACCGTTTATATCACACACTTTCGAGACCAATGGAGACTTCTTTGTGTGCCCCTGGTTCTGGTTTGAGACCTGTCAGGAGGAAGTTGGAGACTGCTGTATTGATATTGTAGTGGATTGTCATGATGACCAAATTTGCAACGCAATTACTTACACCTTTACCGAATGTCTTCAAGCTAGTTTTGTTTATGAAGGGAATTCAGAGGGGCTATACGACCAGTGGCAGGTTAGTTTTAATGGTCAGGTTTTATTGGATTATGAAACTATGGATGGGACTTTTATTACTTTCCCAAGCGCAGGGTTATATACTGTAGGTGTTACAGATGCTCTGAACTGTGATGGACTGCTAGAGCCTTTCTTCATAGAGGTATGGGTTGAAGGGTGTCCTGTATGTCCAGAGATATTTACAGAATATATAAACTGTTTAGAAGGAGGGTTTTTCTATGAAGGAGAAATAGAAGGAACAGCATACTGCTGGGAATTATGGAGTAACGGATCTATGTTAACCACTTATTATGATGAGTCGTACACTGAAATTATCTTTCCTGGTCCTGGAGAATATCAGGTAGGAGTTACCAATGCATTGAACTGTGAAGGTGATTTTGAAGTTTATTTTATTACCGTTGTAGTTGAAGGCTGTGAGACCGAATGTGAAGAAATTACAGTTGAAAATCTGGAATGTGATTATGGAGTATTCTCTTATTCAGGCTCTATAGATACTTCTGTTTGGTCGGACTTATGCTGGGAAGTTTATGATAATAATGGGAGTCTACTCGCTACATATATAGATGGAGAGTTGACGGATTATTATTTCGCCACCCCAGGAACTTATACCGTACTCGTTACTAATGCCGTTCCATGTAATGGTGTGATTCCATCTATAGAAATAACAGTAGAAGGCTGTGATGGTTATAGCTGTGGATGTATAGAGAATAACCTATTAGAAAATGGGGATTTCGAATCAGGACTTCCTATTAATTCTGATTTCGATGAGAGTTGTACTTGCCAAACAAACTCTATCTGCGTAGGCCATGAGCCCAGAGATAAGTGTAGCAATGCCTTTTGGATACAAGACCTCTATGACCATACTTATGGAACTCCTAATGGAAACTTTCTAATAGTAGACGGAGGAAATGGAAACGTATGGAATGATCAGGTTTCTGTAATCGCTGGAGGAACGTATAATTTTTCAATGTGGATTGTTAGAGAGATAAGTGATAGTCCTGGAAATAATTCATCTCAGAATTTATATACCCAAGTAAATGGGGTCACCCATGAAGAATTTACTACGGCAGACGCTACTCCCAACGAATGGGCTGAGTACTGTTTCTATTATGTCGCTGAAGAAACGGGTGTAATTACAGTAGGCCTTTTCCAGGAAAGTGGTCAAGGGTATAATGACTGGGGGTTAGATGATGTCTACTTCGGTACATGCGAAAACACGGTAGAATGTGAGTTTGAATCTTATGTAACCTCATACGAATGCGGAGAAGTAGAATTTGTTTTCTCTCAAAATACGACAGAAGGTTATGTGGACTTCGGAGACGGAAATCCATCAGAGTATGTGGGAAATTATACTGTTCACACCTACGAGACTGAAGGATGGTATGAGGTGTGTGTGGAGTATTTCAATAATCAATGTAATGAGTGGTTAGGGGATTGTTTCGAGGTTTATGCTGAGGGATGTGATGAACCTTGTGAAAATTACATAACCGCTGAATCTACAGAATGCGGGTTTGCAGAGGTATTCTTACCTCAAGGAGTTCAGCAGGCTTGGGTAGATTTCGGTGACGGAATCAGTGGAGAATTTTCAGGAAACTATTTCGGACATGAATATGAAGAGTCTGGCTTGTACACCATCTGCACAGAGTATTATAATGCTGAATGTGAAGACGGATATTATGGATGCACAGAAGTTTATATTGAAGGTTGTGAAGAAGACTGCACCCCATTAGTATTATCGTTTGACGGAGACTTCGGAGATTTGGAAAACTACACTGAGTTATTAGAGTGTGTTATAGGAGATGAGTTTGGCGTGGTTTGGGAAGGAGTAATTCCTTTAAGCACCATCTTCAATGAATTTGAATTGCCATTATGCCTTCCAGATGGATGTTATAGCTTCTCCATCACTAATTCGAATCCGCTTCTTTTAGCATCACTAGGTATCGCGTTGCAAAGCGTAGATTCTGACGATGTAGATGTAGAAATTACATTAGATATAATCTCAGGAACGTTAGAAGTCAACTTCGGAATAGGAGCAGACTGCACTGTAGGAATAGAAGAGATAGAACTAGACTTTCTAGTATATCCTGTTCCTGCGTCAGATGTGGTAAATATTCTGTTTGAGTCCAACGGATGGGATTTTGAAATCGTAGACATTAGTGGCAGATTAGTTCACAAAAGCGTAAACTCATCAACACAAAATAGAATTGATGCAACGCTATGGGCTAATGGATTGTATTTAATAAAAGCAATGAACGGAGTTTCTCTAATTACAAAGAAATTCCAAGTGAAGAACTAACTTCGGTTATAGTCTTTATACAGGTTAACTTTGATTGATGAAATGAAGGAGTTCCGAGAGGAGCTCCTTTTTTCATGCGGTATTATTCAGATAGAATAGACAAAACCTCTTTTATCCTAATGCGGCAGAACACTCATATATAGAAAGCTAAAGACACACGATTTTTAATAAAGATGAGCTAATGCCAGATACTTAAGAATAATTCACAATTCTTAACCCATATATAAACGCATTGCAACGCATAATCTTCACATCCGCCATGATAATTTTCCTAAATTCGCTCGTTATACTTAAAGTGAATAATAACAATGACCTATCATAAATTAAATGTATACTCAGGCTGGTTCATTTGGCTAATAGCTACTATCGTTTATTTACTAACTATAGAGCCTACTACTAGTTTTTGGGATTGTGGAGAGTTTATATCTTCTGCTTATAAATTACAGGTAGGTCACCCGCCAGGCGCACCGTTCTTCATGTTGGTTGCCCGATTTTTTGCCATGTGGTTTGGCCCTGAGCACGTGGCCATGGCCATGAATGGATTATCGGCATTATGTAGTTCGTTTACCATCTTGTTTTTGTTCTGGAGTATCACCCACTTCGCTAAGAAGTTAGCAGTTAAAACATTCGGAACAGATTTAGATACAGGCGCTACATGGGCTGTAATGGCTAGTGGTGCTGTAGGAGCATTGGCTTACACATTTAGTGATTCATTTTGGTTTAGTGCGGTAGAAGGAGAGGTGTATGCCATGTCTTCCTTATTCACGGCTGTAGTATTCTGGGCTATCCTTAAATGGGAGAGCATGTCTGATAAAGGTGGAGGCTTCAGGTGGCTTGTGCTTATCGCTTATTTGATGGGACTTTCTATAGGAGTTCACCTTCTTAATCTTCTAGCTATACCGGCTATAGCATTCGTTTATTATTTTAAGAGACATAATGTTACGGTGATCGGGTTAGCGATAACAGCTTTAGTTTCATTAGTGGTTCTAGGGTTTATTCAAGGGTTAATTATTCCTGGTACTATAAAGCTGGCAAGTAAATTCGAATTGTACATGGTAAATGACATGGGAATGCCTTTTAATTCTGGTGTTATCGTTTATATCATGCTAATAATTCTGCTGATAGTAGGAATGTTATTCGTTTCTAAAAGACAAAACTGGCCTATAGTAAACACCTCTGTGCTCTCTATTATGATGGTGCTCATTGGGTATTCTACATTCGCTTTAGTGGTAATTAGAAGTTCTGCTAACCCACCTATGGATGAAAACAATCCTGAAAATGTATTTACACTTCTTTCCTATTTAAATAGAGAGCAGTACGGTTCTAGACCACTTCTTACAGGTCAATACTGGAATACTCCTATTAATTACGATGATCCATATTCTGGTAAATCCAACAATTATGTTAAATCCTTCAGCGTAAAAAATAATGCAGGAGCTATGGTTAAGTCCTACAAGTTTGTGTTTGAGGCAGAGGAGTACATAGAAAATAACTCAGATAAGGATTTATCCCTCGTAGAAGAATATATAGCTTCTGAAGCCATAGATGGGTATAATTATGTAGATGAGCTTACAGCATTTCTTCCGAGAATGCACAGTACAGATGCGAGAGATATCGAGGCTTATAAAGAATGGTCCAATTTTAAAGGATGGAATGAGGCTAAAAAACGGCCTAAGGTAAAAAAGGATGAGAAACAGCTAAAAGAAGTAGAAGCTGAACTGAACAGAGCCATGAGTGCCATTAATTATTACGCGGTACGTGGAGACCAGCAGGGCTACTCTGAAGCTAAAGCTGCTTTCTCTAAAAAATACATACAGTTAAAGCGAAAAGCGGGAAAACTCATGCCTACGCAAGGAGAAAACATGCGATTCTTTGCAGATTATCAGGTTGGATGGATGTATTGGAGATACTTCATGTGGAACTTCTCTGGTAAGCAAAATGATGTGCAAGGTCATGGAGATATATTAGACGGAAACTGGCTGACAGGGCTAGATTTTATAGACCAAGAAAAACTGGGGAATAGAGACATGCTCACCAGTTATATGGAAGGGAATAGAGGACTGAATAAATTCTTCCTGCTTCCATTTTTACTGGGGCTAATAGGGTTTGTCTTTCAGTTGGTGAAAGCGCCTAAAGACTTTACAGTCAGTGCGCTGCTGTTTTTGCTTACAGGGTTGGCTATTGTTGTTTACCTGAACCAAGACCCTTTCCAGCCTAGAGAAAGAGATTATGCCTACGTAGGATCCTTTTATGCCTTCGCGCTGTGGATAGGACTGAGTATTATGGGGCTCTATTATGCGGCTACTAAGATGGTTCAAAAAGAGCTATTTCTCTCTGCAGGAGCAGGACTCGGGATAGGGGTGATTCTCTATGTATTAGAGGCTGCCTCAGGTCAGGATCATTTCACATCACTATGCATCCTATTTATGGCAGGAGTAGCAGCGTTAGTATTAGTAGCGTTGCAAATGGGAGTGAAGCCTGCACTAGACTCCAAGCAAAAGGCTATCCTTTGCGGAGTAATAGGAATGACCGTACCCTTCTTAATGATGAGTGACGGGTGGGATGATCATAGCAGAGCAGGAAGGAGAACTGGAGGAGATTTCGCCCAGAACTATTTAATGTCGTTAGAGCCAAATGCACTTATTTTCACTAATGGAGATAATGATACATTCCCTCTCTGGTACGCTCAGGAAGTTGAAGGCGTTAGAACAGACGTAAGGGTGGTAAACCTTTCTCTACTGCAGACAGATTGGTATGCAGATCAAATGAAAAGAAAAGCTTACGATGGTGAAGCGGTTCCTATTGGTCTTAAAGAAGAGCAGTATAGACAAGGTACCAGAGATTTCGCGGAAATGAATCCATCTGAAGAGTATGTGGAACTTTCAGATCAGTTTAATTTCTTCTTAGACGATGAACGATTTAAAAAAGAAAATCAGGAGCCTTACTTCCCGTCCAATAAGTGGAAGTTAACTGTAGATAGCGCTGATGTGGTTAATAAAGGGGTCGTTTCTGCTGCAGATGCAGGTAAGATAGTTCCAGTAATGCGGTGGGAGAGAAATGGAAAACTGCTTAAAAACAGTATTCTGGTTTACGATATTATCAGAAACAACAATTGGGAAAGACCAATTTATTTTGCAAGTACTATCGGTCAGGATGCATTTAATGGTTTACAAGATTATTTCCAACTAGAAGGATTAGCCTATAGATTAGTTCCCATTAAAACAGTTTCTCAAAACCCACTTCAAGTAGGAAGAGTGAATACTGAAGATATGTATGACAATGTCATGAATAAATTCAAATGGGGGAATATGCAGGATACAGTAATGGATATTTATTTAGATGAGAATAACCTAAGAATGGTATCTAATCTGAGAATGCAATTCGCTAATCTAGCAGACGCACTAACAGAAGAAGGGCAAAACGAGAAAGCAGTTATCGTGTTAGATAAATGTTTCGAAGTGATGCCAGAAGAAGTGGTGAGATATGATGAGCAGATTCTTTACCTAGCAGAAGAGTATGTAGAAGCAGGTGAAAAAGAAAAAGGAACCGCTCTATTCGAAAGATACTTCGAGCTAATAGAAGAGAAATTAGATTATTTAGAATCTCTGGATCCTAATGACGCATTGAGCGTGGTGGGAGATTTCGAAAGAGATTTTACCGTGCTAAGTTATACGTTAAGGAGAACATCAGATACAGTTAAAGACTCTGTATTCTTAAACCAGATAGGAGACAGGTTCGAACGTAATTATGAAAATTACTTGAGAATAGAATCTAAGAAAAGGAAAGAGTACGAGGAAAGAAGGTCTGGCAAAAAAGGAGACTTTTAGATAACTGTGATTTGGATAGACAGGTTACCAAAATGGCTTAGATAATTAGCCTCCTATGTTTTTCTAGGGGGAGCTAAAGTGAAATAAATTAGTAAAACTATCCTGCGTAATGAGCGGGAAGAGTGCAATGCGCCAAGGCAGATGATTTGCTTTCAGTAACATTAGAAGCATTGCTGACTTTCTACTAGAAAAAAAGCAGTAAGAGAATGCATTATTAGAATTAATTATCTGGTATTCAATTTAGTATGACTTTAGTTTGATGGGGTTATTCTGCAGCTTCAATCTAGAAGAATCTACTAATTCGAGTACGATAAAAAAAGGTAAAATAAAAAATCCTAACCTCTAGACTAGCCGTTTATTACTCACTAGTTTTGTGGCTTAAATAATCCAAAGTTTTGAAACGAATAGCCATATTAGCGAGTGGTAACGGAAGCAATGCAGTGCGCATTCTTCAGCACTTTTATACTTCTGAATCTGTAAAAGTAGTCGGAGTTTTTAGTAACAAGATGAATGCTCGAGTACTTGAGAAATTCATAGATAGAGATCAGGCAGCATATTTCTTCGATAGTAATGAAGAGCTGCTAGAACAACTGCAAGCTGAAGAAGCTGATTATGTAGTTTTAGCAGGTTACTTAAAGCTTATTCCTTTAGAGATTTTGTCGGTTTATAAAAATGCGATTATCAATATTCACCCAGCATTGTTACCTAAGTATGGAGGTGCCGGTATGTATGGAGTGAATGTGCATAAGGCAGTTAAAGATGCAGAAGACCGGGAGACGGGAATTACTATTCATCTTGTAAACGAAGTTTATGATGAAGGCCGAGTTTTATTTCAAGCTGCTACGGCTATTTCAGAAAATGATTCTGCTAAAGATATCGCTCGTAAAGTTCAAGCTTTGGAGCACGAACATTATCCACTAATTATAGAAAAATTGATAAATAATGAATTTTGATATAGGTCAAGTTCTCGCTTGTTTTATGGTGCTTTTTGCTGTAATCGATATAATAGGATCTATTCCTCTTATTCTAGAAATAAAGAAATCTGCTGGAACCATTAGCGCATTAAAGGCGTCATTGGTCTCGTTAGTCATTATGATTGTCTTTCTATTCGTAGGAGAAAAGTTGATTATATTTATCGGTGCCAGTACTGCATCCTTTGCGGTAGCAGGTTCGTTCGTTTTGTTATTCTTAGCATTAGAAATGATTCTGGGAATAAAAATATTCAAAGCAGATGAGCAGATTCATAAAACAGCTTCCATAGTTCCCCTGGCTTTCCCTATAATCGCTGGGGCAGGTTCCATGACTACCATTCTATCTTTAAGAGCAGAATATGCGTCTGTAAACATCACTATAGCTATTTTAATGAATTTAATACTGGTCTACGTAGTACTTAAATTAACCGGTAGAATAGAGAAACTACTTGGAGAAGTAGGAATCGCTATTCTCCAGAAGTTTTTCGGGATAATTCTACTTGCTATAGCGGTAAAGTTATTTGGAACGCATGCACCAGCTATCTTTGAGTAATGCTTAAAGTAATTGTACATACTGATGGAGCGTGCAGCGGAAACCCTGGAAAAGGGGGGTACGGTCTGATTATGCAATTTGGTAAGCATAAAAAGGAGGAAAATCAAGGATTCAAACTCACCACCAATAATAGAATGGAGTTGTTAGCAGCTATAAGGTCTCTGGAACTCCTGACTAAAGAGGGCTGTGATGTGCTCATTTACTCTGACTCTAAATATGTGGTTCAGGCAGTAGAAAAAGGCTGGGTATTTGGCTGGGTTAAAAAGAACTTTAAGGGTAAAAAAAACCCTGACCTCTGGAAAAGATTTTTAGTTGCCTATAAGAGGCATAATGTGAAATTTCAGTGGGTAAAAGGGCATGCTGGTAATGAAATGAATGAGCGAGCTGACTTTTTAGCGACTTCTGCATTGCACCGCGAACCCATTCTCATAGACCAAGGTTACGAGGACTCCATAAAGGGTGAAGAAGGGTTATTCTAAAAAAAAGCAGTATTTTTTCGTGGGCTGTAACTTTTTTGAGGACCAGACCGTCCAGCTAATACCAAACCGTGTTAATGACTATTTCTGAGTACAATTCTTGTGTAGATGAATATGCGGATAATCTCTACAGATTCATGCTTAAGCAGACTGGTGATTCACCTTCTGCCAAAGATTTGGTGCAAGAATCTTATTTAAAGTTATGGCAGAAATATGAAAATGTAGACTATAAAAAGGCGAAGAGTTATCTATTTACCACAGGGTATAACAAGATGATAGATAACTACAGAAAGAATAGTAGACAGGAATTAATACAAGAGTCGCATGTGAAATCACACGTGCACTCCGAGCAGTATTCAGACCTCTCTGAAATTTTAGAAGAAGCACTAAATAAACTTCCTGAAATTCAGAAAACGGTAATTATACTTAGAGATTACGAAGGATACAGTTATGACGAGATAGGTGAAATAACGAACTTAAAGGCCTCACAGGTTAAGGTTTATATTTATAGAGGGAGATTGAAGTTAAAAGAGTATTTAGTTAGCGTAGAACACGTTTTATGAAAATAGACAAGAATAATTACGAGGCATATATTCTAGATTATCTAGAAGGAACTCTTTCAGAAAGTGAACGGGGAGCTATGGAGTTATTCGCGTTTTCTCATCCTGAGTTGGGGATAGATTTAGAAGTGGAATTACCTCAGGTTTCTTCTAGAGTGAATACGATGGATGTTTCTTATTTAAAGAAAACGTTGGTCTGGAACGAGGAAGAGGTAAGTCATCTCATGATAGCGTTTCTAGAGGCGAAGATTGATGGAGTAGAACTAAACTTTTCTTCTCAACATAGACTAAGTCAATGGGAAACTGCCTTCTCAGCGAACTATGGCGTATTATTAGCCGCCCTCAAGAAAACATATATACTACCCGTATCCGAGGTTGATGAGTCTCTCAAGGCTGGCCTTGTTATGCTTCCAGAAGACCATGCTGATTTTAAAACCATAGCGTATTTAGAAGGAGATTTGTCGGCCAGAGAACAGATTGCTTATGAGAAGGCTTCTTTAAGTGACTCTAAGTTAAATTTGACTTTACTGAATTATGAGAAGACTATTCTTCCTCCATCGAGTGAGGAGCTTTCTACTTTATTTAAAAACGAACTCAAACAAAAAGGGGCAAAGGTTATTCCTATATGGTTATACAGGTCTATAGCTGCAGCTGCTGTGGTAGTGTTTGGATTCTTTTTCTTAAATAACTTAGACCTAACTGAAGTACATCAGACTGCCGAGTTTAGTCCTAGAACACAATCTTCAAAAGAGCAGTTAGCAGAAGAATTTAATGAGGATGAAACAGACCGTGTAATTGCCAGAACTATAGAGGCAGAGAGTGATGAAGCCAATTATGTGGCCGAGACAGTGATTAGTAATAATCCTTCCGGCTTTCAGAATACTGTGGTAGATAATCCATTGGTGAGTGAAGGCATAATTACCAGCATGAATAAAGCGTATGCATTAGTAGCGACTACCAATACTACACCGGTTTCTATAGTGGGAGATTATCTTATAGAAGCAGATCAATTTGAATTGGCTATTCATAAAGCGTTAGATGCAGACCTGTTAATAGATGAGCCATTCACTGAGGACTATGCGTATCTCACCCCTTTAGCGTTAGTTAGAAGAGCCGTGTTAAATAAAATGGGTCAAGAGGATGAACAATCTTTAGCCATGTCACTAGTAAATACTACAGCTAAGAAGTTATCTAATGAAACAGAAGATTTTATTGCTTACGAAAAGTCGAATGAAGGGAAAAATGGGTTCAAACTGAAATTAGGAAAATTCTCTTTAGAAACGATAAGATAGAGCCTACTTGTTATTGAACTCGCTCATAGTTCTGGGTGCTCCTATAGTAGTGAAGTTCTCTATCATCTTTATGAGATGTTCTAATCTTTCGGGGAGCAGATTAGCTTCGTCTATGTTCCATTCTCCAAGCACATAATCCACTTGGCTTCCTTGCTTAAATTCACTTCCCACCCCGAAACGTATTCTGGGATACTGAGATGTGTTAAGCAGCAGTTGAATGTCTTTTAAGCCGTTATGGCCGCCATCACTTCCTTTGGTTCTCATTCTTACACTACCATAAGGAAGTGCTAAGTCATCTGTAACTACTAGAAGATTTTCAAGAGGAATTTTCTCTTTGGTAAGCCAGTACTGTACTGCCTTTCCGCTCAAATTCATAAATGTATTCGGCTTGAGTAGAATAAGGGTTCTCCCTTTGTGTTTTAGCTTGCTGATTTCCCCAAGCTTAGCCGTTTCAAAAGAAACATTGGATGCCTTAGCTAAGGCATCCAATGTCATAAAGCCAATGTTATGGCGTGTCTTTTCATATTTATATCCTGGATTTCCTAACCCAGCTATTAAATACTTCATTCTTTAATTTAGGTTATTCAGCAGCAGCTTCTGCTCCTTCTTCACCACCTTCACCTTCTTCACCTTCGTCAGTAGCAGCAGACATAGCAGCTCTAGTTCTCTTAACAGCTAATACTACAGCATTCTCTGGGTGAAGTAAAGTAAGTCCATCTAAATCTACAGAACTAACTCTAATAGAATCACCTATGTTTAATGCAGTGATGTCTAAAACAAGCTCTTCTGGGAAAGCAGAGGGTAATCCTTTACAGTTTAGCTTTCTGAAATTCATCGCTAAACGTCCACCACCTACTACTCCTTCAGATAAACCTGAAGTTCTTACTGGAAGACCAATCTTTACTTCCTTAGTAGCTACTAACTCTAAGAAATCTACATGTACTATTCTATCCGTAACTGGGTGGAATTGGATATCTTGAATAATCACGTTAGTTATAGAACCAGAAATCTCTAATTCTATCTGATATACATTTGGAGAATAAACGACTTTCTTTAGCGCTATCTCGTTTATGAAGACGTGTACTTGCTTGTCTCCACCGTAAATTACAGCAGGAACGTTTCCAGCTCTTCTCTGAGCCTTAGCATCTTTTTTCCCTACGTTCTCTCTAGAAGAACCGCTCAATGATACTTTTTTCATCTTTATTTTGTTTTTAATATTATACTATTATAAAATTCGAGCTTATAGACTCGTTGTTACTAAGGCTTTTTAACACATTACCGAATAAATCTGCTACGGTTATCACCTTTATTTTCTCGTTTTCCTCTTTTAACGGAATACTATCCGTTACTATAAGCTCAGTTAACTGACTATTTCTTATTCTCTCGTGAGCTGGACCACTTAATACTCCGTGTGTACTAATAGCCCTAACACTTTTAGCACCATTCTCCATCATCATATCAGCGGCTTTAGTTAAGGTGCCTGCTGTGTCCACCATATCATCTACTAGTACTACGTCTTTTCCCTCTACATCACCTATTACGGTCATGTTTTCTATCTGGTTAGCTACTTTTCTCTGCTTGTAACAGATAGCTAAATCCACATTTAAATACTTGGCGTATGCATTAGCTCTTTTAGTTCCTCCTGTATCTGGAGTAGCTATTATCATATCTGGAGTTCTAATACTTTCTAAGTAGGGTAAGAAAATAGTACTTGCAAATAAATGGTCTACAGGAACTTCAAAGAAACCTTGGATTTGGTCAGCGTGCAGATCCATAGTTATTAACCTATTCACCCCAGCAGCAGTTAGCAAATTAGCCACTAACTTAGCCCCTATAGCTACTCTCGGTCGGTCTTTTCTATCTTGTCTAGCGAATCCGAAGTAAGGCATTACAGCCACTATGGATTGTGCAGAAGCTCTTTTAGCAGCGTCCACCATTAACAATAGCTCAAATAAATTATCACTTGGAGGTGCGGTAGATTGAACTATCACCACTATTTTCCCACGTACAGTTTCTTCTATAGAAGTCTGAAACTCACCATCACTAAACTTTTGAAAAGAGACATCGCCCAGTGGAACACCAAAACTCAATGCTATTTGCTCCGCTAACTCACGAGATGCAGTACCTGAGAAAATTTTCATGTCAGTCGCCATTTCTATTTTTTTAAAGGGCTGCAAAAATACGGACTTCTTAGCAGCTATTCAATAGACTCAGCCTATAAAATAGCATTTTCGCACACGGCATGTTAAATTTGGTTAAGCCACAGAACATAATAGCTTTAATGAATGTTAAAGCTATATCAAGCATCTCGTTAATTCACCATCTTGCGGGATATATCTAATGTTATCCAGTTGAGTCAAAGAGTCATTCAAATATTCGTTATCCTAATCACTTGTGTTCTAGCTGGAATGGTGGCGTTGCAATTGTTCTGGATAAGAAACTCCATGAACCTGAGAGAAACAGAGTTTAAGCATGAAATAAATGCCGTACTCGATGATGTAGTCTTGGAATTAGAGAAAAAGGAAAACCTAGAAAGAATAGGAATGGGAGAAACATCAGAACCATTCCTGATAGAAATACAGTCTAGCAGTGAAGTCGGCCTGGAAATAGCGTTTAAAAATACACTACAGGATCAGGTAGTCCAATCTGAAACCATCGGTTATTCTGACGATATCATGGTTACTGAAGAAAAAGCCAATGCACTTCTTCAAAAAGAGATGGGGAAATTCGGGAAGGAACAATCAGAAATTTTAAAACAGTCAGAATTCTTAGAAGACATCTTAGGAGGAAACGTATCAATCCAAATAGGCAAGGGTATAGAAAGTAGAATAGATCTAGAAATAATAGACAGTTTAATAAAAGGGGGATTAAAAGAGAGAGCGATCAGAACTGCACATGTGTTTGGTGTATTTGACTCCCAAAACAATGTGTTTCTGCTAGGGGAAAATGCTGCACATTGTGCAGATAAATTAAAAGCTAGTTATGCCACATACTCGGCCAAGCTCTTTCCTAAGAACCTATCGAATAAAACCTACTTTTTAAAGATATTGTTTCCCAAGCAGAAGCAGTATTTGTTTCAGTCCATGTGGACTTTATTGGTCATGTCGGGAATAATTATCATAGCAGTAATAGCTGCTTTCATATTTAGTTTCAAAACCATATTCAAGCAGAAGAAACTCTCAGAAATGAAGAACGACTTCATTAATAATATGACCCATGAATTAAAAACCCCAATTAGCACCATTTCATTGGCGTGCGAAGCACTTAGAGATCCAGATATGAGAGGGACACAGAAACAGACAGACTCTTTCGTGAATATGATTAATTCAGAGAATAAACGATTGGGTGTGCTAGTAGAAAATGTACTTCGGTCAGCCCTTTTAGATTCAGAAGAAATGCCATTCAAGGTAAATCAGCTAGATGTAAATGAATTAGTCAGAGGTGTCTGTAGAAATTTAGCCATCAGAGTGAAGAAATATGATGGGAAGATAGATGTCGATCTTGATCCTCAAACACCGTTTATGGATGGAGATTCAGTACACCTGACCAATATGGTGTACAATTTGTTAGATAATGCTATAAAGTACTCCACTGGAAGCCCCATGCTAAAGGTTAAGACTAGTAGTTCTGAGGAGCAGATAGAGATAGAAGTAGAAGATAAGGGAATAGGAATCTCGAAGGAGAATCAGAAAAAAATATTTGATAAATTATACCGCGTTCCAACAGGAAATGTCCATGATGTGAAAGGATTTGGTCTCGGACTGAATTACGTGAAAGTTATCGTAGAAAGACATCATGGAGAAATAGCCGTAGAGAGCGAACTAAAAAAAGGAAGTAAATTCACCATAGTAATACCGAAGAAATATGAAAAGCACCATTAAAATTTTACTTGTAGAAGATGATCCTAATTTAGGCTCATTGTTATCTGATTATTTAAGAGCTAAAGGTTTCGAAACTAAACTGGCCACAGATGGAGAAAAGGGACTAAAAATCTTTAATCTACAGTCGTATGATTTTTTAATCCTCGATGTAATGATGCCTAAGAAAGACGGTTTTACTCTAGCTAAAGAGATAAGACAAATAAATAAACAGGTTCCTATTTTATTCTTAACGGCCAAGTCTATGAGCGAGGATACACTAGAAGGGTTTAAAGCTGGAGCAGATGACTACATGACTAAGCCATTCAGTATGGATGAATTACTGGTTAGGATTAATGCGATTTTAAGACGTACATCCTCTATACCGGAGCTTGGAGATGAAACCAAAACATACACTATAGGAAAGTATGAGTTTGATTATAATAAGCAGAAATTAGTTTCTCCAGATACAGACACTAAGCTTACAACTAAAGAAAACGAGTTGCTTTATCTGCTTTGCAAAAACAAAAACGGAGTACTAGAGAGAAATCACGCTTTAAATATGATTTGGGGCGATGACAATTATTTTAATGGAAGAAGCATGGATGTGTACATAGCCAAACTAAGAAAACATTTAAAAGCTGATGAGAAAATCCAAATTCTAAATGTACACGGAAGAGGGTTTAAACTGTTAGATGAGTAGAGTCAGTTTTTATGATAATAACCAAAAAAAAACATTTGTCCTGCTGAATATGTGTTATTCCTATCACGCCATTTTATGAATGCGTAAAATATTTCGTATATTACAATACCTAATAACTAATTAAGAAAAATTTTAATTCCTGAATAATGAAAAGAACCACATTTACCATAGGAGCCGTACTTGCCATCGGAAGTATGTTTGCTCAAACTTCCTCTATGGAAGAATCCAAGGCTAAAGCGATCGAAATAGTGGAAGCTAGTCTAGCGGAAACAGAGTCTTATACTGAAGTTTATGGCTTAATGATAGCTAGATTGAATGAGGAAGCATCTCAAACTGATTTAAATGGGAGCGCACTAATTTCCTTCGAGGAATTTACTCAAATGCTAGAGGCTAGTATCGATATAAACGTATATACAAATGCTGATGGAGAGTCTGTATCTATAGCGAGTGAGCCTTCTATGGCATTATTAGATGATGGTATGAATGCTGCTCCTCCGGTAAGATTAGAAAATGAGACAACATTAGATTATGTACAAAGACTGGCTATTCTTACTGAAAGTACAGATGTACATCATGATTACGTAGTAATAGCTACTACTGGTGGAGAATTAGGATTGGTTTATGCGCATGTTACTGCTAGCGCAAATGGAATCGGAGAAACTGATGTCGCTGTTCAATTGAGTATGTTCCCTAATCCCGTTTCAGATGTACTTACTCTGGCAGGATTACCTGCTGGAACTTTCCCAGGAAAATTATTAGATGCTCAGGGAAAAACCATTCTAGAGCTTTCTCTTACAGATGGAAAGCAGATAGATCTTAGCGGATATGCTGCTGGATTCTACACGCTAAGTGTATTAGTAAATGAAGAAATGATTACTGAAAAGCTTCAAGTTAGAAGATAGTCAGTACCTAGTAAATACTTAAAAGCCTGATTGATAATTTGTCAATCGGGCTTTTTTATGCCTTAAAATTCAACTTTAGACCTGTGTAAATTAACGAAACTGTAAGTGGAGGAATTCGAATAAATAGTGGTTATGGCGTGATGCTTGTGTTTTTCAAATCATTACTAACTAAAATTTATATATCATGAAATTGATAAAAAACCCACAAGCAAACCTGGAGTCTAAGAGATTTCGATTCTTTAAGCTAGGAATGATTGTTTCCTGCTCTCTGGCACTGTTGGCATTTAGATGGACTACTTATGAGTTAGAAGAAGACCAGGTTTATTCACCGCCTATAGAAAGAGAAACCCTAATTACTGAGTTAGCTCCTGTTTCTTTTAATGAGATGGCTAAGCCTAAAAAAAGACGAGTAGTGAGAAGTAATATGAGTATTATAAACCTTGTGCTAGAGCTGCCCAAAGAAAGCAAAGTTTTAAAGCTTATCAGTTTAGGTGATATACAAGACCAGATAGGAGATGGCTGGGAAGATGAACCGGGTATTATAGAGCCTACTTTCCCTTCTGGTCCAGAAGGCTGGATGAAGGCAGAGAGAACACCTTACTTCGATGAATGTGCGCAGCCCTCGAATAAAAAAGAAGAAAGCGCATGTACTTATGCTGCCATTAAAAACTTCGTTCAGTCTAATACTAAGTACCCTTCTGTCTGCAGGGAGTTAGGTGTAGAAGGCACCGTGTGGCTCACATTCGTAATAGATAAAAATGGAGATGTGGTAGAAATAGAGGAAGTAAAGTCTCCTCACTCTGCTTTAACCAGGGCAGCCATAAGTGGGTTAAGTAAACTGCCTAAGTTAAACCCAGGAACTCAGCGCCTAAATCCAGTAGCTGTAAAGCTAGAGATTCCAGTAAGGTTTATGCTTAGCAGATAGCAGGAGAAATACAGATTTAAGTGCTCACCTTTTAAGGGTGGGCATTTTTTTTGCATTGCTACGCGGAAGTATATGAGCTATAGGAGTAACTAATACTGCGCTTTTATCGTAGAGTAGGGTGTAAATTTGATGAGAATGAGAACTTTTTTAATATTATTGGTCACAGCATGTGCCATGCACTCCTGCAATTCTACAGATGATTCTGAGGCTAAATCGTCTTCAAGTAGGACGAGTATTGTAGCGGAGTCTGACACACTATTGGTCTTAAGGAATAGTGAGTATAACCTGACGCTAACGCTGCCTAAGTCTATTATGACCGCTGAATCTAAATTTCAATTTAGAGAGAGTTTCGGTGATGCCGAATTATACGTTCACCCTGGTTTTCATGTGTACATTTCCAAAGAAGACACTGAGCTAAGCGAGATAAAAAAGGAACTCCAATCTGATGGGTTGTTTTCTAGAAAATTTATAGACGAATCTGAAGGGGAATTGTTTTATCAATCGATCTTGCCAGATGGTTCTGAGATTGGTTTCGGTTGGGTGAAAAGCTTGACTACACCTGGCCTTAAAATGATTTTAAGATTGGATCCGCAAGGGACTTATAGTAAACAAGATGTGCGCACTATTCAGAAACACATGAAAACATTAAATATCCTTTAATACAGAAAAAATGAAAAATCTAATTATAGTTTTTATTCTTCTATTTGGTGTGAACCCTGCGTTGATTGCGGGGGTCGTAGTGTTAGAAGGGGTGTATCAAGGTAGAGACCTCTACGTACAAAATCCATTTTCAGAGGAAGGAGTGGGATTCTGCATTTATGAGGTGACCGTAAATGGAGTAATCACTTCTGATGAAATCAACTCAAGTGCGTTTGCTGTAGATTTAAGTATGTATGAATTTTTGAATGGGGATGATATAGTCATTACCATACGCTCTAAGGCAGATTGTATTCCTAATGTTATTAATCCAGAGGCCATTAGCCCTATTAGCTCCTGTGAGTTTTCTCAGTTGGCTCTTAGTGATATGGGAGTTTTTTCATGGAAGACTAAAGGTGAAAACGGAAAAATACCATTTATTATAGAACATTATAAATGGAATAAATGGGTGAAGATAGGAAGTGTGCTAGGAGAAGGAAACACTGATTTATCTGCTTACGAGGTAAGCTTAAACCTACCAGCAGGTGAGAATACGATTCGATTAAAACAGAAAGACTATAATGGGGAGCATTTATCTGAACAGGTAAGTGTCGTTAGTTTAGGAACACCAGCAGAACTTTTATCAGCGAAAGTGACTAGGGCTATTAATTTCTCAGCAAAAACACACTTCGAGTTATTTAACTCATATGGTGAGTTGATAGAAACCGGTTTTAGCGCCTCTCTTAATGCTTCTGAGTTGGATAAAGGCGATTACTATCTCAATTACGAGAAAACTTCTGGTAAGGAGATTAGAAAGAGATAGAACTTACTCGCTTTAACCCCGGCTTTCTACTTTATTAAAATTTATTTTAGCCGTATGAATAAAGTCGAGCATATAGGTATAGCGGTAAAAAGTCTCAAAGATTCAGAGAAAATATTCCAAGATATTCTAGGAACAGAATCCTATAAAATGGAGGAAGTAAAATCTGAGAATGTAAACACGCTGTTTTATCAGCTTGGCGAAACCAAAATTGAACTCTTAGAAGCTACTTCTGAGGATAGTCCCATAGCTAAATTTATAGAAAAGAAAGGTGAGGGTCTTCACCATATAGCTTTTCATGTAGATGATATTCAGGGGAAAATAGACGAACTTAAGGGGAAGGGTTATAGAATGATACATGATGTACCTAAAACGGGTGCTGATGATAAAATCATCGCATTTATGCATCCTAAATCTTCTAATGGTGTGCTAGTAGAACTCTGCGCAGATAAGCCTAAAGACTAGTAAGCTCTCTTTATTTTTTCTATCAAAAGTGTAGTAGAAAACCCTTCAGTTAATTCTACCACAGACACCTCGCCTCCATAAGATAATACTTCCTTAGAACCTACGATGAAGGTCTTAGCGTTAGGGTCAGTTTCTTTAGGGTCATAATCAGCTCCTTTCACTAAAATATCTGGTGTAATTTCAGCTATGCAAGCCAGCGGAGTGTCTTCATTAAAAATAAATGCAGTGTGCACGAAGCCTAGTGCAGAAATAAGCTTTAGTCTGTTTTTCTCAGAATTTACAGGTCTCTCAGCTCCTTTCTCTAACCGTTTTACAGAATCATCAGAATTTACCGCTACTACCAAACAATCGGCTAATTGGCTGGCTGCTTGCAGGTAATCAACATGCCCAGCATGCAGGATGTCAAAGCATCCATTGGTGAACACTATCGATTTCCCTTCAGCTTTAAGCTGGTTGATTTTAGGTGATATGTCTTTAAGTAGATGCATTGTTTTTTTTGCGTTGCAACGCGAAAGCGATAGAAGCAACTATTCCGGCTACTATCATCATTATGGTTTGTGCGCCCCATTGAAGCCAAGCCAAAGAAAGCCCGATTTCTTGGATTTCTAATTCAGATAAGTTAGGGTAAAAAGCATACGCTAAGGCCAGAACCAGCACCCCATATTTTATGAGTAAATGATAGGTGCCTATTCCATTTTGGGTGGGAATAATCACGCCTAATCCTCCGGCTACGACTAAGAATAAGCTTTCATTCCAAGTGTAAGAATGCATGTGGAGTGCTTTTAGCATAGCCATCATGCTGAAGTAGTACATGGCCCAAATAACGATGGAAAAGAAGATGAATTGACCTCTTTTTTTCATTTTCTGAATAGAGAGAAACCCTTCCTTCATGCCTCCTACGAAACTTTTTATTTTACTCCATAATGCAGTGGACATTATTTTTTTTCTGAGCAGAAACAGGATAATTACAGCAGCTATTAGAGCAAATAATGCAATCCAAATTAATGCAATCCCTGAAGAACTGCTATCAGCATCTCTAGCGGTAACCTCAAACAAGGAAGTGAAGATGTCATAGTTCAGTAGAAATGCCATTCCTACAAACAGTAAAAGAATAGACGTATCGATGACTCTCTCTAAGATTACAGTTCCGAAGAGTTTGTCTACAGGAATATCTTCTACTTGGTTTATAGCTGTGCATCGCACTATTTCTCCAGATCTAGGGATTACTAAACTCACGAAATAGGACAATGCTACAGCATGAATATTATTCCACTTTTTAGGGAAATATCCCATAGGCTCTAACAGGTTAGACCATCTTAATCCCCGAGCTACTATGGCTACATAACCCATTACTACAGAGGCCAGTACCCATATTTTATCCGAAGACTGAATGATAGCCCATATTTTATCTAATGGGATGTCCTTAGAAGCCAAATAAAGGATGACTAAACCTATTCCCAGGAATAACGGTATTTTGATGTAATTTTTGATGATTAATTAACCATTAAGTTAGTAGCTGTGTCAGGGAATGCTATCGAAGGTTTGAAGCTTTTAGCTTCCTCGAAGTCCATATAGCCGTATCCAATGATTATAACGATATCTCCAACGGCTACTTTTCTAGCTGCAGGTCCGTTTAAACAAATAGTTCCAGCTCCTCTGTCACCAGGGATTACATATGTTTCTATGCGTTCTCCATTGTTTATATTCACGATTTGAACTCGCTCACCCTCTATTATGTTAGCGGCTTCCATTAGAGCCATGTCTATAGTGATACTTCCCACATAATTTAGGTCGGCTTGAGTTACTGTAACTCTGTGGATTTTGGATTTTACTGCTTGTATCTTCATAGGCGCAAAAATAGTAGAATATGCTTAGTGGATTTCATCGGATATAGTCAGAGATGTTAGCGCTCGTAAAACATAAAATAGAGGACTAGTTTATCACTATTTTTATTTCTGTTCTGCGATTAATAGCGTGTTCTTCCTCAGTACATTTAACGTCATCTGTGCAGTTGTTTAATAGCTCAGTTTCTCCCTTGCCTGAAGCGGCCACTTGACTCCCTAGAACTCCAAGTGAAACTAGGTATTCTTGTGCTTTTTTTGAGCGTTTTTGGCTAAGATTAAAGTTGTAGGACTTCTCTCCTCTGCTATCTGTGTGCGAAATTAGTTCTACTGAAATTTTGTCGTTGTTAAATAGAAGTCGAGAGAAACGGCCGAGCTGAAATTTGGCGATTTCTGATAGTTGAGAGCTGTTATTCTCATAAAATATATTTTGAAGATTAAAAACCTCATCCCTAGCTATAGTTATTTCTTCTCCTTTATCATCTATGATATCGATAGCGTCCTCTTCTTTCATTCTCTGGTAAATGGCTTCGTTGTTTTTTATGGGGACCGGTATAACTTGACCATCTTTGAGCATGTTTAATTTAAGCCGTTTAGAGTTTTCGTTAAACTTCAAATTGTATTTAGAGTCAGGAGAAAGAGCACTGAACTTAAATGTTCCACCTTGTGATGTGTAGGACAGCGCGATCATCTCTCCACTTTCTGAGATTACTCTTACTGGCTCTCCTTTTCCGATATCTCCAGGTGTGTTTTCATAGATTTGGCCGTCTATTCTTACTTGCAGTAAGCTTTCGTCTTCGATTGACTTAAATTTTAAATTCTTAATATCATCAGGGTCTATTAATTCGAAAATAAATTCATTTTCTTCATTCACCATAATCATTTGAATAACGTTTCCGTCTTTATCAGTAATATAGAGCACTGCACAATCTTTAATGCGCACATTTTTTTTATCTAGCTTTAGCTTGTAATTTCTTATCTGTTTATCTGACCTGAGGATGAAATTCCCATTTGCATCTGTAATATCATTGTCTATAGGAGCCCCTAAAACTTTTTCCAAAGAGATAGGTATATTAGAAATCCTATTGCCAGAGCAAGCTAGATAACCCGTGATGAGCATTTTTTCCTGTATTGCGGCATTTTTTCTCGTTAGTCTAAAAGGATAGTTGTTTGAGTTCTCTCTGTTTGAGGTTATGTAATAAAGTTGATTGCTCTTTTTATGAACTAAAAAATCATCTTGATCACTATTGAAATGGCTGCTTAATTTTTTGCTCGTTTTAAATTGGTCTCTTTTGGCAGAGGCATAGATGTCTAGTCCATTTCCTTTATCTGAAGAGAAAAATAGCGTGTCATCATAGAATGTGGGGAATGTTTGGCTAGCTAAGGTGTTTGTGCCATAATTTAGTCTTATAGGGTTACTCCATCCATCTTTCAGCTTATTAATTAGGAAAATATCATAATTATTTATCTGATTTCCGCTGTTCGAACTAAAATAAATCTGGTCACCTTCAGCGGTAATAAAAGGATGTAAGTATTGCGTTTTATATGTTCCTTTTAAAATTCTTACAGGAGCTTGGCCAGGATGAGTGATGTATAAATGGTGAAATCCGTTTTTATACAAGCTAAACGCTTTAGAACTATCAGTAGAAGATTCAGAAAGTGAATTCATCCCAACGCTATTGGTAAAAGGGATAATGACAGATAGTTGAGCGTTTTTGAAATCGGAATTCAATGTGATAAACTCATACGCTTCTCCGTACTCAGAATCAGTTAAATTCCAGTTAGAAATGTAATCCTGCAATTTAGGCCGAATAAGAACTCCCCCGTTTTCTTTTATATCTGAGAGGATGCCATGTTCGGTACATTTTTCAGCCTCTACTTCTGAATTTTGAGAGTGAAGAAGCATTGCCGTGCTGGACCAAATTAATATGATTATTAATTTCTTCATCAATTAGAATTTCCCAAGTGAAGGAGCTTTACTTTTATCACTAGGTAACATATAGCCCAGAAAAACTGAGTGGCTCGCAGTGAATGTTTTTACTGATCTGGATAGAGGAACTCCTGCAGTATAACCAGTATGAAATCTTTTGGAGAAATTAATTTCTAGTTGTGCTAGTAAGCCGTAATCGAGTCGGATACCGCCTCCTATCCAGATTTTGTTTTGGTATAAATAATTTAATAGAAAATCACTCTGAAGCTGAAGATTAGTGTCTGACCTTATGTGAGCAGACACTCTTAAAAAATTCAATTCTTTCATTGGAAATACATGTCCTCCAGCTATTTTGAAATGAGGGATTTGTGCCGAGTTGTCTGTATCATTTAAGTTCCAGTCTGAGGAAGTGAGTTGGTTAATCTCCAATCCTATGAAATTTCTGTTATCCGTGTAAATAACTCCGAAGTCTACATCTAAAATCGTGTTATTAAGCTCAGAGAAATTATAGGTTTCGTTTTCTACGTCAAGCACTACTAGTTCAGATGAATTAAAGTTATACTGTCTAAACCCTCCACCTATACCAAAAGAAAGTCTTCCTGAACCTAAGGCAAGTTTGTAGGCGAAAACACCTTTCACGCTTACCTCCTCGTGGGCTCCGATGGCTGTTCTATCTGCTTTTATCGCCAAGCCTAATTTCCTTTTCTGAAGAGGCATGTGGGCAGAGAAATTAAATGAAGTTGGCGCTCCTTTAACGGACCAGAGTTTATAGTAATTGACAGAAAAGTGAGTGGCGTTATAGTTCCCTGCAAACCCTATATTTTCATTTAGTAAATTGAAATGAGAATTTTGATTCAAGTTAAGTTGCTGCCCATTGCTTTTAAAGACAATCAAGCTCAGTAGCACTGAGAATGATATGAATTTTAACTGATTCATCTAAATAATTCGATATATCCTGTTTTTTCCTCTGAATTGGATTGTATTCTATAAAAATAAGTTCCTGCTGGAAGAAGTTCTCCCCGCATGTTATCTCCCCTCCATACTGTATTTGTGTTGTCATAGTTAGTTCCTTCCCATACTACTTGCGCCCATCTATTTAGTATGCTTACTTTATTCTCTGCGTTTTGGTAGAGGGACAGTTCGGGCACTATCCATGTTTCATTGACACCATCATTATTGAGTGTGACAACAGTAGGAATAATATCCTCACAATCATCAGAAGACCCAATAATAGCATCTCCGGTAAAAGTACATTGATCACTAGAGATACTGAAAGTGTATGACCCTTGAGAGAGGTTTTCAACTAGCGATTCTGAGCTCTGGTTTTCCCATGCTATGATATAAGGTCCCGGACATCCAGAAATTAAAAACTCTACAGAGCCACTCTGAGGAAACGCACAAGAGGCAGATGTGATTATAAGCTCTACGAATAAATTATTTTCTGCAGGTTGTTGGAATCCTTGAGTAAGTAATAAAGTGTCTGCTAAGCTTGAGGTAAATAGTATACTAGGACCAACAGTGCTTGACGAGATAATACTACCAGAAATTGTTCCAGTTGAACCTATGACTTGCCTTTCTAAAGATTGGCAAAATAATAGGCTGGGCAGACAAATGAGACATGCTAAAAGAGCCTTCATTTATTGCGGATTGGTATTGTATGAAAGAATGTACCAGTTAGATCCATTGCTTATGATAGTCAATTGTTCCCATGTATTACTGTCCAGTTCTACAGATGGCTTATTATCAATGCTCTGACCAGATATAGGTGCTACCGTTAAAGTGCCTCCTGGAGAGAAACCATAATTGTTGTTGCTAGAGTCAAACCTTTTTATGAAATAGGTTCTGCCAGTACAAATTTCTGCATCAGGTAGGTTGGCTATAATTGATCCTGAGACTACGTCACAAAGAACGACACTGTCATCTCTCCCGAGATCAGCTTCTATAGTTTCGTTTGGGTCGCTAAGAACTGTCATTGTATTCAGTCCAAACGATCCGTTTACCTCAAAAGTGCTGCTAGGGTTAGTGCTGTTAACCCCCACACTAAATCCTTCTGAAGTCAATGATGAATTCCCAGTATTAATGTTCCAATCTCCATCATCAGATATATCAATCAGAGGAATAGACCAAGTCTCGCCATTTTCAGTAAGTTCTAAGTCTGTTCCGTTAATAGAGAAGTTTTGTATTAGCTCATTGTTCGGATCGGCATCTGCATCATTCACGTTGTCTGCAGAAGCTGCTCTAGCACTGTACAGGCTGTATGGGACAGATAAGAATTGGGTAGTGGAAACATCGATAAATCCATCCCCTAAGTCCAGTTCTACATTTAGAAAGTGATTCTGTTCTCCCCATAAAATAGTAGAAAATTCACCCAACTCCACATCGCCTGCACCTATAAATAATTCGAATAATCCGAAAAAATCTGTAGTAGGACTATGAAGTTCTGTATAAACTATATTGTCCTCATCCTCTACATTTATCCTCACGACTAAACTAGTTTCGATTAGTTCAGTTCCCGATTCTCCTCTCGCTACAGCTTGGTAATAAATTCCTTGTGGGACTTCTTGGCTAAGAAGAATATTTGTTGGAAAAAGTAACACTATTGCTAGAACAGTCTTTGCTATCCGATTCATATATTCTATAATTTAATCTAGGAAGATAAATTATATTACAAGCATCTTTTTGTTCGGTTAAGGAATCTATTAACACAAGGCTTCGGAAAAGGAAAAGACTATTTAGAAGTGTCTAAAATATCAGCAGCTCTCTCTATTTCAGCGTAAAAGTCCTCACCGAATTTCCTGATAAGCGGCTCCTTTAAAAATTTATATACGGGCACATCTAAACGAGCCCCGCAGTCACAGGCCGGAGCACAGATTCCCCATTTATGGTAGTTTAGAGCTGTATGAGTTTTAAGTTTTGTTATACGAATAGGATATAAATGACAACTGATCGGCTTCATCCATTCTGACTCACCGTTTCTGTATGCAGTATCATAGCTGCACTTAGCTGTTCCGCTCTTGTCGTAGTGCACATAGGCACATTCTTCAGTTCCTTTTAAAGGTGTCTCTAGTTCTCCGTCTTCTCCTATAGAAAAAAAGCCCTTTTCTTCAATGACTTTTATATTTTCGGCCGACATGTATTTTTTAGCAGCACTGAAGTTTTTTTCAAGTAATTCTAGCTCATCCTCTTCTAACGGAGCGCCACCGCTGCCCTCTACACAGCAAGCGCCTTTGCATGCCGTTAAATCGCAAACGAATTTTTTATCGAATACATCCATAGAGATGAGCTTGTCGTCTATTTCTACCATTTCTTTTTTTTCTGTTTTAAAAACTCTAAAAACTCACTTAACCTTCTCTCTGAAATTTCACACTCCACTTTGTTTTTCAATGTCACTATTCTCTTTTTCTCATTAACAGATAGGATGTGATTCAAATTAATAATTTGACTTCTATGAATTCTGAAAAATTTTGAGGAGTTTAGTAACTCTAGAAGACGTTTTAAATTTCTAGAGATAAGAACCTCTTTTTTGTTTTCTAAGAACAGCCTTGAATAAGCCCCTTCTGCAGAGACATATAAAATGGAATCAGACAATATGGACTCAGGGCCTATATTCAGTCTGGCGCTGGATAGAGAGTTGGGTGATTCTTTTAGAGCTACGAATTTTTCAAAAGCGCTTAACAAATCCTCAGGATCTACAGGCTTCAGTAAATAGCTGATTGCCTTAGTCCTCCATGCTTCTAAAGCATATTCGGAATAGGCCGTAGTAACTATGAAGCTAGTTGTAGTAGCTTTCATGTTGTTGATCAATTCTAGCCCGCTAGTACTCCCCATTCTAATGTCTACGAAAGCTAAGTCTGGAGAGTGCGTTGCAATATATTTTTGTGCTTTCTCAGGATGCTGGAAAGTGGCGCCAATAACAATTTGTGGACAGTACTTTTGAATCAAATAGATAAGAACCTCCAAAGCAGGCTTTTCATCATCGATTAATATCGCACTATACTTCTTTTTTTTCATATCAGGTTCTACAGAACAAAGTTAGATATTCTGAACTGATTATAATTTATAGGAGTACTTTTACTTTTATAAATGAGTAAGAAAGAGGCCATAGAATATCTCAGGAAGCTAACTTTTCACAAGCTGGTAAATATGATTAAGCTTTGGCTTAGTTTTTATTACTCTAAGCTAATGTCTAAACCAGCTATATGGGGAATGCCGACTTCCTTAACCATAGAGCCGACTACAGCTTGTAATTTGGGTTGCCCTGAGTGCCCGTCTGGATTAAAAATATTTTCTAGGCCTACGGGAAGCTTAAAGCAGAATACTTTAGAAACTACCTTGAGGGATTTAGACAAGTACTTAACCTACATAAATTTTTATTTTCAAGGTGAGCCGTACATTCATAAAGATTTTTTAAACCTAGTTAAATTGGCGAGTGAAAAAGGGATTTTCACATCTACCAGTACTAATGGTCATTTTTTGTCAGAAGATAATGCCCGCAAAACCGTAGAATCAGGCTTGGATAAGCTAATAATCTCATTAGATGGGACCACCCAAGAGACATACGAGTCATATAGAATAAACGGGAGATTAGATAAAGTTCTGGAAGGAACAAGAAATATTATCAAGGCCAAAAAAGAGTTAAACTCTAAATCTCCACTAGTCGTTTTTCAGTTTTTAGTAGTTAAGCCTAATGAACACCAGATAGATGACGCTAAAAGCCTTGCCGAAAAAGAAGGTGTAGACTTTATTACCTTTAAAACAGCTCAACTCTATGATTTTAAAAACGGAAATGAACTCATGCCTACGAATGGTGAGTATTCTAGATACAGAAAGAAAAAAGACGGCACCTATGAAATTAAAAATAAGCTAGAAAACCAGTGCTGGAGAATGTGGAGAGGAAGCGTGGTAACTTGGGATGGAAAGATTGTCCCATGCTGTTTTGATAAAGACGCTACTCATGCCATGGGTAATGTGAACGAATTATCGTTTAAAGAAGTGTGGTTAGGAAGTCAGTATAACGCGTTCAGAAAAGGGGTGTTAAAAGGAAGAAGTACTATAGAGATTTGTCAGAATTGTTCCGAAGGAACTAAAGTTTGGGGTTGATAATAAAGCAATTAGTGAACTTTTATTGTTTTCACCAAGCTTTTAGGTTTGAGGTTCGTGTTAAAACCGAGACATTTAAAATCACTTAAAAAAATAAGAATGAAAAAATTTATTTATTTATTGCCCTTTTTATTGCTTTCGTTTTCCGCTTTCTCCCAAGATCCTTGCGAGGGAATGGAGGATGAGTTTGTTTGTGTTGAATTAACACCAGGATTTGTTGTTCCTATGTCAGCGTGTGAAGCTATGCTTGCAAATTTGAGCGTAGTAGACTGTGATGATTATGGTATAGTTTTCGAAAACGATACATCAGATGTGGTAATTAACGATTGGGATGAAGAGTGTGATTGTAATTGGGATTCTGAGGAATTCGTTTGTGTTTTCTTATTTGGAGATGTTTTAGAAGTTCATGCATGTGATGTGCAGTGTGGTTCTTTTGGTGACCTAGGTGAGTTTGGTGAATTTGAGATCGTAGACTGCGAAGATTTGGTTTATGGATGTAATGACAGCAATGCGCTAAACTATAATGAGGATGCTACGGTAAACGATGGTTCGTGTGAATACGAGGACTGGGGGACAGACTGCGACTGTGATTGGAATTCTGAGGAATATATTTGTCTCGCTTTTGATGATGAGATAATGACGGTACATGTTTGTGATTTGGAATGTAATTCATGGGGAGAAGACTTTTTAGGTTTTGATTTCGAAGTTGTAGACTGTGAAGATTTGGTTTACGGATGTAATGACAGCAATGCGCTGAACTATAATGAGGATGCGACAGTAAACGATGGTTCATGTGAGTATGAAGATTTGGGTGAAGAGTGTGATTGTAATTGGGATTCTGAGGAATTCGTTTGTGTTTCCTTATTTGGAGATGTTTTAGAAGTTCATGCATGTGATGTGCAGTGTGGTTCTTTTGGTGACCTAGGAGAGTTTGGCGAATTTGAGATCGTAGACTGCGAAGATTTGGTTTATGGATGTACTGACAGCAATGCGCTAAACTATAATGAGGATGCTACAGTAAATGATGGCTCATGTGAATACGAAGACTGGGGAACAGAGTGTGACTGTGATTGGGATTCTGAGGAATATATTTGTCTCTCTTTTGATGGCCAGATAATGACAGTACATGTTTGTGAATTGGAATGTGATTTATGGGAGGATGGCCTTTTTGGATTTGATTTCGAAGTTGTAGACTGTGAAGAATTGGTTTACGGATGTAATGATAGCAATGCGCTGAACTATAATGAGGACGCTACAGTAAATGATGGCTCATGTGAATACGAAGACTGGGGAACAGAGTGTGACTGTGATTGGAATTCTGAGGAATATATTTGTCTCGCTTTTGATGATGAGATAATGACAGTACATGTTTGTGATTTGGAATGTAATTCATGGGGAGAAGACTTTTTAGGTTTTGATTTCGAAGTTGTCGACTGTGAAGATTTGGTCTACGGATGTAATGACAGCAATGCGCTGAACTATAATGAGGACGCTACAGTAAATGATGGCTCATGTGAATACGAAGATTGGGGAACAGAGTGTGACTGTGATTGGGATTCTGAAGAATATGCTTGTCTCTCTATTGATGGTGAGATAATGGAAGTACATGTTTGTGAATTGGAATGTGATTTATGGGGAAATGGCTTTTTTGGATTTGATTTCGAAGTTGTAGACTGTGAAGATTTGGTTTACGGATGTAATGATAGCAATGCTTTAAACTATAATGAGGATGCGACAGTAAACGATGGTTCATGTGAGTATGAAGATTTGGGTGAAGAGTGTGATTGTGATTGGGATTCTGAAGAATATGTTTGTCTCTCTTTTGACGGTGAGATAATGGTAGTACATGTTTGTGAATTGGAATGTAATTTATGGGGAGATGACTTTTTAGGTTTTGATTTCGAAGTTGTAGACTGTGAAGGAGAAGATGATGGCGAAGACATCGAAGATGAAATAGAGAATATCCTAGAAGACTTTTATGGAGGAGGTCAGTTTAATCAAGAGAATTTCCAAAATTTAGCAGATTTATTAATAGAGCTATTTGTTTTCCCTAACCCTTTAGAGGATGGAGATGGACTTGGGGTATTCATAGATTCAAATATGGAAAGCTCTGCTACAGTTCAGATTGTGAATAATCTAGGGCAAACAGTATATTCTTCAAGAGAAAACTTACTAAAAGGGAAAAATGTTCTGGAGATAGATGTGAATGAATTAGAGTCTGGATTCTATTTCACGCTGGTTAACGCAGATAATGGAATCTCAGCTACTCAGAAGTTCATCAAAAATTAAAATAAAACCTAAAGATAAATAAAGGAGTCTCGGTTGTAGACTCCTTTATTTTATGGTTAAATCACAAGTGCTCCAGTATGATAAACATCTCATAAAAAGCTGTCTCAAAAAAGACAGAAAAGCTCAAAACCAGCTTTATAAAGAGTGTTATAGCTTTATGATGGCTATTTGCTGGAGGTATGCTGAAAATAAAGAAGAGGCTATAGAATTTGCTAATCACGGTTTTTTAAAAATACTTCTGAATCTAAAAAAGTACAAGACTAAAGTTCCTTTCGAGTTGTGGGTAAGAAGAGTAGTGATAAATGAAGTAATAGATCAATTAAGAAAAAAGAAAAGGTATAGAGAAAAGATAGAGATCAGAGAAGAAAATGACCTGCCACAGTTGGCGAATCCTAGTCTTGACGAAGCTCAAACTGAACGAATAGAATGGATAAAGGAAAAATCTAAAAACTTACCTAATATGACCGGAAAAGTATTTAATCTTTATGCTTTTGATGGATATAAACACCAAGAAATAGCAGAGATGCTCAATATTTCTGAGGGAACTAGCCAATGGCATTATTCAGTGGCTAAACAGCAACTAAGAGAATGGTCTCATCAAAAAGAGGCATAAAAAATTGAATTTAGAAGATTTACATAACGAATTAGATAGTTTCCCAGAGGAGTTAAATTACTCTGAAGAAAGATGGGCTGGAGCTCTGGCTGTGATAGAGGCTCATGAGGCATTGGTGCTGAGGAAGAAAATCTTAGCCGGGATTTCTGCTGCAGCTGTAATTGTGGTTTTTGCAGTATTTATGCCTTTTAATTCTCAGCAAACCAGCAGTTACTTACCGAGAACTAGTGCGGTTGAATTCGTAGCATGGGAGTCTGAAAATAGTCAAAACTTATCCATCAGGCCTGAAGGTGTTTCGGACAGGTTAGAAGAAGCTAGAAGTGCTTCGGTAAAATTGGATGTGCCTACTCATAAGGATGGCAGCAAGCTGAAGGAGCAGGTTGATGCAGTAGGAGGTTCTGATACGAGCTTTATAAAGGAAGAGTTAGTAAACGCGAGCGGGTTAGTTGAAAGTAAGGGATTAGCAGAGAGCTTAAATATTCAACCGGATGAGGGAACCAATTTCGAAGGGCTTTTAGTGAAGAAATTTGTAAAAGGAACCACATCAGCTCCAGAGATTCAGTTTCAAGAAGACCCTAAAGGAATTTTGTTAAAAGAGGAGAGTCTCGATAAGTCAACTATAGATTTAGCGCATTCTAATATGGATTTTCAGTTATCTGACCCGAGTATTTATGGGGTTGGGATTAGAAGTTCTTTATTGCAAAGCAGAGAAAAAAGAAACAACACTCTACGAAGTAAAGAGTTAAGAACGAGCAAGCCTATTTTTACAATTTATAAGGAGTTTATAGGGCTAAAAGTAGGAATAAACCCATGGAGAGATTATGGGGCTTCTATCACTGCGAACGGATACAACCCCTCTGTTGGACTGTTCTATGAGAATATTATCCAACCAAATATCTCATGGAGCGTAGGTGCAGAATATTTTAATATTGACTCGTTTGATTTAGCCGTTAGTAGCTCCCAAACTAGCTATAACTATAGTGCTGAATCCAAAATAACAGAGGTGCATACAAATAAAGCTCATTTCATTTCTCTTCCCTTAAGTATAGGCTTTAGACCATTTAGTAGAGTTCAAGTCAAAGGCGGGGTGGCTCCAGGGATATTATTAGAAACAGAAAACACCTTAGAAGAGCGCTTTGTCTCTCACGATAAAAATGAACTCTTAAGTTCAAATGAAACTCGTGGATATAGAAGCTCATTTAAAGCTCTTCAGGTGACTGCTACTATAGGAGCTAATTATTGGTTCTCAAAAAGGAATAATATTCAATTCACACTTCATAAGGGACTTACTGATTTTAGTAAAAACGAAGTTTTCGGGAACTCTAAAGACGATAGTACCTCACGATTTGAAATAAGTTTAAACAGAGTAATAAGGTAATGAAACAGTTTATATACATAGCTTTTGCTTTAATCTTCCTACACAGTTGTAGCTCTAACGAGCTGCCTTTAGAAATAATAGATTCTGAGGTGTTATTCTATGCAGAGGGATCATTGGATGAAGAAGAGCTTTTTCTTCAGGCGGGCCCAGAAAATTTCATAGTCGAAGCTTCTGCAGAATTAATAGAAGATGAAATTCCTTTATTTATTTCTGAATTTTATAATTCTGATTGTGAAGATTGTTTTGAGAAGTTATCTATTGGCTTAACAGGAGATGATCTGTTTTCAGTCAATACACCAATGTCAGAAATGTTGCCATTAGGAGCTTATGAACTTCAATACCCTGAAGAAGAATCCGCTCTTGAAGGTAGTTATGGATTTTTCTTGGAGTCAGGAATGTTTACGGTCACGAATTTTCAGAATTTCGAGATGTTTTCGGAGAATGGAGTATATGAACTTGACCCCGGTTTTTATCAATATACTATTAATGGGGATTCTCCAGAGTGCATGGCTTCTGTGTCAAATTGTTTTTATATTGATGAGGAAGGAGAGTTGTATCATAGACAGATTTATTTCTTCGAAGAAGATGGAGAGATCTTTTTAGACTTTTCTGACTTCACAGATGAGTTTATTCTGGTCGAGGTGAATGGTTCCGCTGGCGCAATAGTGGAAGAAGGAATTATTCCTTTAGAAGAGTTGCTAGAGAATGCTGTGTCTGATGAACTGACCTCATTAACTATTTTGCTATCTTCAGGAGATGAGGAGTGTCTCATGCCTATGACTTATGACTTCCCCTCTGGTTCTTTGTTTTGTCTTCCTGAACTCTTTATAGAAGAGTCTTTAGAAACCATTGAAAGAAGTCCTAGATCAGCTATAATAACGTATACCACTGCCGATGGGGAAGAGTACCACTACTCTCCCGATTTCCCAGAGGATAATTTTGAGTTATTAGGGTTGGATTTTTATGGAGATGATCCACTTGGAAGAGAATCCTATAGAGCTCATATTCGTTTTTCAGCCACACTCGAAAACACAAATAACCCCTCAAACCTTATTTTTTTAGATATAGAAGAGGCCTTTATTCCAGTAGTTGTAGAATAGGGTGATTCTCAAGTTTTCACACTCCTAATACGTATATTCGCGATTCATGGAGCGTAAAGAAGCAGACATACGAAAATCACTTTCATGGAGGAAGATGATTCTGCCTCTAGTTTTAGGGTTAAGCGCAGCTATGTATCTTTTAGTTAGTTCACTAGGGGAGCAGCGATTTTTTAAAGTAACACAGGGAGAGGGAAAGTATGAGTGGCAGGACTCCAATGATAACGGAGTAGTAGATGCCACGGTCCCAGCAGAATTTGTAGTTTCTGAATCTGGAGATTATGTGTTCGACTCAGTACAAAGTATGATTCTCCAAATTGATTGGAACTCATCCGTTTTTTTCTGCCTTTTTCTGGCACTTTTCACTGTTTTTTTGAGAGACTTTGGATATATGTATAGGATTAGGGTTCTTACAGATAAATTTTTCAGTTGGAAAGAAGCCTTCCAGGTTATTATGCTATGGGAATTCTCTTCTGCCTTAACACCAAGCGTAGTAGGCGGTAGCGGAGTAGCTATATTTATCATGAATAGGGAAGGACTTTCTCTAGGAAAAAGTACAGCTACCATGTTTGTTACAGCGCTTATGGATGAGCTTTTCTACATTATTATGGTACCGTTAGTGCTGGTGTTGGCAGGAAGTACCAGTTTATTTCCTGATAGTGTTTTTGGGTATGAAGGAGTTTACATTACTAATGTGTTTTGGTTGGGTTATGGCTTTTTATGCCTCCTTACCTTGGTGATTACACTCTCATTATTTTTCTTTCCCCAAGGCTTTAAACAAATTTTGATAAACATCTTTTCTTGGAAACCTCTAAGAAGATGGATAAGGCATGTAGTGCGCCTAGGTAACGATGTTATAATCAGCTCTGCTGAATTAAAACGAAAAAAGTTTAGCTTTTGGTTCAAGGCGTTTAGCTCTACCATCATTAGCTGGACAGCCAGGTTCCTCACCTTGAATTTCGTCATCATGGCGTTTATGGGGAATATAGACCAGTTGTTTGTTTACGGGCGTCAGTTGATTATGTGGGTATATATGTTAGTCTCTCCTACGCCCGGCTCGGCTGGTATAGCTGAAATTGCTCTGGCAGGCTTTTTCGAAAATATTGTAATTAGTGCGCAGTATGTAGCCTTAGTGGCTATAATCTGGCGTTTTCTTACTTATTTCCCTTACCTGTTTATAGGAGCAGCAGTTCTTCCTAAGTGGTTAGCCAGGACATCATTAAAACAAGCTAAGCTTAAAAGTGAATAAGAAAAGTGACTATATTATTCTCTCACCGCGTTGCAATAATTCCCTGCCCGCTTAGTTATAGTCACACAACTAATAGTATTTACATTTGTACACATGCGATTTTCATTAATCTTTATTCTATTAATAGCGGTTTCTTATTCTTCTCTGGCACAAGTAGGGGGAACTTCAGGGACAGGCTCTACAGATGATGCTACACCTAAATACAGTAATGAGTTTTTAAACATCGGAGTAGGAGCCAGAGCTTTAGGAATGTCTAACTCCTTCATCGCATCTGCCGATGATGTTTATGCAGGGTACTGGAACCCAGCAGGACTTGTAGATATTGAAGATAAATTCCAAGGAGCTGTAATGCACTCAGAGTATTTCGCAGGAATAGCGAAATACGATTATATTGGGTTAGCTAAATCAATAGACGATAAATCCTCAGTAGGGTTTTCTGTTATCAGGTTCGGAGTGGATGACATCCCTAATACCACGCAATTAATAGACGCACAAGGGAACTTAGATTACGATAGAGTCACCACATTCTCTGCAGCCGATTATGGATTCATCTTTTCTTATGCTCGAAGACTTAAGAAAACAGGAGTCTCATTTGGCACGAACGCCAAAATAATATACCGTAGAATAGGGGATTTTTCTAATGCGTTTGGTTTTGGAATAGATGCTTCCATCAATTACGATTATAAGAAATATAGATTCTCAGCAGTAGGAAGAGATATTACTACTACAGTAAACTCATGGAATACAGATTTGGGAGAAGAAGTAGAAGAAATTTTCACACTTACAGGGAATGAAATTCCAGGAAAATCATTAGAAGTAACACTACCTAGAATAATTTTAGCAGCCAAAAGACATACGGCCATTTCTGAAAAATTAAATCTGGTTACAGAAATAGATTTGAACTTTACTACGGATGGCAGAAGAAATACCGTGATTCAGTCAGATAACTTTAGTGTAGACCCTACGTTTGGGCTTGATTTAGGCTACAAGGATAAGCTGTTTATCAGAGGGGGTGTAGGAAATATACAAGAAGCCTCTAGTTTGGTTCCTATAGACTTGAGTGCAGAAGAGCCTAGTAATGAAGAGGTAATTACTTCGGAGTGGACGTTTCAGCCAAACTTTGGGCTTGGGTTGAAATTAAAAAACATCACTCTAGATTACGCCTTAACTGATATAGGAAATGCTTCTGATGCCTTGTATTCCAATGTCTTCTCAATTCGTCTTTCTCTATAAGAATATATAACTAATTTATCACGGGGTCTTTTTATTCTTATTTTTGAAGGTAAAATAAGAAAACCTTAATATGATTATAAGACTTTATCTCACCCTATGCTTGCTTGCTTTTTTAAACCTAACCAGTAGAGCTTCTTCTGGTTTATGCTCATTAGATAATGTTACGTTCCAAGTTGGTTCCTGTGAAGACGGAACTCCTGACTTAGCTCTCTTTTTTGACATAACGGGTGGATGCACAGTTACTGAGGTGTGTCTTCTAGAGGGTGGTGTTGATGTTGGCTGCGCAGATTTAGTAGCCTTAGATCTTGGAGATGGACAAGGGGTTAATTTTACTGCTGTTGCTGCCAATACGTTTTATGAATTTACCGTAATTCTTAGTGATGGTTCTGAATGGGGAGGATATTCTTTCCAAAATGGAAACTGTAATGAGACTATTTGTGATTGCGCAGCTACCGAGCACACTGTAGGAGTGCTTAGCTGGTTAGGAGACACTTACGAAGATAACGGAGGTACAGAATACCTTTGGGAAGATCAGCCAGTAAATTTCAACTGCGAAACATGGGGTTATGACTGTGGAGACATAGTAGGTGCTCCGTCTTCAGATCCTTATCAAGTATGTTCAGGAGGTTTTCCTCCGAATAACGGTTGTGCTCAGGAGGTCTGTTTTCCTGAGAGCTTGACACTTACTCAAGGGGATTGTGTAGATAGTGACGGTGATGGAGTGCTTACGCCTGTTATAGAAATGTTATTTCAAATTGACGGAGTATGCCAAGTAGATGAACTTTGTTTTTCTATAAATGGTGGACTAGACTATGACTGCATCGATTTACCTTCTTTAGGACAAAATGTCTTTGATAACGCTGGATTGAACCTGATAAATACCGACATGGATGTAGAGTACCTTATGTACTTTACCACAGGAGGAAACCAGTCATTGACATACTCATTCTTTAATGGAAATTGTACTTCTGCTATCGAAGGATGTACAAACGAATATGCAGTAAACTACAACCCAAATGCAGATGTAGAAGACGGGTCGTGTTTTTATGATGATACTATCTGTGACTGTTCTGGAGCAGAACACTCTATCGGAGTTTTAACTTGGTTGGGTGATGGTTTTGCTGACGAAGGAGAGTTTCTTTGGGATGATTTAGCAGTTGACTTTAATTGTGCAGATTGGGGATATGATTGTGGAGATATAGTTGGTGCGCCAGCTCAGGATCCTTATCAGGTTTGTTTCGGAGGTTTACCTCCTAATAACGGATGTTCTGCAGGCTCATGTAACCCGGTCTTAGTTGATGTTTACCAAGAATGCATAGACAATGAAAGCAATCCAGACATTGTGATTGAGTTTGATTATGAAATAGGTTGTGTAAAAGAGGAGCTTTGTTATTCTATAAATGGAGGAGCACAGATTTGTGCTGATATATCATGGGTTCCTGATGGAAATTTATTTGCTATTCCTGCAGATGTTTTAGATGCTACTTATGTCTTTCAGTTTTCTACTTCTGATGGAAGCACTTCAGCACCATTCACCTTAGAGGTTACTAACTGCAGTTCAGCAGTTACAGGCTGTATGAATGAATATGCAGTAAACTATGATCCAAACGCTACTTTAGATGATCCAGCATCTTGCTTTTATGATGATACTATTTGTGATTGTGCAGGAAATGAGCACACTTTAGGAGTTCTTAGTTGGATTGGTGATGGTTTTGCAGATGATGGAGCTTATCCATGGGATGGACAGAATGTTTTCTTTAATTGTGAGGATTGGGGCTATGACTGTGGAGATATTGATGGCTCTCCTACCGCAGATCCTTATCAAGTTTGTTTTGGTGGTCTTCCACCAAATAACGGATGCCTTAATGATGGAACAGACTGTTTGCCTGTCTCTATGAGTTTAGGGCAGCTAGAATGTTCGGATAATAACGAGGATGGAATTGTTACACCGACCATAGGAATATTCTTTAATATAGATGGTCTTTGTGATGTTGAGGATATTTGTTTCTCTGTAAATGGTGGAGAATTCACCTGTATTACATTAAGTGATTTTGGCACATTCGTAGGCAATAATGAAGGGATTAATCTTATAAATACTACACCAAATGCAGAATACACGTTCTACTTCACTACTTCAGATGGAATCTCACCATTTCAAACTTTTGTGAATGGGACTTGTGATGGCGTAATAATAGGGTGTACGAATGAATATGCAGATAATTACAACCCGAATGCAGAAAGTGATGATGGGTCTTGTGTTTACTCAGAAACGATATGCGATTGTGCGGGAACAGAACATTCTATTGGAATTTTATTATGGTTAGGAGATGACTATGCCGATGTAGGTGGAACAGAAATTTTCTGGGAAGGTCTTCCTGGAGACTTTAACTGTGCTACTTGGGGTTACGATTGTGGTGATGTAGAAGGAAGTCCTACTGATGATCCTTATGGAGTTTGTCTGGGTAATCTCCCTCCGAGTAATGGGTGTATAGATTTAACAGATTGTACTCCTTTTGAAATGGAATTAGAAGAAGACTGCTTTTTTGATGATGAAACATCTACATTTTCCTCTAGAATTTTAGTAACTACATTTTTTGAAGGAGATTGTTTAGTAGATGAGGTGTGTGTGTTAGCAGATGGAACTGAAACCTGCTACGTATTGGCCGACTATCAAATTTTCTTAGAGTCTGGCGAGGGAGTGTTTCTTAATGTAGACGGAAATACTTTGTATACGGTTACAGCTTATACAGCAGACGGAAACATCAGTGATACTATATTTATTGGTGATTGTTCTGATGCAACTTTCGGGTGCACCAATCCTTATGCATCTAACTATGATCCAGAGGCGGATGAAGAAGATGGGTCATGTACTTATGACGAAAATATATGTGATTGTGCAGGAACTACTCATACGATAGGAGTTCTAACATGGATAGGAGACGGTTTTGAAGACATAGGAGGAACTGATTTCACTTGGAATGGTCAAGCTGTTGATTTCAATTGTGCAGTGTGGGGATTTGACTGTGGAGATATAGAAGGAACTGATAATGGAGATCCTTACGGAGTTTGTTCGGGAGGATTACCGCCAAATAATGGATGTGGAATAGACGAGATATTCGGTTGTACAGATCCAGAAGCATTAAACTATGATTCTTCTGCTACTACAGATGATAACACTTGTGTTTATCCAGAGGATGTATTCGGTTGTACAGATTCAGGAGCTTCCAACTTTAATCCATTGGCTAATGTAGATAATGGAACTTGCGAATACCTAATCTTTGGATGTACAGACCAAGAGGCTAATAATTATAATCCTATAGCTACCACCGATAATGGTTCGTGTATTTATACAGACATCTTTGGATGTACAGATCCTAATGCTAATAATTATAATTCATTCGCTAACATTGAAGATGGCTCATGTGAATATGGCTGTGCTCTTCCTGGAGTGCAGATTATGACAGTATGTGAAGATGATTTTGAAGATGGGTTCTTCTTAGAATTAAGTGTTACCGATTTAGGAGGAGAAGCACCATATAACGTATCTAATAACTCTAATGGACAATCTTTAATCCTTAACCAAGTAGGTTCATTTACATTCGGGCCATTTGACAATAACTCTTCAGTAGTAATGACAGTTGCTTCGTTAGGCTCTCCTGATTGTACATTTATTAGCTCGGTTTATTCTACAAGCTGCGCTGGTGATGTTGTTTTAGGCTGCACCGATGAAGAGGCTATAAATTATAACCCATTAGCTAATACCAATGATGGCTCATGTATCTTCGACTGTGAATACCCTATCTTAAATTATACCACTTTATGTGAGGATGGTGAAGATGATGTGTTCTATGTGGAAATAGAAGTTTCTTCTTTAGGAAATGGAGCTCCTTATGATGTGTCTAACAATGTCAATGATGAAACACTTTCTTTAAACTTTCTAGGAACCATTTCTTTAGGGCCTTATGAAAATGGAGATCAAGTTCTTTATTCTCTTCTATCTTCTACTTTGGATGGATGCTTCCTAACTAGTCCAGTTCTTACAGATGACTGTTCTCCTATACTGATAGAAGGATGTACGGATCCTCTAGCAGTTAATTATAATGAAGAAGCAGAGATTGAAGATGGCTCATGTGAGTATGACTTCTCTATATGTGATTGTGTAGGAAATGTATATTCTCCTGCTGTATTAGCTCAGCTAGGTGATGGAATCCCTAATGATATTGTAGTTAACTTTAACTGTGAAGAATGGGGATATGACTGTGGAGATATAGCAGGCACACCAGATGAAGATCCTAATGATGTGTGTGACGGAAATTTACCTCCATTGTTTGGTTGTCCAGATAATGTATTAGAAATAAGCGTTGCAACGCTTAATATCTATCCAAACCCAACTAATGGAATAATCAATTTAACGTTAACAGGACTCTCATCTAGAACTACTGTAGAGATTTATAATTCTATAGGAAGTTTAGTTTCTACTGAAGTGGTGAATACTACCTCTGTAAACCTTGACTTAAATGCCGCTCGCCTGAGTGATGGAGTATATATGGTCAGAGTATTTGACGATAATCAGTCGTTAGAGAGTAGAATAATACTCAATAGATAGAGGAAAAGAAAAATTAAAATAAAGGGTCCGCGCGAAAGTTCAGACCCTTTACTATCTTCACGAATGAAACTCAAGTGACAGGCGTGTTGTATTTACTTACGACTATTACTTAGCGACCTTATGCCGAACTTTCTACTCTATATCAATCTACTGCTTGGCCTTTTTATTGGTTTTTTGTTCGCTTTACCAGCGAATGGTCAAACGGAACTATGTGAAATATTTCCTGGTCTCAATGACGAGTATGGTCTACCTAGTCCTGTTAACCTTAGAATGTTTGACGCAGGAAATACGAATGCCTTAGTAGAATATGGATCGTTCTATAAATGCACAGGAGAATCTGGAGCCAGGATTCAAATGCATTTAGTAAGTATAGATGACCCTAACTCTGGTTGGGATTTAGAGTTAATGTTAGACTCAGGAACAGATTGGGCTAACTGGTCTAATCAGGGTTTTCCTACCTCTTACGTAGATGACTTTGGAATAGTAATAGACGAGTATTTAGACTGGACTTATTATGTCATTACAAGCGGAACATTAAACGGTTGGGGAGCGTGGGAAGAGTCGCAGTTATCCGTAAATCACGCGCCAGCTAATTATTATTATGCTATGGAAGTAGGGATAAAGGCTAATGGCCATAATTCAGGATTTGGCGCTAGGGTATGGATGACACATGAAGGAACGGTATACAATCCCGATTTTCAGATGGTGACAGAAAATGCATCTGCTGGGTCAAGTTTATACCTAGATTTAGCTGAATCTATTATTGTGGATGAGCATTTCGTTCTTCCTAGTACCACAGATGTTATGATTCCATTTTGTCTCTTGGAAGATTTCCAATACGATGAGATTATCCCTTCTGAAAATAATAACATATCTATAGAGCAAATAGGCGGGTGCGAAGCTAGTTTCTATTTGGAGATGGATGAACCATTGGTTATTTCAGACTTATCTATAGGCACTAATGTCTTCGTTATTTCTAACGAGGACTTATGTGGAAATTATGAAGAAGCGACCGTTACTATTACAGTTACTGCTTGCATGGGAGAGGAGGTAGAGTGCAACCCGTTTACAGCCGGTTTAGACAAGCTTTTTATAGATTGTGGAGGGACCAATGAAACACTTCTTCAAGCTGATTTGTCGTGTGCTTTAACTGGATCATGGCAGATTTTTTCGGGTGGAGGTAGCCTTTCAGATGCCACGAATCCCTATGCTATTTATACTCCGAGTGTAGGAATAAATACCCTTGTGTGGAATACCTTCTGTAATGGCATATTATTATCAGATACAGTAGAAATAGAATTAGTAGAAAGTGAGCTTTACCCCATGTCTACAGGAGCCAACACCTCTATTTATTTATGTAGCGATCTATCGTTTGGTTTAAACGGAAACCCATTGCCTGAGATTGCTTCTCCTTTTTGGGTGCAGGATTCTGGACCTCCTATTTCCTTTTCCAATAGCTTCGACCCTAATGCTCAAGTGGTGTTTACAGAGCCAGGCGAGTATGTGTTTAGATGGCAGTATGTAGATCCATGTGGTAATTACATGTTTAGCACACAAACTATTGAAGTAATAGAAGACTTACTGGCAGAGCCACTTTTATGTAATTCGATTACAGAGTTAGAAGAAGTCCCCCTCTTTTATGAGATTTCAGGATTAGCCTTGGGAGAAGCTTATATTGGAGAATGGACTATAGAATCAGAATCTATTCTAATTATAGAAAACCCCGATACTCCTGAAACCTCCGTGTCGGGACTAACTTATGGAACCCATGTTTTTAATTGGGAGATTTCCAACCCTTTCTGCTTAACTTCTTTAGTGTGCTCAGATTCATTGGTTATTACTAATCCCAGTTTATCTGGATGCACGGTGATATCTGCCCTAAATTATAGTGCTGTAGCTATTGAAGATGACGGTTCTTGTGAGTTCGATTTTGAGATTTGCGATTGTAATGGAGTGAGCAGTTCACCTTATGCGGTGTTACAATTGGGTGATGGGATTCCTAACCAAGGAGCAGCGCTTGATTTTAACTGTGAAACTTGGGGTTATGACTGCGGAGATATTGAGGGAAGTCCAACCTTGGATCCGTACGGAGTTTGCGTAGGAAATATGCCGCCAGAGGACGGGTGTATTTGTAGCTCAGAGGATTTAAGTCTTTCTCTAGGTGAAAGCTACCTTCTCTCGGATACCACGCTGGTAGGCTCTGAGGTGTGTTACAATACTGTAAATGTACTCCCCGTTTTTTCTGGAGGATGTTATTTAGAAGACCTCTGCTTTAAGTTGGAGGGGACTGATTTTGTTTGCTTAAACCTTCCTTCCGTGAGCTCTTTTTACTTTAGTGGAGAGGAAATCCCGTTTGAAACTACCGCAGATGCTCAATGGATGACGTTTTACTTCACCACAGAATTCATGGCCAGTGATACTTTAGCTATTTATGTGCCACCATGTACCACGGATATCTCAGAACTCAAGGATAAGTTATTTCTTGTTTTCCCCAACCCGGCAAATAATCAGTTGACCATCCAGTCTGAGGGGTACACTAATACCGAAGTGGGAGTCGTTATTTCAGATCCACTCGGGAGAATAGTCTATGAGGAATTAGTAGTCTTTCGAGAAGATCTAACCATCTCTCTTTCGAATCTTCCGAATGGAATTTATACGGTAAGTATTTTAGATAAGAAGCACCTATTGCAACGCCAAAAATTAATTATCCAGCACTAAAACTACTGCGAAATTAACGCAGGACGCTGAGTGATTTCATGATAACAAATGGCCTCCTTAGCGTAATAGTGAAATACCATGCTCTTACGAGATAAGCTTTTATCCAAATGCTCTTCTCCTCCGTGGAGTAGGTTTGCATGCCAGATGAGGACATCCCCTTTTTTGGCGCGGAAGACTTCTTTTTTCAGGCTCTTAGATTTTACTAATTCCGCGATACTGTTTTCATAAAAATCATACGGGCGTTTTCCTAAAAGCATTCCCTTACCACCATGCTTAAAGTCTTCATTCATAAAATAAGGGAACTGATGACTTCCAGAATAATAGTGAAGTGGCCCCTGGTTGAGGTCTATGTCTTCTAACGCCACCCAGGCAGCGATGAGGTTTCCTTTAGGATAAGTGCTCATATGGATAGAATCAGAATGAGTCTTCTGCTCACTTCCTTCTAAGAAGTTGATGGACTGAAATAACTCTATTTCTTGTCCTAAGAGCATCTGCATAACTTGTTTTAAAGGCCCGTTTTGGGCGAGGTCTTTTATGGATTCAGCTTGCTTGTGAGCAAACATTATTTTCTTTCCATATCTCCAGTCAGCACTTTTGTTCTCTATAAGCGTTTCTATATCTTGGTTTACTCTGTCTAACTGATCCTCACTAAAAAATGTTCTTAGGATAGCGAATCCATTATCAGACCATTTTAGGAGTTCGATTTTATGTTCTTCTGAGAAAAGTTCGAAGATTCCATCTCCAGGAAGCAAGTCTCTAGAGTTTTTTTCGTCTAACCAGTTCTTTTTTTCAGGGAGCCCGTCAAAATCACTAGCTGTCACTGAATTATAATACTTTTTCTTTAGTCCTATAGACCTATACTTCTCATTGAGACCTCTTAAACTACTCTTCTGAAAGTAGTTATAGGCTGAATAAGCAGGTTTAAATCTTCTGAGCCATGACTTTAACATGGCGCAAACTTACTGCGTATTTTGCACATATACAAGAGGTTAGCCAAAGTTTTAAACCGTCATGAATGAACTACTTTCATGAAGTATATTTGCCCAAAATCTGCACACATGGATAAGTTTAAAGCACTAGATGAAAAATTAGCTGAATCTAAGCTAGGAGGAGGCGAAAAGAGAATAGCTGCACAACATGCTAAAGGGAAGTTAACGGCTAGAGAAAGAGTAGATTACTTGCTTGATGATGGCTCGTTTGAAGAAATGGGAGCATTGGTTAAGCACCGTAGCACCAATTTCGGGTTAGATAAAAAAGTCTTCCTAGGTGACGGAGTAGTTACTGGTTACGGAACAGTAAATGGAAGATTAGTATACGTGTTTTCTCAGGATTTTACGGTTTTAGGAGGTTCTTTGGCAGAAGCTCATGCTGAAAAAATCTGTAAAGTGATGGATTTAGCCATGAAGAATGGTGCCCCATTAATAGGAATTAACGATAGTGGCGGTGCTAGAATTCAAGAAGGCGTAGTCTCTTTGGGTGGGTACGCAGATATCTTTTATAAAAATGTACAAGCCAGTGGAGTGATTCCACAGATAAGTGCCATCATGGGACCATGCGCTGGAGGAGCAGTGTATTCTCCTGCATTGACTGATTTTATCTTTATGGTTGAAGGTTCTTCTTACATGTTCGTAACAGGCCCTAACGTAGTGAAAACCGTAACTCATGAAGTAGTGAGCTCAGAGGATTTAGGCGGTGCGTCTGCACATAGTACTAAAAGTGGTGTTACTCATTTCACCCATGAAAATGAAATAGAGACGCTTAACGGAGTTAAGAATATATTGAGCTATCTACCGCAGAACTGTGAAGATAAAGTTCCACAGATGGCTTATGAATTGTCTAATGAGAAACGTGAAAAGTTAGATGACATCATTCCAGATAATCCTAACCAACCGTATGATATTAAGGAAGTAATAAATGAGCTGATAGATTCAGATTCGTTTATGGAAGTGCATAAAGATTATGCAGAGAACATAGTAATAGGTTTAGCTAGGTTAGGAGGGAAAAGTGTAGGAATAGTGGCCAACCAACCAGCATATTTAGCTGGAGTGTTAGATATTAAATGTTCGAATAAAGCTGCACGATTCGTGAGGTTTTGTGATGCATTCAATATTCCACTTTTAGTGTTAGAAGATGTGCCAGGATTCTTGCCTGGAACTGATCAGGAGTGGAACGGGATTATCTCTAACGGAGCTAAATTACTGTATGCATTCTGTGAAGCTACAGTTCCTAGAATTACGGTAATTACTAGAAAAGCGTACGGTGGTGCTTATGATGTAATGAACTCTAAGCATATAGGAGCAGATATGAATTATGCATGGCCTACGGCTGAAATTGCTGTCATGGGAGCTAAAGGAGCGGCAGAAATAATATTTAAAGGAGAGATAAAAGCAGCAGCAGATCCAGACGCTAAATGGAAGGAGAAAGAGCAAGAATATGCAGACCTCTTCACTAATCCATATAATGCAGCTGCTAGAGGATATGTAGACGCGGTAATAAAACCACACGAGACTAGAGAAAAGCTTATCAAAGCGTTTAAAATGTTGGAAAATAAGGTGGTGAATATGCCGAGAAAAAAGCATGGTAATATTCCTCTGTAACCGATGATCTTAAAATACCATCATTCGACTAATCCAGAAGTTTGGACTGGAAGGATAGACCATCCAACTGATCCAGATGCTGCTCGATTTCATCAGGCAGTTCGCTTGGTGAGTATAGAGGATGTTCCAGTGGTGTCTGAGAAATCCAGTAAAACGCTGTTTTGTATTCTAGGGTTCAGTTGTGATGAAGGTGTAAGAAGAAATATGGGCAGAGTGGGAGCAGCAGAAGGCCCATTCAAAATAAGAGCAGAGCTCGCTAAGCTTCCCGCTAATTTCAATAGAACTTCCGAGTTACTAGATGTAGGAAACATTATCTGTCAAGGAGAAGATATGGAAGGCGCTCAGGCAGAGCTTTCTTTATTGGTGAATTATCTTCTGACCCATAACATTACTCCATTAGTCTTAGGTGGAGGACATGAGATTGTGTTTGGTCATTATTTGGGTGTTGCCATGCATGCTGAGAATCTCTCTCAAGCTCCGCCTCTTATCATAAACTTAGATGCACACCTAGATCTAAGACCTACGAATGATGGCGGAACCTCTGGTACATCCTTTAACCAGATAGCAGAAAAACAGGCTGCTGAAGGAAAGCCATTTGATTACATCTGCATAGGTACTCAGACCTACGGAAACACGAGAAGTTTGTATAAACGAGCAGATGAATTAGGCGTAAATTATTATGATGCCAAAGACATCACTGAAACCTCTAAAGGCCATGTGCTTTCTCAGGTGTTGGCTCAGTTAAAAACACATGACTCCGCGTATTTGACTCTTGATTTTGATGTGTTAAATGCAGCGCATGCTCCTGGAGTTTCTTCCCCGCAGCCTTTTGGTATTTCACCAGATTTAATGCTCTACTTCGTAAAAGCGATACTTAGAACGAGAAAAGTAAAAAGCTTAGATATAGCAGAAGTTTCTCCAAGGTATGATGATGACAACCAAACGGCCAAGTTAGCCGCTGTGGTGCTTTATTCTATGCTTAATGTGTTGGGGGAGGTTTAGGTATGCTTTCGCGTTAATAAACGCTATTCAACTATTGTTATTTCCTACGACTTACTTTGCTTCTGCTTTTAGTTCTTCGCTTCTTTCCGCATTTTATTTTTGTTAAATCACCTCCAGCAGCTTTGAATCTTTTAGCATTAATTTTTGCGTGCTTTGAGTTGCGCTGCGAGTGAGCCTTGTAGTTATAGCCTTTTGTTTTGGTGCGTTGAGCTAAGGCATCTGTTGAGTAAACACATGACAGCATAACTGATAGCAGAATAATAAGAATATTTTTCATGCTTTACTTTTTAAGTTTTAAATCACATTTGGTTAAAGAAAAAAGACTCTTCCATTTAGACTTTTGAATAGTTCACTTTTTCTACCCCACCTTGGAGCCCATGAGTCGCTGATAGTTTAACTAATTTTCTTGGAGTTATATTGTTTTGAGATTTTAAATTCTCTTCCTTCTCACCTCTTCATTTGTCGCTCATTCTCCAGGAGTTTCTCCAAGGTATGATGATGACAACCAAACGGCCAAGTTAGCCGCTGTGGTGCTTTATTCTATTCTGACTGTGTTTTTGGAAGGGTGAAAACTAGTTCTTTCGCTTACGTCTAAAGAATGCTCGAGTGCCTACGAATATTATTAAAAGTAGAGCTATTAGTATTCCTGCAATAATTAGAGCTTCAGGTCCTATCAATAATGTAAGAACAATACCCATAAGCAAGAGAGTCAGACTAGTAGTTATAAGACTTGAATAATAAACCACCAATGCTAATTTAGAATACTTCATACCATCAGAAGATCTAGGCAGGGCAAAAATTGAAACAAACCCTAGGATTAATAATAGGGTGAAAAAGCCCCCTAGTGATAAGAATATCAAAGAAAAGTTGGCTAGGAACAGTGAAAATAAAACTAAGGCAAAAGTGTTCTCTTCAGGTTCTTCCTCGAGCTCCTCTTCTTCTTGATAATATGACTCTGACGAATTGGCTAATTCCTTCCAGTTTTTATTTTCTTTAAGCTTATGATTCTTCTGATTTAGGGGTTTTATTCTTTATGCGTTCAGCTCCGTTTTCAAAAGAAGTTTCTGAAACTCTTTTCGGGCTTTTTAATGATACGTTATCAGGTTTCGGAATTGTAGAACTAGAAATTAAAGCATCTCGTTTGGATAGCTCTCCTTCTGCCTGATAAGAGCTGTTGTTTTTGTTTTCCTTCACTTTATGAACGTGAAATCCCTTTTGATACTTCCTTTTCTGCAACCTATTTCCCGTGACTACATCATTAGATATAGCGCATGAACCTAGTAATAAGACTGCCAAAAGATAGGGAAATACTATAGCGCTAAAGTTATTAAGAATAGGAAGTTTCATGTAAGAACAGAGTTTTAGGTGCTAAAAAGTAGAGCAATTTACCCTTTTTTTCTAAGCTCGAAATTCTGACCTAAATATACCCTTCTCACCTCTTCATCGGCAGCCAGCTCTTCTGCAGTTCCCGTTTTAAGAATACTCCCTTCAAACATCAGGTAAGCCCTATCTGTAATGCTCAGTGTTTCTTGCACGTTATGATCGGTAATAAGAATTCCGATGTCTTTATTTTTCAGTTTGCTCACTATCCGCTGAATATCTTCTACGGCTATAGGATCTACTCCAGCAAAAGGTTCGTCAAGTAATATGAATTTAGGATCAGTAGCCAAAGCTCGTGCTATTTCTGTCCTTCTTCTTTCTCCACCAGAAAGCACATTGCCCTTGTTTTTTCTTACATGCTGTAGTTTGAACTCATCCAGCAGTTCTTCCAGGCGCTCTTTCTGTTCCGCTTTTTTATGCTTCCCTAATTCCAGTACAGCAGAAATATTATCCTCCACACTCAGCTGCCTAAAAACACTCGCTTCCTGAGGTAAATATCCCACTCCGAGCTGAGACCGCTTGAACATAGGTTCATACGTAATATCTCTATCGTCTAAGTAAACCTTTCCCGATAAAGGCTTTACCAGCCCCACAGTCATGTAAAATGTGGTAGTCTTACCGGCACCGTTTGGCCCCAGAAGTCCTACGATCTCTCCTTGGTTTACTTCTATGGAAACCCCTTTCACTACGGTTCGGGATTTGTATTTTTTAACTAAGTTTTCTGCTCTAAGCTTCATTGTAGCGGTCAAATTTAGATGAAATAACTTTCTAAATATTCATTGGGTGGTATTTCTGCGTTGCAACGCTTAACTGACCAACAAAACAAGTTAACTTCATAACCGTTAAAGTTAGTACCCATGAAGTATCAAATTCTCTTTTTAAGTATCATAATTTCACTGTCTGCAGCAGCCCAGCGACAGATGAAACCACTCTATAATTTAAATGATCAGGGCATGAAAACGTCTGGATGGCATTTTTCTCCAGGCATTACTTATATGATTCCCTCTAAGAAAAGCACAGAAATTCAAACCGAAGTTGACGGAGTTTCCAATGAGCTCACATCTGCAGGAAGAGTGGGATTGTATGCAGAAGTAGGCCGGCATCATCTCTTTGACAAGTTTTACTTTCTAAATCACTTAGATTATGGGTTAGCTTACAAGAAATTAACGGGCAAACAAGAAAGCCAGATCATTTGTGAAACCTGCGATTTAGAGGAGCCGGTGAAGTCTATATTTAAAGACAACTTCGCAAGTGTTTATGTGAATTTTAGCAATATCTGGCAGATTTCAAGTTATTCCTTTATCCAAAACGGGATTGGGTTTAACGGAGATTATAGGTTTCTGCTGAATAATGAAATTACGCCAAACAATCAGCCAGAAATTACTCCCAACTCTCCTAAGCCATTTCAAGTGCAACTGCACTATAAATTTTCATTTGGTTTAAAAGCTGAAAAGGGAACTTTTATAATTCCTAGTATAGAAGTCCCCCTTCTTAATATAGTTCCCTGGGATAGCGGAAGAGGCACCCTGCGCTACTTCGAGAGCGGGTATCGACCTATCATTTTCAGTCTTAAATTTATGTTTCTTTCTAAGCGTAAACCAGAGGATTGTAAGGGTTCAGGAACAGGAACTTCAGGCTCTAAGTTGTGGGGTGAGAAAATGAAACGTTAGTAGAATCAAACTGCCTATCTTCGCCTATTCATATAGAATAATCTAATGCGAAGAATTTCTATCTTATATGCCATAATGAAACCCTGTGTAAATTGGGCTATAAGGCTATTTTATAGAAATTTACATGTTAGAAACTCAGCTCAAATTTGTGATGTTGGTGCGCCTGTACTCTTAATCTCTAACCATCAGAATGCACTTATGGATCCCTTATTATGCTGCATAACCTCTCCTAAGCAGTTAAACTTTCTTACTAGAGCAGATGTGTTTAAGAATCCTTTAGCTAAAAAAGTGCTCACAGGCTTAAATATGTTGCCCGTTTACAGACCACACGATAAAGTCAATATCATAGAGTCTAATGCTCCTACTTTCAGAGAGAGTCTTACCCGATTAGAGAACAATCAGATTATTTCACTGTTTCCAGAAGGAACCCACCAGCCAGATCAAAATTTAAAGCCATTTAAAAAAGGAGCTGCCCGACTTATAGGAGATGTTTTTGACGCTGGTAAATGTGATAAGATCATCATTCAGCCGGTAGGTCTTCATTTCACTAATATTATGCATTCTGGTTACCCTGGATTTGTGCATTTCGGAGAGCAGATGGTGATTACTGCAGATGAGCTTGATTTAACTCCAGAGAACAGAAGTAAAATTGTATTAGGCCTAACTAAACGTCTTCGTGATTCCCTCGCTGAATGTGTCATTCACATTAATGAGGATGAGCACTACTCTAGAAAATTATTTGTTTTTCGAACACGACAATGGTCTGCTCTATTCTCTAAAAAGGGAGGAAGTATTCCTGAGTTTAAAGCCATCGAAGCTGAATTAGGTAACTATACGTCTTCATTGGAAGGACAGATATCTGATGAAGAAATCACTGAGTTAGAGAATAGCTCATTTGGTATGCCCGCGCTCGTATTAGCAGCAGATGAATCACTGCGAAAGAGATTTGGAAAGAAACTTCTTCTCCTTACACCGATATACTTTGTAGGGTATTTAGTGACGGCCATTCCTTATTTCATAGGAAAGAAGCTGGCGAGTAAAATGGTAAAAGATGTCTGTTTTACTTCCTCCGCTAAGATAGTTATAGGCACAGTAATTATACCCTTGTTTTGGGCTGTTCTATTAGTCATAGCGCTTAGTATTTTTCATACACCGCTCGTATATGTAGGATTCGTTTTTACGGTCTTTTGTGGTGCTATATTCTTAAAGTATCATACGTCATATAGAATCTTTAATCTTTCTAAGCGGATGACTAAATCGGAGGAATACACCTCTCTTATAGCTGCTGTAAATAGAACGGCAAGCTAATCAGGCTCCGCTAATGACCGCTTATTCTTCTCTTTTTCAGTAGTTTGTGTTTTCGGCACGCGTTTTGAATAAACCCCTCCATGTGGAACCAATTCGATAATCGATGAAAGAAAGACTTTCATTTAAAAATTCGAAATTTAATGGAGGACATTATGAAAAATATATTCAAAATGACGAACCTTCATCTTCAAAAGATGGGTTCGGGAAAACGATCGGCTCTCGCAATAGCTGTATTATTAATTATTACATCACCACTTTTAGCAGCTGATTACAGCAGAAATGCTAGTGTCATAACGATCAGTTCGTGGGATAATAGACCCTTTACCATAGAGGTAAACCACCAGAGGTATAAATCCAATGGCACCATAACGCTTAATGATATCCAGCCTGGAAAATTAAGAGTGAAAATGCTCAGAGAAAGACAAGGAAATGGATACGGTTCATGTGATAATGGGGCAGGAAGTGGAACATTAATCTATAATGGATTCTTAGATGTGCCAGCCAGATCTAGAGTAAACGCTGAGGTAAACAGAAATAGAAGAATGTGCGTTTTAGGGGTAACCAGATTGGGCAATAGACCTAATGTGAACAGGCCCCACTCAGGAAACAGTGGTAACGGAGGGTATGGAAACATAGATGCTCACCCTACTAATTTCCAGCCATACGGGTATGAACATACAGGGAGTTATGGAGGAGCATGTGCCATGGAATTCAGTGAATTTAATTTCCTTCTTCGAGAAATAGATAAAGCCTGTTTTTCAAGTGATAAAATTAGAGTAGCTAAGCAGGCGTTAAGACATAATTACATTACCGCGTTGCAATTGGAAAAGCTTATTCTAGCTATGACTTTTGACAGTGATCAGCTTAAAATAGCTAAGCTCGGATATGAGAGAGTTCTAGATAAAGAAAATATATGGAAAGTTTACGATGCTTTTTCTTTCCGCAGTACCGCCAGAGATTTTGAAGATTTCGTGTGCAGAAGATAGGTACTGCAGTTAGTTTGAACGAGCCACCCTTAACTGAGTGGCTCGTTTTTTATTTACTAATAGTATAGTAATGCTGGGGTAATGTATTCTTAATCATTTCGGTACACCTTTGTAACACACTAAACAAAGAGTCATGTCTAACAACAGAATACTTTTAGTAGATGACGAAAGAGATATTTTAGATCTTCTTTCCTATAACTTAAGAAAAGAAGGCTTCGAAGTTTATACTGCTGAAGATGGATTAGAAGGATTGAGAAAAGCTGTCGAACTCCGCCCAAGACTCATCATATTAGATTATATGATGCCTCAGCTAGACGGTTTGCAGACTTGTCTTAGGCTCAGAGAGGAGCCGAGTTTAAGAAACTCTATAGTGGTATTGCTCTCTGCTCGAAGCGAATGGGAAATAGTTAGAGCAGCGTTTAAAAACGGTGCCAATGAATATATAGCCAAGCCCATATCACCAGTTTTATTTGTAAATAAGGTCAAGCACTTACTTGCCAGTTAAAGGGTGTTAGAAAATTCATTTCTATTCTGAATTTTCATTAATTTCTATTCTTAGCTTTGGTTTAGCCATAAGATAGGATTAACAATTCCTTAACGTATAAGTCAGAAATTTGCATTTAAAATCGAAGTTAAAATGTCAGGAGAAAAAATCCTACTAGTAGACGATGAACAGGACATAGTAGAACTACTAGAATATAACCTACTTAAGGAAGGTTACCAAGTTCGAACTGCGTCTAACGGGAAAGAGGCTTTAAAAATAGCGAGCTCTTATAAACCTGATTTAGTTATTCTGGATGTAATGATGCCTGTAATGGATGGCATGCAGACCTGTGAAGCATTAAGAAAAAGTCCAAATCACAATGGTGTGATAATAGCCATGCTTACTGCCAGAGGAGAAGATTACAGTCAAATAGCAGGGTTTGATGCTGGAGCTGATGATTACATCACTAAGCCTGTAAAGCCGAAGGTGCTTGTGAGTAGAGTAAAAGCATTACTGAGAAGAGGAACTACCGAAATAGATATACCAGATGAAAACGTATCTATAGTAATAAATAGAGATAAATACCTAGTGATTAAAGAAGGCAATGAGTTCAATCTGCCCAAGAAAGAATTTGAACTTCTTAACCTCCTTTACTCGCAGCCGGGTTCTGTGTTTACTAGACAGAACATACTATCTTCGGTATGGGGTGATGAAGTCGTAGTAGGAGATAGAACCATAGATGTCCACATCCGAAAACTTCGAGAAAAACTCGGAAGTGAACACTTTGTTACCATAAAAGGAGTAGGATATAAATTCCAGCACTAAACAAGTGAAAAGCCCGAAAAGTATAGCCCTTAGGATAGCGTTAATCGTCTCTATAACTGCACTAGTTGTTATGTTTCTGGTGTATGAAAATCTCCATAGCATCACAGATTTTTATAAAATGTTACTGGTCGTGCTCTTAATTATGGGGGTGACTTTTTTTATCGTAAACTTTTACTTGGAGAAGTTTTTATTGGAAAAGGTTAAAGTCATTTACAAAACCATAAACAACTTTAAACGGACCAAAACTATCCTCAATTCTGAAGTGAAAGACAGTGATTTACTCGAAGAAGTAAATAAAGATGTTCATGCTTGGTCACAAGATAAGCTTGGAAGAATAGAAGAGCTCCAGATTCAGGAAAATTTCAGGAAGGAGTTTATCGGAAACCTATCTCACGAATTAAAAACACCGCTCTTTACCATTCAAGGGTACATTTTAACCTTATTGGACGGAGCGCTAGATGACCCGCAGCATAACGAGCTCTTCTTGAAAAAAGCAGCCAAAAGTGTAGACCGTATGACGGCCCTTTTAGAAGATTTAGATTCTATCACTGCCGCAGAAGGAGCAGAACTGCCATTGCTTAAAGAGAAATTCGATATCGTGAATCTCACTAATGAGGTTTTTGAATTACTGGAATCTACCGCTGCGAGTTCTAAAATAGAGCTGCGCTTAAAATCATCGAATCAGAAATCTGAATTCGTAAATGCAGATAGGGAGAAAATCACACAAGTATTAACCAACCTCCTCCTAAATTCGGTGAAATATGGAAATAAGGAAGGGTATACCGAAGTGAGGTTTTATGACATGGATGATACTATCCTCATAGAAATAAAAGATGATGGTATAGGCATTGAAGAGGAACATCTACCTCGATTATTTGAACGTTTTTACCGTGTAGATAAAAGTAGAAGTAGACACATAGCAGGCACAGGATTAGGCTTGGCTATCACCAAGCATATTCTGGAAGCTCACGGGCATGATATTTCTGTAAGGAGTGCCGTAGGTAAAGGGTCCACTTTTGCATTCAGCCTAACCAAGGCTTGAGGAGTGCTCTGATACGAACTGATTAGACGTTTTCTCCTCTCCTATAGTAGTTTCAGGTCCATGACCTGGATGCACTACAGTTTTTTCTGGGAGCACGTAAAGCTTAGTACGTATGCTTATTTCTAAATCTGCTGGCACACTGCCCGGTAAATCTACTCTTCCTACACTTCCTTTAAAAAGAACATCTCCGCCTATTACGTAATCCTCTTTTCTGTTGTAAAGAACGATATGGTCTGGGGAGTGACCTGGAGTAAAAAATACTTCTAGCGTATGGCCATTAAACGTTACATCTTTCCCTTCCTCTAAAGTTGTTTCTCCTTTTGGTGAAATATCATAGTTTAGTCCGTAGAGCTGAGCAGTTGATTCAGCGCGCTCCATTACGAGTTCTCCTAGTTGGTGTATTTGAGGAATCAGCGCATATTCATCATGAACAAAAGAATTTCCCATCACATGATCTATATGGGCATGCGTATTGATGAGAAGCGTAGGAGTTAACCCTCTAGACGCTATACTCTGCTTGAAGTAATTTCTTTCGTCAGAATCATACATTCCAGGGTCTATGATGATGCATTCCTTAGATGCGGTATCTGCCAGTACATAGGTGTTTTCAGAAAAAGGACCGAACGTGAATTTTAAAATTTCCATCTGCGCTAAAGTAAAGTTTAACCCTCATAGAATTTCTACTTTTTTAGGACAACATAAATAGCCTGTATCTGTTATATTTACACCAATTCAATGAAGAAAACCCTCTTTAAGACATACCGTTACCTGGGATTTATCCTATTTCTTTTGGCTTGGCACAGTTCTGATGCCCAGTTTTACAATGGCTCACAGCAAGACTTCGGTAAGAATAGAGTACAATATAAGTCGTTTGATTGGTTGTATTATCCCTCTGATTATGTAGACGTTTACTTCTATAAAGGAGGAAAAGAATTGGCAGAATTCGCGGTGCAATCTGCAGGAATTTCTCAACTAGAAGTAGAAAAACTATTTGACTTCACCCTTCAAGAAAAAGTTCAAATTATAGTCTATAATACCCAGACAGATTTTAGGCAGAGTAACCTAGGGATTATAGATAATAATCAAGGAAACATAGGAGGAACTACAGAAATAGTGGGCTCTAAACTCTTTGTGTATTTTGATGGGGATCACGGCCATTTTGCAACGCAAATAAGAGAAGGCTTAGCCAGAGTGCTCTTTAGTCAAATGATGCTAGGAGGAAACTGGAAAGATGTACTTAGAAGCTCCACGTTTTTAAGTATTCCAGATTGGTATAAAGAAGGCTTAATAAGTTACGCTGGTGAGGAATGGGATTCGGAATCTAACCAGTACATCAGAGACGGAATAAAAACAGGTCTTTATGAATCATTTAATGATATTCAGGGGGAACAAGTAAAATATTCAGGGCATGCTATGTGGAAGTTTATAGCAGATGTGTACGGAGAAAATGTGATTCCGAATATCTTATACATGACCAAAATAGGCAGAAATGTAGAGGATGGATTTTTATTCGTGCTGGGGGAGGATTTGGAGTCTATGTCGTACAAATTTGTGGATTACTGGGAAACTAAATTTAAACAAGAAGAAGGTTCTTACGCTGAGCTAAAAATAAATAGACTTTACACAGATAAGCAGCTGGGTAAGATAGAGGTTTGGGAAGGGAAAGATACTGAAAAGAGAAAAGAGACCGTAGCCAAGTTTGATGCAGTAACTCCCGATGAAAAATCTAGATCTTACAGAAAGCTAAGAACTCTGGTAGAAAACTGGGAAATACTGGGGTATGGAGCTAAAAAATGGAGAAAATTAGATAAAAGATTTAGTAAATACTTAGGGGCTATTCCAGTGAAGTATAAGGCTAAGTACACGTACAGTCAGTTTAAAAGAAGTCCAGATGAGAAGTATGTAAGTTTTGTAACACATGAATATGGCCAGTATAAAGTATGGCTCTATGAAATAGAAACGGGAAAGTTAAAGAGACTCATAAAGAAAGAGCATAAAATAGACCGGATCCAAGACTTGTCTTATCCCAATACTACGTGGCACCCGAATAGTGAGGTGCTTACTTTTATTACAGAGAAAAGAGGAAGAGTTTACCTGAATAACTACACCGTAACAGATAAAAAGACTGTAGAGAAAGAGTTATTTAGAATAGAAAAAGTAATCGACCTAAGCTACTCAGCTGATGGTAAAAAAATAGTATTCTCAGGAGTGGCGCTCGGTCAGACTGACTTATACATGTATTACGTCATAGGAAATAGCCAAACTCGGTTAACAAATGATATTTATGATGATCTACACCCGAGTTTTCTGCCTGGCTCTGAGACCATAATATTTTCAAGCAACAGACCCGATGATACTTTGAGAACAGATGTTCCTGTGGATGTGTATTCTAATATAAAAGACATTTACCTCTTCTATCCCGGAAAGAACCCTTCACTGGAACAGATTACTAGAACCCCAGAGTTAGACGAGGAGCAGCCAGAAGCACTATCAGACAAGTATTTTAGTTATCTCTCGTTTAGAAAGAACTTTAAAAACCAATACGCGGCCAGCGTAGATAGCGCTATTAGTAGAATAGATACGACTATTCATTACCGGTATTTCACTAACGAAACTATGCTGAGTAATTATCCCTTTCAGCTCGATAATTACCAGATTCACCCAGAGAGTAATACGTTTAATTACAGCTTTTATAAAGAGGGTAGACAGCAGTTCAACTGGGGGAAGCTGGAAGATGGAAAAACGGTTACAGATGTAGGAAAAGACGCACTAGAAGACGGAGATGTTTCTGGACCAGAGGAAGGTGTAGGAGAATTACAGATTATTCCCATCGATAATTCAGACAGGGAAGTAGACCCGCTGAATTATGAGTTCTCTGCGAGTGGTGGAAATGTGGAAATAGAAAAAGAGATAGTAAGAATTCAGGATATGGTGGACTCCTCGGACAGCACAACTACTGCTGAGAAAAAATTCGAACTTCCTAAATCCAGAAATTACCGATTAAACTTTGTCATAGATGAGGTGACCACTCAGCTGGATAATAGTTTAGGGTTTCAGATGTATCAGTCGCTTAGCGCTACTACTAACCTAAATCAGGGAAGTGGAATAGGAGGGATGGCCAGGGTGTCTGATTTATTTGAAGACCATAAATTAAAAGGAGCTCTTCGGTTGAGCGCTAGCAATAGCGGGATCGAAGGAGGTGTCTTTTACCAAAATCTAAAAAAGCGTATAGATAAAGAATATTCAGTACAGCGGTTTTCAAACCAAGCCATTTTACCAAACTTGCCATGGATAGCCGAATCTCAGATGTTAATGGGGACTTACAAGCTCACCTACCCGCTAGATGAGGTGAGGAGCATAAGAGGGACGGCCATAGCCCTACTGGACGATATTAAGGTGTACGCTACAGAAATAAATAATGCCAGCATAGAAAATGACCGTGATATTATGGCAGGCCTTAGAGTAGCTTATGTGTATGACAATACCCGCTCCAGAGGATTCAATCTATTGGAGGGAACACGGTATAAGGTATTCGCTGAGTACTATCAGGAGCCGACCAAAGAGAATTCGGGAATGCAAGTAGTCGGCTTGGATTTTAGGCATTATACCCATATCTATAGAAACTTAACTGTGGCTGTAAGAGGGGCAGGAAGCACTTCATTCGGAGATAGAAAAATATTAAATGTATTGGGAGGAGTGGATAGCGAACTTCTGGCCAAGCAGGGAGATGCAGAAATAGCTCAGGACCAAGGTTATTATTACCTGAGTCAGTCTTCTCCGATGAGAGGATTTTTCCAGAATAGTAGAAATGGAAATAACTTTGCGGTCATAAATTCAGAAGTTCGCTGGCCTGTATTTACGTTCTTTAGCAAGAAACCGCTCAACTCCGAGTTCACTAAAACTTTTATGTTTACGCTCTTTTCAGATGTAGGCTCGGCATGGAATGGGTTTAATCCATACAGCGAAGAGAACCAGTTTAACCAAGTAGTTTCTGCAGGAAACCCTGTTTTGGTCTCTATTCAGAATAACCGAGAACCCGTAGTGTGGAGTTATGGATTTGGGGCCAGAGCTAAAATATTGGGCTACTTCATCAGAGCAGATTATGGCTGGGGAGTAGATGACGGTCAAATCCTAGATGGCGTTCTTCATCTATCCCTAAACATGGATTTTTAAGCGTTGCAATGAGGTTGACTGCAGTGGATGCTTATAGCTACGACTTTAACGGTAAATAAAAAGACCCTGAAGGAATGTAAGGATGAGACGATTAATTATTCGCTGGGTGTAATAGAAAACAAGGCATTCAACCGTAAAATAAGACAGAAATTATAGCGCATAAAAAAGGCCGGGAACCACCCCGACCATTTATTTTTTATTAACCTTAACCAATTCAAGTCTCTTAATCTTGAATCTATATTACTTAACGAGACTGTTTCATTAAAGGTTTCAAATAAATAAAAAAAATATTCATATTAAGTTAACGTGCGGGTTATTAAAGAGAAAGAATTTAATTAATTTATTTGGAAAAGTGAAATATGAGACTTAAGTATGACGAACAAGCGAATAATTTGGCTCGAGCGATTGATATAGCGATTAGAACCTTCAAAGATGAGCCTCCCAAAGATTATAATGAGAGGGATTTAGAAAATTTGATTAGTGCATATGAAAATTTTAAGAATCAGGCGCTAAACCCGGAGCCTCAATATAATAATATTTCAAGTTTGAAATATTGGGTAGTTGATACATTTATTTTTTTTCAAGAATCAGGAGGAAGCACGGTTGAACTTTTTTGGAGCAGGATAAAGGAAGAGGAGTTGCCTTATTATAGAGAAAATAGACTTGAGAAAATACTAAAAAAGAAAAATATTAAAAACAGGATTGAATATGAGTATGTTGTAGATGTCGTAGGACCTTTTTTTGATAGTAAGTTAATCACTCAGAAAGAGATGGAGGAATTGCATATACTTATAGGTAATTATGAGGAAAGGAATTGATGGGCATGGTAATAGGCAGTGTGGTAGTGTAACTAGTTTGTTGATTTCAAATAAGGGGAAACATAACCAATTGCAATTAAGTTAAAACAAACAACAAAATCCTAGCGCAGGGTTTTATCCCTGTGCCTTCATCAAACAGAGACAAAACGCACTAATAATAAATGTGTTAAAATTGTACTTTAGTGGAAATCAAAGTCACAGGCTTGCACCAGTTGGGGATTCGGTGTGGACAAAAACCAAGGAACAAACATTTGGTCATTTAATTTTGTAATAAGATGAAAAAAGCACTCGTTGCTATATTTGGGGTAATACTACTATTATTGATCAATTCGTTCATTGATAGAAAAGTCCCATTTCTATTTTACGTTGAGGGTGATTACACTCAACTTTCAGTTCTGAAAATTGGAATAGACAATAAAATTGTATTTAATGATTCAATTGGACCTGCGTTAACTGGTGATAAATTGATAGAGATTGAGTTAGAAGGAGGGTGTTATGTTGTGCAAGTTTATCATGGTGATTCAGTAGTGTATGAGAGGGAGGTCTTTCAGTTGTTTAGCGAAGGTCTAGTTGTGCAGCAGATTTATAATGACCCAGTCATTCCTGAATATTCGTCATACAAAGTTTTTGGCAGGTTTGTTTTTGAATAACTGCCCAACTAGTCCAAGTGTAGCATCCGCTGCCGCAAGTTTTTAACTTGTGGCTGAGATTGGGTGAGTTCTAAGAAGTAGAACAGAAATGAGACAATCGAAGAAATTATAACGCATAAAAAAGGCCGGGAACCACCCCGACCATTTATTTTTTATTAACCTTTAACCAATTCAAGTCTCTTAATCTTGAATCTATAGTACTTAACGAGACTATTTCAATAAAGGTTTCAGTTAAATCACAAAAAAATAGTAAAACTTATTTAATTACATGATTGTCAGGTAGAAAAATTTACCCTAAAATAGGGTGTGACTGGACGTATTTAGAAAATACTATTCCCGCCACAGGTTTTAAAGGATGGGAAAAGGGAGTGTATGTTTAGCGCAAACTCCAATATCAACTCCTTACTTAGAGAAGACTCAGGAATACTGAAGCATCAGTGTACTGCTTAAAACTTCTCAGAGTCTGGTGCTATTACAGTTTTAAATAGATGTCTGCGTAAATCGATCAACTGCGCCTAGTCCACTAGATCAATCGAAATAACTTTTGGTTTCTTGGTGAAGAATCTGTAATTCAGTCCAGCTGTAAATTGATATTTAGAAGCCACTTGAGATCCATTTAAATACTGGTATAAAGGGATTTCACTTGTCGTGTAAACTGTAATCGATTCATGGGTGTAGCTAATTTGCGGGATAAAAAACACCTTTTTACTTCCTGTAGATTCTTGATATATATTGTAATAGGCCAATAAATCTATATGATCTGCAGATTGCATTTCACCAATCATTTCCCCTTTAATCTGTGTAGTAAATCCACATTTCTTAAGAAACCCGAATTTATAAAAGACACTCACGCTTCCATAGTCTCCAAACTTCTCTCCCAGTGAATTGAAACCCTTTTTAATATAAAGCGCATTTGAAAATAGGCGTGTTTTTCCATTCTGGAATGACTTTAAAAAGAACGAATAGAACATGATGTCGCTAGATCCATTTGTAGACTGCACAGTAGGAGGAGATGTCGTATAAATATCACCAAATATTGGGATAGTACTAACGAAATTAGAATCAATATGAGAGCCTAAAGGGATTTTAACTCCCAGCCCCAGCGTTAATTCTGTTCTTGTGAGACCTTTCTTCTTATTAAAGACGTCATACCTTGGGAGTAAGATCAAATCTCCAAAGCCAGAAGAAGAGACTTCTTCACCGTTAGACTCTTCAAGTGTTTTGTCTAAAAAATACCCGACTGCTGCAGACATTGTTAGCTTATCGCTTAATCCATAGTCTACTCGAGTAAATAGATAAGAACTGCTTAGGTTGTCAAATAAAGCCAAGGTATCCTCTGAGCCAGCCAAGAATTTATTTGATTGGTTGATCTGAAAATTAGCAGACACCTCCATCTGACTTTTTTGTAACACCCCAGTAGCAGCTCCTCCTGCGATAGGACTTCCAGACCCGCCTGAACAACAACCTTGTGCCCATGAAAAACTTGATATCGAAAGGGATATCAAAGTAAGTAGTACAATGCGCATGAATGAAATGTTATTTAGAAACGATAAATCGAAGAACTTCAGAACTATCATTCGTAGTTATTCTAAGAAAATAACTTCCGTTAGTCAAATCTGTAAGGTCAACTGTTTTAGTGTGAGTTCCTTTTCCTAACTTTTCTGTAGTTTCAGAAGATAATACCTCAGCTCCAACAGCATTCATTATGTCCATTTTCACCTCAGTCGCCTGGTCTAAACTATAAGATACCTGAAGCGAATTGGCTGCGGGGTTAGGGAATGATGCTAGTTTAGAAAGAGATTCAGTTTTGATTTCTTTTACACCTACCACAGCTTGATTCTCCTCTAATGCTAAGTCTAGTGCTGCTTCAAATCCTTCTGTCGAGCTGTTTTCATTGAAGTAAACTTGATGATTCGCTCCTGATAATAAAACTATTTTTGGCATCCCATCTACGCCATAATCAGACATCGAAACTGCTGAGTTAACTATAGTCCCGGCATTAAGCATTTGATATTGCTCTACCCATGACACTAAAGATCCACATTGAGTATTGGCATAATCATCTACTATGAAGTAATCTATTTTGTTGGGATGACTGTCATTAAAACTCTCAGTATATGCATAAGCATTGAGAGGGTCTACAATACAGGTAGCACAGGGCATTACCCAAGCCAACAGTACAATTTTTCCTTGGTCTAATTTGGAGAAAAGGCTATAAGAATCTCCATAGCAGTCATTAACAGTAAAGTCAGTAGCAGTGGTTTGTCCAAAACAATGTAAGAATGCCATTGCTGTAAGAATGCTTACAAGTAAAAGTTTTTTCATTTTTATTAATTAAAGAAGGTTTGGTTATCTATCGTATTGGCAGCAGTGATGAAGGTTATCGTAATCTGCATCGGTAGCCTTAAATATAGGAGTGTCATAGCCAGAAGAAGCCACAGCTTTCTGTATTTCTTCAAGAGTAATAACTTCTGGATCAAATTTAACTTTTACAAGTTGTTTTGTAGGGTTCCACTTAAAAGATGAAATTCCTTTTAAAGATTTGACAGAATTCTCAATGGTTTTTTTACACATTAAGCAATTTCCCTTTACACTAAATGAATCTTTAACAATTTCAATTGGAGCCAGTTGAAAGCTAAAAAACACAACTGACACGGCCAACATATATCTTATTCCTTGCATGAATTTTCTATTGTTTTTAAATTGTTGAACACTCTGAGTAGACTCAAATAGGGTCTGCAGGGAACAACAGTCTTTAAAGGTAGTAAAATTAGAAACAGTTGAAATTAAATATTAATCGACATAGGATTAACTCGCACTACCACAGATGTGTACAGGATGCTACAATATGGGGTTAACTATCGGAAAGCTAAAACGCAGCAGAGTTTAAACCTGTGCCTTTAAATCCGTCAAGTTTAGTGGGTTTGTTTCTCTAAAAACATTGATGAGTTATGCCGCGGTGCAATGTGTTGTTGCTCTTGGAGCTACACATCGCATGCCTTAAAAAGCTGCAGAGGGAATTCTAATCCCTTCTAATCCAATACGATTTACAGAGGTTTACATCATATTTAGTCATGAATACAATAATGAAATGAATGCATCGTTAATCTATGTATCAATAAACAATGTATATTTGTACTATGTATTCAAAAGAATTAGTGAAAGGCACCCTGAATGTAATCGTCTTAAATCTCTTAGCAGAGAATGGAAGGATGTACGGCTATGAGATATTCTCCAGGGTAAAGGAAGTAACCGATGAGAAAATCCTATTGAAAGATGGGTCGTTATACCCAGCGCTTCAGAAGCTTACTAAGCTAGGATTGCTCACCGTGGAGGAAGAAATAGTGCGAGGAAGAAAGCGGAAGTATTATAAGCTCACAGAGGAAGGAAGAGTGAGAAACCATGAGTACCTGGCAGAAATCAAAGACTTCTTTCAAACGATGAATAAAATTCTCTCTCCAAATATGAGTAACGCATGAAACTCAGTAGATCACAATTAGAATTTATCCAAGAGCAGCTATCCAATGAGCGCTTCAGGAATCACGAGCTAAAGGAAGAATTATTCGACCACCTATGCAGCGTAGCAGAAGAAAAATATGCTGGAAACGGGTCTTTTAAAGATTTCGTGGAAAAGGAAACCCACGAGATAGCTCCGCACGGATTAAAACAGTTAGAAGTTCACACCAATTACGCATCATATTCAAAACCATTTATCGCCATGAAAAAGTTAACATACACCACCGGTCTTTTAGCATCAGTTTCACTAGCTACAGGCATTTTATTCAAATTAATGATGTGGCCTGGAGCTACCATGCTTTTATTAATCGGAGTTATTTTATTATTCTTGGTATTCATCCCTTACATGGCTTATGAAGGCATGAAGTCTGGAGTAGTAGCTAAAGGAATAGATAAAACCAGAGTACTCATCGGAGTGATTTCATCAGTAATAGTGGGTTTATCCGTAGTTTCTAAATCCCTCCACTTAACGGGAGCCAATGTAGCATTTGTTCTAGGTATGGCGCTGTTTATTCTGGCGTTCCTCCCGCTCTACTTCATAAAACTTTACAAAGGTCATTCTCCTTCAGTACAGAAGGCTCAGTAAGCATGTGCCGCGTAACAGCACTTAGTCTTTTAGTTTTCTGGTATTCTTTAGTTTAGCGCACACTGCCTAGCCGGCATTTGGTAACTATATGTTTGGCTTAGCAGTGGTTCTAGACGAGTACTGTCTTTGATTAAAGAATAAAGCGCGTTGCAAATAAATTTACCTAACAGAAAAATTTATTTAGTCCAGATGAGTTCGTTGAGTGAAATTAATCAGCTTATCTTGACGTAATAATGCTAATGGGACAGGGGCCTACAGGCAGTATGATTTGTCTTTTAGTCTGAGCTAACTTATGCTTTATGCACCTCATAAAACCAGGCTAAAACATGAGCTAGCTGGGTTCCCAAATAATAAGGTAAGTTAAGAAGCGTGTACTCTTTCTGACCCATAGGAGTTTTATGTGTTTCTATACTAAATTTCCCAGCATACATTCTTACCGCCAGAGTGTGCTCAGATTTGTCTATAAACTGGTGTAGAGATTTCAGCTTGCCTTCCTTTCCAGATTTTACTTCTATGGGAATGAGCTTGCCTTTAAATGTATAAACTAAATCTACCTCTGCAGAAGACTGGTTTTTCTGCCGCACCCAGAAATTTGGCTTTTTATAACTGTGCTTACTCAGGGATATCAGCTCCTGAGTTATTAAATGAGGAATAACAGAACCCTTATAGGCCTCGCTCAAATCATTCATGGCTAGCATTCCAGTCTGGATGCCTAGCTCATAATTTACCAAGCCTGTATCTAAAAATTGTAACCTAGGAGATTTTTTTAAATCAGGAATTACAGGTGGCTTTATCTCGGCAGTAGGATATATCAACTGTATAATTCTAGCATCATCTAGATTTCTAAGTGCTTCTCCTATTTCTCTGCTTTTATAATTAGAGTTTCCGAAACCTTGAAATTTTATGCGCTGGTCTAGGTATAAATGAGCAGAAGAAATAACATGCTTTATTACTCTCGACTCAGCTTTGCTAGAGGCATATTTTTCTATGTCATTTTTATAGGTACTCCATATACTTTCATAGACGGGTGCTAAATCAGAAAGGGAACCTTTCAAAAATGTAGCCACTACTTCTGGCATACCTCCTATTATGGCGTATTCATGAAATAAATTAAGCAGAGTAGGATGAGCTGTTTCTTTGGTGGGGAAATCCCCCAATTGTTCTAGTGCTGCGCTCATTCCTTTGGCGGCTAAGAATTCTGAGAAGTTTAGTGGCTGCACATATAAATACTCCACTCTGCCCACAGGAAAGCTTTTTACTTTACCCATTACATGCTCTAGCAGTGATCCAGCTGCCACCACATGAAGTTCTGGTACATCTTCATAAAAATACCTGAGCATGGCCAGTGCTTCAGGAGATTCTTGGACTTCATCTATAAACAGAAGCGTAGATGCCTTTTCACTCGAGGGAATGTTATTGGCAGTAAACAATGCTTCGGTAACTACGCTAGCCTCATCGAAATCTAAAAAGAACTGTTTATCCCTTTTTCGCTCTAAATTTAGGACTATGGAATACTTGTATTCTTGAGCAAAATGGGACACCAAAGTGGTCTTTCCTACCTGTCTAGCTCCTCTTACTATTAAAGGCTTTCTTGTAGGCTTCTCTCTCCATTTAATTAAATCTCTATAAACGTGCCTTTTAAATTCCATTGTGTTGCGTAATAAGGGTTGTTTTACTATTTTTTTGTAACAAAGTAAGGGTATTTATTTGTTATAATGTAACAAAATAAGGGTAAAATATGAAAATACTTGTAACAGAATAAGGGTAACTTGTGTTTTAGGTGAGGTAAGTTACTTCATCATTAGAGGAATGAAGAGCGTATTTCAATTGAAGACCACACCAAAGAGGGAGATTTTATTCGTGCTAAATCTCTTCTTTGATTATCACCCGATAGCTATCAGGACTAAAATGGAGTCAATCCAAAATCCTTCACCTATCTTTGGCTCATAATGAAAACCAAGATGGATTTTAGTGTCATTTTAATATTAGTAGCCATTGGCATTACTGCTGGAATATTGAGCGGTTTTGTAGGTGTAGGAGGAGGTGTAGTCATCGTGCCATGCCTGATTTATTTCCTGGGCATGACTCAGTTTCAGGCGCAGGGAACTAGCCTTACACTCATGCTCCCGCCTATCGGGATTCTGGCCTTTATGAATTACTATAAAGCTGGAAATGTAGATTTGAAATACGCCCTTATAATAGCGGTAGCTTTTGTTATTGGTGGATACTTCGGTTCTAAATGGGCCATGAAACTGCCTGAGGCCAAAGTGAAACTTATCTTTGGAATTATTATACTTTATGCAGCCATTCGAATGATAATTTCAGGATATTCACAGCTAAATACGCCCGAGGTTTGATAGATAAGATTAAGCATAGAATCAAGGAATTAGAGTCTGAACTGCTGGAAATAAGAAGGCACATTCACACGCATCCTGAACTTAGTTTTGAGGAAGTGGAGACTGCCAAGTATATCAGTGCAGCGTTAACGCGCCATAACATAGAACACAAAACAGGAATAGCAGGAACTGGAATTCTGGCTATTATCAATCCTGAAAAAACCAATAGAATAGCTTTACGTGCCGATATAGATGCACTCCCTATTTTGGAGGAATCTGGAGCTTCTTACGCATCGCAAAACACGGGTGTAATGCACGCCTGTGGTCATGATGTGCACACTACATGTGCCTTGGGAGCAGCCATCGTACTGAATGAATTCAAAGAAGAAATTAACGGAAGGGTAGAAATCATATTCCAACCTGGAGAGGAAAAACTGCCCGGTGGCGCTAGTTTAGTGCTAGGGGAAAAGGCTTTTGGAGACGAATTGCCTTCAGCTATTTTTGGGCAGCATGTGTTCCCAGAATTGGAGGTAGGAAAAGTAGGATTCCGCCCTGGAATATATATGGCGAGTACCGATGAGCTGTTTTTTACCATTAAAGGAAAAGGCGGTCATGGAGCTATGCCGCATAAGAATATAGATCCTGTGGTGGTGGCTGCAGAGATTATTTGTGCATTGCAACGCGTACCTAGTAGAAGAGCCAACCCGATTATACCCACGGTGCTCAGCATAGGAAAAGTAGAGGCGAAAGGTGCCACCAACGTGATTCCAAACGAAGTGAAAATGGAAGGAACCTTCCGAACGTTAGATGAAAAATGGCGCTATGAAGCCCACGGACTTATCAAACAAACGGCAGAGGGAATAGCAGCGGCTCACGGAGCTACGGCAGACGTAGAAATCAGAATTGGATATCCTTTTCTGACTAATGATGTGGCGGTTACGGAAGAGGCTATACTAGCGGCCAAAGAATATGTTGGAGAGGAGAATGTGGTGGAATTAGACGTGCGAATGACGGCAGAGGATTTCGCGTATTATTCTCAGGTAATGCCTGCGTGTTTTTACAGACTGGGAACGGCCTCTGCAGATGGAAGTAACTCGGCTGGAGTACATAATTCCAAGTTCAATATAGACGAATCAGCCCTGCTCATAGGAGCGGGCTTAATGGCTTATCAGGCCTATAAAAAATTAAAGTAATTTCTCTCTTATGGCTAGAAAACTTAGAATAAACGGTCACTCTCATTTACTTCCTTATCCTGAGCAGATTCCTGCTTTTATGAAGGAGAAAGAGATTTTTTGGGTAGATGATGAGCGCAAATATATGCTTCAGAAAGGGTGGAAGCGCCCTGTTACTGATTCTAGTTTTTTCTTAGATGAAAAGCTAGAGTGGATGGAGAAAAATGATCTGGATCATGCTGTAGTATTGAATCTTTCTCAGTTGTATGGAAACGGTCTGAGGCTAGAGGAGATGAAGAAAGTACTCCGCTTCCAAAATGATTTTAATGCTAAGGTGCAGCACGATAATCCTTCTAAATTCTCGTGTGGATTCGTGGTGCATCCTGGATTCGTTCAGGGAGCATTATGGGAGATGGAGCGCTGCGTAGAGCAGTTAGGTCTTCGCTTATTGTGTCTGCCTACTCACTTTATGGATTCTATAGGAACATGGAGGTGCATTTTTGATGAGGAAACGGAACCGATTTTCGAGTTGGCCAATAAGTATAATCTAGCTGTAGAGGTTCATCCGTATGATGGTGATAAAATGATTAAGCTGGAGAACACTGCTTGGCGTTTTCATCTGGTATGGATGCTCGCTCAGTGCGGAGATGCGTATCACTTCTTTACGCTAAAAGGCTACCAGGAGAAATACCCGAATATGAGAACTTGTTTTGCTCATGGAGGTCAGTTGGCACAGATGAACTTAGGGAGAAGAATTCAAGGATTTGATGGTCGTCCAGATTTATTCGAAGGCATGACGCACCCTAGGAAAGCGGTGGGTCACCCGAATATCTTTTTCGATACGCTGGTGCATGATACAGATTCTCTTAAGCTGATGATAGACCGCCAGGGAAGTAACCAGGTGATTATGGGTCTAGATGATCCATATCCACTGGGAGAAATGGAAAGTCTGCCACAGAGTTCTTATCCGGGAAAAATACTGGACTTAGCGCTAGAGAAAGGAGTTATTTCTGCGGAGCAAAAAGACCAGATTTGGGAGGATAACGTGCTTAGGTGGTTATTCGGTGAAGATGAAGAGGGAAAGAACAAGCTGGTAAAAACCATTTTAGGAGAATAAAAAAAGCCCTTGGTTTTTCAAGGGTTCTGTTTAGTTTACGGGGAAGTCGATTTAGTTTTTTACAAGCTTTTCAGTAGTGCTCAGTGCTCCGTCATTCCAAATGGAAACAATGTAAAGTCCCTTGGAGATCGACTGAATATCGATTTCGGAGTTGGCGTTTATTCCTTGTTGAGATAGAATAACTCTGCCTTCTAAATCTGTAATAGTTACATCCACTTTATGTGTAGAAACTCCAGAAATTCTGATGCTTCCGCTAGCCGGATTAGGGTAGAGAACCAAGTTGTTTTTTGGTTCTGTTTCTTCTAGACTTAGTGGGAAGACAGGAGCGTTGCAAGAGGATATATTTTGGTCATAGTATTCTTGAACTAAATCTGCTTTGATAAGTAACTCTTCAACTGATGCTATGTTTGCGTTTTCTGCAGCATCTGAAAACGCGGTGATTAATGCTAGTTCAACACATACGCTTTCTCCTGCTCCTAAGTTTAAATTCCCAGTGGTGCCTAACTGTCTTCTGTCTCCAGGATTATTACCGGCAGTAATTTCATTCCAGGCTTCTGGGTCAAAGTCTGTGGCTGATGGACTCGAAGGGAACATAAAATCTGCTTCAATATCTGGGTCTGTTCCACTTTGGTAGCCATCTCCTCCGAAGGATACATGTTGACCATTTTTCCATTTGCTGTTCATGTAATTCCAGAACTCATTATTTGTTTCCGGTGAACCATTTTGACCACCACCATTATGATAGTATAAATGACTGCTTAGTGGCTGGTTTAGAAGTTTTACTCCTTGGGTAGGCATGTTAGCTCCATATCCTGGAGAAGAATCAGTAGCTTCGTCAAAGGAGTCTCCGTTATAGCAGTAAAGGAGGTCTTGCTCGGGTGAGCATCCCACATAATCATCTGAATGACTTCCTATATCTCCATCCATCCAATAGCTCAATTTGAAATCTGTAAAATTCTGGCTGGATTTATTCAGAATAGAATACTGAATAAATACTGTGTGGTCTATATCCTCTTCTTCGGTTTGAAAACCGTAAATCAGAGTGCCTATTTCACAATTGGTTTTTCCTTCTTGGCTTAAGGCTTCTCCTCTAGAACCACTCAGAAGATTAAATACAGCTACATCTCCTTTTATAGCTGGGTAGTCTCCTTGGTTAGGCTGGTAAAATCCATTTTCATCTGTATCTACAAATGGTGCTAGATGAGAAGATTCACCGTGTTCTATTCTACCATTTCCTGGCCAGTTTTGAATAGCTTCTGGCATTATATAATCCACATTAGAGTAATTAGCTATGTGGTTTTCTATTTCTTCTGCTGTTACGCGCCAAACTCTAAAGTATTTATCTACATAATCATTATCATATTGATTAGATATAGGCCCAATGTAAAAAAAGCGATTAAAATCATCTAAATGATATGTCGGTGCGTTTATCTGTAGTTCATCATTTTCTGTCATGCCACCTATCCATAGCGAGGCTTCCCAGATGGTAGACAAATCTTCAAAGGGTGCCGTAATATAATCTGCTGAGGCATGGTTCATTTCATTAAATTGACTTCCGGCTGCTCTTACATTTGTTTTAATCTGATTTGTTTCTAATCCCTCTGAGTAAGCACCGTTAAGTCTAAGCCTTCCCAAGGCAGATGATTGGAAGTAATCTCCTTCAAAAGAGTTTACGTTGTTTCTTGCAGAGTTTGTAAAACGGCTGTTTTGAAATTCTGTAATAAAGGTCATCAAAGGACCATTTAGTATTTTGATTTCTAAATCTGGCTTAATTAAAAAAGAGGGTTCTAAGACATTTAGCCCTGAGAAACCGCCAAAACCGGGAGTAACATACAGACCTTCGTTTTGTGATATCATATAAGCTACCAAACCTAGCTCTGTATCTACTAGGTTTTCAAATCCAGTAGGAGTCATTTTTACTATTGAGTTATAAGAAATACTTTGATCAGGATTTCCTGAAAGCCTTCCGCCAATCACTAATTCACCATTGTGAATTTCTAAACATTGAGCCCTGTCATAAAAACCGTCAAATACTGCTTCCCAGTCAGTGCTATTCCATTTGGCCAAATGGTTTACTTCTGTGTTACCAGAGAAATAAAAATCACCAACAGCATAAAGTTCTTCTTCGAAAACAATTATATCTTCCACTGTATCGTCAAAGCCATCACCCATAGTAGACCACGCTCCGTTTTCGAAGACGGCTATTTTATTGATTTCGGTGTCTCCAGGAGAGTTTATATGTCCGCAGGCTATTAGTTTCCCCTCAAACCATAGCATATCATAGACATTACCATTTAATCCTTCCCCTAAATCTACCCAAGCATCTCCGTCCAATAGTTTAATGTTACTTTCTGTAGTAAAATCACCAGAGATGACAAGACCTAGAGGAGTGTCAAGTATGCTTTTAATTGCATATAAATCCTCTAGAGGAACTTCAAATTCAGAGAAGACATTTCCATCCCAGTATCCTAAACTGTAAATTTCATGATTATTTATTTGGTCAAATTGACCTCCGAAGAGCAGTTTGTCATTATAAACAATCATATCGAGAACCCTTCCATTAGGCCCCTGGAAAGACTCTGTCAGAGTTCTGCCCTCTTCCATGAGCGGAATGTAACGCTGGGCAAATAGAGAATGAGAAATTAAAAGAACTAACGAGAGTGTGCATAGATATTTCATAGGTAGGTGTTTTACCGCAATTTAGGTATGTTAATTAGTTATTCCACACTATTTCAACGCAAAAAAAAGCCCTTAGACTACATGTCTAAGGGCTTCGTTATGAATAGTATGTGTTGTCTAGTTAGCTACCTCAGAATAGAATTTAATTCTAACTGCTCTAAGTTCTTCTTCGGTGAAATCACCGTCAAACTCTTCTTCTGCAGCTCCTATGTCTGGTGTTTCAGCTTCCATGAAGTACTCGAAAATATCTTCTATAGAGTCCTCATCTAGAATTTCATTTATGTGGTAATCTATATTGAGCTTGGTTCCGCTAGAAACTATGGCGTCCATCTCATCTAGAATTTCATTCAGGTCTTTTCCTTTTCCTTTAGCTATATCTTCAAACGGTAATTTTCTATCTACAGTAGTGATAATGTGGACTTTCAATCCACTTTTATTTACCACCGACTTAAAGACCATATCATTCGGTCTGTCTATGTCATTTTCGTCTACGTATTCTTTTATGAGGTCTAAGAATGGCTGGCCGAATTTTCTAGCTTTCCCTGATCCTACACCACCCACTTTGGTGAGTTCCTCTATGGTAAAAGGATATTGCATAGACATTTCTTCTAAAGATGCTTCAGAGAAAATTACATAAGGCGGGAGTTCTTTCTGCTTAGAGATTCTTTTTCTTTCGTCTTTAAGCATTTGGAATAAAAGCAGATCAGTAGTTCCGCCTCCGGCTTTAGTAGTGGCAGATACGGGAGAGTCATCCACTTCTTCGAAGTTCATTTCTTTAATCAGAATGAATGACTTCGGAGAGGCTATAAATTCTCTGCCTTCTACAGTGAGTTTTAGCGTTCCGTAAGTCTCTACTTCTTTGCGCAGCAATCCATTTACCACTCCCTGACGGGCTACGGCATTCCAGAATTTATCATCTTTATGTGCTCCTTTATTCCAGAATGGATTCTTCTCCATTTTATAGGTCTTCATCTCTGAAGAATTTTTCCCCACTAGAATATCAGAAATAAATCTGGCTTTATGTGCTTCTTTCACGCTTTCTGCCGCTTGAAGAAACATCTTCATTTCATCTTTCCCTTCGAATTTCTCTTTAGGAAAACGCATATTATCACATAACTCAGCTCCGGGTCCATTTACTTCATCAAACTCTTCTCCGAAATAATGAAGTAAGAACTTTCTTCTGCACATAGAAGTTTCTGCATAAGCCACTACTTCAGCTATGAGTTGCATACCTACTTCTTGCTCAGCTATAGGCTTTCCTTGGAGAAATTTCTCTAGTTTCTCCATGTCCTTATAACTGTAGAAAGCGATGCAGTTTCCTTCTCCTCCATCTCTTCCAGCTCTTCCGGTTTCCTGGTAGTAGCTTTCTAAACTTTTCGGCATATCATTATGAATAACGAACCTCACATCTGGCTTGTCTATTCCCATTCCGAATGCTATGGTAGCCACTATTACGTCTACCTCTTGCATCAAGAAATCGTCCTGCACTCTGCCCCGTTGATTGGCATCCATTCCTGCATGGTAAGCCTTGGCGTTAAGGCCATTTACCTGCAGCGTTTCTGCTATTTCTTCTGTTTTTTTTCTGCTCAGACAGTATATGATTCCAGATTTCCCTTCGTGGTCTCGCACATATTTTATAATCTGCTTGAGCACCTCAGTCTTAGGTCTAATCTCATAATAAAGATTATCTCTATTAAATGAAGCCTTGAACACACGGGAGTCTTTCATCCCTAAGTTTTTCTGAATATCCTGCTGTACTTTAGTTGTGGCAGTAGCTGTTAATGCTATAATAGGCACATCTGCTATCTGGTTGATTATTTCTTTTAGTCTTCTGTACTCTGGTCTGAAGTCATGACCCCATTCAGAGATACAGTGCGCTTCATCTATAGCCATAAAACTAATTTTCACTCCCCTCAAGAACTCTATATTGGCTTCTTTGGTTAAAGATTCGGGAGCTACATAGAGTAATTTAGTCTCTAGATTAGTTACATCTTCTTTTACCTGTGCGGTTTCTGTTTTATTTAAACTAGAGTTAAGGTAGTGAGCTACGCTATCTTTTTCGCAGAAACCACGGATGGCGTCTACCTGATTTTTCATCAGTGCTATTAGCGGGGATACCACTATAGCCACACCCTCAGTCATGAGAGCAGGTAACTGATAGCACATTGATTTTCCTCCGCCCGTGGGCATGATAACAAAGGTGTCTTGGCCTTTCAGTAAGGTCTTAATAACTTCCTCTTGTTCTCCTTTGAAAGATTTAAATCCGAAGTACTTTTCTAAAGCTTCTTTTGGTTCAGCGATTAACGTGGTCATATTGGTAATTTCCTACTTTTGTAACCTAAAGATAACACTAAAACTTTTGCGCGTTGCAATGTTTTTGAGTGTTTATTAATAACACCTCTTTTGAAAGATAATAATAGCATTATTGATTCCGCAATAAAAACGCTTCAGTTAGAAGCCACATCGGTTTTGGGCCTAACTGAATTTATAGATGACTCGTTCTCTGCCACCGTAAACCTGGTCCATGCGATGAAAGGCAGGTTGATTATTTCTGGTATAGGAAAGAGTGCCATCATAGCTCAGAAAATAGTAGCTACCCTTAATTCCACAGGAACTCCAGCGGTATTTATGCATGCTGCAGATGCTATTCACGGGGATTTAGGGTTGGTACTCAAAGATGATATTGTGCTTATAATCTCCAAGAGTGGAAATAGTCCTGAGATTAAAGTGCTAAGTTCATTAGTAAAGTCGCGTGGAAATATCCTGATAGGAATGGCGGGCAACATGACTTCTGATTTAGCTACTAAATCTGACCATGTTTTAAATACTACGGTAAGCGCAGAGGCTTGTCCAAATAACCTCGCTCCTACTTCTAGCACTACTGCTCAAATGGCCATGGGAGACGCGTTGGCTGTTTGTTTGATGGATTTAAAAGGGTTTGGCTCAGAAGATTTTGCAAAGCATCATCCGGGAGGAGCGCTAGGTAAAAAACTTTTTGTAAGAATAAATGATGTGTTGGTAGAAACATCCACTAGTGTTTCTGCAGAAACCAAGGTGAAAGACGTAATTTTAGCCATTAGTTCTAGTAGACAAGGAGCCACCACAGTGGTAGATGGAACTAAAATCTTGGGAATAGTAACAGATGGAGATTTAAGAAGAATGTTAGAGTCTAATGCCGACATTCATATCGTTTCTGCAGCAGATATTATGACTAAGAACCCAAAGGAAATAGAGCTGAGTGAACTGGCAGCTGAAGGATTTAGACTGATGGAAAAGTTCAATATTACTCAGTTGGTAGTTACAGAGAATAAGGAGTACAGAGGATTAGTTCATCTTCATGACATTTTAAAAGAAGGGATTTACTAATGAGTAAAGAAAAGGAAATGAGCTTCTTGGACCATCTGGAGGAGCTTCGTAAAAGGCTTATCTGGATAGTTCTTTCTATAGCAGTAGGAGGTACGTTGATGTTTGTTTTCCAGTCTCAGGTAGAGTCTGTGTTAAGCGGGCCTAGGAACTCTGATTTTGTGACCTATAAATTACTTTGTAAGCTTTCTCAGGCTTCTGGATTAGATGATTCTCTTTGTTTTACAGATGTAGATTTCGAACTTCAGGGAACTACTATGTTGGCTAATTTCACAGCTCACTTTATGGTGAGTATCATAGGAGGAATTATTATAGTATTTCCGTTTATTTTCTATCAGCTATGGCTGTTTATCAAGCCAGGACTTAAGAATAATGAGATTAGTGCCGTAAATGGAATATCTATTGGCACGAGTTTGCTTTTTTTCAGCGGAGTTTGTTTTGGGTATTTTGTTCTAGCTCCCTTGTCTGTAAGGTTTTTAGGAACGTATGAATTTGCTGGGGCAGTTATGCGGCCTAATGTAATGAGTTACATAAAACTCGTGGCGTCTTTATCTCTGGCTACTGGGATCATTTTTCAACTTCCGGTGGTAATTTATTTTCTGGCTAAAATCGGAATTGTAACACCTGAAGGACTGAGAAAATATAGAAAACACACACTTGTAGCGGTGTTAGTTCTAGCAGCTGTAATTACACCACCCGATGTGTTTAGTCAAGTGCTGGTGGCTTTTCCTGTGTTGATTTTGTATGAATTTAGTATTAGAATAGCAGCTCGAGTTCAGAAGAAGGAAGTCTCTAGTGAAACAGGAGTCCAGTAATTTTATTAGATTTTGGGCTCTATGAAGTCCCATTTATTTCCATATAAATCTTCGAACACCACTACCTTTCCGAAATCTTTTTCTGTAGGTTCGGTGACGAATTTCACGTTATGCTGCTGCATGTGTTTTACATCTCTCCAGAAATCATCTGTATACAGAAACATAAATACTCTGCCCCAGTTTGATTTCCTACTGAGGCCATTTCGTTTTTAGCCTTTGATAAAAGTAGAGCACACTAAGTATCTCCAGTTGAAGCTATGATGACCCACCTTTTTTCGGGGCTGCGTTGTAAATCCTCTAAGACTTTAAACTTCAATACCTAAATGTAAAACTGGAGTGCCTCATCATGGTCTTTTACCATTAATGTTACTCTGGAAATGTGCTGGATCATAGTTTGTGTTTAAGCTATTTATTTGGCTAAAAAGAGATGTTTTAAGCACTTAAACGCTAAGAATGGACTGTTCTAGTGCTTTTTGTTTCTTTTTGGGGTTTTCAACGTTGGCTGTGCCCTTTATAAAAGAGGTGTTCACGATTAATTAGTTGTACGCTGCTGAAAAGTGTTAGGCGGTCTACTGAAGTTGATTGTGGAGATGAGATGAAGTTTCAGAAGGGCTTTATTCAGATAGCTAGTAATAAGTCAACTTAGATTTGGTTCGCACTAATAGTAAGAAAATAAAAAAAGCCAGATGGAGGTCTGGCTTTTTACATGTAATGATTTTTAGTTGGTAAAACTAGTCTTGTAGTATGATTTCATTCCCGTTTTCTAGTATAACTATCTTTTGCTTTTCTGTTCTAAAGTTAGAGTAACTAGCTCCATACCCTGTTACAGTAACTGTATACTTTTTAAATATGAAATAATTTTCTAATGTAGTGACATAGTTAGGGTGCACTAGTACGTCATATTCTCCAGTGCTTAGAGCTTTGAATGCTGCAGCTCCTCTTACTTTATTTAGTCTTCCTGATTGAGCTAGGGCTAGTGGGTTGTATTTCTGAACTAAACTAGCCGAAGCATCTGTGCTAAAGTTAATACCATCTGCTACTGATTTATCTCCACTAACTCTGAAGAATAAAAAATAAGCGGAGGTACTTTCTCCTAGCAATTTGTCTTCCTCATTGACTATTAGGTCTGCTTTGATAGGGTCTAATTCTACATTTCTAGAGACTACTGGACTAGATTGAAACCCTCTGTTTGTGCTTACACATGACGAGACTAAGGACGCAATGAATAATAACATCACGAGATTTAAAGTTTTAGTTTTCATTTGATTTATTTGTTCTAAGGTAGGAGTTTTAGTTTGTTCAGAACATAGTAAAGTAAGAAATAATCGAACTACTCCAGTTTTTCCAAAGTAATGGTGTTTGAGGTTAGCCTTTGTGAAAGAGATATTACTTCTATAAAGATAAGGACGGATTTGGTGGGCTGTTGTATTATGGTCTATTAGATTTGCTATTTTAATTCTGGCCATTTTACAGCTTACTTTATGGTGAGTATCACAGGCGGGATTAGTATAGCATTTCCGTTTATTTTCTATCAGTTATGGCTTTTTATCAAGCCAGGGCTTAAGAATAATGAGATTAGTGCAGTAAATGGAATGTCTATTGGCAGGAGTTTGCTTTTTTTTAGCGGAGTTTGTTTTGGGTATTTTGTTCTAGCTCCTTTGTCAGTAAGGTTTCAGGAGCGTATGAATTTGCTGGGGCAGTCATGCGGCCTAATGTGATGCGTTACATAAAACTAGTGGCGTCTTTATCTCTGGCTACTGGAATCATTTTTCAACTTCCTGTGGTAATTTATTTTCTGGCTAAAATCGGAGTTGTAACACCTGAAGGACTGAGGAAATATAGGAAACATACACTCGTAGCGGTGCTAGTTCTAGCAGCAGTAATTACACCACTCGATGTGTTTAGTCAAGTGCTGGTGGCTTTCCCTGTGCTGATTTTGTATGAATTCAGTATTAGAATAGCAGCTCGAGTTCAGAAGAAGGAAAGTACTAATGCTATCACTTCTCGATAAGAAATAGTATTTTGTTACTCCAGCTCAAAAGGAACTTCTGAAAAATCGTCTTTCGTCTTGTATTTCGCAGCATTATTAATCCTATCTGAAAGATCGGGGTGTGTACTGAAAAAGGCAGGAATTTCTATGGATTGGTCTTTTGTGTGGGTTTTTAACTTTATAAAAACAGTGGCCATGTGTACTGGTTTAAGTCTAGATTTTTCTAATAGCTTCAGGCCAAAATCATCTGCTTCTTCTTCATGATTTCTACTGAAAGAGGTAGAAACGGTATGCGAAATGACTTCAGCTAGAATAGAAGGGTCTCCTCCTGAGCTAATTAAAATAAGGACAGCTACTCCTAAATCTCTGGATAGCTTGGTAAGCACATGGCGGTGTTCCACATGCCCCATTTCATGGGCTATTATAGCTGCAAGCTGCTCTGGTGTCTCACAGAAATCTACTATTCCTGTTGTGATAAAGATATGTCCTCCCATTCCGGCAAATGCATTTATTTGAGTGCTATTTACTAAGTGAAACTCATAATTAAAACGAGTTGTTTCTAAGGAAGCCAGAAGTCTATTCTGAATGGTGTCTATGATCAAAGTCCTGGCGGAGTCATCGGATTCTCCTCCTAAGTCTCCGATGATTTGCAACGCCATTTTATCACCTAAACTCTCTTCCATTTCAGAGGAAACAGAGAAGTCTATGTCAGTTGATGGTTTAAGCAAAATGAATGCATACCAGCAGACTAAAAAGAGCAGGATAATAGTAATAAGCTCTTTATATATTTTTCCTAGCATGCCCAGTGAGTTACTTAGGTGGAGCGTTTACATGGCCAGTTGCAGCGCTGTCTGGTCCAGAGAAAGCACGGTGATAGGCCAGTTTTCCAAAAAACAAGAAGTAGTACATTCTTCCTTTTCTAGCTCTTACAGCGCCCACTATGCTGAATATAAAGTATAATAAATTGGCAGTAATTACTACACACAAGTAGCCCCAGAATAATGAGTTTTCTGCGAAAGGGTTATCCGATTCCCAGGTTTCGGGATTCCCAGTGAGCGTTAGAATTCTGATGGTCCAAAATATAAGTCCTGCATTTAGAATAGTAGTAGGGAACTGAGAATAAAGAGACTGGAGGGTATGAAACTTCACAAATCGCCCTTTGTTCCTATTTACATAATAATAAACAACAGCGGCTATTAAATTAATGATGGGGAGCGGCAGACCAGCTGCCAATGCTCCGAACATCATTAAGTATGCACCCATAGCATCTTCACGTTCTCTCGTGGAAACTTCTTCTGGCTGCGGTATTTCTGCATATATTCTACTCATTATTCAGTACTAGCAGATTCAATTTTTTCGTCTTCAACATCTGGTTTACTAGAAAACGGAGGATATTCATCTGACATGTACCCCATGTATAGATTGACTCTTGTAGACCATCTTATTGTTCCAACCTGAAACTCATGCCAGCTTTTAGGATAGCTTCCTGTAAATAGAACTGACCAGAACGATAAAAAGTTAAGTATCATTCCCCATATCGCTCTGAAGTACAGGACAAATACATGAGGTAGGATAACATAGATAGCTCCAAACAATGTCTTAAGTAAATGTGTACCTCTACTTAACTTCTCTGGATAAGGAACTTCTAGTGTAGTATTATCATCTGTTCCACTTAGTCCAAATGCTGGATAACCGTCTGAAAGGTTTAGTATTCGGGCTTGAAGACGGAGGTTCCATCGGAGTAAATTTACCTGGTATTCGAAGAAACTTTCAGGATGTCTCCCAGTAAATAAAATAACCCACCAAGCTATGAATCTAAGAATAGAACCCCAAATAGCACAAAATAGTAAGAGAAATAGGTGTGGAATAAAAATATAAAAAAGACCGAAAAAAGCCCTTAAAAGTAGTTCGCTACGAGAGTAGCTTTCTTGATGTTTGATAGAGAGTCGCATGATTGTTTTGTTTGTTAAGTTTTTAAAAATAGCACATTCAACGACTCCATGATAGATTCGTGATAAATTATTTTACTCCACTTCTGCTCAATCAGTCTTTAAATGACTCATTTTTCAGAATAATGTGCGGCCAATTGGTAAAGACTTTTGTAGAACTAATTAGTGGGTGCTGACTCTAATACTTCACGGCAGATTCCTCTAACTTTTTTTAATTCTTCCTAGAACACCTTTGTTAGATTTTGGGCTCTATGAAGTCCCATTTGTTTCCATATAAATCTTCGAACACCACCACCTTTCCGAAATCTTTCTCGGTAGGTTCAGTGACGAATTTCACGTTATGCTGCTGCATGTGCTTTATATCTCTCCAAAAATCATCTGTATACAGAAACATAAATACTCTGCCCCCAGTTTGATTTCCTACTGAGGCTATTTCTTTTTCGTTTTTGGCCTTTGATAAAAGTAGAGCACACTGCGTATCTCCGGGTGGAGCTATGATGACCCACCTTTTTTCGGGGCTGCGCTGCACATCTTCCAATACTTTAAATTTCAACACTTCGGTATAAAAGGCCAGTGCCTCATCATGGTCTTTTACCATTAATGTTACTCTAGAAATGTGCTGGTTCATAGTTTGTGTTTTAGCGGATTTTAGGCCAAAAAAAAGATGTTTTATGCATTTAAACACGGATAATGAACTATTTAAGTGCTTTTCGTTCTCTTTTCGCTTGTTTTTTTAAGTAGATATATCTATCTAACTAAGGCTCTAATTAGCGCGTTAAAATTAGTACTAGGCAAGCTATATCTAGAAGGGAAATACTCCTGTTGGTTTATCCCCCTCTAAATGCAGTTTAGGGTTTCTAGTAACCGGTGCAGTATTATTTTAATTCTGGCCACTTTACAGTTTCGTCATCTATGAAATGCGGACTCCATTGAACTTCACTTAAACTGTCTTCGTCAAACCAAAAATTCATTCCGAGTTTATCAGAAAAGATTAGTTCGTGTGATGGGTTTTCGCTTGATGACAAGTCGTCAAATCCGAGATCATCTACTCCCTTATCTTTCAGTTTGCTTTTGAACTCTTCTTTGGATAGGCCTATGGGCGTGAAATCCAAAAATTTATAGTCAGCTGAAGTGATCGCTATAGTCACTAGACGCCAGTCGTCTTCCTTATCGAACCCAAGAGATAATTCAAGTTCGTCAAAATGCCAGCTTTCAGTTTCATCCTCTTCTGACTCAGTATAAGAGAAGCTTTCTTTCTCGTCTGGTTCTCCTAAAAGTGATACTACATCTTCTCTTTGAAGACCGAATTTCAATTCTCCAAGTCCTTCTCCCTCTACTATGAGGTTAATATTTATGTTTCCGTCTTTTACTACTTTCATTGCTTTGTTTTTTATTTGGGATACTTCTTAAATCTCGTTCACGAAATTTAAAAAGACTTTTTTATGAAGTTCAAGGTCCATGTTAGGAGAGAGTGCTACTCGTGCTATATAATCTTTGTCTCCTTCTTTGGTGGTCCCTTGAGTAGAGGTCGCGGGTATGGTCCAGTAACATCCGTTTAACTGTCCGTAACTCACGCAATATTTACTCTCATCAGGGATTTCGCTAATCATTAAATTGATCAGTTTATGATTTAAGGCTCTTTTATAAGATTCCCTTTCTTCATCAGTGCCCCCTTTAGTAGGAAGATCTAATGAAAATACGGATGGGGTAAATCCTTGTTCTGCTAATTCTTCTGAGACAAAATTGATTTTGGCTTCTGGCAAAGTCTCGTTGATGAAATTCACAAATTCACGTGTGTTGACATATGCGTCATGAATTCGTTGTTTCATGGAGGGCATTTGTTTTGCTAATAATTCGTACTGCAGATTTGTAGCTTCGTTATCGCACAGGATGAGGTGTTGTTCTATTTTCTCCATCAAAACCTTAGCCTTACTATTTGCAACGCAATAACCAGCAGTACATAAGCCGCCACTAGGAAACTTAGATCCACTGGCATATGAAATGGTTCGCACCTCAGATAAGATGTCCTCTTCACCCAAGAAGTGAACATTGGGACAAAATGTTTGATCTAAAATAAAAACAGGATCTACTGCTAATTCACCGGTCGCTGTTTTGCGGGGTGCACTTAAGACCTCCTTTAATTTTATAAGATCGGGTACTTCGACTCTGGGGTTCGTTGGGATTTCAGCAATGATATATGGGATAGCATCTTGGCTAGCTATTTTCGCTAAGACTGTATCAATGCTTTGTACCATATCATTATCACCATCCACTGGTAGATCCACCACTTCCACATTATCAATGCAGGCGGCTACTCGTCTTGCTTGGTCATTCGTTCCGCCATAACAATTTGGTGGAACTATGATTTTGATAGCCTTTCCTTTATGTTTTTCTAGCGCATCATGAATTAGACCCATCATGATAGCATATTGAATAGAGAGGCCACTTGAGCCAAAAACTGCCTTGGTGTTGGTTCCTGTAATCTTTTTAATTGAATCTAAGACAAGAGTCTTATTGTTCTCTAAGTTACTTCTGTCGGTCTCAATAGAAGAGTTTTCTATTAGCGATTTTAGTGCTGCTAGAGAATTGACAGGGGTCATGGCTATGGTCTCTCTTCTGCGGAAATGCTGAATTTCTGAGATATAACTGTCGTTTTCTTTACCATTCACGACTAATATACTTCCCAGTTGAGAATGAATGTTTACGAAAAAGTCAATATTGGAGTTGAGGTCGAATTTGGAAATTTCATCTTGCTGTGAAATGAGAACTGTGCTTCCATTGAATGCCGATATCTCTTCTGACTTCTCTACACGCTTTAAATCAAAATTATACCCGTAAATACTTCTTAGTATTTCTGAATCAAAAAACTCGGGTAATTCACCCGTGTAAATGATTTGGGTGTTTTTATTATCTAATAAATTTTTTCTTAGAATAGCCAAAACAGGAGCCGTCTGTGACGAAAAACTGATAACACTATCTGGAGTTAGCTTATTTAAGCTAGAAATCACCCATTCCAGTATACAAGATAGCGGATGACCTAATCGAATGTAATCATAGGCAGTAGGCAATTTACTTAGTGCCTCGGCTTCAGAATCACTGTCTTTAAATAGGTGTTCAAACTGGTCTATGAACTGAGATTTAGCCAGTTTTTCATCATAAATATCTAGTCGATGAGTGGTTAGCTTTAACCAACCAGCCGGCATGTTTTCTAGTACCTCTTTAACATAATTGAACATTTTCTTCTCTTCCATATTTCCCGTCTTTTGAAAGGCCAAATGTATAGGTTAATTGGGCTTAAATTATAAGGGATATCGGACGTTTTGTTACTTTATTGAGTCTGATTTTTTTATATTTAAACGATTAAATTTTTACCGACATAGGTAAAGGAGAGAACAGTTATTTAAAAGAGTATGCATAATCATAGAAACTATGAAGAATAGAGAAGATGGGTCTAAAAAAAAGCGGAACCCTTGGCCAATTAAAGAGGTTATGGAACAGGTGTATGCGATGAAGCTTTGGGGTGGTCATACCGTTGATTTTTATTCAGGAGCGGGGTCTCATGATTCTGAACTAGTAACTCCATATATAAATGTGTTAATCTCTTTTTTGACTTCTTTTAAAAGTCCTATTACAGTATGCGATCTAGGGTGTGGAGATTTTAATATTGGAAAAGAACTGGTAAAGTACACGAAGAAATATATCTCAGTAGATATAGTATCAGACCTTATAGAACGCAATAGGAAAAAATTTAAAGAAGATAATTTAGAATTCCATTGCTTGGATGTCGTAGCAGATGATTTGCCAGAAGGAGATTGTGCTTTGGTAAGGCAGGTGTTACAACATTTATCGAATTCAGAAGTGCAAAGAATAGTGGATAAACTGACCGATTTTAAATATGTTATTCTAACGGAGCATCTGCCTGATGGAGATTTTATATCTAATAAGGATATTATTACAGGGCAAGGGACAAGACTAAAAAAGCAGAGTGGTATACGCTTGTCGTGCCCACCATTTAATTTCAAGGTAAAAAGGGAAAGGCAACTACTCTCTATTCTCGTTCCTGGCAATAAAGGGATAATAGTAACCACGCTGTACGAAATCTAATGTTGTTTACGAAGAAGTGGTTACAGGGAGATATTTTACTTATTTGGCTTGGCTTTCTGAGAAAGAGGTAGACACTTTTTGGTAGGAGTAGATGCTTATCATATCACAGCGTTAAATCCGCAAGGAATAGTAGCCCCCGAATAATCGGGGCCATTACGGATTCTATTGGCTTCGGTAAGAGTGGCTAAAGTGGATCTGCCAGGGTCAGTTATAGAGCCTATTGTTAAAAGGTCACAGTCTTGTGTGAAACCGAAACTAGAGACCATTGCAACGCAGAGTAAAAGGCATAAACGATTAATACAGACTTTCTTTTTACCCAGGTTTGTAGTTCTATTGTTGGTGCGATTCTGTGTTGAGAATAAATCTGTGAAAGCCATGCAATTTATGAATTGTAGATTTTCTATCCCTCTTGAAACAGCTTTCCAAGAGAGGGGGCAGCACTGTTTTACACTCGTAAGTTCGGCAATTATTCTGTGCTAGCGGTTAAAAGAAGCGTATGACCATTACTTACTCTACTGACAAATCGTTATTTTTTTATTTTAGTCTTATAAAGTAAGTTATAGATAACTGCGGGTATGCAAAAGTCTGTTGTACTAACAAGTGCAGATACCGACAGAAGTATACCTCCCAGAATGTATCCAAAAAGGGTATACTCAAAATAGAATAAAGCAATGGTGCTATTAAGCCAAATAAATGCTATTAAGAGTGAAAATTTTGCTTGTTTGGATCTCGGAGGAATCTTTGGTTTGTTCAATGCATTACTCAATAAATAATTGTAGATGTAATCAAATGGGCTATTAGGTAAAAGAATCCCTCCTGCCAAAATTATACTGAGTGCAATTAGGATTGAAATACTCGTAGTTAGCAGACCTATTAATAGTGTTATCCCTGAAAGTATGGATGCAAATCGGTTACCCCAAGCAAACTCGGTGATTTCGCAATCAGAAAATGCAGTATAGCCCTGAGCCTTAAGGTTGTTTATTCTCCCTCTAGGTAGCGTTTTTTCAATTTTTTGCATAGAATAGTGTGTTTAAATGATTTATAACGTTCTATTGAAAAGGAATCCGATCTTTATGTTAAAAGGCTCTTCCCTGTGAAGGCGTATTGATCCCATTTTGGTAATGGATGAAAGGGAGATGCCTGCACATCTCTAAATAATCGCTCTAGGGTATTTGCTCGATAAAAGCTTTGGCCTCCTATTACATCCATAGCTTCAGCAACCACCCGTTTGGTATCCTCAGATATATTGGTCTTATAAGAAAGAACCTGAACTGTAGTTAACTCATTTGGTTTGAAGTCAAAATTGTTTGTTAGCAAAGACATCATCTTTAGTTGAGATTGAGCACTGAGTAAGGAATTGTTTAATTTCCCAATCATATAGGGTAAATGACTCCTGTTACGTGTGTATTTCTTTCCTTTTTCAATTGCTATTTCCATTGCCTTTTCAGCAATACCGACATAGGCTGACATTATTAGCGGAAGGGCTACAGTGAGAACAACTCCCCAAATTGGGTGAAACTCATCTTTCGGTCTTGATAGCGCTATCGCAGAGTCAGGAATGAATACTTCATTGAATTCGATTGTTTGTGACCCAGTTGCTCTCATTCCCATCACATCCCAGTCGTCTGCAATAGAAATCCCATCAGCGCTCATAGGTGCAGAAAAATGTAAGACTTCCCAGTTATTATTTGAGTTATGAAATTGTGCACTGGTTATTACAACGTCTCCTCCGATAGATTGGCTTGCAAAGTGTTTTTTACCTGAAAATAAGTAGCCTCCGTGTGTTTTTTTCAATTCACCATTAGATCCTAACCAATCACGTGCCCCTGTACTAATAAGTACCAATTCATTCTCAGCAACATTTTGCAACATGGATTGACCCATGTTTTTGTTTTTAAGCTTCCAGTTCGCAGCAGCAATTAAATGCTGATGCATTGAAAACGCTAATGCTGTAGAACTACAGTACTGCGCAATAGTGCGAATAATATCGCACATTTCTGAGTGTGAAACTCCACCTCCTCCAAGCTCTGAGGGAATGGCCGCGGAGAAGAATTTATGTTTTTTCAAGTCTTCGTAATTAGCAAATACAAATTTGCCTTCTAGGTCATGTTGGCTTGCACGTTCCTCAAAAGTGCGTCCTAGTTCATGTGATAATTCTATCCAGTTGTTGGGGGCATTTCCTGATTTTTTCATGTTGTAATAATTAAGGACAACTCAAAGAAATTAAATATGCGCGAGCTAGACTTTGCTCAGAAGTTTAATAATCATGCTTAAAAGTTCAATGAAACTTTAAGCGTGACTTATTCGATAAGTACTTGGGGTTGTATTAAATTTCTCTTTGAAGACTCGGCTGAAGTGTGATATATCTTCAAACCCACTGTCAAAAGCTACTTGAGAGATATTCGTGTTCTTGCTAACCAGCATATTCGCAGCGAAATCCAGTCGTTTTGAAAGTAACCATTTTCCTGGTGTTGTATCGTAATGGTTATGGAAGTCCCGTTTAAAAGTGGACAGACTGCGGTGGCACATTCTAGCAAACTGCTCAATATTTAAATTGTAACAGAAGTTCGATTCCATAATATGTGTTAGCGCGGGATTGCTGTTTTCTTTGATGTAATTTAAATAGGAGACGAGTAATGTATCTTCGCTTTTATAGATAAGGTTTAGTAAAAGCTCTTTAAGCTTTAGCTTTATAATAGAATCTTCGGGTTGTTCATCATTTCTAAAATAATGCAGCATTGAGTTAAAAAAACCATCTAAATAATTGGCTTCTTTTAATTGGGATGCTGTGAACTTTTGAATTTGATTTACGGTGAGCTTGGTGAGAATTTGATCAGTTTCCTTCAGTGACCCTCGAATAAGGTCATCCGGCAAAAAGAATCCCAGCATACAAAAGTCTTCTTCAAAAAATTGTGTAATTATCGCAGCGCCTTTTTTTACATAAAGTGTTTCTCCTGCTTTAATTTTCCATTCTCCATGAATGGTTTTCCATGTTTTTGTACCACTCAGCACATGTATGATGTAATCATGTTCAGCAAACAATCCTAGCTGCTCATCCTCTAGAGGGCAAGTATATTCTACACAAATCAGATCATCAATAATGAACTTATTGAAGTGTAAACTATCTTTTATTACCTCGTATAGGTTTCGCATGTGTTGTGATTCAGTAGATTAATATTATTAATTTATTGTTTTCCAACGCCTAATCTATGTTTTCGTAGGGCGATTTAAAAGTACGTATTTTCCTTTACCTAATTGGCCAATGCTTTGGACGGGCTTATTTGCGATTCAATGAATATCACTTACTGACTGTAAAATTAGGTGCTAATCCTTCGAAAAGCTCGGGATAGCCCAAACGGAAAATGTATACACAGACTATAAAGTTGGATAAATTACTATATGGAAGTAAAACGCAATTCGCTTAAACCTCCTGTCACAAGACCCGTATGGAAGATGGTGTTATAGCCAGAGCTTCTTTTGGTCCTCATTGTGTTTGTTTTCTTTTGAGCGTTATGAAAAGTCTGTGTACGAAACCAATTATTATATGTCCAATTATAAATAATATACCAAGTCCAAGTTGTCCCAGTCCGTATTCATCGTATCCCGTCAGTAGTCTTGAATAGTTGATTACAAAAGTCAAATAAACGATAAGAGCGATAGTATGGGCAGTGAATATTTTCCAAAACGATGTGCTTTTGGCTGTCATTAGATATGTCGCTAATAACAGAAACGGGGAAGCTAAAAGGAGTATGAGAAATAATAGTTCCATTTTATTTAATTGTCAAAGGAAATATCCCGCCTAAACCGCAAGATAAATAATGAACATAATATTGTCCACGTTGCAATAATGTAATGTCAAGCAAAACTTCGTGGTCGTTAGTAAAGTCACCTTTTGTCAACGGTTTTATTTTTGGTAATGTGTTACTCTGAGTTGTCTTTTAAATAAGTGCTGTCGTAAATAAATACATTGGTTTCTGTCCCACCGTTTGGGAATTTTATTTTGTGAATTCGTTTATTTGGGTCAAGTGTTATTGATGCTTTAAAATCCATTGTGTCAAGTCCAGCGGGCAAGTCCACAAAATAAATTTTGGAATTGTCTTGTTGCCATTTTTGATTTTCAATTGTGTCCTGTATAACACCATTTGTAAAACCAGCCATTTCAAAAATAAAATAACTAAGTCCTGCTGTTAAGATGAGAATAAATATTGTCAGAATAGGGCGTTTCATTTTTTGGTCTCTTCATTGTTGCATTGTCGTTTTTCAGCATTGACTACAACGTATGTCTGTGTGGAACTTTCCACACATCCACGCTATATGCTTAGTGCAACTAATTTACAGATAAAACAATCAACAAGCTGAATAACTGAGGAGTAAAACAGATTAAGGGCTTACGGTGGAGGGTAAGCATTTGCAACGCGCTTATAGATTCTCTAGCTCATTTAGTACTGCTTGCTCCACTTCTTCTGTGTCCCAAACTTCTGATATATCTGGTCTGTCCATTACACGTTTCATGATAGCATCTTGGACTTTTCCATTGCGCAGCGCCACATCGTAAGGAGTATGACTGAAGGTGACTTGGCTGTATAAAGGGAGCCACTTGTCTGGATGTTTGGTGGTGATTTTTCGCTCTATTTTTTTCTGCAGAAGCCATTGCTCATTGGCGGTGAGGTCGCGCATCTCTACGTAATTTCGAAGTGCCAGTTCTGATATGGCATCTGCTTCTGGAGCACGCTTGGCTGAGAACTGAGAGAACACTTGGTCCCATTCCCAGTCGTCCTGTTCAAATAAATCATTAAACACCGTGCAGTCTTCAAATCCACTGTTCATGCCCTGTCCGTAGAATGGAACTATGGCATGAGAGGCATCGCCCATAAGGCATATTTTGTCTTGGTAATGCCATGGAGAGCAACGCACTGTTACCAAGCTAGCCGTAGGATTTTCATTGTAATCTTTTAGCAGGTCGGGAATAAGAGGAAGCGTATCAGGGAAGGTTTTTTGGAAGAAATCCATCACTTTCTCATCTGTATCTAGCGAGTTAAAAGAAACTTCTCCGTCATAAGGGAAAAAGAGTGTAAGCGTAAAACTCCCGTCTATATTGGGGAGAGCTATGAGCATAAACTGCCCACGCGGCCATATATGGAGCGAGTGCTTGTCTAGCTTGTGCGTGCCATCAGCATTGGCAGGAATGTGTAATTCCTTGTAGCCATGCTCGAGGTATTTTTGAGAGAAATTAAATTTATCCGTTTTCATTAACCTCAGTCTTACCGCACTAAACGCCCCGTCTGTCCCTATGATTCTATCGTATGCTTTTTCAGAGGCTTCTTTGGTGTGAAGGTCTTGAATTTTAAGCGCATTGGTCTTTAAATCTATATCTTTCACTTGCTGGTTAAAGAAAAACTGTACATTAGGATATTCATCTGCTTTTATGAGCAGCTGTTTATTTAGCTCGCCTCTACTTACAGAATAAATAGCTTGATCATCAAAACCGTAGGGCTGAAAGCTCTGGTTCCCCTCCACATCATGCACCATACGGCCCTTCATAGGAATGGCTATTTTCTCTATTTCATCACTGATACCTGCACCTTTCAGTGCTTTCCAGCCTCTATCACTCAGGGCTAGATTTATAGACCTTCCGGCCACTAGTTTAGCATCTCTAATGTCTGATCTGCGCTCGTATATTGACACTTCAAACCCTTTTCGGGCCATGTAAATGGCTTGTAAACTTCCTACTAATCCTGCTCCTATAATGGCTATTTTGTTCATGGTTTTATCCTATTGCTTGTCTTAAATCTTCTAGTATATCTTCTGTATCCTCTACACCTACGCTTAGCCTAATAAGAGAATCAGTAATCCCTGATTTCTCTCTAGTTTCCTTAGGAATACTAGCGTGAGTCATAGTCGCTGGGTGACCTATAAGAGATTCTACACCCCCTAAAGATTCTGCTAGTGTGAACACCTCACACTTAGCCAGTACGTTATGTGCAGCCTCTAGGCTATCCTCTTTCATGGTGAAACTGACCATTCCACCATAAGTTCTCATCTGAGCTGCAGCCACTTTTTGACCAGGGCTATCCGCTAATCCGGGGTAATATACCTTATCTACCTTTGGATGATGGCTCAACATTGTAGCCACGGCACCCGCATTAATAGCATGCTGTTTCATTCTAAGATGGAGTGTTTTTAGTCCTCTCAGAACTAAGAAACAGTCTTGCGGCCCTGGAATGGCTCCGCATGAATTTTGTAATCTGTAAAGTTCTTTTGCCAGCGCATCATCATTGCATACAATAGCTCCCATAACGGTATCGGAGTGTCCTCCTAAATACTTAGTTACCGAGTGCATAACGATGTCTGCTCCTAGGTCTAATGGAGTTTGGTTATAAGGCGTTGCAAAGGTGTTATCTACCGCCAACAGTGCTCCGTGAGCTGATGTTACTTCTGCTATAGATTTAATGTCTGCTATCTTAAGCGTAGGGTTGGTAGGAGTTTCTAGCCAAACTAGCTTAGTCTTATCTGTAAGGTGCGGTTTTAGCGTCTCACCATCGGTAAGATTAATGAAGTTAAATGTGATGCCATAATGAGCATAAACCGTGGTAAAAAGTCTGTACGTTCCACCATATACATCACCTATAGAAATCACTTCATCTCCAGGTCTAAGGGTTTTTATAATATTATCTATAGCAGCCATTCCTGAGCCAAAGCACAAACCGTATTTTCCGTTTTCTAATGCTGCCAGCGCACTCTCCAAAGCCGATCTAGTCGGATTACTGGACCGAGCATAAACATGTCCTTTGTGTTCTCCTACAGCGGTTTGGACAAAAGTAGATGTTTGAAAAATCGGAGTCATAATAGCCCCAGTACTTGGGTCAGGCTCTACTCCAGCATGGATGCACTTGGTACCGAATTTCATGTCTTTCTTCATCTTTATTTTTACTCGCGTAGCAAAGATAAATGAATGAAGCAACGAGATGATGAAACGATGTCACAATGTGTGATGAATCCTCTTGAAGTGTATGCGTTACTTACTATGAGCAAAAGGGTTCCTCCAATAAATGGAACGTAGATCTTCTAGTTTCGGGAGTCACCTCTCTAGAATGTTCAGTTTAGACGCTGTATATAGCAGTGTGGTAATTCCGCTTTTACTGTTTCTGTATAGTGCTATGAATTAGCATAGCTAGTAGGAATGGGCGAGATGTTCTCTAGTGATTCTTGAACAAAAAAAACGCCTCTTGATAAATCAAAAGGCGTTTTTAATAGAGATAAAAATTATCAGTTACTAACTTAATAGTTTCTTATTCAAATAAGGAATGGTTTAACTACCACACATATCGCAGTCGTCTCCATTATCAATAGAACATGCCATAGCCTCTTCGTCCTCTTGTCTTTCCTCTTCGGTTTTAGCCACTGGAGCTACTTCTTTGTATTTCTTGTCTACTGTGAACTTGATAGCGTCTGTAGCTGCCTTCGTTCTTAAGTAATACATTCCAGTTTTT
>Ga0208903_1000065_pt1 | contig 105618 bp, 74 predicted proteins | sample AntAceMetag02UKJ_FD_184769 | JGI IMG/M metagenome (GOLD analysis project Ga0208903, IMG submission 184769) | Saline lake microbial communities from Ace Lake, Antarctica - Antarctic Ace Lake Metagenome 02UKJ (SPAdes) (version 2) | ecosystem: Environmental > Aquatic > Non-marine Saline and...
CATTAACACCCTCAAAGCCATCCGTGGTCTTATTGCAGAATAAATTCACGCGTGTTGGTGATTAGTTTGTAAACGTTGATTCTGGTTTTGTGCACTTCCTACCGGTTTCTATCTCGATGGTTTTCCTGGTGGGACCCGCCCGCCCCCGCCTGTCCATCCAAGCGGAGCGAAGATCCATAACCGATCTGCACCTTCAAAGCCAAAGGGCTTTTCATTGCGGTCTTATTTCACATCTGTACGCGTTTGGTTTGTAAACGTTGATTTCTTCATTCAAGCTCCAAAATCCTATGCTTTTCGTCCCGAGACTGAAGCGCGTGACTCATACAAAACAGAACTTAAAGCATGTCCTCAAATCTTTCAAATCAGGAATCCAAACTCAAGACTGTTTCCGTACTTTTGCACTATGAGTTTTACGCAACGACTTGGGAAGTACTTTATTGGGATGTCTATAGGAGTACTTATTTCTTTCGCTTTATTCAGTAATCGGGGCTGCGGAAAGTGGCTCCCTGGCACGCGTGTGAAATCGCAAATCAATGAAAAGGCATTCAGTTACTCAGCTTCTGCAGATTGCTTAATGCAATGCTTGAGCCTATCAGAAGATGATGTTCAACAGATGATTGATAAAGGGGATGTGCGCTTTTCAGAAAGCGAAACGCATGAGAAACCATTGAATTATGTGATTGAGTCTCACATTACCGACGGATTGAAAGTGCAAATTGAATTGAGAGATACCGTCTCTTTTATCAAGACTTTTATGGCACCGAAAAGCGCTGACTGCGGCTGCTAAGATTGTTTTCTTCGCTTTAGTTCTTTCATAATCAAAGACAACTCCCTCCCTGTTTGTCCTTTCACTGATGTGTTTTCCTGCGCCCTCCGAATCAGGTAAGGAATCACTTCTCGAATGGGACCATAAGGAACATATTTCGCCACGTTAAATCCAGCATGCGAAAGGTTAAAGCTAATGTGGTCACTCATTCCAAATAGCTGCGCGAAGTAAATTCGCGGGTCTGATGGCACAACGCCATGTTTCGACATTAAGTCGACTAAAACCAACGCGCTCTTTTCGTTGTGACTGCCAGCGACCAAAGCAGTATGGTCAATGTTTTTCAAGCACAACTCCAATGCCGCATCAAAATCACGATCACTAGACGCTTTGTCAGGTTGAATTGGAGAAGGGTAGTTTCGTTCTTCAGCACGATCGCGTTCCTTTTCCATGTAAGCACCACGAACTAATTTCACCCCATAATGGTAGCCTTTGGTTTTCGCCTCGGCAAACATTTTCTCCAAGAAAGCCAATCGATCATGACGGTACATCTGAGCCGTATTGTACACAATCACTTTCTCTTTGTTGTACTTCTCCATAAGGTCATGGGTCAGATCGTCAATGGCATCTTGGATCCAGCTTTCCTCGGCATCTACGAATACAGGAGTTCCTGTTTCAAAGGCACGTTTTGCAATGCGATCAACTCTGGCGAGTAAGGCATCAAACTCTTGCTGTTCACCTGTTGAAAGCACGTGTTTCTCATTCACTTTTTGAAGCAAACCGAATCGTGCCACTCCCGTAACTTTGAAGACACAAAAAGGAATGTGCTCATTGTCATTAGCAGTATTTACAGTTTCAAGAATTTCCGCAGAAGTGTTTTCGAGATCTTCTATGCTGTCTTTTCCTTCAACGCTATAGTCAAGAATGGTTCCTACATTGAGTTGATCCAAAACGCGGGTAGTGGAAGCACATTCTTCAATGGTCTCACCACCACAGAATTGTGAAAATATGTTTTTCTTGAGCGCCCAGCCAATGGGGATTCTCAATGCCAGTGCAAAATTTACGGAGTATTTGCCCAGTTTTACCAAAGTAGGACTAGAGACTAGCTTGAATAGCCAATATCCTTTTTTCAGATCGAAATCTGTCTTGTTTGCAAAGGCAACTTTTGTATTATCGAAGGAGACTTTCATATGCTCTTTAAGGCAGTCAAATATAATACATGGGAACTGTATTTTTAATGCACCAGTTGAATCTATTTCCAGCGGTTGGATCATAAAAGACCGAAGCTTTGATTCTTATTCATTTCAATCTTCTGCGCATGCAACTTAATGAAGAGATTTGGAGTATATAAATTAGGCAAACCAACTGATAATGATGAACTGCAAACAACTTCAATTTCTATTCTTTTTTCTTCTTGTTTGTTTTAGCTCCATTCAAGTCAGAGGTCAGATCGTTGCGAACGGTGATTTTGAGTCGAACTCAGGATGCACATCAGCTTTAGGCCAGATTAACCTTTTGGATGATTGGTTCATAGTTGTTGAATCTGCAGATTACTACAATTGTGGGCTTACAAGTCCGTTCTTTCCCACGGGTAACGAACCAATCTCGGGTGATGGCTACGTGGGTTTTGCTTCGTATGGTGATGCTTTGGGTTCTGCTGAAGCGATAGGCCAACAATTAGCAATACCATTGGCTGCCGGACAATCATATAACGTTTCTTTGGAAGTTAAAATGGCTGACGGAGGAGATTATAGTGCTGTTTGTGGAGCTTTCTGTTTGTACGGATTTGTAAACGCTCCTCAAATGGGGGTAGTAGCAAATCATACTTCATTGTTGCCTGGAGCCATAGAGCTGGGATGCACTGACGTGATCGATAATTATCTGTGGGAATGTGGAAGTTTTACTTTTGAAGCTTTAGATGATTTCGAATACATCGTCATAACAACGAGCTTAAATCCAAACTGTGGTCAAAATTTATTCGTAGACAACGTTGTTATCACAGAAGGTGCGGGAGGGGTCATTTCAGCATGTTCAGACTTTGAGGTTTGTATAGGCGAAGATGTACTTCTTGAAACTGGATTGGGAATAGAAACTGATTGGTATGAAGTGGTTGACGGAAACAATGTTTTTATTCAAACCTCTGAATCCTTGACATGGACCGTAATTGAAAGTACGGTTCTGTTTTTTAACAATAATGATGAAGAAACATCATTTCAAATTAGTGCGCTAGAGAGTCCAATGCCTGATTTGGGTGATGATGTCACGGTTTGTCCGGGTGAAGAAGCAATCCTAGACGCAGGTCTTGGCTGGGCAGAAATAGCTTGGAATGGTGAGGTAGGTGATCAAATCTTACTCCCTACTGACGAAGGAACTTATGAAGTAACCGTTACCCTAAATGGATGTGAAGGTACTGATGAAGTGGATGTAATCTTCGCTGATGCGCCAGATTTCACCTCACTCCTTGTAACAAATCCTGGATGTGCAGGCCAATGCAACGGACTGTTAGCGCTCACGCTAGAACCAGACTGGACTTACTTTCTAAATGGGGTAGTTTCAGCTGAGCAAGCACCAGATCTTTGTGAAGGTGTTTATAACCTTCTTATTACCAATAATTTATGTGACACCACAATGATGTTGGAGCTAACGGCAGATCCTTTACCCGTAATAGATCTACCCGCAAACTATGTTATTTGTGATGGAAGTGAAGTAACCATGACCGCTACTTCAGCTGAGTCTGATTTAATTTTCAATTGGGATACAGGTACAGTTGGGGAAAGCGATACACAGACAGCTAATGAAAGTGATGTGTTTTGCGTTGCTGCAACTGATGCGAATGGATGTGTTTCAATAGGTAATTGTACTGAAATTTTCTTCTATCCAGAATTAGCGTTAACAAGTTCTGAAGATGTGATTCCTTGTCCGGGCGAAGCCGTTAACCTAGAGGCGAATGCGACGGGTGGTGAAGGAGCCTACGCATGGGAATGGACAGATGAAAACGGAATAGTGCTTGGAGCAGAGGATGTTCTTCTCTATACCGCCAATGAACCGATGACCTTAACTGTTACGGTTATAGATGGCTGCACCCCAGAAGGGATTTCAGTTGATGTGCTAATACAAACGGTGGTGTTACCAACTCCAGAGTTGCTGAGCACAATTGAGACGGTATGTTTGCCTGTGCCAGCTTTATTTTCTTTGCTCAATGTTGAAGACTTTGGAGCAATTAATTGGGATTTCGGTGATGGCACTGTAGGTGCTGGACTGGAAGTTAACCATACTTATGAAACGCAAGGATGTTATGATATTTCAGTGGATCTCATTCACAATGAAGGCTGTCTGCTCAATGTCGTTTTTGAAAATAGTCTGTGTGCTTTCGACCTACCAACTGCTGATTTCAGCATTCGCGAAGGGACCATCGTCTACAACTCGGTAGATGAAATTCATTTCGACAATACCGGTGAAGGAGCCATTGATTATATCTGGACTTTGAATGGTGACGAAGTGAGTAATGAGGAGTCAGCGGTAATTGAAGGGTGGAAAATACCAGGTGTTTATGAAGTGTGTCTTGAAGCAATCAATGAGCATGGCTGTTCAGACATTCTTTGCACTGAAATTATAGTGAAACTCCCGCCGAACGTTTTCATTCCAAATGCATTCACTCCAGATCTAGACGGAATCAATGAGGTGTTCAAGCCTGTTATGAATTTTGAACCCAATGAATACACTTTTCAGATATTTAATCGCTGGGGTGAACTTATCTTCCTGTCAACGGACTCTGATGTAGGGTGGATGGGCAACGTAGAAAATGGGGGGCATTATGTACAAGCAGAAGTTTATACTTACCAGGTTACTGTAGTGATGCCAGACACGGGGAATGCAGCGCTGTTCGGTGGCTTGGTGACGGTGCTTAGGTAAAAACAACCAAGTCTATTCCTGAGAGTCAAAAGGGTCTTAATCACGTCAGCGATGAGATTGAATTTCGTAATTTTTATAGGTATTTTGTTTCTTTCTTTGAGCGGGTCAGCCCAACTTGTTTACAATGGCAATTTTGAAAAAAGTGATGATTGTCCAACAGGTACAGGGCAATTTGAGAATCTGCACCATTGGTTTCCACTGGTAGAATCGCCAGATTTCTATGATTGTGGTATAAACTCTGTTGCGTGTGGCATTGATGGTAGTGCTTCAAGCGGTACTGCTTTTGTTGGTTTCGGCGCTATGGGGGGAGGGGTTTCTGAAGGAGTTGGATAAAAACTACCTGAGTCTTTGGCATTGAACGTTGAGTATGAATTGACTTTCGCAGTAAAAAACTGTGCCCAAGGCCTCCTGTCAGATACGTGCACAGGCATTTGTGTCTGCGGATTGCAAGGAGAAGAGGTATTTGTCTCTGTAGATCCGTTAGTTGGGTGGAGTGGAAATCATCAAGATGGCCGCCATTTTGTTCAACCAGGCGTTTACATCTACCAGCTAACAGTTGTAATGCCCAATACGGGAACTGCTGAGCTATTTGAAGGCATGGTGACTTTGATTCGTTGATTGCCTTCTATCCCAGTTTGGATGCTGTCCTTTTCTTTCAAAACCTGTTCATTTCTTTGTGCTATCGCATGTGGAGTCGTGGGTAACATTTGTCACCTTCGGTTTAATTGAATTAGCTGAACTTTGTGAAATTAAGAGAATGAAATTTCCCATTTAGATGGACTCAATTGCAATTATAGGATACGCAGGTGCATTGGTTATTGGAATTGTCTTGGGCCTCGTAGGTGGAGGTGGAAGCATTCTTACAGTACCCGTTTTAGTTTACATTTTAGCCATTGAGCCTGTTATGGCAACGGCCTATTCTTTGTTTGTTGTGGGATTTGCAGCTGCCATTGGGGCATTTAGAAATTTGCAAAAGGGAATGGTAGATGTGAAAACGGCCATCATTTTTGCCATTCCGGCATTCATCGCTGTATATGCTTCGCGAAGGTTTCTCATTCCTGCTATTCCAGACGAAATCATTACTCTAGGTGATTTCTTGTTAACCAAAGACATTGCCATCATGGTGTTCTTTGCGCTAATTATGCTGCTTGCTTCTGTTTCAATGATTCGAAATAAAGGAGCCGAAGTAGCTGAAGAGACAGAAATTAAGTACAACTATCCAATGATTGTGATTGAAGGGTTGGTGGTAGGTGCACTTACTGGAATAGTTGGAGCAGGAGGAGGTTTCCTCATAATTCCAGCATTGGTGTTGTTGGCGAAATTGCCCATGAAGAAAGCGGTGGGAACTTCACTTCTCATCATTGCATTCAAATCACTCATCGGGTTTTTAGGGGATGTACAAAACCTTGAAATTGACTGGTCTTTCCTCCTCATATTCGCTGGTATTACGGCTGTTGGAATTCTTTTGGGCATCTATTTAACTAATTTCATTGAAGGAAGAAAACTGAAAAAAGGATTTGGTTGGTTCGTCCTCTTAATGGGTGTTTACATTCTTTGGAAAGAGCTGCATTAAAGGGCGTTATGTAACATTGGTAACCAAGCATTCGAAAGCTTCTTTCGACCTTTACACATCTAGAATAGAACGTTATGGTAGTCAAGCAAATTTATACAGGGTGCCTAGCTCAAGGCGCATACTACATTGAAAGTGAGGGCGAAGTGGCCATCATTGATCCGCTGCGCGAAGTGCAACAATACATTGATATGGCTCAAAGCAGAGGGGCGAAAATCAAGTACATTCTTGAGACCCACTTTCACGCAGATTTTGTGAGCGGACATGTGACATTATCACAAATGACGGGCGCGCCAATAGTATACGGGCCAAATGCTGACCCTTCATTCGAAGCAATCATTGCAGAAGATAATCAGGTTTTCGAGCTGGGATCAAGTAAAATAAAAGTATTGCATACTCCGGGACACACAATGGAGAGTACCACTTATTTGTTGTTTGATGAGGATGGAAAAGAACACGCTATTTTCTCTGGTGACACCTTGTTTCTGGGAGATGTAGGGAGGCCTGATCTAGCGCAAAAAGCGGCTCACATGTCGCAAGAAGACCTTGCGGGAATGTTGTTTGACAGTTTGAGAACGAAGGTCATGACCTTGCCAGATGAGACCATTGTTTATCCTGGACATGGCGCGGGAAGTGCCTGCGGGAAGAACATGAGCAAGGAAACCATAGGTTCAATTGGTGATCAAAAGAAAACGAATTACGCTCTTCGCTCAGACATGACGAAGCAAGAATTCGTCAAAGAAGTAACAGATGGATTATTGCCTCCGCCTGCCTATTTTCCTTTGAACGTGAAACTCAATAAGGAAGGATATAAAGACATTAAAGAGGTCATCGCTCGTGGAGATAATGCACTCTCACCAGAGGCATTGGAAGTTGCAGCAAATGAAACGAGTGCGGTAGTCCTGGATGTGCGTGACCAGCAAGAATTTGCAAAGTGCCACATCCCTCGTTCAATCAACATTGGCATAGATGGCAGTTTCGCCCCTTGGGTTGGCGCATTAATCAAAGACGTAACCCAGCCCATTATTCTGGTGGCTGACGAAGCCCGAATTGAAGAGGTCATTACACGTTTGTCACGCGTTGGGTTTGATCATATTATTGGTTACTTGAAAGGTGGTATGGATGCTTGGAATGGCGCCGGAAAAGAGGTGGATCAGATTGATTCGATTTCCCCTGAAGCATTTGCTAAAATTGAAAAAGAGGCAAATTATCCCATATTTGATGTGCGCAAGGAATCTGAGTTTTTATCTGAACACGTGCTCAAGGCTGAAAACACCCCTCTTGATAAACTGAATGATTATTTGGTAGAATTTCCTTCTGATGGAAAATTCTTCATCCATTGCGCTGGCGGTTACAGGTCAATCATTGCCGCTTCAATACTCAAAGCACGTGGGATTCATAACATGATTGAAGTTCAAGGAGGGTTTGATGCCATCAAACAAACCAACATTCAGGTAAGCGATTACGTTTGTCCGAGTACGCTATAAAAAAAGTGCGAAATGGGATTAATATCAAAATTAAAAGAAGCACTATTTGGTCTGCCAGTTGACTATAGTGCGCTTCTCAAAGAAGGAGCAATGATTGTTGATGTGCGTACAAAGCAAGAATTTCATCAAGGACATGCCAAGAAGAGCCAAAATATTCCGCTTTCGAACCTGTCAACCAAAGTTGGAACCTTGAAAGGGAAGAAGGTTATTCTGGTCTGTAGATCAGGAGGAAGAGCCAGACAAGCAAAATCAATGTTAGCACAAAACGGAATTGAAGCATACAATGCAGGGCCTTGGCAGACGGTTCGCTCCTTGTAAACAGATTGTTGTGGTTAAATACGGGCTTTTGTTCCACCCTGAATTACCCAAGTCCATTGCGCAATTTGATGAAGTAGACTCCAGCTGATAGCAGATCTATTTTCGTTTGCAACTGACACTTCAATCTCTGAGTTCAAAGCGTTTGAATGAGTTAGCCTTAATTCACTTTGCATTTTCAAGCAATGGGAGCAGAAAAAAGACAATAAAAAACCCTCACAGCGCCGCTGTGAGGGTTTTTAAATGTTGTTTATTCAGATAGCGTACTATCTCGCTCTCCACAAAAGCGGTGACTTTCTCATTCGAATAGCTGAGGGAGTGATCTCCAATAGCTCATCGTCGCCAATGTATTCCATTGCCTCTTCCAAAGAGAATTGTATTTTGGGTGCAATGTGCTGTGCGGCATCTGTACCAGACTTACGCATGTTTGTCAATTGCTTTCCTCTGATGACATTCACTTCAATGATTCCATCACGAGAATTTTCTCCAACAACTTGTCCTTTGTAAACTTCTTCTCCTGGTTCAATGAAGAAGATTCCGCGATCTTGCAAACGGTCAATGGCATAAGCCAATGCTTGTCCTTGCTCAGCTGAAACCATGGCCCCTTTTCTTCGGTCGCCAATTTCACCTTTCCACTCACGGTATTCGTTGAAGCGGTGTGTGATGATTGCTTCTCCAGAAGATGCAGTCAAAAGATTTGAACGAAGTCCAATCAATCCACGTGATGGGATGTCAAACTCCAAGTGTTGCAAGTCACCTTTCGGCTCCATAACCAACAAATCACCTTTGCGCTGTGTTACCAATTCAATGGCTTTACCAGAACTCTCAGCAGGAATATCGATTACCAATGTTTCGTATGGCTCACATTTTCTTCCATCAATCTCTTTCACCAATACGCGAGGCTTTCCGAGCTGCAGCTCATACCCTTCTCTACGCATGGTCTCCACAAGCACAGACAAGTGAAGAATTCCACGTCCGTATACATTGAAGGTGTCCTCACTATTTGTTTCTTCAATGCGAAGCGCTAAGTTCTTTTCAGTTTCGTTGTACAAACGATCACGCAATTGACGTGAAGTCACAAACTTTCCTTCCCTTCCGAAGAAAGGAGAATTGTTAATGGTGAACATCATGCTCATTGTTGGCTCATCTACCGCAATACGAGAAAGCGGCTCTGGATTTTCAACATCAGCAATGGTATCCCCAATTTCAAATGCTTCCAAACCTACAATGGCACACAAATCGCCACTGCGTACCTGTTGTACTTTCGTTTTACCCAAGCCTTCAAATACGTATAACTCGCGTACCTTCATTTTCTTAGGAATTCCATCAGCTGTGCAAAGTGCAATCTGCTCTCCTTCGTTCACAATTCCTCGCTGAACACGTCCAATTGCAATCCGTCCTGTAAATGGAGAGTGGTCAAGTGAAGTGATTTGCATTTGAAGTCCTCCTTCATTGTATGGAGCTTCAGGAATATGCTTAATAACCGCATCCAATAACGGAACAAGATTATCTGTTTGTGTCTCCCAAGTGGTGTTCATCCAACCGAACTTGCTTGAACCGTATAGGGTCACAAAGTCAAGCTGATCTTCCGTAGCCTCTAGGTTGAACATCAACTCAAACACTTGCTCCTGAACTTCGTCAGGTCTGCAATTGTCCTTATCAACTTTGTTCACAATCACAATTGGCTTTAAGCCAAGTTCCAATGCTTTCGAAAGCACGAAACGTGTTTGTGGCATAGGACCCTCAAAGGCATCAACCAAAAGTAGAACTCCGTCTGCCATCTTAAGCACACGTTCAACTTCTCCTCCGAAATCAGCGTGACCTGGAGTGTCAATGATGTTAATCTTGACGTCTTTGTAGTTCACAGAAACGTTTTTGGAAAGAATCGTGATTCCACGCTCTCGTTCAAGATCATTGTTGTCTAGAACAAGTTGCGTTTTATCTTTTCGATCGTCAAAAACTTGACATTCTGAGATAATTTTGTCTACCAAAGTTGTCTTACCGTGGTCGACGTGTGCGATAATCGCGATGTTACGTATTGATTTCATAATGTTTGTACCAAATCGGGCGCAAAAGTACGTTTCTTAAGTCAGCTAACGTCCAGTATATGATGATTTAACTTAAAGGTAACGTGAGTTAGATATTTAACAGGCTTCTTCTCGTACTAAAATTGCCCTAGAACAGAAGGTTTACTACCTTTCGTATCCAATAAAAAATAATGTCTGTAAACGAATTTATCCAAACCAATCGCGACCGTTTTCTGAATGAGTTGCTTGATATCCTTAGAATTCCATCTGTAAGCGCTGATCCAGCATACAAAGCAGATGTGTTAAAAATGGCTGAGGTGACTAAAGATGCCATGCTCGCTGCTGGCGCTGATAAGGCTGTGGTGATGACCACCCCGGGGTACCCGATTGTATATGGCGAAAAAATGATTGACCCATCGAAACCTACCGTTTTGGTTTACGGACATTACGATGTGCAACCCGCAGATCCTGTTGAGCTTTGGGATTCACCTCCATACGAGCCAGTGATTAAGAAGACCGACATTCATCCTGAAGGAGCCATCTTCGCAAGAGGAGCTTGTGATGATAAAGGTCAGTTTTACATGCACGTAAAGGCGTTTGAAGCAATGGTGAAGTCTGATGCGCTGCCTTGCAACGTGAAATTTATTATTGAGGGCGAAGAGGAAGTGGGTTCTTCCAATTTAGATACCTTCCTCAAAGAGAACAAAGAAATGTTGAAGGCAGACGTGGTACTGGTCTCTGATACCGGAATCATCGCCAATGATACGCCATCAATTACTACAGGTCTTCGTGGCTTGAGCTATGTTGAAGTGGAAGTGACTGGCCCAAATCGTGATCTACACTCTGGCCTCTATGGCGGCGGAGTTCCCAACCCAATCAACATCCTTTGTGAACTAATAGCTTCGTTGAAAAACGAACACCAGCAAATTCAGGTTGAAGGATTTTATGACGACGTTGATGAACTGTCTGCTGAAGAGCGCGCTGAAATGGCGAAAGCTCCTTTTTCTCAAGAAGCATACAAAAAGAGCATTGGTATTGGAGATGTAGAAGGCGAATCTGGATATTCTGTTTCTGAACGTGTTTCTATTCGACCTACCTTGGACGTAAATGGAATTTGGGGTGGCTACATTGGTCAAGGAGCAAAAACAGTGATCGCCTCGAAAGCTTACGCGAAAATCAGTATGCGTTTGGTGCCGAACCAAAGCTCTGAGAAAATCACTGAACTGTTCATCGCTCATTTCGAACGCATCGCTCCTAAGAGCGTTTCTGTGAAGGTAACGCCGCATCACGGAGGAGAAGCCGCAGTTACTCCAACAGATAGCATCGCTTATAAAGCGGCATCTAAAGCAATGGAAGAAACGTACGGTAAGAAACCAATTCCGGTGCGAAGCGGAGGTTCTATTCCAATTGTAGCAAGCTTTGAAAGCATCCTTGGGTTGAAGACGGTCCTCTTTGGATTCGGCCTTGATTCTGACGCCATCCACTCTCCAAATGAGCACTATGGTGTTTTTAATTATTTCAAAGGCATTGAAACCATTCCCTTGTTCTACAAGTATTTTGCAGAAATGAAAGGCTAAGTCTTGGCACGTGCTTTGACTCTGTTCACCAAAAGAATCTTATGAAACTAAATATGAACCGCACCTCGAAGGTCCTATCAGGACTGTTCGCCTTGGTAATGCTTTTCAGTTTGAATTCTTGCTCTTTTTACAAAGAGGTAGAAGTGATCATGGTAGATGATATTTCCATTACGAAGTTCGACAAGGACGTTGTAGAAGTTAGTGTTACGCTCCAACTTGACAATCCAAACTGGTATGCAGTGACACTCACACAGTCTGAAATTGACATTTTCGTCAATAAGAAAGGCATGGGGAAAGTTCACCTGGTAGAAAAGGTGAAACTGGAGTCCAAATCGAAAAGCACAAAAATCATCAAGTTGAAAGCAGATGCTGAAGACTTAAGTGGAAACTTTTTGGAAAACTTATTGTCATTGCTCTTCGCCAAAAATGCAGATTTTCAAGCAGTGGGAATCGTGAAAGGAAAAGCACTTTTAATTGGCAGAGAAATCCCCATTGATATTTCTGAACAGGTAGACATCAAAAGCTTGATGAGCAACTGATTAAGCCTCTTGAAGAATTTGAGTAAAAAGAACATCAACTTGTTGGCGTCCTCTGTAACTCAGCCCCGTTTTCCTGCAGCGCAAGCGCAAGGAATCTCGATCCTCATTTAAAAACAAGTCCAATGCCTCTTTTGTGTGTTGGGCTTGTTTTTTACTCAAGCTTTCAATCACTACGCCCACATTGTGTTCCTCTGCAATTGAATCATCTTCAGAAACCCCTTTGCAAGTAATGTATGGTAGGCCGCAAAGCAAGTATTCACCCACCTTTACCGGAGACCTATACTTCTGACTAGGATAGGGGGGAATAGCCGTTAACCCTGCGTCAGCCGCAGATAACCAGCCGGCTACCTCCAAAGGTGTTTTTGCTTCGCGAAGCAGTGCATCATTAGGCCCCAATCCGTAAGTGCTCATAGTAGTGCTCAGTTCAGCATGTTCTGAGGGAGATAAGAAGACAAAGAACCAACTTGGATCTAGTCGTTTTAGTTCAGCGCAGAAATCGAAAATTTCTTCATTGTAATAGATGCCCCCGAACTTGCCGGCATAGATCAGTATTTTGCGATTTTCAATGCCGAATTCGGATCGCATTTCAATTCTTTTTTCAGGGCGAAAGTTAAAAATGGTTTCATCAACACTTGATGGCGCTCTATAGACCTGTCCGCGTGCAATTGGCGCTATAACCTCTTGCATGTGTTTTGTTCCGGTTAAGATGTAATCAGCTGTTTCGGCTGTCTTCCGTTCCAACATCTTTAGCAATTTGTAACGCCATCCAGTGCGTTTCCAAATGCCAAATTCAGCCAAGAATTCACTATGAGGTTCATAGGAATACACCATTAGTTTCGAGTCAATAATCTTTGAGAGCACCCATGAAATTGCTGCTGAAGTATTTGCGAAAGCAATAATCATTCTTGGTTTGCGCTTCAGGCTGATTCGCAGCAGCTGCACTAAAGCGGCTGTGAAATCAATGGCCTTTTTGATTAACATAAATTTCCCTGAGTGGTAAATCAGAGGATGCCAATAAATTCCTTTGCCCGTCAATTGCGCTTTCTCAATGGCCTGTTCTTGTGGTTTTAGGGCATATTTTTTCTGCTCAAAAGTCAGCAGTTGAAAACGATAGTTTGAATGCTCTTCAGATTGCCGCAAGACGTATTGATACACCAAATTCTGGAACAATGGATCTTTGAAACTATTGTAGATAAGTACCAGAAAAGTTTTTACTTTCAATCTCAATGCACCTTCTTCGCCATACAATTCAGCATAACATTGCTCTGCAATAGAAATGTTTCGGTGTACTTTTGTTACTGCCCGAATTCGTTCCTGGAGGGCTGCTTTTTCTTCTTGAAGGAGTACATCAATCTTTTCAATGGCCTGCTGATACGCATTCAGATTTAATTCATTCAGCACAGCACCAATGTTGTTTTGTTCAATGATTTCTGAATCATCAGAAATGCCTTTTGGAATAATCACTGGCAGGCCCATTGCCCAGTACTCTCCGTCTTTGATAGACGTGCAATACCTTTTAGAAGGAACGGGTTTTACGGGATTAATGGCGAAATCAGCAAGGGATAAATGAGCTGCAATGCTCTGGTGTGGAACAAACCGGACAATCATTTGACCTTCTGGAAACCCAGCGTTCTTAGCCAATTGATTAGCCATTTCACGCGGGAGATCACTTAACAGAAGGAATTTGAAACGGACGCCCCATTTGCTTAAAGCCACGTTCATTAATTCAAAAATCTCCTCTTTCAAATAGATCCCACCGAGTTTTCCGGCATACACACAAACAATATCACCGGGGTCAATGCCCAGTGCTTTTCGGTCAAGCTGATAGGGGTTGCTGGGATTGAATGCCGTGTATGAAACGCAAGCTGGTCTAACTTTGAAATTAGGGGGGATGGTGCCGTACTTTTTAGCGGCATAGTCTTTCATGCCCTCGGTAGTTCCTAATACCGCTAAAGCCTTTCGTGCCAGTTTTTTTTCAAAATGCCACAACAGTTTGTAGGCAAAAGACTGCTTTGTCCAAGAGCCATTCTCAACCATTGATTCGGCATGCGGCTCATAGGAGTCAACTACATAAGGCAATTTTGTGAGCTTGTGAATCACATGGGCTGACGTAGCCGCCGGACTGCCAAAAGCATGAAGCATGTTAATCTTATTTTGCTTACAATAACGTAAAATCCAAAACAGGTTTTCGCCCCAAGCCAACATGGCTTTAATACCAAACTTATGATAAGTATGCATTAAAAGCTTGATTCCTTGGGCATGCAGCATGCTTCGCGCCTCAGCTTCTTCATCTGGCCGAAGTTTGAAGTTGGGCTTTTCAAGGGTGATTAAGTGAATTGTACCCTCTTCGCCAAGGGCCTTGCGCATCATTTTTAGGTAAGGCAATGCAGCGGCTTGAACCAGTGGCTCTTTGTAACTCCAATATGTGATAACGAGCACATTCACAGCTTTGATGCTAAAGGTTTGAATGTGTGCTTGATGATCTCTGTTATGCGCATGGCGGCTTTTCCATCACTAGAAGGATTGGTAGCAAGAGAAATGGCCTTGTATGCTTCGGCATCAGTTAACAAGCGTTCAACCTCTTCTACCAGTTTTTCTGTTGACGCACCGCACAACACTGCGCTGCCTGATTCAACAGCTTCTATATGTTCACTTTTTTCGCGCAGCACCAAAATGGGTAAATGGAAGGCAGAGGCTTCTTCCTGCAAACCTTCGCTATCTGTCATTAGCAGCCATGCTTGGTCCATTGCGGTAATCATTTGAGGATATGAAAGAGGAGGGGTGAGATGCACCCTTTCTAGATCAGCTAGGGCATTGGAGATAACTTCTTTTACAACTAGATTTGAATGGGTAGGAAGCAGAAACTCAAGCTCTGGGCGGGTGTTGTGAAGCGTCTGAATGGCAGCGCAAATGTGGCCCAGACCTGAATCAGGAGACTCCTTTCGGTGTAGGGTAACGAGCACTAATTTTTTAAATTTATCAAGTTTCACTGGAAGCGCCGCGGCTTGAAGGCGATGACGCATCTGTGCAAAAAGGGCCGCGTCTATCACCGTGTTCCCAACGAGATGTGTTGCCGTCTTTCCTTCTAACTGTAAGGTCTGCAAGGCGCGTTCAGTAGGGGCGAAATAGAGCTGAGCAATTTGTTCAATCGCCGCCCTGTTCACTTCTTCAGGAAAAGGGGAATAGAGGTCATTTGGACGCAATCCTGCCTCAGCATGACAGACCGGAATACCATTGTAATAGGCGGCCAATGCACCTATGAATGCTGAGGTTGTGCCACCTTGAACAAGAACAACATCGGGTTTGTCTTCCTGGAATTGTTTTTCGAGGGCGAGTAATAGCTTGGAAGTAAATACGGCTAAGCTTTGACCTTCTGCCATCACTTTTAGAATGGTGTGTATTTCTAGACTGAAAAATTCAGGTAAGCCGTTTAACAGGTCGGTGTGCTGGTCCGTTAGAATTATTCTTGGATCAACTCCCGGGTAATTTCGCATGATGCGCGCTACGGGAGCAAGTTTGATGAATTCTTGTCGTGATCCAATGATGAGGTCTACCTTCATGGCGACTAATATCGTACAAAGGGTTCAAATCTTCTAACTCCAGCGCGCTAGGCTTCGAAATGCGCTGAAAAAGTGTTGCTTCTTGATGAAGGAGCGAAAAAGGATGCGTCGAACCTTTGATCTGAAAATGGGTTGCCAATCCTTTTCTTCAGGTCGAAGCAAAGTCAAATGTGTGAATAGCATTTCGTAGCCTTTTGCCAATCCATCTAAATCACTCATCGCTGAGCCAGCCCGTTTCCGTATTTTGTAGATCGCTACTCCAACTGAATCATAGCGCCACTCCGCATTTGATGCACTGGCGAAAAAAGCAAGGTCCTCAGAATGCGACATTTCTGGGTTAAAGCGTTTAGCTCCAATGGCCTCAGTGCGAATCATCCAAGTGATTCCATAAAAACAAGTACTCGAAAGTGTACGCAGTTCGTTCAATGGCTCACCAGAAAAAGTAGGTGTGTGAAGAGCAGACTGAAGGGAGAAATCTGCATTCCAAACTTCAACTATGCCATCTGCAAAACCAAGTTTTGGATGCTGATAAAAAAGATCAACCCTTGTTGCTAAGCTCTGTGGTGGCAGTTCATCATCGCAATCTAGAAAACAAATAAACTCGCCGGTTGCCTTGTCTAAGCCCAGGTTTCTAGCATTGCTTACGCCAGAATGCACTTGTTGAAATAGCCGAATCCTGGGGTCTTTGAACTGCTGAATGATTTCGAGAGAATGGTCTGAACTGCCATTGTCAACAACCAAAAGTTCCCAGTGTGTGTAGGACTGCTGAAGCGCGCTTTCGATGGCTTCTGCCACCCATTTTTCGCCGTTCCAAACGGGCATAATGATTGAAACGAGTTGCTTAGTCATTCAAGAGGTCTTCAATTTGATCAACTTGCTTAGAATAACTATGTTCCAAGGCCCAATTAATCCGCGCTTCTTGAAGCTCTATGGTATTCCATTGGTCTATTTTCGAAATCATCTGTTCTAAGACAGTCAGCCAAATTTCGGCATCATCAACCATTTCAATGAACGGGAGCGCTTCGTATTCTGCCAATGAATTGCTTAGAATAGCCCTCCCAGTAGAAAGGAGTTCAAGCACTTTGTGCGGATTGGCGACTTGTTCATAGAAAGCCTTCTTGTAAGCGATAATGAAAAGATCTGCTTCATTTAAAGCGGCATGATATGCCTCTCTTTGCATAGCTCCGCGAAGGAATGCATTCGGATGGCTTTTTAATTCTTCTACAAATGCAGCGGCTGAACCGTCTACTTTGCGTGTGACATTGCTTTTCTCATGCGCGCCAATAAAATGGAACTCAACATCAGGAAACTTGCGCACAGCATCCAGAATCAGCTTTCGGTTTAATAATGGAATGAGCAAATTTCCAACATAGAACACTTTGGGTTTGTTTGTATGTGCTTTCCAAACACTTCGTGAAACAGGGGAACACCCATGTCCAATGTTAAATGAGTTTGAATTGTGCGCTGTCAATTTTGAAAGAATGAACTGCGTTGTTCCGAAGCAGATGTGCGCAGATTTTGCCGTTCGAGCCAATTCATAATCTTGATTCAAATCAACCAAGTGATGAATCATGGTCGCTGCTGTTTTCCAAGCATCCATGTCGAAAAACCGAGAATTGTCAAAACTCCAAATGAGGTCAGGCTGTCCGCCAGTGAGTTCAGCAATTTTGATCATTTCTTTTCGCTGCAGTACTTTGGAAATGCTGCGAGGGAGCTTCCTTAAACCTCGAACAGATTGCCATGAAATCAGGGTGATTTTGGAATGTGATGAAAGTGTTTCCACTTCGCCATGCTTTCCCCCAGCTTGAATGAATACAATGTCATTGTTGCGATGCGCCAATTCCAAGGCATAATGATGTTTAGACAATAGTTGCACTCCCCAAGGTTCCGGTGAGATGATCCATATGTGCATTCCTGTTAACTTCATTCTCTACCGACCAATTTGCGCTTTAAATTTCGTGCTTCTAACGCGGTCAAAATACGATGTGTTCGTTGTTTAATTGTCACAGGAAGCGTTTCTTTTTCCTCTAAACGTTGTGTGTACTTCCAAGTTGTTTCAGCGGGTGCGGTCCACCTTACTTTTGCTTGCAGTTCCCAGAGCGAAGAAGCAGTTTTTTCCAGTTCAGCCTTTCTTTTACAATGGCCAGGGTTGTCTCTTTTCGCTTTGTCAATTCCTCTGGCAAAAGAATGTAAGACTGCATGGCTTGGGCAAGCGCATTAATATTCACTTTAGCCATGCTCTAATAATAGTTTTTACCGCGTTTCCAATGCCGCTCAAGCTCAACCAATGAACTGTTTTGACCATCACCCATGAATTCATTCACGGGTGCTTCATCTTTGTTAATAAATGTCACCCGATGAGCTGCAGCAATCATTTCTTGCAAGTCGGGAATATCTATAAGCGGTTTCTGGGCAAGTATAGTCGCCTCTGCCTAGAGCATAAATGCGCTGGTTGTATTCCTCCTTTAGTACTTCTGTCTAAGCCATTGATACCCGTGTAGCTTCGCATTCGAATCACGCAGTAACAATTCCTAGGGTGGACTTTTGTATTTACCAAAGGTCAACAAAATCAACCTATGTTGCGCAATATTTGGATGATCTACATGAACGGTTGCGAAGACCCATTGCTCTTCCTTACCTTTCCGAATAAGAAAAGCACACCATGAAAAAAATCATCTTTTTTTGCCTTCTCCTCATTTCAAGCTCAACACAAGCGCAGGTCATTGATTTGACTCAACTTAAAGGAATGACCATGCGTCATATTGGTCCTGGTACCATGAGTGGCCGTGTTACTTCCATTGATGTTGTTAGAGATCAACCTGAAGTGATTTTCATTGGCACAGCAAGCGGTGGTGTGTGGAAGTCTGTTTCTGGCGGAATAACCTGGGAGGCGGTATTTGATGATGCGCCGCTTCAGTCAATTGGCGCCATCGCTATTGACCCATCAAACCCTGATGTGATTTGGGCAGGGACAGGTGAAGGGAATCCGCGAAATTCTCAAACCAGTGGTGGAGGAATTTATAAAAGCCTTGATGGGGGAGAGAACTGGAGCCTTATGGGATTGGTTGAAACCAAAACCATCCACAGAATAATTGTGCATAGAGATGATCCGAATACTGTTTTTGTTGCAGCCTTGGGTTCTGCATGGGGCCCACATCCAGAAAGAGGTGTGTTTCGAACTACAGACGGCGGTGCAACGTGGGAAAAGGTGCTTTACAACAATGAAGAGACGGGTTGCGCTGATCTAATTGTAGATCCTAGAAATCCGAATAAGCTCTTTGCTGCAATGTGGGAATACGGCAGAAAGCCATGGACCTTCAATTCTGGTGGCGAAGGTTCAGGCTTGTATGTTTCTCATAATGCCGGAAAAACATGGGCAATGCGTAGCTCTGAAGATGGGCTTCCTGAAGGCAATTTAGGACGAATTGGCCTGACCATTTCAGCAGCCAATACCAATGTGGTTTATGCATTGGTTGAGTCAGAAGAAACAGCGTTATATAGGAGTGAAGATGGCGGATTGAAATGGGAAGTGCGTGCAACAGAGAACATTGGCAATAGACCGTTCTACTACGCAGATATCTTTGCTCATCCCAAAGATGAGAACACCTTGTTCAACTTGTATTCAATGGTCTCGAAAAGCATCGATGGGGGTAAAAATTTCGATGTAATCTTACCTTATTCAGGCGCACACCCAGACCACCATGCCTTTTACATTCACCCTGATAACCCCAATTTCATGATCGATGGAAATGATGGTGGGATGAACATCAGTAGAGACGGAGGCAGAAAGTGGGAATTTGTCTCAAACTTACCGCTAGGACAGTTTTATCACATTAATTACGATATGGATATTCCTTACAATATCTATGGTGGAATGCAGGACAACGGTTCTTGGAAAGCCCCGGGATATGTATGGCATGGGGATGGCATTCGAAATGAAGATTGGCAAGAGATTTCATTTGGAGATGGATTTGATGTAGTCCCTGACCCGTCTTCGATGGACCATGCGTATGCAATGTATCAAGGGGGAAATGTGAATTACATTCATACGGGAACAGGTGAAATGGATTTCATCCAGCCAAATCATCCTGATGGAATCCAACTTCGTTTCAATTGGAATGGGGCCATTGCAGCCAATCCGCATAACGACAATGGTGTTTATTTCGGAAGCCAATTTGTGCACAAGAGCATAAACCACGGCAAAGCATGGACAATCATTAGCCCAGATTTGACCACCAATGACCCAGAGAAACAAAAGCAAGCTGAATCTGGCGGACTCACCATTGACGCCACCCAAGCAGAGAACTTCACAACCGTGACGTGCATTGCTCCTGATAAGTTTGATGAAAACGTAATTTGGGCAGGAACAGATGATGGCCACGTGCAGCTCACCACAAATGGAGGTGACTCATGGACTGAGTTTTCTGAGAAACTCATTGATTTCCCCGAAGGAGCTTGGATTCCGCAAATTGAAGTATCACAACACCAGTCCCTAGAGGCATTTGTGGTAGTAAATGACTACAGAAGAAACAATTGGGAAGCCTACGTTTACCATACTGCTGATGGAGGAAAGAAATGGAATCGCATTGTTGACAATGAGAAAGTGCAAGGACATGCCTTGTGCATTGTTCAAGATCCTGTTGAAGCCAATCTGCTGTTCTTAGGAACTGAAAATGGCCTTTATGTTTCCTTTGACAAAGGAGTGAATTGGAACAAATGGACCAATGATTATACGTCTGTAAGCACCATTGATCTGAAAATTCATCCGAGAGAACATGATTTAATCATTGGAACTTTCGGAAGAGGAGCATACATCTTAGATGACATTAGGCCGTTGCGCGAAATAGCCTCAAATGGAGCGTTGAAAGATGAATTCAATGTGATCTCTGCCACAGATGGATACATGGTGAGTTACATGCGCCCGCGCGGAAGTAGGTTTGCAGCTGACCACCTTTGGAGCGGACAAAATAAATCTTCCAGCGTGGTGGTTTCATACTTTGTGCCTGACTCATTGTTTACTGATGAAGCAAAGGCGACAGTGCGCATCATGAATGCTGAGGGAGATACCATTCGTACCCTAAAGACAACCCCGAAAGCAGGGTTGAATAAAGTGACGTGGGGAATGAATGAAAAAGGAGTGCATTTCCCAAGTCGAGATGAACCTTCTGAAGACAATGAGCCAGGCGGCGGGCCAATGGTTTTGCCTGGAGCATATAAAATCTCTATTTCATATGAAGAAAAGGATGGTGAAGTCATGGCCATGGTAAATGCAGATCCACGGAGAGCATTTAAGATTGAAAATGCCAAGGCCCAGCGTTTATTCATCTATGATGTGAATGAGACCATTGCGCAGGCAGAGAAGGCGTTTTCCCGGGTATGTGAAGCCAAAGAAATGGTTGAGTTCGTCAACAAGCAAATTACAATGACTGAGGATACGTTGTTCAATGACTTGAATGCTGAGGGTGACTCATTGATGAAATCGTTAACTGCTTTTGAAGACCGTTACATGTTGCCTAAAGATTTTGATGGCTATGATCACGTATCAAAGTTTTTGAATAACTATTTGTGGAGGCCAAGAAGCTATGTTGGGGCACCAGATGCTCCACTAGGTCAAAATGCTCTTTTGGCGAAGGCGAAGGCCGAAGAAGAAACCGAAAAGATGGTGAAAGACGTAAATGACTTTTTCAATGGACCGTGGGCCGAATGGCAAACTAAAGTGGAGTCATCCAAAATGCGGTTCTTTAAAGAATACGAAGATTTATAGGTTATTCACCGAATTGGTATCCCAAAGAGAACTGCAGTACAACGTTCCGCATTCCTCCATTATAAATGGTTGTCTGACCGGCACTGTCTGGGCTAGGCCTGATTTCAATTAAGCTATTCTGGAAGCGTGCTTGGGCAAATAACTTATCATTGATGAAATAGCCAATACCTGCTATTGCTCCTATATCATAATCACGCATTTCAGGATTCACAATGGAGAAGGTGTTCTCATTGAATTCCTGTTCTCCATTCAAAAGAACCGCGCCAAAAAGTCCTGCTTGAAAAACCAAGTCATTGTGTCGGTATTCTGCCACAACAGGAATATCAACGTACCTGAAGGAGTATCCCCAGGTGTTAAAATCGTTGTTGTCAGGGTCTGAAGGTCGTCTACTTCCTTTGCCTGAATACCCAATACCAAGTGTAATACTGATAGGACCATTGAGGTTGGCGCGAACGAAGGCACTGGCATTTAAGCCTACTTTGTTGAAGCCCTCAGCTCTATCTCCGTCAACTTGAGTAGTATTCATTCCTGCAATAATGCCCGCATTGAAACGGGCCTGACTAAAGCACGAAATGCTTATTAAAAGACATGCAAAAAGGAAGAGCGATTTCTTCATGTTATAAATGTGCTTCTATTACGTTTAAAACTTCACCACTTACGTCATCAGTGATTAGAACAATTGCAGAACAGTTTTCTACTGCCCAGTCAGGGTTCCATACCAATGAGTAATCAGTTTGGATTTCTGTATTTGCAGCAACACTTTCAGTGGTGAAATTGAGTCCTAAGGGACCAGATATTGAACCTCTCAATACGTGCTTAAACTCATAGTCTTCCACGTTTTCTGGATCTTCCCCGTACCACAGTTGCCAATCTTCTATTCCAGATTCAACAATGTAAACAGTGATTTTTGTAGGGTTCTCATAGCTTTCTGGGAATTGCGCATTGAAGTGCACGTTCAAGTGTCCGCCTAGAGTGCCGTAATTCACAGCCAGTTGCAAGTTCACAGGGGCTATTTGATTAACAAGTTCATTGGTTTTTGCAACCCATGTATTGGGATTCGCTGTTTGACCTAGGCCTCCCGTTCGATTAATTCTTCCAATGGGATTTACCTGAAAATCAAGTTGGTCCCAGAGAGTTTTGCTATCAATATTTGTCCAATCAGTGGTGAAGCCTTCATCTTCATCTTCTTCCTTGGTAATGGCGAGTGGTCCGGCGTGAATAGCCATTACAGTTACTCTTCCTGGATACGTTTCAATGATTTCATCAGCTGTTACACCTGCGTCTGGACAAAAACCACATTGATGGGCTGTAAAGTCTTCAATAAGAACATTCGTGGTAGTAGTAGTAGCAGGCCCAAAAGTAGGGGCAGGCCCGTATAGATCTGCTCTGTACTGAATATTGAAATCCAGAATCGGCTGGTCTATCTTGTCGCAAGATGTGAACAAGATAGCCGCAATTGCTATAAGTGATAAAATGTTCTTCATGGTACTCAATATTAGAAGCTGCTCGTAAATGTAATTTCAAACCCGTTGGAAGAGGGCACTGCTCTACATACACCTCCTACGCAAAATACCCCAGCTCTTCGTTTACCATATCCCATGGTTAGGCGATTTGCACCGTCTATGTATCCAACTGTTCCATAAAGATAATGAATCCGATCATTTGGGTCATCATTTCCGAAATTGTATTGATCCATAACACTCACGAACCAATGAGGAGAGAAAGAATATTCGAACAAAAGAGTTGCCCAGTCGCCTTTGTCTTGTTCAGTAAAAAGCGTTTGGACCTCTGTGCGGAGTGAGTGGTGTTTTGAAAGTCTGTTTTGTAGCTCAAGTACATGAATGTCTGCAAACAAAAGTCCCTTGAAATCTGTTGTTACAGCATTTGTGGTTGTATTAAATTCAAGGTAGTAGTAGGTGTATTTCGCCTTGAAATTCTTGTTGAACTTACGTGATACTTCCACATTCAGGTCTCTGATATATTTCGTAGATCCGAAACCAAGTGTGTTTCGTTCATAACCATAAACCACGCCTTCTTGTCCGGCAAGGTTAGTTGTGTCTAGGCTATTAGCGGCAGCAAAATTGGCCGTAATTGTTGTGCCATATTCACCTACAATTGTATTATATAATTTCTTAAAACTTGAACCAATCCCACGTTCACCTTCTTGTATTTCTGAGGGCTTGAATTTCTTAAATACTTCAACGCTATATGCTGACTCTCCTGTTGTGATTACAGTAGCATAAGGGTAAAGGGTTGCGGCAAGGTTGTATGTGTGGACCTTAGTAGTAGGTGGCAGAAAGTTAATGGGAGCATCAAGCAACTGAAGATCTCTGTCTGAGCGGAAGCTCATGTTGTCAATTACTTTACCTCCTAGGGTGAATCCAAAACCTCTTTGGCTGTAAGCAAGTGAGGCCAAATAGGCTTCTCCATCTTTGTAGATGTAACCATTGTCTGCACTCGGGTCATTGATTTTTCTAACGTACTCTCCGTAGAGGTTGAAGCCTTTGTAAAAAGCGTTGACTCTACCAGCAGATGAACCAACATTTTGGGGGACTTCCAAAAAGAGTGTGTCTTTCTCAATGGTTGATCCTGATTGGAATTTACTCAAGAATGAACCTCCTATGTTTACTTGTAGGTCTTTGTCTGCTAGGTCCTCAAACAATTGGTTGATGTTGATGTCTGCATCAGCACCTCTAATCAAACCGTCACCAGTGATGAGGCCATCGTCAAAATCTAAACGTTGACGTCCGTATACACCTTTTAGGGTAACTCCTTGAAATGGTTTAAACACAATGCGCATGCCATCCATTGCATTATCAATTCCTAAGAAGCGTTCTTCGTAAGTACGGAAAATCATTCCGCTTCCAAACTGTTCATAGAAATTACCAATGGTCACATCGAACATGTCATCATTGTAACGTGCGAAACGGTATCCAATACCATTTCCTTTGAAACGCCCTGGGAATCCTACGAGGGCATTATTATAGCTTTCATAACGTAAACCTGCTGAGAATTTCCCGCGTGTATAGATAAGGTTAGCCCATGCATTCATGGCTGCTTTTTCAGCAGGAACAGCAGCATTGATGGCTTCGTCTTCGGAGTAACTTTGCCAAAGCAAAGAAACATTTCCTGTAACCTGACCTAAATCAGGTCCTTGTTGAATTTGTGCTGAGAGCGTGAGAGGCACAAAAAGCAATGCAGTAAAAAAGAGTTGTAAGGTTTTCAAGGGTCAAATTGGTTTTGGTAGTAGTCTTATTTGAGCTTTTCCAACTGCTCATAGAGTTCTTCTTCATCGCCAACAGAGTAATTGTTATTTTGCCAAACAATTTTTCCTGCAGCATTGATGAGGAATGTATGAGGCACGTTATTCACCTGCATTGCGCGCTTGAAGTCACTATTCGTGTCAAGTAAAACATCATATTCCCATTCTGCACTGTTCACATATGGTGCTACGCGTAAAGCTGTGCGCTGATCATCTATACTCACGGCAATTAAGGTAACTCCAAACTCTTCGTTCCAATCTTCGATGTAATCCATGTAGCTATTCAGCTCACGCTTACAAGGGCTACACCACGTTGCCCAGAAAGAAATAATTACGGGCTTCCCTGTTTTAGCAAGACTCGCAGTATCAACAGTTTTTCCGTTCATGTCTTTGAGATTGACACTAGGAATCTGAGCAGTTGCACCAAGAGTAAAAACTGCGCAGAGGAGGATAAATAGAACTTGTTTCATGTTTATGGTTTTGTAAAATAAAAAAAGAGATCAACAGCAGATAGACAAAATCTATACCAAACTGTTGATCTCTTTCAATCTATTTTATTCGCTTATTTAGCAAGCGTCACACGCAATGTTGAAACATTGTTGTTTGCAGTTACATTCACAATATACATACCAGCTTCTAGCTTAGAGAAGTTCAACTCAATACGTTGCTCTCCAGCAGGAATAGTACCTAAATCTGTGCTCATTACTTGGGCTCCTAGTACGTTGAATACATCAACACTTACTTTAGAAGACTCAGTTACTCCGAATACAAGGTTTGCGAAGTCAGCAGCAGGATTAGGATATAGGCTCAATGAAGTGAAAATCTCACTTTCTTCAACACCTACAACAGATGTCACAGAAGCAACAGCATTTTCAGTTTCAAAGATGTAAGAACCATCGTAGTCATAAACTGTAGAAAGGATTGTCCCATCTTCGTTCATAGATAATACTTCGCAAGAACCGTCAATTCCGCCCCATGGGACAGAATTAAGTCCGTCACCGTATACATCAGAAATTGTGAAAGTGTAGCATCCTGTAGCAGGAACAAATACATCTTCCACTACAAATGTGTTCAACTCAGTGTAATCACCAGCTTCAGCAGAAGCAACAATAGTTCCGTTTTCATTCATTACAGACCATCCTGTTTCATCAGGGTAGTTGTCTGTAAGAAGGTTGATACGAAGGTGAGTAGTAGCTTCGGTAGCTCCGGCAATTGAAATTGCTACTGCATCATTAGTAGTATTGTCATTTGCAGAAGTGATTTCAATAGAAAGATCAGCAGAACCACCAGTGTTTAGAGTTCCAACCATGATGTCTTCAGTTCCATAGGTATCAACAGATCCCGTCCAATCATAAGAAAGTACTGAAGCTCCAGCTTGGAACACTTCAATTGTAGCAGAAGTAAGAACTTCTGTACCAAGGTTCATGATTGTAATTTCAATGTCTACATCAGCACAAGTTGCTGTAGAACCATTGTAGCTTATAATTGCAGGATCAGCTGGCAACGTTGCAGCCTGACATGAAGCATTCTGGAAGAACGCTACGTGGTCAGCAACAGAAGCTTGACCTGTCTCAGTAATGATGCGGTTAGGACAAACAGTATAGATTGTTGGGTAATATCCAACTGCATATAAATCACCAGCAGCAGCGTCATCAACAACTGGATAACCTGTTCCTGTAACCCAGTCACCCTGAGTGCTTTCACCTGTTCCGTTCAAATCTGCAATAGTAGTAGCAGGATCTGCTTCAATGTAGAAAATCATCACTTCATCAGTGCCTTCTGGTCCGTGCTCTTCCCAGATTGTTTCTAGTATGCCAGCTTCGTGATAACCCCAACAAGGTCCACACCATGTAGCAGAGAAATCAAGAATAACTTGTTTTCCTTCATCAAGGATGTCATAAAGATTATAAACATTTCCTTCAAGGTCGGTAATCGTGAAGTCAGGAGCGATTGATCCGTCTGGCAACTGCGCAGAAGCAGTGAACGTCAACATAGCCCCGAAAATAAAAAGGAAAGAACGTAAAGTCTTTTTCATAAGAGTTATTTTTAGAAAGCGTAAAACACAAAATTTTTTGCACCATAAAAGTAGAACTAATTTTTCAGCACGCTACAAAGAAATCGCCTGAAAATCGCATTCCAAAGTGACCTATTGGCAAATGCGCATACCAATGTCTAGCAGAAGCAAAGGGGTGTGTTTACCGCACTAGGTTAATGTGGTTTGTTGGTTACTCCCTTTTTATCATTGCCTTGCCTATCTAGCATAATGAGGATTCAAGGGGGATGTGGAGCATCTTGACCCTTGTTTTAAAGCGGTAAAACAGGTGGGGTTAGGGCGTCTTTCTTGCGCTTTTGCAGAAGTTGATTTAGAACTGAAAAGAAGCCTGAAGGAATTGGACTCCTAGCTATAGTGAAGTGTGATTTTTCAACCGTGTGTTCTTGAATGCCCTAAGCAATCAATAGGATGCCCACTTTGCGTTGTTCCCTGTAGCCTTGGATTTAACGAACATTCAGACCAGTTCAAAGATCTTTTGCGCAATTCCAATTTTCATCCCCTTTCAAAATTGGCACATCTTTAAGTTCAATTACCTTTGAGTCATATTGGTACACCAATGAAAAAGCAGACTCTTTCTATTTTAGCAATCCTAATCTGGGGATGTAACAGTCCTGATTCCTCGGTACATTCTCCTTTACAAGAAAAGATTCCCGACCCGTCAACTGTGCTTTTTGAGCTGCTAACTCCAGCCCAAACAGGTGTGCGTTTTTCCAATGATATTGAGATTTCTGAGGAAGTAAATCACCTGACATGGGACGCCATGTTCTACGGAGGAGGTGTAGCCATTGGAGATTTGAATAATGATGGTTTCCAAGATCTTTTCTTCTGCGGGAACCAAAAAGATGATGCCCTCTATTTTGGTAAGGGAGATCTTACGTTTGAAGATAAATCTACTTCGTCAGGAATCCTAGATCACCAGGGCTGGTCAAATGGTGTCGCCTTTGTTGATGTGGATGGTGACGGCTGGTTGGACGTCTATGTATGCAGATCTTCCTGGAAGATGGACAACGAAGACATCGCCTATAGAATGAACGTGCTCTTCATGAACAACCAAGACGGAACATTTACTGAGAAAGCGAAGGAGTTTGGTTTGGCGAACCCCGGGTACTCCACCCAAGCCACATTTTTTGACTATGACCATGATAATGATCTTGACCTATTCTTACTTAACGCCCCCTCAAATAATCTAAAACAAAAAATAGGTTACTCAAAAGAAGGGTTTCCTGAGTTTGTTTCAGATAGGCTCTACAGAAATGAGAATGGCGCCTCTTTTACAGATGTAACTGAAGAAGCAGGAGTCAAAGCATTTTCCTTCGGATTAGGTGTTATAGCCTCAGATTTAAACCATGACGGGTGGGTAGATGTGTATGTGGCAAACGATTATGAACGTCCAGATTACTTCTATATCAATCAGAAAAATGGCACCTTCATAAATGAATTGAACTCAAAAATAAAACATACCTCCTTCACGGCTATGGGGTTAGATGCGGGTGACATCAACAATGATGGGCTGTCAGATCTCATTACCCTAGACATGCAGTCAGCAGACCACGTTCGGTCTAAAACGAACATGCCTACCATGCAACCTGAGAAATTCTGGGAATATGTAGCTAACGGCTACAACTATCAATACATGACCAATACCCTGCAATTAAATCATGGCGCGGGTTTCTTCACAGACATTGCCCAATATGCCGGTGTGGCCTCTACTGATTGGAGCTGGTCTGCCTTGCTCGTAGATCTTGATCAAGATAGCTTTAAAGATCTGCACATCACGAATGGCATCAATTACGATATTCGAAACAATGATTTTGCGCTTCAATTTGAAGACAAAATGGAAAAAGGAATGCCCATTGACTTATTTGCGCTCTCTAACACCACCCCCTCAAATAAAATCTCTAACCATACCTTCAAAAATAGCGGTGCGCTGGCATTTAGTAAAGTGCAAAAAGAGTGGGGAATGGACCAGCCCTCGTTCTCCTACGGCTCTGCTGTGGGTGACCTTGACGGTGACGGGGATTTAGAAGTGGTTGTAAATAACAACAACCAACCGCCCTTTATTTATAAGAATAACTCTACCGGACAAAACTGGCTGCAATTGAAAGTGATAGGCCCCAATTTGAATCCATTTGGATATGGTACGAAAGCCTTCGCATACCAAAATGGCCAAGTCCAATACGAAGAGCTCACGGTCATAAAGGGTTACCAGTCATCCTCTCAGCCAATTATGAGTTTTGGATTTGGGGCGAAAACCAACATAGACAGCCTGATTGTTATTTACCCTGATGGGAAATTTCAAACGTTTAAATCGCCGAAACTCAATGCGGTTTTGGCGGTGAACTATGCTAACGCGAAAAAAGGGAGACCTAAGGTTTATGATTTTAAGCCACAGCTGTTTCAAGATATCTCTCAATATGCAGGCATAAATTGGGAACATAAAGAAGATGATTTCGATGACTTCGAAAGAGAAATCATTTTGCCTCACCGTGAATCTAGAGTAGGCCCCGCCTTAGCTTCTGCAGATGTCGATGGGGACGGTGTTGATGAGTTCTACATCGGTGGCGCTGCCGGACAAGCAGGGGAATTCTTCGCGCGCGGGGACAAAGCCATGTATTTTGCCACAAATCAACCCGCTTTTAAAGCAGATAAATCATTCGAAGACAATGACGCCATCTTCTTTGATGCTGATGGTGATGCTGATTTGGATCTCTTTATAGCAAGCGGAAGTTATCACTTAGCCCCAAATGATAAACTTGCTGAAGACCGTCTCTACCTCAATGATGGCGCGGGAGTTTTTAGGCGAGACAAATCATTTAACGGGGGGAGCATCAATTCCAATGCGCTGGCAGCGAATGACATTGACAATGATGGGGACATTGACTTGTTTGTTGGCGGACATGTGATTCCAGGGATGTATCCTCAAGCAGAATCAGCACGTTTATTTATGAACGAAAACGGAAAATTAACTGATGTGACTGCAGCTCATCCAGAGCTCCAGTCTCTAGGAATTGTTAATTGTGCCGAATGGGTAGATTTTAATTCAGACGGTACAAGTGACCTCCTCGTTATAGGAGAATGGATGCAGCCGAGCCTATATGACCCTGAAACGAAAAGTCTGAAACTGTTGATTGCACATTCAGAAAACGAAATGAGTGGCTGGTGGCTTGGAATGGAGGTAGCTGATGTTGATGGTGATGGAGACTTGGATGTGCTGCTCGGGAACATCGGTGAAAACAACAAATTCCATGCAGATCAAGAACATCCGCTTAAAATTTATAGCGCAGATTTCGATGGGAATGGGACCAATGACCCCGTGCTCTCAAAAGCATATAAGAATCACTTCGTGCCCGTGCGGGGCAGAGAGTGTTCTTCAGAACAGATGCCTCAAATTGCGAACAAATTTCAAGATTTTCAAAGTTTCGCCAATGCCAGTATTGAGGAAGTTTTGGGCGATGCAATCAATGACGCTTATTTCAGAGAGGTGAAAAACTTTAAAAGTGGAATTTGCTTCAACGAAGGAAATGAATTCATTTTTGTCCCTTTCACGGCGCAAGCTCAAACAAGTGTGGTGAATTCATTCATTGTTGATGACTTTGACGGAGACGGGAATGTTGACATCGCACTGGCAGGAAATTTCTTTGACGCCGAAGTTGAAACGACCAGATACGATGCGGGAAATGGATTGGTGCTGATGGGGAAAGGGAACCGCGAATTTGAAGTTAGAGACTTCCTCGAAAGTGGGTTGTATGTTCCTACGAACGTTCGAAACGTGGTTTGTTTGAAACAAGAAAACGGGGCGAAAAGATTCGTTTTTGGAGTCAACAATGATCGTCCAATTACCTTTACTCTAAAACAGAAATAAAGAAGGAATAGCGAACAGCAAGTTGAAACCACGAAAATCCGACTATTTTTGCAGGTCGTATGAATAAAATTCGAAAACAAGAGGCGCTAGATTATCATTCGTCAGGACGAAAAGGAAAGTTGGAAGTTATTCCGTCTAAACCGTATAGCTCGCAAAGAGATCTTTCATTGGCATACTCGCCAGGAGTGGCTGAGCCCTGCCTAGAGATTGCTGCAGACGTTGAAAATGTCTATAAATACACCACGAAAGGTAACTTAGTGGCCGTCATTAGCAACGGTACAGCTGTACTTGGGCTGGGCAACATTGGTCCAGAAGCAAGCAAGCCCGTAATGGAAGGGAAGGGGTTGCTTTTCAAGATTTTTGCAGACATAGACGTGTTCGATATTGAAGTAGACGCTACTGATGTAGATCACTTCGTGTCAGTTGTAAAAGCAATTGCTCCCACATTTGGAGGCATTAACTTGGAAGACATCAAGGCTCCTGAGGCGTTCGAGATTGAACGCAGATTGGTAGAGGAATTGGACATTCCAGTAATGCACGATGACCAGCACGGAACAGCCATCATTTCTTCAGCGGCCCTTTTAAATGCCCTTGAATTAGCTGGGAAAGCCCTGTCTGATGTGAAAATTGTGGTAAGTGGCGCTGGCGCTGCTGCTATGTCTTGCCTTGATTTGTACCTGAAGCTTGGGGCGAAGACAGAAAACATCATGGTGTTTGATTCGAAAGGATTGGTTACTACTTCACGCGAGAATTTAGATGCGCGAAAGCAAAACTACGCAGTAGATAAAAAAGACATGAGTCTTGGAGCTGCGCTCAAAGGGGCTGATGTGTTCCTTGGTCTTAGCAAAGGAGATGTAATGGATGCGGCAATGGTCAAGTCTATGGCCAATGACCCGATCGTTTTCGCGTTAGCAAATCCAGATCCAGAAATCCCCTATGAAATAGCAATGAATGCGCGTGAAGATGTGATCATGGCTACAGGGAGATCAGACCATCCTAATCAAGTAAACAACGTACTTGGCTTTCCATATATCTTCCGCGGAGCTTTGGACGTTAGAGCTACTTGCATCAATGATGAAATGAAACTAGCTGCCGTTCGAGCGATTGCTGAATTGGCAAAAGAACCCGTTCCAGATGAGGTGAATGAGGCCTACGAAGTTCAAAACATTGCTTTCGGACGTGAGTTGATCATTCCGAAACCGTTAGATCCTAGATTGATTACGGCCGTAGCAAGTGCTGTTGCGAAAGCGGCAATCGATTCTGGAGTGGCGAAACTGAACATCCAAGATTGGGGGGCATACAAGCAGGAATTAATTAGAAGACTTGGTAGAGATAATAAACTCGTAAGAAATCTTTCACTTCGTGCGAAGAAACAACCCAAAAAGGTCGTTTTCGCAGAAGCAGATCATTACAAGATATTAAAGTCTGCTGAGCAAGCCATTGATGAAGGGATTGCCGTTCCGATACTCTTGGGTGACCGCGAAACAATCATCGATTTGATTGAAACCAATAACATCAATATTGATGTGAATGAGGTAGAGATCATTGACCCAAGAAGCGCGAGTGAAAAACGGCGAAGAGCTGATTTTGAGGCCATTCTTTATGCCAAGCGCAAACGCAAAGGAATGACGCAAGTGGAGGCGCAAAAAGCCGTTCGTGACCGAAATTACTTTGGGGCAATGCTCGTTCATACAGGACAAGCAGATGCACTTATCAGCGGACTTACCCGAAATTACGGAAATGTCATTCGTCCAGCAATTCAGATCATTGGGATGAATGAAGATGTGAAAAAAGTAGCGGGAATGTACATTGTACAGAGCGCTACAGGACCAATTTTCTTCGCTGATACCACGGTGAACATGGATCCTACAGCTGAAGAGATTTGTGACATCACACTCTTGGTGGCGAAGGCAGTTAAAGACATGCAGATTACCCCGCGCATAGCCATGCTGAGTTATTCCAACTTCGGTTCATCAGAAGGAAAGGATGCGGTTAAAATGCGCAACGCGGCAGAGATGCTCCATAAATCACATCCAGAGCTCATCGTAGATGGTGAGATCCAAGCTAATTTCGCCCTGAATAGTGAAATGAGAGCAGAGAATTTCCCCTTCTCAAGTCTCAAGGGTAAGAAGGTTAATACCTTAATTTTTCCCAACCTTGCTGCTGGCAACATTGCCTACAAATTGATGCAAGAAATGGGCGAAAAGGAAATCATTGGCCCCATCTTACTCGGAATGAAAAAGTCTTTTCACATCTTACAAATGGGTTCGTCAGTTCGTGAAATCGTTAACATGGTTAGAATTGCAGTTGTAGACGCACAAACGAAGTAATATGATTCATCACATCAACGGGAAATTAGTAGAGAAGAGTCCAACACACTGCGTCATCGAATGCAGTGGGGTTGGCTATTTTCTGCACATTAGTTTATACACGGCCTCACGCATTCGTGATGAAGCGTGTAAATTGCTGGTGCATGAAGTAATTCGTGAAGATGTGCATGAATTATTTGGATTTATAGATGCAGGTGAAAGAGAAGCCTTCAGAAAACTTCTTTCAGTCAGTGGGGTGGGAGCGAGCACGGCCCGTATGATCCTTTCTTCATTGGAACCAAATGAGCTAGTGGGAGTTATCCTTTCTAAGGATGTGGACACATTTAAAAACATCAAAGGGATTGGAGCGAAAACAGCCCAAAGGATTATTGTAGATTTGCACGATAAATTTTCAGGAGATGACTCAATTGCAGAAAAAGTACTTCCTGGAGGCAATAGTGTAAGATTAGAAGCGTTAAGTGCATTGTCGTCGCTTGGCTTCGACAAAACCAAAGCATTAAAAACTCTCGATATAATCTTGAAGACCGAAGGAACAACAATTTCAGTGGAAGAGCTGATCAAGAAAGCCCTCAAACAACTGTAGTATGTTTTTGAGTGGTAAATACCTAATCGGAGGAATCACCTTGATTGGGCTACTTGGAATTTTCTGGGTAAGCTCAGCCAACATTGGTTCTGATTCCTGGCGGTCAGCTAAGAAGAATTACAAACCTATTCTGGTAGCAGATACGGGTGGTGTTGAGTTGCCTTTGCCTCACGGCGAAGACCCATTAAACCCAGTAGAAAACACGGGGGGAATAAGCCTTGATTGGCCAGAGAACATCAATTACGATGTGCAATATGACCCGATCACTGGTCAGTATGTAATTGGACAAACCATTGGAGATTCAATGGTTTTTCGTCCGTACACTTCTTATGGTCTAGATGAATACCTAGACAACAGCATTAGCTCCAATATCTCTGAATACTGGAATCAACTCCAAGAAGAAAAAGACGAAGAGAACAATGCTTGGGCACCGAAATTAGATGTTGGTGGTGAAGGGTTTAAAAACATCTTTGGAAGTAACGAAATCACCATTCGCCCCCAAGGATCAGCTGAGCTGACACTTGGATTTAACATGTCTAAGACAGAAAACCCAAGAATCCCTATTCGTCAGCAGCGCATTACTACCTTCGATTTCCAGCAGCGTATTCAATTGAATGTTGTAGGAAACATCGGTACAAAGCTGAAACTTACTACCCAATACAATACGGAGGCAACATTCGATTTCGAGAATCAAATGAAACTTGAGTATACGGGTGAAGAAGACGAAATAATCAAGAAAATTGAAGCGGGTAACGTAAGCTTGCCCTTGCAAGGAACCTTGATTACAGGTAGTCAGAGTCTCTTCGGGGTGAAGATGGAAACACAGTTTGGTCGACTTCGAAACACAACTGTTTTCTCACAACAACAGGGAGAGCGAAAGGAAATTACGGTAGAAGGAGGAGCTCAAACGCAGCTGTTCGACATCCGCGCTGATAACTACGAGGCCAACAGGCACTACTTTCTTTCACAGTGGTTCCGTGACCAGTATGACATTGCTCTACAAAGTTTGCCGGTGGTAAATTCAGGAGTGAACATCACACGTATTGAGGTTTGGGTGGTGAACAACCAAGCGAATACGCAAGATATAAGAAATGTAATCGGATTCTCAGACATCGGTGAACACCCCAATTACCTCACTTCGAACCTGAATACGGGACAGCTTGCAGATGGTCCAGGGCTTGATATTAATACAAGTCAAGCACCAAGTAACCTGAACAATGATATTTATAATGACATGATAGGTGATCCTGATGTCATGAGTTATACTGGAGCAAATGCCGCTATTTCAGCAATGGGAATGGGGTATCAACAAGGAATTCATTACGAACGTGTTGGAAATGCACGAAAGTTGACTTCTTCAGAATACACCTTCAACACCAGACTTGGATTCATTTCACTTCGTCAAGCATTGAACAATGCTGAAGTCTTGGCCGTGTCATACGAGTACACGCTCGGGGGTCAAACGTTCCAAGTAGGAACACTTTCACAAGATGGTTTTGCCGCGCCAAATGCCTTGATCCTGAAAATGCTTAAGTCAAGCATCACCCAAGTGGTCCTAGACAATGGCGAGCCGGCTCCAATGTGGGATTTGATGATGAAGAACGTCTACAGTATCGGTGCATTCGGTGTGAATAGAGACAATTTCAGACTTGATGTTTGGTACAATGATCCATCTACCGGGGTTGATTTGAACTACATTCCGCGTGAAGGATTAAATGACCAGCTTTTGCTTCAAGTATTGAACCTTGATCAAATGGATCAGAACACCATGCCCAATAAAGATGGTTTCTTTGATTTTGTTGACAATGCAGCCACGCAAGGGGGTACCATTCAGAGTCAAAACGGAAGAATTTTCTTCCCTGTGGTTGAGCCTTTTGGGTCCCATTTAGCCGGAGTTATTGCGCAGGATGCACCTCCTGAACAGGTGCAGAGCTTAATCAATACCATTGTTTACCAGCCGCTTTATGATTCAACAAAAACGGCTGCTCAGCAGATTCCGTCGTTGAACCGTTTCAGGATTCGTGGACAGTTTCAGTCCCAATCAAGTTCAGAAATTTCATTAAATGCATTGAACGTTCCGCAAGGTTCTGTTTCTGTAACTGCAGGAGGTGTTCGCTTGGTCGAAAACCAAGATTATACGGTTGACTACAACCTAGGAAGGGTGAAAATTTTGAATGAAGGACTCCTTGATTCAGGAACACCTATTAACATCTCACTAGAGAGTAATTCACTCTTCAACATTCAAATGAAGACCCTTATTGGAAGTAGGTTTGATTTTGAATTGAGTGACAAAATGAACATTGGAGCAACAGTGCTTAACATGCGTGAGCGTCCGTTGACTCAAAAAGTAAACATTGGTGATGAGCCTGTGAACAACACGATTCTTGGCTTAGACTATTCTTTCCAAGACGAATCAGAATTTATTACAAGGCTTGTAGATCGAATTCCTTTGATTAATACCAAAGCGAAATCAAGCATTGACATTTCTGCTGAAGCAGCCTACCTTATTCCTGGACACTCTAAAGCAATTGGAGAAGCAGGGAATGCTTACATAGATGATTTTGAAGGAAGCCAAAGTGTCATTGATATTCGGTCAGTGAATCAGTGGTTCATGGCTAGTACCCCGAAGCTTCAGAATGATTTGTTTCCTGAAGGGAACATTGAAGATTCACTCGTGTACAATTACAACAGAGCAAAGCTTTCTTGGTATGTAATTGATCCTCAGTTTTTCCAGGGGAATGGTTTGACAGACGGACAAGTAAGTGCTGATGTGACTAGTGACCACAGGATGCGCGAGGTATTAGAAGGAGAGGTATTCCCGAACAGAGAGCTTCCAGCTGGCACACCGCCGTTAATTGGTACTTTAGATTTAACGTACTATCCTGATGAAAGGGGTCCTTACAATTATGAACTGCCAGATGGCGCGCCAACCATTAGTGCCGGATTAAACCCTGACGGTACTTTAGCAGCACCTGAATCACGCTGGGGAGGAATTCAGCGCTCTTTGGTGACAACTGACTTTGAAACGTCTAACATTCAATTCATTCAGTTCTGGTTAATGGATCCATTCCATGAGGATTCTGAGAATGTGAATGGGGGAGAGCTTTATTTCAACCTTGGAAATGTCTCTGAAGATGTGTTGAATGATTCACAACTCGCTTACGAAAACGGATTGCCAAGTTCCAACCAAGACCTTCCAACATTAGAGTCAATTTGGGGTGTATATCCAGACCCCACAACCTTCAATGTTGTAAATGCTTTCGATAACTCTGCAGGCAACTATGTGCTGCAAGATGTTGGGCTTGATGGTCTAAACAGTCAAAATGAGCAAGGCTTCTTCAATGAATGGTTGGAAACAGTTCAGCCATTTTTGACAAATGATGCTTACACACAATTTGCGAATGACCCTTCTGCAGATGATTTCAAGTTCTTTAGAAGTCCTGAAGCACAGAGTGAGGAGTGGGATATCCTTAGGAGATACAAAGATTTCAATGGGTATGAAGACAATTCAAATACCGGGAATCCCAATGGCTACCCAGTTGCAACTACAACCATTCCGAATACGGAAGACATCAATCAGGACATTACACTGAGTACAATTGAAAGTTACTACCAGTATAAAGTTTCCCTTCGTCCACAGGATCTGGGAGAACAGAACATTGGTAATAACTACATCACTGACAGTTTTGAGCAAACGATTGAAACCAGAAATGGTGAGTCAAGAACAGTGCGATGGTACCAGTTCAAAGTACCGATTTTTGAATATAACAAGCGTGTGGGTGGAATCTCTGATTTCCGGTCTATTCGTTTTATCAGAATGTTCATGAAAGGGTGGTCTGAAGAGGCTACGTTGCGTTTTGCCCGACTTGAATTAATCAGAGGAGAGTGGAGAAAGTACATTGGATCATTGGAAGGGCCGCAAGAAATTGAGCCGAATGATACAGACCCAACCACCTTCAATATTGGTGCGGTTAACATTGAAGAAAACGGAAATCGTGAGCCAGTCCCGTATGTAATTCCACCAGGGATTGTGCGCGAGATAGACGTGGGTACAGCCAACCAAAGAAGATTGAATGAGCAATCGCTCTCGCTCGAAGTCTGTAATCTCCAAGATGGGGATGCCCGGGCAGCCTATCGAAATGTCAATTTCGACATGCGATTGTATGACAAGTTGAAAATGTATATCCACGCTGAAGCAGGTCCTGATGGTTCACCCTTGAGCGATAATGAGCTGACTTGCTTCATTCGTTTGGGAAGTGATTTTGACCAAAACTATTACGAGTATGAAGTTCCACTGAAGACCACACCTTGGTTTTCAAACAATGAAGATGAAATATGGCCTGAGGAGAACGACATGGAGATTGAATTCCAAAAGTTCCAGAACCTCAAGTTAGCAAGGCCTTCGGGGTATCCTACGTTCGAAGTGTTTGAACAAATGGATGGAGACCGGCGCGTTCGTGTGAAAGGAAATCCAAACCTAGCCAACGTCATTGTCTGCATGATCGGTATTCGAAATCCAGACAATGATGACAATCCATTTGCTAATTCAGATGATGGACTTGCGAAGTGCGCTAATGTTTGGGTAAATGAGCTCCGTTTGACTGATTTTGATGAGAAAGGTGGGTGGGCAGCAGTTGCAAGAATGAATGCGACCTTGGCTGATTTCGGTACTCTTTCTGTTGCAGGAAATATATCAACACCCGGCTGGGGTGGTTTAGAGCAGCGTGTATTGGAGCGTCAAAGAGAAACCATTCGTGGAGTTGATGCCAATACCACGCTTCAGTTAGGTAAGTTTTTCCCAGAGAATTTGGGGCTGCAGCTACCTATGTATTTGGGTTATTCAGAGACGGTAAGTACGCCTCAATTTGATCCTTTACAACCTGATATTGAGTTGTCAAATGAAGAGCTGACTTCACAAGATCGAAAACGAGCCCAAAGCATTGTCAAACGGCGAAGTATCAACTTTACGAATGTCCGAATTAATCCAACAAAAGAGGGCGGAGCAGGCAAACTGAAACAAGCTGGGAAAGGAAAGGATGATGCTGGAGGCAAAGGTGGTAAAGGCGGCAAAGAAGACAAAACCCGCTTCTATGATGTTTCCAACTTTAGTGTTTCATACGGATACAATGAAGTATACAGGAGAGACATCAACCTAGATTTTCAAATGACCAAGAATTATACGGGTGGTTTGAACTATCAATTCCAAAATAAGCCTACGGAAGTCAAGCCTTTCGCTAAAATTGGTTTTATAAAGAAAAGTCCATTTTTGAAATGGGTAAAAGACTTCAACTTCTATACAGGTATCAAGAGTTTCACGTTCAACACAACGATGGATAGAACTTATGAGACCAGCAGAGTAAGAAACAACACCGAAGCATTATTTGGTGTTGAGTCTAATGTCTTGATCAATACGCAGGTACTTAAGACATGGAATTGGACACGCGCATACAACTTGAACTACGATATAACTAAGTCATTGAAGTTTGATTTCAGCGCCAACAATGCTTCTTTAGTGGGAGAGCCAACGGGTGTGATTGACAAAGAAGATACAGACTGGTATACCGCCTACAAAGACACGGTGTGGAACAACATCATGAACTTTGGTGAGACAACGAACTACAACCACAGCACTTCATTGAATTATAAGTTGCCATTCGATAAGTTGCCATTGCTTGATTTCATTTCAGCAGATGCCAGATACCAAGCGAGTTACCGTTGGGATAGAGCGCCATTTTCACAGGATTCTTTGGGGAACACAATTCAGAACTCGAGAGCACTTTCTGTGAATCCTCAAGTTAACTTGGTGAACTTATACAACAAGAGCGATAAGTTGAAAGAACTCAATAGCAACAGGTCCAGCAGGAACAACAGAAACGTTCGGAACGAAGATAGAGATGGATTCGGAGAGGCTAAAGAAGAGCGAGAGAAGAAGGAAAAAGTGAATCCGTTAGATGTGGCCTTGCGTTTCTTAATGATGGTTCGAAATGTGGGAGGTACGTACCAACGAAACGAGGGTATACTCTTACCAGGCTATACACCAAACACCCAGTTTGTGGGGATGAATCCTTCATTTACTGCGCCGGGAATACCGTTCATTGTAGGGCAACAGAACACTGATTTATTAGGTGATCCATCAGGTAATTTCGCCCTAGATGCTGCGCGAAATGGTTGGATTTCTGATTCACAGTTCTTGAACCAGCAGTATTCAGAAACGTACCAAGAAACATGGAACGTTAGAGCGAACATTGAGCCCATCAAACACTTTAAAATTGAGCTTACTGCCAACCGCCAAGAGGGACGAAGTAAGAACAGCTTTTTCCGCTTTAATGATGATCTGGGTGATTTTGAGTTCCAGTCTCCAATGGAAACAGGAAACTTTACAGCTTCTATAAATACCTTTGCAACTGCATTTGTGAATGATGATGCAGATTTCAACAATGAAGTATTTGACCAGTTTTTGTTAAATAGACTTGAGATTTCAGGAAGGTTGAATGATGAGGCCTATCAATTGGCCAACGCTGAAGACAACGGGTACTATGCAGGTTGGGGTCCTACGTCCCAAAATGTGACCATTGCAGCGTTTATTGCGGCCTACACAGGTCAAGATGCATCTGAGGTGAACCTTGACCCTTTCAAGACGAAAGTGGCTCCGAACTGGAGGATTACCTATGACGGACTGTCTAAACTACCTAAGTTTAAAAAGCGTTTCAAGCAATTCAATATCTCTCACACCTACTCATCTACAATGACGGCTAGTTATGTGACGAACTTGAATTTTGAAGAGAATGCAAATGGATTGCCAACGGCGGTTGATCAATCTGATTTTGAAAACTTCATTCCACAAAGGCAGATTTCAACGGTAAGCATCAGTGAGCAAATGTCTCCATTGATTGGATTTGATATGACCTTGAAAACGCAAGGCAAGAATGATCCACAAATTAGGGTTGAAATGGCACGTGACCGAACAATTTCCTTTGGGCTTTCAAACTATCAGATTACAGAGACCAGAGGGAACTCAATCATCTTGGGAATTGGATACCGCTTTACTGAAGTAAAAAATCCGTTCTACAGACAACGAGGAAACCTCCCTGTGCAGGTGTTAAAAGATACAGAGCTCTCTTTACGCGCAGACTTAACAATTCGTGACAATGCAACGGTGATTCGGAAGATGCAAGAGCGTCAGAATCAACCAACGGCAGGCCAGCGAATTGTTTCAATAAAGACCACAGCTGATTTGGAAGTGTCTAAAAAATTAACATTGCGTTTCTTCTATGATCACCAATTGACACGACCAAAGATCTCAACTTCGTTCCCAACATCGAACATCAATTCTGGAATTACACTTCGCTTCCAATTAACTCAATAAATAGTTGATTGAACGTAAGGCAAAAATTCTATTTTTGTTGCAAAATCAAGACTAATGAATATACCAAAAGAACTGCGTTACACAAAAGACCACGAATGGGTTCGTGTTGAAGGCGATGTAGCAACCATTGGAATCACTGATTTTGCCCAAGGCGAGCTTGGCGATATCGTATTTATTGAAATTGAAACCGAAGGTGAAGATTTTGATGCGGAAGAAGTATTCGGAACTGTGGAAGCAGTGAAAACCGTTTCTGACTTGTTCATGCCTGTTTCCGGAGAAGTGATGGAAGTAAATGAAGAACTTGGAGAGAATCCTGCTGTAGTGAACGACGATTCATATGGAAAAGGATGGTTGATTAAGGTTAAGCTGAGAGATGTAGCTGAGGTGGAGACACTTATGGATGCAACGGCTTATGCAGAACTTATAGGGTAAATGTTTTTCAGGCATTTGATTTGGTCTATTCTTTGGGCTGTCATCATTGCTAGTCTCTACTTGGCCCCTGGAAAGGATATGCCAAAAATGGAGCTCTGGGATTTTCTCCAGTTCGACAAAATTGGGCATCTAGCTGTATTTTCCCTTTTGACATTGTTTTTAAAGGTAGGTTTCAAGCGTCAAACAGCATACCCGAGACTTCAAAACAGGAGTTCCATCTGGGCATTGATGATTGCGGTTCCATATGGAGGAGTACTCGAATTTATTCAAGGAACAATTAGTCCTGATCGTTACAGTGATGTATTCGATTTTGGCGCGAATGTTGTCGGTTGTATTGTTGGGATTGTTATTTATCGGTTGATTTATCGTCGGCTGTGAAAGAAGCTCCAATAGAATTCGTTAAATTCACATTCTAATAAGGTATCATGGATATACGTAAAAACGAAGATGTAAACATTGACAACAAACGAGGCACGTGGAGTGTACTTGGTTTTGTTGGAGCGTTGGCGTTGATCATGGCGTCAATAGCATGGACTTCTTATGACGTTCAAACCATCAGTAACCTCGACTTTGCGGTTGACTTGATGGAAGACGAAGAAGTACCAGTATTCATTCAGCCACCCCCACCTCCACCCCCGCCACCACAGCAAACAACGGTGATTGAAATCGTTGATGATGAGGAGGAAATCGAGGAAGAGTTGGAAATTGAAGACTTGGAATTGGATGAAGACACTGAAATCGAAACTGTTGATTACGAAGAAGAAGAAGTGTTTGATGATACACCGTTCATGGTGGTTGAGAACATGCCCGCTTTAGGAGCTTGTAAAGAGCTTCGTGGTGAAGAAAGAAACCAGTGTACTAATACACAGATTGTAAGGTACATTTCTTCAAACACCAAGTATCCTCCAATTGCGAAGGATGCCGGTATTCAAGGAACAGTATATGTATACTTTGTAGTAGATCGTGACGGGAAAGTGAAAGACGCTAGAGTTCTTCGAGAAGTTGATCAACGATTAGATAAAGAAGCATTGCGCGTAGTAAAGAGCTTGCCTGACTTTGAGCCAGGAGAGCAACGTGGTAAGCCAGTGCCTGTGCAGTACACCATTCCTGTGAAGTTCACAATTCGATAAGAAGCGCTGGGAACAGCAAAAGAATAGAGTGAAAGGGCCGCGTTTAGCGGTCCTTTTTTTTGTGCACAAAATCCAAAGCTTGCCTAAGGCGGTGATCACCTTTAATGACAACGAACGGAGTACCTGAAGCTTTGGTTTTCTCTAAGTACTTTTCGAAAAGCCAATCTAATTTCCCGTCGCTTTCTCGCAGTGGATCTTCTTCCCAGGGGATGTCTGGGAAACACAATAGGATAAGATCAAAGGGAAGCTGTTTCTTCGCCCCATGGAGTGCTAGGGAGCAAGAGCCAAATCTAACATCTTCCCAAACATCCAGTACAAGAAAATCAGTATCGGCAATCAAGTAGGCCGCCTTTGAGTTAGATAAAGACATTTTAATCCATTCGATTTGCCCTTCAATGATGGTGTTCAAGTCTTCAAGAGCATATTCAGCTTGTTGCTCTTGCAGGTAAAATCGTGCAAATTCAGGAAGGTAGGAGCAATTCAAAGCTTGAGAGAGCTCTATAGACAAGGTGCTCTTGCCGCTACTTTCAGGACCTGTGATGCTAATTTTAAGCATTAGAACAATTGAATAGATTCGAAGTATCCATCCACAGCCATGATCAAAAACAGGGCGAACAGCAATGCTGAGATGTACATTTTTCGTTGACCGTAAAGGAAAATGGCCACCAGATCAATGACAATCCAATAGAGCCAATTCTCATGCACATAATGAATCATTAGCCAAGTGGCAATGAGGCTGAAGACCGATGTGAATGCATCTAAATAGGGTGTTTTCGCATCTGTTTTGCGTTTCAAACACCAACCTAGGCCTGCTACAGCAATGGTTCCAAATAGAATATAGGGTAGGTGATAGGGCAACTCAGAGTGCACAACATACCATTCAGAAGAAGTGGCGAAGAATCCGTAAACAGCGAATAGGATATAGAAGAAATGCAGTCCGCTTTCTGCATAAATTTTCTTTTGATAGGTCAGTAGCATGAATACAATGGACCCGAAGAACGCCGGCAGATAGGCCAGCGCAATATTTCCACCTGTATTGGCGAAATGGATGTAAAGAAAGGTGTAGGATAGGCTCAATATAACCGCTACAACTTCTGCCGCTAGGAAAAGGTTTTTATGCGTAATCAAAAGCCGACTTGTTTAGGAATTTTGCTACAAAAACATTGGTTTGTTCTGCGGCCATAAAGGGTCTCATTTTCTTTTGAAGAAGTTCGAAAAGTTCATCATAATCACCTTCAATCATGGTGCTCATGCCGTTGGTTTTTATGCGCAGTGATGCGCGTTTATTGAGTTCATCTAAAAACCGAAGAACATCCATTTCATATTTTTCTGTAAGCGGGTAGAAACTGAGTTCTAGAGTAACAATCATGGGGTTGTTTTGAACTTGCAAGTTAATACAAGTTGGTCACCCCATCTAAAGAAAGGATTCGCGTAGGTGGGGATTCAACTCTGCTATTCACTGCGCGGGAGGACGCGCGTGACCTCCCCTTTAGATAAAACTAAAAACTCACTCCTCTTCGTCGCCATCGTAAAAGGTGCAATTGCATGGAGTTGACAGTTTGAGTTCTGCCTTAGGTATTAAAGTTTTGATTCGTTCTTGTTCTTGGACACTCATTTCATTGTTCAGCAAATCTACTAATATGAGTTGCTCCATGCGCAACAAAGAGGTAGGGTAATACCCAATTACATTGCTCCAGAGAATGAGTTCTTTTAAGTTGAGAAGGCGATGGATTTCATCTGGTATCCGGTCTACGTCATTGTCAGAGAGGTCTATTCTGACTAAGCTTCGCATGTTACAGATTAAGTCTGGGAATCCTGTGAGTTTATTCTTCGATACAGAAATAATTTGAAGTTGCTTGAGTTTTGCAATGTCCTTCGGAAGTTCTTTTAGCTTATTTCGATCCAAGATTAATTCTTGTAAATCTACAAGCGTAAAAAGCGAGGCGGGTAGTTCTTTTAGGCCTGATTTTGTGAGGTCTAATCTATAAACAGGGATTGAGGCATTCAGGGCACTTTCAATTGAATAGTACACTTTAGCGGTGTCTAACATTTCATATGGAACAGCCTGTGCTCTAGACAGAACGGCCAGTGTTACAAAGAGAAATGTGTAGATGTACTTCATTCTTTTAATTTGTCAAGGACTGCTATTTGATCTTCCTTGAGTTGCTTTACCAAGTCTTCTTTGGTTTCAAATTTTTTTTCATCTCGAATTTTCGCAATGAATTCCAATTCTAATTCTTCGCCATAGAGATGAATATTGGCATCAATAAGGTGCACTTCAATTCTCAATTCCGAACTATTGGTGACCGTCGGACGATGTCCGATGTTTAGCATTCCTTTGAACGCTTCTCCCTTGTAATGGACCTTTACGGCATATACTCCAATTCCAGGAATGATTTTCAGCTCATCTTTGATGCTCAGGTTGGCTGTGGGGAAACCCAACGTTCGACCTAATGAGTCTCCTTCAATAACGATGCCAGTGAGCGGATAGTTGTATCCGAGATAAATATTTGCTGTTTTCACATCACCGCTAGCAATGGCAGTTCGAATTTTTGTGCTACTTACATTGGTGTCTTGAATCATTTGAGCTGGAATTTCTTCCACCTTAAAATTAAACATTTCGGCAAATTGTATGAGCATATTATAGTCGCCTTCTCTTCCTTTCCCGAAGCGATGATCATATCCAACTACGATCGTATTGACGCCAATTCCCTCAACCAGTAACTCTCTTACGTACTCTAAGGCACTTCGTTTCGAAAAATCGAGTGTAAAAGGTTGAATAATAAGGTGGTCAATACCGCATTTACTCAACTGTTGGATTTGTTCCTCTTGCGTATTTAAAAGTTTCAGTCCGTGATCATCAGGGAATAGAACGATACGTGGATGGGGCGAAAACGTCAGCAAAACCGTTTCACCATTGACTTCTTCTGCAATTGATTTTAAGCGCTTCAGTATGTGATTATGGCCAACGTGAATGCCGTCAAACGTACCTGTTGTTACGATGGGTCGGTCAATGCCTTTGAACTCGCGAACGCTGTGATATACTTTCAAATCAAGAGAACTCCTTGCACGGCAAATATAGCTCATTTGAATGGGGAGAACAGACCGAAATAAAGAACTGTCCACATTTTTTAAACATTCATTGTTTAACCGCATGATTCACCTTACTTTTGCACCCGAATTTAGACCCATCGTAATCCCGTCTGGATATGGCTAACACTATTGGAAAAGTCTCTCAGGTAATTGGACCTGTTGTAGATGTAAGTTTTGAAAACGCAGATGTACTGCCAAACATCTTTGATGCATTGGTAATCAAGCGTGATAATGGAGAAGAATTGATTCTAGAGTGTCAAAAGCACATCGGAGAAGATTCAGTTCGTGCCATCTCGATGGACTCAACTGAAGGTCTTCGCCGTGGAATGGCCGTAGAAGCTCAAGGGCACGCAATCACAATGCCCATTGGAGAGAAAATCAAAGGGCGATTATTCAACGTAGTTGGAACGGCCATTGACGGAATCGACAACATGACAGGTGAGGGTGGTAATCCGATTCACCGTGAGCCTCCCCGCTTTGAAGATCTTTCAACAGCAACTGAGGTGTTGTTCACTGGAATTAAGGTAATTGATTTGATTGAGCCTTACGCAAAAGGAGGAAAGATTGGATTGTTCGGTGGTGCCGGTGTAGGTAAGACCGTATTAATTCAGGAGTTGATCAACAACATTGCAAAAGGATACGACGGTTTGTCTGTGTTTGCAGGAGTTGGTGAGCGCACAAGAGAAGGGAATGACCTTCTTCGTGAGATGATTGAGTCAGGCATTATCAAGTATGGTGATGCGTTTATGGAGTCAATGGAAGCTGGCGGATGGGACCTGTCTAAAGTTGACATGGAAGAATTGAAGCAGTCAAAAGCGACCTTTGTTTTCGGACAAATGAACGAGCCACCAGGGGCACGTGCTCGTGTGGCGCTTTCAGGTCTTACAGTAGCAGAGTATTTCCGTGATGGAGATGGTTCTGACAATGCTGGCGGACGAGATATTCTTTTCTTTATTGATAATATTTTCCGTTTCACACAAGCGGGTTCTGAGGTGTCAGCACTTCTAGGACGTATGCCATCTGCAGTAGGTTACCAGCCTACACTTGCAACAGAGATGGGTGTGATGCAAGAACGAATCACTTCTACAAAGCGTGGTTCTATTACTTCGGTTCAAGCGGTATACGTACCTGCAGATGACCTTACAGATCCTGCTCCAGCAACAACGTTTGCTCACTTGGATGCAACAACAGTACTTTCTAGAAAAATTGCTGAGCTTGGTATTTACCCAGCGGTAGATCCTTTGGATTCAACATCACGTATCCTTTCTGCTGAAGTAGTAGGACAGGAGCACTATGACTGCGCACAGCGTGTGAAAGAGATTCTTCAGCGTTTGAAAGAACTTCAAGATATCATCGCTATCCTTGGTATGGATGAGCTTTCTGAAGAAGATAAGTTGGCGGTAACACGTGCACGTAGAATCCAACGTTTCCTTTCTCAGCCATTCCACGTAGCTGAGCAGTTTACAGGATTGAAAGGAGTTCTTGTGCCTATTGAAGAAACCATCAAAGGATTCAATATGATTCTTGAAGGTGAAATGGATAAGTACCCTGAAGCAGCTTTCAACTTGAAAGGAAATATCGAAGAAGTTATTGAAGCAGGAGAGAAGATGCTCTCTGAAGCAAAATAAGACACACCATGAAAGTAGAAATCCTTTCACCAGAAGCAAGTCTCTTTACCGGGGAGGCTGAATACGTTTTTCTCCCAGGAGCTGACGGAAGTTTAGGTATCCTAGATAACCACGCACCTTTGATCACTACGTTGAGAGAAGGAAGCGTAAGACTTACGACCTCTGAAGGAGAAAAGAAGTTTGACGTAAAAGGAGGAACTGTTGAGGTGTTGAATAACAGAGTTGTTATTCTAGCTGAATAAGCTACTTTCAAAATATATTTTAAACCCTGTTGGTCATTTGATGAACAGGGTTTTTTTGTTTTACTTCTTCATGCGAAATGATTTCCCTGCATTCAGATGGCTATACATGACCATCATAGATCCCATGTATAGGGGAATGAGGGGGATTTTAAATCGCACTAAAGCCCCGAAGTTGGAAGTGGTTACGCCAATCATAAAGGCGAAAAGCAGGGCGAATACGAAACTGTACAAAATCAAGGGTTCATCTGCTATGAGTCTGTAAATGACTTTAAAGCGAACTCTGACCAACACCAGCAGCGTTAAGACTAGAATGAAAAGATTCTCCAATCCTGAAAGGAGCATCACAGCGTTTTTACATTCCCAAATGAACGGACGAAACAGTCCGGCAACGATGGCTGCAGGTGCTTTGCTGGCAACACTTAAGGCTGAGGCATCAAATTCCCCAATATCAAAACTTGAACCGTCATAATAGGATTGTTTGAGGTCGCGCTGGATCACCACTGCTGTCTCCAATGCTTTGTCTGGGGCAAATTTCCCTAGTGCACCGCCTAGCTGTGTTAGAGCGCCATAACTTCCGCCCAAAATGATGACGTAAATGAAAGGAACAATCACATACCTGAAGTACTTGTTCTTGATTTGTTTGATACGCTGATAAAAGAACCAAACCATGGTGCCTGGAAGCAGGATGATAAGGATATAGGGTTTAATTGAAATGATGACGAAACCACTGAGGATGATCATGATCCATTTGCCAAATACGTTGCCGTGCTTGCTAATGAACATATCAGTTGCTACAATGAAATAGCATGTAGCTGCCAGTGTAAAAGAATCTTTTAAGATGCCAGACCCCCAAAAAATAACCGATGGCATAAAGAGTATCGCAATAGCCAGATTGCGGTAGAACTGAGGGAAATAGCGCACGAACATCCGATACAGACGCCACAGGCCTCCGTAGGTGGCCAAAGAAAGTAGCAATGTTGCAATGAAATAACTCTTACCTCCCAACAAAACAAGGGGGATACAGAGCTTTACCACCATGCGTGTTTTATCATCAAAAAAGACATAGCCCATGGGTGAGCCCGTTTGCGAGGTGAAGAGGCTTTTTATTTCTAGCGTTCCCCCTCCCAACATTGCTTCAAAGAAAGCCATGGGATTGTGGTATAGAAGGTTGATGAAGGCAAGGGAGCATTCGTAGTAGCTCGTGGTATCACCGCCTTTGTAGTACAAGACGTATATTAATGCGAAAAAAAGTCCGCCCCCTAGCTTGAGCCACATTCCCGGTAAGAAGTATTTCCAGCTAGGGTCTTGCGATTTGTAATTCTTCTTGCGTACGATTTGTAAACCAATGATGGAGAATAGAATCACGATAAAGATGATTGCTGGGTACTCCCATGCTTGAACGGGCACCTTTCCATATGTAAACGTAGGAATGTTCATCCGCTATGGTGATAAGGATCGCCTTTGAGGATCGTTTGAGCTCTGTAGATCTGTTCAGCTGCAAATACACGTACCATTTGATGCGAAAAAGTCATTTTAGAAAGACTGACTTTTTCTTTCGATTGCTTTTTCAGTTCTTCGGAGAAGCCATACGGACCGCCAATTAGAAAGGCCAAATGCTTCAATCCTTGGTTTTGTCTTTTTTGAAACCAAACGGCGAATTGTTCAGAAGCATGCTCCTTCCCGTTTTCGTCTAAGAGCACCAGGTGATCAACCGACTCTAAAAGTTTCCTCACCTTTTTTGCCTCAGCTTCCATGACCAATCGGGGATCATGTTTGCCAGCACGCAACTTCACATCGTCTGTTTCGTGGTATTCGAATTTGATGTAATGCGGGATGCGGTTTTCATAAATTGCCAAGCCGTCCCGAATCCATTTCTCGGTTGTTTTGCCAATGGCAATGAGGGTTACTTTCATGAACGGAAGGTAGCAAAAGATGAGCGAATGTTAATTCTGAGATGTGAATAGATTTCTAGCTTGATTCATGTGCTTTGAAGCAAGGAATACCGTAATTTAGGGTGGAATGAAAGAAAGTAGACGAAGGGAAAGTGTATTTTCGAAATTAAGACCTTTGGCTTGAAACTTGCATACAACTTTGTAAAGAATAGAACAATGAAATTAATAATGACCATCTGTATTGTGCTTGCGGGGCTTTTTGTCCATGCACAAAATGATGTGGCAAAGAAGATTGCAACTGCGCTTCAAAAAGGAGATGCCGCTGCAATAGGTGCCTTTTTGGTTCCCTCAGTAGATTTGACCGTTTTGGATGATGAGGATATGTATCCCTCAGACCAAGTAGTGAAAAAGCTCGCACGTTTCTTTACAGCAAACAAGCCGAGTAAATTTGAAATTAAGCACGAGGGTACTTCTAAACTTGACGACCACTATCGAATAGGTGATTTAACCACTTCAACTGGAATATACCGGGTAACGTACTTTATGATAAAGGGCAGTGCCGGAATGAAATTGAAACAGTTGCGCATAGAAAAATTTGAATAAACAATGGCCCTGCTTCGGCGGGGCTTTTTATTCGTGCTATTTTTGGGGTATGGAAACAATTTTTGATATCACCCAATTCATCCAGCTAGCAATCGCCGAAGACATAGGCGATGGAGACCACTCATCACTTTCTTGTATACCTGAAAACGCGCAGAAAAAAGCACACCTTCTGGTAAAAGACCCAGGCGTATTGGCGGGGATGGAAGTAGCTCAGCAGGTATTCAAGCAAGTAGACCATGACCTTAAAATGGTGGCTTTTTTGAAAGATGGTGACCTAGTGAAACCAAGAGACATTGCATTCACCATAGAAGGGAGTGCTAGGAGTATTTTACAAGCTGAACGACTGGTGCTCAATCTAATGCAGCGTATGAGTGGGATTGCTACACGCACAGCTGGAGTTGTGAAATTGCTTGAAGGAACTACCACACGGGTACTAGATACGCGAAAAACAACACCCAATTTACGCTACTTCGAGAAAGCAGCTGTTCGCATTGGAGGAGGTGTAAATCACCGCTTTGGATTGTATGATATGATCATGCTCAAAGACAATCACATTGACTACGCAGGAGGTATTCCACAAGCCATGGATCGCGTTCGAACTTACTTAAAAGAGACAGGAAGATCTTTGCCCGTTGAAGTGGAAACACGTGATATGGATGAAGTCAAGCAAGCACTCTCTGAAGGAGGGGTAACACGCATTATGATGGATAACTTCACTCCAGAGCAAGTTAAGGACGCTGTAGAGTTCATTAACGGGAAGGTTGAAACTGAAGCTTCAGGCGGAATTACACCTGAGACCATTCGTCCATATGCCGAAGCTGGGGTTGACTTTGTTTCTATGGGCGCGCTCACCCACAGCTTCAAAAGTCTTGATTTAAGTCTTAAAGCCATCTAATAACCATGATCAGAAAATGGTTGAACCGTGCGCTAGAATCGAAATTAGTTATTCGTGTTCTGAATTTCGCTCATCGATTGAAGCCTTGGGGCTTTGAAGGATTGAGCCTCTATGCCGTGTCGAGATTTTTCATCGAAGGGATACAGAAAGGAGCTGTTTCTACTAGAGCCTCTGCTATTTCCTTCCAGCTATTTTTGGCCATTTTCCCTGTATTGATTATGTTGTTGTCTTTGCTTCCCATGATTCCGATCAACAATTTCCAGGATGATCTTTTCGGCTACATTCAACAGTTTTTTCCAGGGGATACGTTTTCTCTAGTTGATGAGATAGTATCCGATTTGCTGAAGAAAAGCCACAATACGGTGTTTTCAGTTGGATTTGTGCTCTCTGTATTCTATGCCAGTAACAGTGTTAATGCTATTTTGCGAGGGTTCAGTGGGGCTTATCATTTAGAAGCGAGAGGCAATCCAATCATCATTCGCTTGCTTTCGGTACTCTTGCTGCTCGTCTTAAGTTTACTCATGGTGATTGCCATTTCACTCATTATCTTTAGTGGTGTAGCTTTTGATAAGTTAATCGAGTTAGAACTGCTGCATGAAGACATGGTGTTTATGCTTTCAGTGGCGAAGTGGATCATTACCTTCCTGTTGATTTATGGCGCTATTTCAATCTTGTACAACATAGGTGATTTAAAAGACCGAAAGTGGAAAACGATGTCGGCAGGGGCCACCTTAACCACTATTTTGTTCATTATTACCTCGGTCTTGTTTGCCTGGTTTGTGAATAATGTTGCTTCTTACAACAAATTATATGGGTCTCTTGGGACGCTATTAATCTTGTTGATCTGGACAAATGTGAATTCAACCATCTTATTGGTGGGCTTCGAACTGAATACCAGCATCAAAAAAGCGAAGTCCAATGAATTACTTGCTCAGCATGAATAGGAAATTCGTCTTAACCACCGTCGCCTTTACTTTTTGTTCAATGTCGCTTCTTGCGCAAGGTGTAACGTGGATGTGAAGATCAATTGATGATGAGACCGGAGAAACCAAGTCGTTGGTAGAGATTTACGAAAAAGAGGGAAAGCTCTTCGGAAGGATTGTGAAGATTTTTCTTGAAGCTGATCAAGATCAAAATCCGTTGTGTACTGAATGTTATGACAAACGAAAAGACCGACCAATCTTGGGAATGGAGATCGTTCGCGACCTAGAACAGGACGGTGATGAATGGGAAGATGGCACTATCTGTGATCCGAAAAGCGGCAAGGTCTACGACTGTAAATTGTGGTTAGATAAAGACGATTCGTACCTCTTGAACGTGCGTGGGTACTTATTTTTTATTTACCGCACGCAGCATTGGAAGAGGCAGTAGGAGTCTAGAGTGAGTGACCATCCCGAAATAGGATTGACCGTTTTGGTTTACTACTCTATTGGACAAAGATGAACCTTCGGGTCTGTTCTTGGATAAATCTCAGTATGCTTTAATGCCTTCTTGATGTTTGGTTTTTCTTCGGTAAAAATGATTTCCTGTTTTTAACATTCTTGTTCTGCTTTGAAAACGGACAACCTATTCCATGGAATGACAGATAAGCTGGAGTTTAGAGTTTTAACTATGGGCTCCGAAGTTCTTTGGTGGGATTCAAGAGAAAAGAGTGATGCTGTTGAAGGATTGCAGGTGCACATATCCCGCTTGTGGGACCCGCCCGCCCCCGCCTGCCATCCAAGCAAAGCGAAGGTAGTATGAGATTCGATTGGCCTTGCTCCAACGACTGAGAAAATCAAGAGGAACTTTGTAGGCGTTTCGATTTGCTTTGTAGCTGTTTGTCAGGTTGATACTAGGGGTAGACTACCAGTCATTTTTAACCATTTATATGGTGGGATCCGCTCGAATTACTTCCGTTTGAACAACTTCGTTAGTTCAGGAAAAAAGCCAGATTTGATGGTGATTCCCAACAGAACGACGGTGACCAATCTGCTTTTTAGCAGAATGGCGGCGATCATGTTGCTGCGCAGTGGTTCCCAGAAGTAGACTTCGGTGACCATTAATGAGCGTAAGAATCAGGGTTGCGGTAACACATATCCCGCTGGTGGGACCCGCCCGCCCCCGCCTGCCATCCAAGCAAAGCGAAGGTAGTATGAGATTCGATTGGCCTTGCTCCAACGATTGTGAAAATCAAGAGGAACTTTGTAGGCGTTTCGATTTGCTTTGTAGCTGTTGGTCAGGTTGATACAAGGGGTAGACTACCATTCATTTTTAACCCTTTATATGGTGGAATCCGCTCGAATTACTTCCGTTTGAACAACTTCGTTAGTTCAGGAAAAAAGCCAGATTTGATGGTGATTCCCAACAGAACGACGGTGACCAATCTGCTTTTTAGCAGAATGGCGGCGATCATGTTGCTGCGCAGTGGTTCCCAGAAGTAGACTTCGGTGACCATTAATGAGCGTAAGAATCAGGGTTGCGGTAACACATATCCCGCTGGTGGGACCCGCCCGCCCCCGCCTGCCATCCAAGCAAAGCGAAGGTAGTATGAGATTCGATTGGCCTTGCTCCAACGATTGTGAAAATCAAGAGGAACTTTGTAGGCGTTTCGATTTGCTTTGTAGCTGTTGGTCAGGTCGATACTTGGGGTAGACTACCATTCATTTTTAACCCTTTATATGGTGGAATCCGCTCGAATTACTTCCGTTTGAACAATTTCGTTAGTTCAGGAAAGAAGCCAGATTTGATGGTGATTCCCAAAAGAATGACGGTGACCAATCCGCTTTTTAGCAGGATGGCGGCGATCATGTTGCTGCGCAGTGGCTCCCAGAAATAAACGGTCGTGGCGAGTAATAGCAACAAGCAGCCAATTCCGTAGTGTTTGCTGAAGGGAGAAATTTGAAAGTGTTTTTTCACGTAAATGATCTTCACCAAATTGTAGATGAAGAGGGTGATGGCCGTGGCGATGGCGGCACCCGTAATATCCATGTTCAAGTAGCCCTTGTGAATGAAGAAATAATTGGTGACCAAGGTCAACACAATCAAAATAAGGTTCAGCCTAAAATTGAGCCTGAAATGCTTTGAGTAGACTAAAATCCCTCCTGAAACACCTGTTGCCATTTGAAAGAGTCTTGACAGGCCAATAAAGAAAACCACCCATTTTCCGCCGCTGAATTTTTCAGGAAGCAACACCATAACCTCATTAATTGAAACCCAGATGGCTACGAAGAGGATGCCTCCAAGAATGAATTGATTAAAGCTACTTTGCTTGTAGATGTCACTCAATGCTTTGTTGTTCTTGGTGTTAATGGCATTGGATGCCAGGGGATTGGCTATAGCGCTAATGGCTTTTTGTGGGAGTTGTGTTACCGCACCGATGTAGAACGCTAAAGTGTAATAGGCAACGTTGTCAAGGTCCAAGAGAATCCCAATCATGACAATGTCGAGGTTGTTCACCACAATTCCTGCCCCTCTGTCTAAGATCGAATACAAACTGTAGGTAGCCAGTTCCGCTTTTTTGAGTGGGAAAGCCCCCCATCTGACACGCAATCCACTGCGAAGCGCGTATGCCAGTAAGATGACCGTTGCAAGCGCATATCCGCCAATGTAACAGAGCATCAGTTGTGGGAATGTGACCACATCGTACCAATAAGCAAAGGCAATGATTAAGTACCACGATTTTAAGAAGGTCTCATTCAAAAACTGGTAAACCGTTGTTTTGAGAACGGCTGATAAATATCCGTTGATGGAATAGAAGAAGATAAGTGTTGCTGAAAGAAAGAGCAAGGCGCCCATGTTCTCTTTGAGCAGACCCGCATTTTTATCATTTACGAGTTGCAATGCTTCAAATCCGAACGCACTGAAGACGACAATTAGTGCCAATGAGCCAATAACGGGTGCTAAGTATGCGAAGCCCAAGAAGTTTTTCTGCTGCTCTTCGTTCTGAAGTTTGGGGAAATAGCGAATGATCATGCTTGGGATTCCACCGTGAAAGAACTGCGAAAAAATGAGGGCGTAAGCCGTTAGCACCTTCAGCAGCCCCCATCCTTCCTCGAAATTCTCAAAAGCTCGAGGTAAAACAATGATCGTGTTTAAGGCACCAGAGATTGTTCCGATAAAAATCGAAAGCGCATTTTTTGTGGCTTGTCTTGCTAGTACTCCCAAAAGGGTATTTTTGTCAAAGTTGAACGAATTTATGAAATGTGCTGCGTTGAGCACCAAAAATTGTGTGATGTACAAGAAGCTTCCCAAACGTCGATACGAATTAACCATGGAATTTCTCAAGAAAGAGCTGCCTGTACCGGCACGTATTCTTGACCTTGGAGTGCGCAATCCGTTCACAGAATGGATGGAAGAAGCCGGATATGAGGTGGTCAATACGGGTGGGGGAGATCTAGATTTTGATCCGTCTGAGGTGAATGCTGAGGGGTTTGATGCGGTAACGGCTTTTGAGATCATAGAGCACTTGGTGAACCCCATGCCGATGTTACAACAAATCAAAGCGCCGAAATTACTGGCGTCCATTCCCATGCGATTGTGGTTCGCGTCAGCGTATAGAAGTTCAACTGACAAATGGGACCGACATTACCATGAGTTTGAAGATTGGCAGTTTGATTGGTTAATGGAAAAAGGTGGATGGGAAATCACCAATTCAGAGCAGTGGACAGCACCCTCCAAGCACCCGTTTGGGATTCGTCCGTTTTTAAGACAGTTCACGAAGCGGTATTACATTGTAAGTTGCGAAAGGAGGGAGCAGCAGGATTAGCTTGCAGCTGGCCATTCAATGGTGAAACTTACTTCAAGCATCAGTAGGCAAAGGGTGTATTTATTCAAACCGTTCATCTCTAACTTTAAATGGATTGCCGATTATGCTTATTCAATAAATCACTTCGCCCCAACCTTAAATCGCATAATCTCAGCAATAGACTGAGCCCGCACTTTCGCGTTTTCAGCCTTTGGGCCGGTGAATAAATCATCAATTGTTTCATTCCAAAGGGCAAGCCAAGCGTTGAAATGATGGTGTTCAAGTGGGAAATGCTGGCTTAAAGCAATGTGCTTCTGCATCGGGTTTCCTGTGTATTCAGCGGATCCGAGGAGGACGCTGCCCCAAAACTGATACATTCTTGGCAAGTGTTTCTCCCAATCAACATGCGCTACATCAGAAAAGATGTGGCCAATGGTTTCATCCTTCTGCACTTTCGTGTAAAAAGCATTGACCAAGACGACGATGTCTTCTTCGTTATTGAGTTCTTTCAAGTGCTGATTCATGACGAATTTCAATTCTAGGGTATATGCCAGAGATTAAGAATCTCCTTCGCGAAGCTACGAACCTAAGCTGTGGAACCAAGGTCATTCGCCTTATGCACAGAACAAAATGGCCCCCACTTAGTGCGGAGGCCATGTTATAGAAGGGTGCTTATTCGCTCTTTAGTCCTTCTGAACTTGAAGTAGAGAAGGGCGAAGGAGGAATGGGTTTTTCGCCCAGTCTGATGCTGTACCAATCGATCTTTCGAGAGAAATACATCACGAAAGCGAGGATGAGGAAGATTCCTATGGTGCCCATGAGCAATGCGTAATCTTGTAATTGAATGATGGTGAATATAAAAAAGTAAAGGAGTCCCAGAATTCCGGAAATGAGCAGTGTGACGGGTTTAGATTTGATCACTGCCGCAGTGTAAACGGTCACCAAACCAAGGGTGAGCAGCGTTGATATGAGGTAGGCTGTGTTGAACATAATGTGCTCACTTAAGGCCAAAAGGAGGGAGTAAAAGACCACTAAGGCCAATCCAACCAAGAGGTATTGGATGGGGTGGATGAAGACTTTTTGCATGACTTCCACAAAGAAGAACACCAAAAAGGTCAGTCCGATAAACAGGATGGCATATTTTGCTACACGATTTGATTTTTTGTAGGTGTCTGCTCCTTGAATGAGCTTGGCGCCAAAAGCACTATCTCGCACTTGGTAACCACTGCCCGTCCATGCTTGTGGGAAATTCCGATTTAAGTGCAGTACGTTCCAATGGGCGAAGAATCCGTCTTCATTCACTTCCCTTTCATCAGGTAAAAAAGTGCCCCAAAAGCTCGGGTCTGGCCAAGGCGATGAGAGGTTGACATCAGTTGTTTTTCCGATGGGAGTGAAATAGATTTCCTCACTTCCATTGAGTGCCAAATCAAGGTGGAAGGTGTGCGGAACAGAATCGTTTGAGGCAAGGTTTAGAGGCACATGAAGCCCGCTATAAACAAGGTCTTGGGTTAGCATTCCTGAATTAAAGAAGAGATTAGAAGTGTCCCATTTGACTTTAATTTGGTTTTCGATTCCCTTGAGATCAGAGATTCCGAGGCTTAAAATAGCTTTGTCGAAGAGGATGTCTTCTTTGGGGACATCGAACAACGATACATCAATGGGGCTGAAGCTTCCGTTGAGTGAAAGCGCTGATTCATATACCGCTACTTCAAAAATGCCTCTACTTTTTAGTTCAGGATTAACCTGTCCGTCAATGGACAGTTCGTCTGGCATGAAATGCATCCATTTTCGAACCTTATCTCTTCGGTGGCTCTGTTGGTTTTGAGAGTTCGATGCAAATTCATTGTAAGGAATGGAGATGAATGGCCCTGTGATGGTTTGGGCTAGTCCCCATTTCCCGCCAATTTCCTGGACCGCTGCGCTTCTGGTAGATTCGCGTTCATGAATGAGGCTTTGAATTAAGCTGGCTGGTATTAGGAGAAGAAGGATGAGCACACAGATGATGCTGATTTTGAATAGGACACTGGTTTTGAGGTTTTTCATGCGTAATACGCTTTGATGGAATCCAAAACTATGACCTCATCATCAACCTAATTGGCATGAAACAGCATTGGCGATCTATGGGGTAGAATTCGAAAGGATCCAGTCGAAAAGTGCAGATTGCTCTACAATAGACCATGAATGTGGATGCCTTCTTCCATCTGCCCGAAATCCGCTATTGGTGGTTTGAATCAGCTCAATATTAGCACCTTCAATAGCTGAGAGTTGCTCTGCCAAAGCGTGCAGGGTAGAGGCATTCATGTCTGCGTAGGTTGCCCCCCGGTTTTCACGCCACCATGCGGTGTCAGGCTCAGTGTACAGGCGCACCTTTATTCGGTTTAGGTGTTCGACGTTCCGCATATTTTGAGTCGTGTCAGTATATACAGAAGCTGCTTCGTACTGAAAAATATTTTCTTGAGGTGTACCGAAATTTGTTTCGAAGAGGTTAACCAACATGCGCGCTTCTTGGATCGCAGGTTCAGAGAAATCACGATCGATGGTGCGAAGAGCAGCGTTGTAAAGCGCGTGCAAGTCTAAAGGTGAGTCAACACAAAAGACGCCAGCTGGTTGCACAAGAGCGGTGTCAGCAAGTAGGTGATCTGCCAGTAAAAAGCTTACGTTGCCGCCACTTGAATAGCCACCAATGTATATGGGGAGTTCTTTTCCAATCAGGGTGTACTCTGTCGAAATCTGGGTGGCCAATGAATTTAGCTCAGCAGAAGAGAGGGTCAGGTGCTGATTGAAGTTCATTAACACCACATCGATGCCGCGTTGATTGGCCGCTTCTATAACAGCGAACTCATGTTCTATGGATTTATCGTTGCCACCAAAACCGGGGAACAGGACTAATAATGCTTCGGATTCTTCAGCGTAATGGACAACGCCATAATCCATTGTAGCGCTAATGACACGCGGTTCCATTGGTGGTGTGCACATTGAAAAGAGAATACTAAAAACAAAAAGATAAATGAGTTCTTTTTTCATAGCGGATAGGTTTTTAGGAACGTAAATTCCCCAATTCTTGTGCATTTAGGAGAGTAAAGGTACTCCCGTTTACTTCAGTCAATTTGTCTTCTTTAAATTCTTTCAAGACGCTGATGACAGATTCCATTGCCGCACTGTTTATCACTAAATAGCATTGACGGTTATGGTTTATGCATTCGTTTTTCTTGTGCTCTTTATGTTTTTGATTTTTTCCAAGCTGCTACCTTAGGATTATTTCGAGCCCCTTCCCTAGGCGAAGCTCGTGACAATATCCATTCCTCCAACATCAACTTTGTAGACGTTCAGAAGAACTGTGTAGTTGCAGCCAAGGTTTCAGTTGTTGTTAGGTTAGAGGGCAGCGGCCTACCACTGATTTTCCAAATGGGGGTGCAATTTGAGCTGGAGTCTATAGCATCAGCGCAACACCGTTCGACTGAAAAGAGTCAGACACGATTAAAAAATGCTTCTATCTGCGCATGCACTTTTTCATCTCTTAAAATTCGAAAATGGCCTGTTCCCTTTAGGGTGATGTGCTCAGCAACAGACCAGTTTTCAGCTACGCGCAATGATTGTTCAATGGGGACCACCTTGTCTGCTTCGTCATGCAAAATGAGCACTTCAGGAATGGTGATTGTTTTCACGAAATTGGACACGCTGAGTTCTTTTATGGACAGTTCAATTTCATGCTGAATCTGTTCTTTAAGAAGCAATTTCACCTTGTTAGAAATGCCAACTGTCTCAGCTATTTGATCAATACGTTCGCTAAAACTATCAGGAGGTGCAAGCAATAGGTATTTGCTAATCTTGAATTGAGGATTGTTCTTAAGAGCACTGGTAGTGGCTACTCCACCGAAACTGTGACTCACAAGGTAATCAGGTTTAATGTGCTCAATCATTGCGGCAACGGCATCGCCGAAAACCCACAATGTTGTTTCACCTGTGCTGCTAAATCCATGCGCTGGAGCATCAAAAGCGAACAGGTTCAGGTCAGTGTTTTTGAGCCTTTCTATGATTTCAGAGAAATTTCCTGCTTGTCCTTCCCATCCGTGAATGAAGAGTACCTTTTTGCCTTCTCCAGGCCAATGGTAAGTGGCTAATTTTGTTCCATTGAAATCGAATTGTTCCTTTTCAGCGGAGTCTAAAACCTTCAGTTCATGCCGACGAAGTTTTTTTATCTGTGGATGGGTCAAAACATGGAATGCACGCTTCGCGAAGGAGGCAGGGAAAAGATTCGATAGAAAATGGATGAGCCTCTTTCTCATTCACCAGTGAGCTCAAACTTGTATTCTACCTTAGCTGATTTGCTGATTAGCACTATATCAGTTCCTTTAACAAGAATCTCTACTTGAGAAGTGGGAGCAATTTCCATTTTAAGGGATTCCTCTTTGGTCACTGTATTAACCACTCGAATTTTTGTTTTCTTGTCATCCAGGTTCTTAACCGTCACTTTAAAAGTGTCATCTTCAAAATACTCACCTGGATACTCCTCTTTTGCAGTAATGTTTTCAGCCAATTTCATGCTCAAGCAGCTGTTCAAACTGAGGGCTACTACCAAGAGCAATACAAAGAGTTTTAAGCTTTTCATGGGTTCCGTTTTTGGGGTGAAATGGGACATAAGGATAGTGAAAATGTGGTCACCTTGGCAAAGGTAAACAAGATCTTGTGCGCAGCAGAAGTGATTTGGAGTTTGTTGGGTTTCCTGCCTTAAATCGATGTGATGTATAAGTGCGAAACTTATTTTTTAAACGTTACAAAAATCTCTGTTCCAGCCCCTGGAGACGACATGATTTTGAATTCGGCCTCTACATGCTTCGCGAAAGCCTTCATAGCACGTAAGCCATCTCCTTCTCGCATGGCGTTTACATTGAAGCCTTTGCCTTTGTCTTGGAAAGTGATGATGATTTCACTTTTCTCTTGTTCAATTTCTACAATGAACTCATCTTTGTTAGCGTGTTGTACCGCATTATTGATGGCTTCTTTAGCTATTCTGAAGATACTGATGGCAAGAACTGGGTTCATATCAAAATCATCAACATCACCTTTCATCAATTTCACGTTGATGCGCGAAAGGGCCTTGTTTTGCTCTGGATAGCTTTTGATGTGCTGCAGCAAACCATGGAAACTGATGTCTTCATCACGCATGGCCCACATTGTTTCGCGCAAATGTTCCTGTGACTCTTTGGCTAAATCTTCTGGCGAAATGGCCTCTGTATCTCCTTTTTTGATGGCGGAAATTAGAGCTGTGAAACGCTTTGAAAGGTCCTCATTTAATTCACGTGAAACTTGCAGGCGTTCTTCATTCTTATGCTTGTCTGAGCGTTCTCTGCGAAGCAAGGCACGCACGATGGCAAGACGAAAGAAACTAATGATTCCAATGAGCAAGATCAGTCCTATAAGCACCATTGCTGCCTTGAACCACAGTTCTGCATAAAAAGGAATGGCCCGAATCATTTTGATGTGATGCACTACTGGTTCATCAGTCCCGGTGTGGTAAACGGTGAAGGTGATTTCAGATTCGCCATAAGGAAGTTCAATAACCACTTGATCTTCTCCATTCAAATCTACTTTTGTAGAGTCCAATTGATAAAAAACGGTACTGCTTGCTTTGTCTGTAATGGCTACTAATTCAGTTGTGAGCACCAAATTTTCTACTGTGTATTCAAAATTGAGAATGTCTTCTTGTGCTAAGACTCTGTCAGTAGTTGAAACGTGGAATACCGCATCTACTTGAGTGATGGCTGGGAAATCTTTCGGGTGGAAACGAAGCACGCCTCCATCACCTCCGTAGTAGAAGCGACCAGAATCATCTGTGTAATAGCTGTGCTGGTTGAATCCACTGACCGGAAAGCCGTTTTGCAGGCCGTATGAATGCACTTCGCCCTTTTTGTATTGAATAATTTCTGCCGACGAACTCAGCCATAAACCATCCTTTTTATAACTAGAAACGCTGAGTAATTCTTGGTCGAAGGATTTTTCGACCGTTAATTTTCCGCCCTCCTCAATGCACAAGGAGCCGTCAGATGTAGTGCAGTATAATTTACCATCAAAGAGGGTCGTCATGGTAACAGCGCCATTTTGACTGGTCAGTTTTCGTTGAATGCTCATGTCTGCATTTAAGAAGTAGACACCTGATGTTGCTGCAACTCTAAATCCTTCGCCATCCTGAACAAAATGATTCGCAAAGCCATCTATTCCTAGGCCTTCATAGGAATAGAGGTTCACTACTTTTCCGTTTTTACTCAACTGCACAAATCCACGTTTTGAGCTGGCTAAGAAGCCTTTTTCGATCTCCGTAACATGGGTTATGTAATTCGCCAGAGAATCAGTTCGTGTTGAATACACCCGAATGAACTGTCCGTTTAAATAGCGGTGAAGACCTTCGTAAGCCGTTCCCACAATGACCATTCCACCGGTATTGGACCCGGAGGTACAATTCATACCTTTTGTTTGGGCATTCAAATAAGAGGAGTGGCTTCCAAGTGGGAGCACCCCTCTTGATGTAGCAACATGTAGCTTATTGTCGTATTCGAAGATTTCATTACAGCCCGTTGAGCTGGAAGAGGAATTCATTGGGAAAAGTTCTGCGTGCAAAGCGTTTCGGTGAACTAGGAAGACGCCGTGCTCTGCTGTTCCAAGCCACAAGTTGTTGTTCCTGTCAAGGAGGAGCGACTGAATTTTTTCGTTTCGAAAATGTCTTTGAGTAGTGATCTCTCCAGTCAATGCATTTTCAAAGACCTCAATCAGCCCCTCATCTGTGGCAAAAAAGTGCTTGTTTGATTCGTATTTAACTGTTGCATGATTGAAGCTATTTGCAACTGTCTGTGCTTGTTCCCCTGAAATCCGAATGCCGTCATTATCACATTCAATTTTTCCATTTTTTAGGTCGAAAGTTTTGGCATTAGAAGAAAACGTGACTGTATTCTTGTTCGTTGAGGAAGGCCATTTTTGCTTTTCGAGGTTGAAATCGAAGAACAAATAGGCATTCGTTTCTCTATTGAGAAGCGCAATTCCGTTATCCAGAATGGCATAACTGTAAGCGCTAGGTTGAGCCCACTCTGCGATGTTTGTTTGTGTTCCATTCGAATCAAAAACATGAGCCCCTTTTACAGTGATGCAATACATCAGTCCTTCTCTGAGTTCCAAGCCCAGCACCTCTGATTGCACCTCAGTAACAATCTTAGATGAGAATCCGTTGTAGGTATGAAGGCTAGAATTTGTGCCAATCCACAAGCGTCCGGAACCATCCAAACACAGTTCTGTGGCATTGTTTTGAGATAAGCCGGTTTCGCTGTTTAAACGGAAGCTTTCTTGGATTACTTGTGCCGAAATTGAGAACGGCAAAAGTAGAAGGAGAAGGAGTAAACGATTCATGGGTAAATATACTCACCTCTTTAAGCCTATTTTAAGTGGCTCTGGCTCACTTTCAACAAGAAGGTGTGGACATGCTTAGAGGGTCTTTTAGACTTGTGGTCATGACCAATTCTCCACTGCGCCAAAGCAGTAAAATGTACTAACTTCATGCGACTAGGTTTTTTATGACCTCTCAGGAACAGCGGGAGTTGCCGGGACGTAAGATAACGAAAATGACAATTTAGGATTCTTACACCTCCTGATCCAGTGCATTTGTAACAACGTAATACCTAGGATCATCAATAGAGCGCTCTATGATTGCGTCAAATTCAGGGTCTGCTTTAAGCAAGAGTGAAGTACATTCTGGGCTGAGGTGTGTGAGCTTGACCTTTTTGCCAAGTTCATGGTACTTATCAGTCAGATTTCGAATGGCCTCAATGCCTGAATGATCACTAACCTTAGATTCTATGAAGTCGATCTCAACTTTGTCTGGATCACTTTTCGGGTCGAATTTCGCATTGAAATTGGTTGTTGAACCAAAAAAGAGTGGCCCCCATATTTCGTACACTTTCGACCCATCCTCCTTTATGCGTTTCCGCGCTCGAATCATTGTAGCATTCTTCCAAGCAAATACAAGCGCAGACATGATCACACCTACGATCACAGCAATGGCTAGATCTTGCCAAACAGTTATTGCAGAAACCGTAATCAATACAATGGCATCTGGCAACGGAATCTTGAATAGAATTCGAAAGCTACTCCAAGCAAAGGTGCCAATTACCACCATGAACATCACGCCTACCAAAGCGGCAATGGGAATTTGCTCAATCAAGGGTGCACCGAACAACACAAAACACAAGAGTGCAACGGCGGCAACAATTCCTGAGAGTCTTCCTCTCCCGCCTGAATTCACGTTAATGATTGATTGTCCAATCATTGCACAACCTCCCATTCCTCCAAAGAGTCCGTTCAATATGTTGGCGCTCCCTTGAGCTACACATTCTCTGTTTCCACTTCCTCTGGTCTCTGTAATTTCATCTACTAAATTCAAGGTCATAAGTGATTCAATCAAACCAACTGCGGCCAATAGAAACGCTGTTGACAGAATGATTGACCAGTTGCCTTCTAGGGTGCCAAACAAGGAGAATATTTGTGCCTGAAAGGTGGGTAACCCGCCTTGCAGTCCTTCGCCCCCGCCATCACGAATGAATGAACCAACGGTACTGGCTTCAACACCGCCAAAGATGGTGATAGACGCCACAACAACGATCGCGATTAAAGCTGCAGGAATCTTTTTAGTCAGTTTTGGAAGGAAATACATGATGGCCATGGTCAATCCTACAAGCGCTAGCATGATGTACATAGCACTTCCAGACAGCCACTCTTTTTCACCATTTACAGTTTCTTTGAAAAGCCCTAGCTGTGATAGAAAAATAACAATAGCCAGTCCGTTCACAAAGCCCATCATTACAGGGTGTGGGATCAATCTCACGAACTTCCCTAACTTGAATACACCAGCAGCAATCTGAATCACACCAACAATAAGCAGGGTGATGAAGAGCCATTGTAACCCAAGGTTTTCCATGGGTTGGTCCATTGCTAAACCAAAATCGTTTCCTTGTTTGATCATGTAGACCATGACTACTGCCATGGCTCCGGTAGCACCAGAGATCATTCCCGGACGTCCACCAAACATAGCGGTAACGATCCCCATCATAAAAGCACCATACAGCCCAACGAGTGGGTCAATACCTGCAACAAAGGCAAAAGCCACTGCCTCAGGCACAAGCGCCAAAGCTACAGTGAGTCCTGAGAGAATATCGTTCTTAGGATTAAAAGTGAAGTTCTTGAAGATTTTTGCCGTCATGCTGTATGTTTGAAAAAGTCTGCGAAGGTAGTCAATTGAATTCAGGTAGAATTTAACCCAGTCAGAACGGCATTTTCACTTTTGAATTTGGAAGCGAATGCGTTTTTCATTCATGCCAATGCATGATTCCAAAGTCAAAGGGAGTCCACAGTGCCGTTTTAATATCTGCCTCTTTCAAAGCACTATTAAGCCAGCTATTGCAGGTATGCAAGCAACTATAACTGCCCTCACCTCTGTAGAACTCATCATGTCCAAAATAGCTGTGCCCCGGAAGATGTGTTTTGGTGTAGTTTTCTGCATTCGCAAAGCCTTTCAAAAGTTCCTCATTCAAAATAGCAAGTTGTTCAGGTGATACTTTCACCTCTTTCCAATCGCTTATTTGTTGGTCATGTCTCACTACATGCATGAGCGTTTCAGATGGCCAAAAGAGCGCTTTCATGGCCGTAGAAAACTTTAATTCTGCCCAAGTAGGTGTGTTGATGTAGAAATCTTCATCGCCCCAGCCAAAGGCAAAAAACAGATCTGAAGAGCTCTGTTTCAGGTCATTTAGAATGCGTTTGTCAACTTGATTTTTAGCCAGAATGAGGTCTGTGTGTGTGCCATTGGTGTGCAGAAAAACCGATTCTGTTTTTTGGGGTGCTGGGTCATTTGAACCCACGGAAATGTAAGATAGAATTAAGCTGATAGCGATGTAGATGAGCGGGATGCTTAACACCCTAAGCATCCATTTAAATGTAGTTTTGAGAATCTTCATGTGACTGGCGTTCCATTTGCAAGATGCAAATTGAAGTTGAATTCAAGTCATTCATACGTTTAAACTTCGCGGACCTTCACCTTTTTTCGTTTAATTCGCCCGCCATTCACCTTGTCAATAACCTGATCAAGCTTGTCTGATCTTACAGCTACAAAAGCACAGTCTGATTTGAGTTCAATGGTCCCCAGTTCATCACCTGATAGCTCTCCTTGTTTGAAAAACAATCCTGCAATGTCACCTTTCGAAATCTTGTCTTTCCGTCCGCCAGACAACAGCAGTGTTCTGTAATTTCCGGGAGCGGGAACGGGAGCATCACCCAAGAATTCTTCTTCTAGCTCACCAATAAATCCGGGAAGCTGTTCTCCTCTCCACCAGAGCACATAAGCTGAACCTTCACTGTGCATACGTGCAGTTCTGCCGTTACGGTGCGTGAATTCTTCGCTTCGCAAGGGGAGATGGTAATGAAGAATAAATTTAATTTCAGGAACGTCTAGTCCACGTGCAGCGAGGTCAGTGGCAATAATAAGCTGGTGGGTTCCATTTCTGAATTTGACCAAGGCGCGCTCTCTATCCATCTGTTCCATTCCGCCATAAAAACAGCCATGATGGATGCCTTTTTCGGTCAAATGGTCACTCACACGTTGAATGCTGTCTTTGAAATTACAGAAGACAATCCCGGGCTGATTTCCGAGGTGGCAAAGTGCATCTACGAGCGTTTCTAACTTGTCTTTGCTGGGCGAAGTAATGCGCTTAACAGTCAGTTGTGATTCTCCTGTTCCCAAAAAGTCAATGCGCTCAGGGTTGTGAAGTCCAACGAAAAAAGGAATGTCTACGCCTTGCGTTGCAGACGTGAGAACACGTTGCGTGAGATTGGGTAAACGCGATAGAATGTCCATCATGTCTGTCTCAAAACCGATCTCCAGTGCTTTGTCAAATTCATCCAAAACCAATGTTTTAATGCCTTCTACAGAAAAAGTGCTTCTGCGGAAGTGATCCGCAACACGTCCGGGTGTGCCTATCAAAATGGCCGGTGCATGTTTCGTGTCACTGCGGTCTTTCGTGAACGATTTCCCTCCGTATACCGCATTGGTCTTGTACCCAGAACCCATATCGCGCACCACAGATTCTATCTGAATGGCCAACTCACGGGAAGGCACCAAGATTAGGACCTGAATTTCATCAATTTTGGGGTCCAATCTAGAAATGATGGGCAAGAGGAATGCCAGCGTCTTTCCACTACCAGTAGGCGAAAGAAGCAATACTCCCTTGTTGGAATGAATGGCATCTTGCGCCGCTTCTTGCATTGGATTAAGCGATTCAATTCCAAGTTTGGACAGAATGGCTTTTTGATTCTTGATAGACATGGCGCGAAGGTAGTCAAGATTATATAGCAGTGCATCTTTGAGCATCACATCTGAATCTCTACATTTACTTCGTGAAAATACTACAGCACCAATCACTCAAATCACTCAACACCTTTGGCTTCAATGTTGAAGCAGCACATCTTGCTGAAATCACTTCTATTGATGACGTTAGAGAAGCGGCTTCTTTTGCTAACGCGAAGGGGTTAAATCACCTTGTTTTGGGTGGAGGAAGCAATGTTTTGTTCACGAAAAACATAGATGGAATGGTTATGCTCAATCGCATTAAGGGCATAGAGCTCGAAAGCGAAGATGAAAACGATTACATCGTCAGAGTGGGTGCCGGAGAGAATTGGCATGCCTTGGTTGAACATGCAATAGGTAATAATTGGGCGGGAATCGAAAACCTTGCGCTCATCCCAGGGAATGTGGGTGCCAGCCCTATGCAAAACATTGGCGCATACGGCGTAGAGGTTGTGCAGGTTTTTGAATACCTCGAAGCGGTGCATTTGCACACAAGGGAGGTGCACCGATTCTCAAAAACAGACTGCAAATTTGGCTACCGAGAAAGTGTGTTTAAGCAGAAACTCAAAGGGGAGTATATGATTTCACACGTGGCATTTCGACTGCGCAAAACACCGTCATTCAACACTAGCTATGGTGCCATTGAAGCAGAGCTAGAGGCCATGAATGTTTCTGAATTAACATTGCGTAATGTAGCTGACGCGGTCATTGCCATTCGTTCTAGTAAACTTCCAGATCCCAAAGTATTAGGGAATTCAGGAAGCTTTTTTAAAAACCCTGTGGTGCCAATTGAAGTACATGAAAAGGTGAAAACAGAATGGCCTGATGCACCCGCCTATCCCGCAGGAGAAGGCAAGGTGAAAATGGCGGCTGGTTGGCTTATTGAAAAAGCGGGATGGAAGGGGTTTCGTGAAAACGATTGTGGCGTTCACAACAAGCAAGCGCTTGTGCTCGTTAACCACGGAAACGCAACTGGCCAAGAAGTATATGATCTCAGCCAGCGTATTTTAGATGATGTCTATTCCAAATTTGGCGTTCAATTGGAACGCGAAGTCAATATCTTTTAATCGACTTTTATAAACTCAAGGACCCTCGGTTCATTGCCTTCCAATTTCAGGAAGTACATTCCGGATTCAAAATGCTGGGCGTTGATTTCTATTTGAATTTGCCCGTTGATCTCACCTCGGTCAATGATTCTTCCTCTTGCATCTTGGATGGTCCAGCTGTCTGCAGGAGTTCCTGTAACAAGTCTAAATGAAGTTCTCACAGGGTTAGGCATGAGCATGTCTCCAAAAGCATTCAACTCATTCACGTTGTTTACTTCTTGATCACAATCTGTTACTACCAACGTATCTGTCACGAAACACGGGGTGTTTGCTGTTACGTAATACGTGCCATCTTCATAGACCGTGTAGGTAGATTCTTGTGTGCCATCTTGCCAAATGAAATCAGAGAAATCTGTTCCTGCATCCAACACAACTGTTTCGCCATCACAAAGGAATAAGTCTTCGCCCAAATAAATAACGCCAGGTATTTCTGGACCAATTTCAATGGCTTGGGTGTAATTACAGCCGCCAATGGTTGTTGTTATTTCAACCATTTCTCCTGCCTCAGCCGTGTAAGTTTGGCCTGTTGAGCCATCTTGCCATTCATAGGTGTCATAGCCATTTCCAGCATCAATTGTCACAGGCTCATTCTCACAAATGGGTTGGTTTCCCGCTAGGTTAAGCGGGAGGCCAGATGATACCGTGATGTTCAGTGTGTCTGCTACAATTCCGCAGAAGAGGTTGACCGAAGAAATCAATTGCACAGCCCCTTCTTCTTCAAAAGTCACATGCACACTTCCGTTTTGATTTTCAGTGATGATTGCATTTCCATATACCTCCCATCCAACAATTTCATTCAGGCATTCTGCGGAGAAGATGTTGTAATCATGTTCTTCGCCTGCACAAACTTCAAGCGCACCAGAGGTGAACAAGCTTGGTCCGTAGACATAGCTGTGGTGGAAGTTTGAGAAGCCATTGATGTTCTCGTTAACGAAGGCGAAATTGGGTTCATAGATAACCTCGTTTGCGGGTAAGTCAGGATTTTCAATCACCCCAATCCATGCTGAGATGTCTGCCGCATGGTAGATTTTCCCATCTGGGGCTAATTGAAGTCCTTTTCCAAAATCGCTTATGCTCCCCTCAAAAATGGTCTGTGTATTGGCGTTCCAGTCAGCGGGATCATCAAATAGGTCTACCTGATAAAGGATAACATCGAAATCGCCAGCCATGTAATATAAATACTGTTCTCCTCGTGAGAAGGTATAGGCAAGAATGAATTCTGATTGAATCTCTTGGATAATAGATGCTTCTCCCGTTGCAGGATCAAACTCTAAAATGTAGGACCCCATCAGCATTCTGTTTCCGGGTCCATTCACTTCAAGCGGAAACGTTCCATAAACGGCCCCTAATTCTAGGTTTAACTGAGAAATCACAGGTTCAGAAGCAACACCAGTTGGGTCAACTAGATAGGCCTTTATGCTGCCTTCGGCGAAGTCGTAAAATGTAAGCCAGAAATCACGCAAATTACAGTGCCGAACGGTTGAGAATGATTCGTTGTCTGTGGTTTCAATGAGTACATCTTTTACGTCAGTCACATCACCAAGCCCATTGTTTAAATCATTGTCTAAAATGGAATAACGCAGTCCTTCAGAATACTGATTTTGTTCAGCTGAAGAGAAGAAATACACCAGGTTTTCACTCTCTGGTGCTGCAATAAAACAGCCTCCATAATGCGCAGAAGGGCCACCAATGATGTCCCCATTTGACAATGAGTTAATGTTCTTATCAAAAATTTTGGTTCCGTTAGAAACGTATTTCAAGTTCCCCGCTATGTCGCAATAAGAAGACTTGTTGTGGCTGTAGACCTCAATGTCAACATAGTCTGGCATCATAATGTCTAAGCCTGAAAAGTTAAAATTAAAGCCATGATAATCTGCATTTTCAGTCAAGTGATAGAACCAGATATTCGCTTCATTTCCACTCACACAGTCTCCTACATTAATGTTCCAAGCATAGGTGTCAGTGCAAAGTCCATTTGAAACTTCCAAGGTCACTACTACAATTCCTTCTTGGGAGAAAGTATGGGTCAATATAGCTTCACTTCCAACGCTCACACCGTCAACCATCCAGTTATAGGAAGTGATTCCTTCAGAAGTGTTGTTGAATGTGAGGTCCATTCCGGTGCCAATATTGGAAGTTGTTGATTCGAAGTAAGCAGAAACACCGCATGCTACGGTTATGACGAAAATAAACTCTTGGGAACAGCCTATTTCTTCATTGAATACTTCACCAATGATCTCAAATTGACCTTCTGCTTCTGCGGGAAACAAGAACGAATCTCCTGTCCCAGCATTTTCATCATCAATGTACCAGTTCACACTAACAAAAGGGCCTCCAGTTGCCGTGAAAGCAACGGGGATTCCGACAACTGTTTCAGAAGTACTGGCAATTATGTTGGCATCAAAAGGAGTTTCGCAAGGTGTAGCACAGCGGTTACCTTCAAGCAGAGATAAGCGCACATCTGTGAGCACTGCTTTCATTCGAAAGCCTTGTTCATTCGTAAACTGGTTCATGCAATACAAGTTGGAGTAATCCATGTAATTGTCTTTTTCATCAAAAGCATCACCGGAGCCACCTAACGCAATGGGTCTAAACGGATTGTTTTCACTCAAATCATCATCATCTGTGTCACAAGAGTTGGTGCCATCATAGCATAAGACGCTAAATGCCTGCTGGTCTGGCGGGGTGTCACAAATCCAATCACCTGATGTTTGGCAATCATCATTCGGACAGCCGTTTTGGAAGGTGTGATACAAGCCTAAGTAGTGTCCAATTTCGTGCATGTGCACCTTGCTGTATTCTAAGTTAGTGCCGAAATATTCAGCTTCAACAACAACGCCATCAAGGTCACTTCCATGTTGGTCTGGGAAGGTTGCAAATCCGATTACCCCAAAGTTGTCTGGCTCCCTTACAAGTTCTTTAACGAGCCAAATGTTGAGGTATTTGAGCGGATCCCATCTGCTCACATCCTTCATGGCTAATTCTTGTGAAGGAACAAACACTTCTGTGTATTGGGTTTCTGTGCGAATAATACCAGTTGTATATTCACCATCAGGATCAGTTCCTACAAGGCAAAATCTAATTTCAGTATCAACACCATCTGGATTTACAAAGGGTGCAACATTTTCAAAAGCAGCGTTTAACTGTTCTATGGCCGTTTCTATTTGGTTGTCAGAAATATTTTCTTCGCCATTTTGATGCAAGACATGCACAACAACAGGCACGGTAACAATGCCCAAGCGCTGACCATTGCGAAGGGCGTTCATTTGAGTTAAAATTTGGAAGTTGAGTTCAGTTTCAACTTCTTTTTGCTCATGGGTTTGCACATAGATGGCACGCAGCTGATCAAATCCACAGTAGTTTTGAGCTACAACAAAATTAGATAGGCCTACCAGCACAAGGATAAATGTGGCCAGTTTCATAGGGTGGTATTGGTTGGTTCTTAACCAATAAGGTATGGAAAATTACTAGTAATTTTAGAACTTCGCACAAGGAACAACGCGTCTTTTACTTAAATGTGCATTTCGTTTGTTCGCCCATTCGTAGACAATGGAGATTTCATGTGCACCACCAGATGCACCAACAGAAAGCGGTGAAACGGTGATGTCATAACTGTAAGCAAATCTAAATTTATTCGTTCCAATGCCTGCCAGTATCGCAACGGCGTCCTGATTGGCATAGCCATAATCATTGCTTTTAAATACAGGAAGGCCTCTGTACCATACACCAAGAACTAAGGGGTCCATTTCCCAGTAAGCTCCTAAGTCAAGTTGACTAAACTCGCCTTGCTTTTTATAATTGAAAGCAACAACAATTTCGTTTCCGCTTTTTCTGTAGTGGCCACCAGATCCTGATTTGAATCGGTATCCGCCATGCATAGAAACTTTTCTCGGTAGCAAGCCAATTCGGTCTGGGTAAAGACTCTCATTGGGTTGATTGATGTGGTGCAATGCTGCTCCAAACCAGAACTTAGGAGAGTAGAACAAACCACCACTAGACATGTCGAAGAAATTGATGGGTTGGAAGACATTTTCTTCAACGGAAGTTGGATCATTGTTACGGATCAATTGATCACCAAAAACCAAGTCATTGAAATTGATGTTTCTATTGCTATAGGTAAACTGCAGGGCGGGTCTAAAAAACAATTGCCTTGTTATGCGCACTTCATAGGCATACTGGGCTGATACAGAACTGCTTCTTAATGCGCCACTTCCCGCACGCTCATGTGTAGCTAAGATTCCAAAACCACTTTTGAGTTCGGGGGCATAATGATCATAAGCCACATTGTAAGCTACAAATGCGCCAGGAATAGAAGGCCATTGGTTTCTGTAATTGGTGCTGAGTCTAGATTGTACAGTGGTTCCGGCAAATGCAGGACTCAAGTGAGTTGGTGCTGCATAAAACTGCGTAAAGTGCGCATCTTGCGCTGTGGCAGTTGTGAAAGTCAACAGCAAAAGGGACCATATGATGATAAACAACCTCATAGTCGTTGGAACATATAAGGTGCAAGTGCTTGCTGCTGGTCGGCTTTCGACTCAGGGAATGCGAAAATCAAATCGTCTGAAATCGTCTTGTACCCATCAATTTCAATAACAATTTTATAGGTAGTCATTGGGTTAAGGATCAAAATGAACTTCCCTGAATTCTCACTCCCTCTATAGATCCCTTGCACCGTTTTTTGATCTTCATCAATAACGGTAATCACACCTGCAAGCGGAAGTCCGTTCACAGCGCGTGTTTCTCCTTTTATAACAAGCTGTTGTTGCTGCCTGTATATAAAGTCAATTTCATACAAATCTTGTTGTCCAAATCCGCCAGGGCGCTCTGAAGAGAAATACCCTTTTCGACCTCCTGCATCTACCGAAAGGAAAATGTCATCTTCAACCGTATTGGCTGGGTAACCTAGGTTTTCAGGAGAGGACCAAACATCGAAGTCGAGCTCTTTTGTTCTAAATAAGTCAAATCCACCAATGGTTGAATGGCCTTGTGAAGCGAAGTAGAGTGTTTTCCCGTCAATGTCCATGTGGGGAGCGTCTTCGTCATAAGATGTATTGATAGACGGTCCTAGGTTTTTTGGGAGTGACCATTTTTCATTCGGGAGCATGCGCACTCTGTAGAGGTCTTTTCCGCCGAAACCACCTGGGCGATTGCTGCTGAAGAATAAGGTATTCTTATCTGGTGAAAGGGCAGCGCTAGCCTCTTGGTATTGAGAATTAATGGTTGAAGGGAGTTTTACTGGATTGCTCCATTTCCCTTTTTTCAACTTAGTAATGTACAAGTCTCCTCCCGAAAGGTTTTCATTGGTGCGGTAGATAATCATGGTATTCCCGTCTCCAGAAATACTGACTGTAGCATCATGGGTTTCACTGTTCACAGGTTGTCCTACGTTCTTGACCTCACCCCAAACGCCTTCTCTTACCTTTACAGCTGAATAGATGTCTTCGAAGAATTCACCATTGGGATCTTTTAATTTTGCGGTGCTATCATTTCGTCGACTTGTAAAGAAGAGTTCTTGATTGTTTGGCGTTACCAAGGGTACATACTCTTTGTTGCTGGTGTTGATGTCTGGGCCTAGGTTCGTGATCTTTACATCTACAGGTGCATTGATTGCTTTTTTCGCCCTCAATGAAATGCGAATGTGGCGTTGAACTTCATTGAAATCTAACTTGTCATCTCCAGAGACCAAGTAGCGATTAAACGAGTTAATGGCTGCATCGAATTGATGTGTTTGATGAAGCGCTCTTCCGTAATGGAAAAAGGCTTCTTTTATGCCTTGGTCACAAGCTCCTTTGAGCATCTTAAGTGCAGAAGCTTTATCTTTTTTATACTCAAGAAGAACCACGCCATACTCAAAGTTCAATTGAGCATAGGATGAATCTTGGGCGTAAAGCTTCGCGAAGACTTTCTCTGCAAATGCATAATCACCTTGGTAAAAGGCAAAGTCTGCGTCAGCAAAAGCCTTCCGGTCTATGCGAGACCAGTTGTCTTGACCGAGGCTTGAAAAGCCCAGCAAGAAAAGTAAAGTGGTGAACAGGGTGGTTCTCATTACTTCACTAATAAGGTTACGTCGCCAGCTTTGAGAAATTCTTCTCCATCCACAAATTTGGCTCTCACTTTCCATGCATATACGTCTTGTTTGCAAATAACGTTATGATAATGTCCATCCCAACCGATATTTACATCAGTACTCTCAAATAGGAGCTCCCCCCACTTGTTGAAAATCTGCAACTGAAATTCTTCTACTCCTTTGTGAATTGGGAAGAAGACGTCATTGCTAAATCCATTTGGATTGTAGACTCCGCCATTTGATTCCGATGTTGGAGTAAAGGCGTTCGGGAAGTTAATTTGTCCATCTTCTTGAGCGTACACCGCGTCAACGAGTACATAAGTTGTTGGACAATTGTATTGGTTGTTTGCCGTTAATTCAACGGTGTAATAGCCTTCATTTTGGTAATAATGAATCGGGTTAAACTCGGTAGAAGTTGTTCCGTCCCCAAAATCCCAAATGTAGGTGGTTGCATTTTGTGAGAGGTTAATAGTATAAATTGGGTCACTGGGAATACTTACTTCGTCAGGTGTAATAGAGAATGCAGCAATTGCTTGTGGGTAAACCTCAATAATGGCTGTTTGAACCTGTGTGTCAGAAGTGCCAGCTAACAGTCCTTCAACCGTGAGTGAAACGGTATACGTTCCCGGTGCATAATAGGTATACGAAGGATTAGATGCGCTTGCGGTACCTCCATCACCAAAGTTCCAGCTCCATGCCAGCGCATATTCAGATAAATCTTGGAAATTAACCGCTAAGGGCGCGCAACCAGATGTGGGACCTAAAAATGCAGCAATTGGCGGCGGTGGCGTAATCTCAATAATTTGCTGATACGTGTCTTGACAGGCACCATTGTCTATGGTGAGGGTTATGGTGAATGTGCCGTAAGCGCCATAGTCGTAATTCCCAGGGTTGTCTCCTAAGAGAATCGTTCCATCACCCATGTCCCAAGTGTATTCAGCTGATGCACCTGCAGAACTTTCATTGGTAAGATCAATGTCTGTGTCTGGGAATGCTTGAAGCTGCGGCTGAGCGCTAAATTGGGCATCTGGTGTTGCAAAGACAGTCACGTCTACATAGGCAGTATCAAAACAGCCTGTGTAGCCTTCAGCAACCATTATGACTTCAAAAAGGATGTCATCTTGGGTGTCATTAAGGAACATGTGCTGAGGTTCAGGTATGGTATGCGTATTTCCGTCATCGAAGTCCCAGAAATAAGAAATAGCTCCTTCTGAGTTGTTTTCAAATTGAACAGTCAATGGAGAGCATCCGGTCAAATTTCCATCAACATCTGCAACAAGTGGCGGTTGAACTTCAATTACAAGTTGGTTTGAGCTTGAGCATCCGCTATTTGTATAGGCATTCAGGGTGATGTTATAGAAAACCGGGGCTTCGCCGAAATTGTAATAAGTGTAGGTATGAAGTGGGTCTGCCACATTGCTCACATCGCCCGTTCCATAAACCCATTGATAGGTGTCTGCACCAATAGAATTGTTTTCGAACACAACCTCCAAAGGATAGCACCCCAATGTGGTGTCAATGGCAGCTAAAGCGATTGGTGTAGCAAAAACATTCACGGGAAAATACGATGTGTCAACACAACCATAAATTGATTCAGCTACCAACATTACGTTGTAGGTAGTGTCTTGTCCACTATTGTTGACGAAAGTAACGGTAGGATTCGTTTGGCTAGAAACGCTGCCGTCTCCGAAAGTCCATTCAAAACCATTTGAGGCACCCAGAGATTCATTGTTAAAAGCCACTGTCAGCGGTGAGCAGCCATCATCACTGGCGTCAAAGTCAGATGTAATCAGAGGAAAGACGGTATAAGGAAGTGAAGATTGGTTCGTACATCCAAAATCGGTTATAGCGGTCAAGGTAACATTGTACGTTACCGGACTGGCTGAAATAGAAGTAAATTCATGGTCATGTTCAAGGGCAAGGGTATCACTCTGGGACCCATCGCCATAATCCCATAGGTAGGTTGTAGCACCCGTACTGTTGTTGAAAAGGGTGCCAGGAGCAGGGTGACAACCTTCGTCTTGGCTCATGTTAAAGTCACTATCAGGTTGGGGATGAACCACAATGTCTAAACTGGTTATATCAGTGCAGCCATCTGCTGAAGTAACAAAGAGTTGAACCGTGTATGTGCTGTCTGTTGCACCCGGGTTTTGGAGAATTGTGGTGGGGTTTTCATCCAGTGAGATTAGACCGTTTCCAAAGTCCCATTGGTATTCATCAGCGTTATTGGATGTGTTAAAAAAGTTGATTGTATAAGGATGACATCCATCTCCAGGGTCAAAGATAGCTGCCTCAGCTTCAGTATATACCTGAATTGGAATAATGAAGCTATCAACACACCCATCATCAGAAACCGCAATCAATTCAACGTTGAACGTTAAAGTCTGATTGGTGGTGTTACTGAACGTATGCTGATGAACAGGGTCAGAGGTATATGAAGTATCTCCAGGTGCATAAATCCAAATGTAGCTATCTGCTTGGATGGAAGTGTTTTCGAATGTTGCCTCAAGCGGAGAGCAACCTGTACTCAAAGATGACGTAAACTGTGCCGTAGGCTGGGGGTCTACATTCACATTGGCGAATGAGGTGTCAACGCAACCGAAAGCAGAAGTCCCAATCAGCGTGATTGTATACTCTAATTGATTCGGAGTAAAGTTTTCATAAATGTGAGTAGGAGTAGAGATTGAACTGTTTGGTGAACCGTCACCAAAATCCCAATCGAACGTGTTTATTCCTTGAATGAATGGCATTGTCACCACCAAAGGTGAGCATGCAGAGTCAGGGATGACGCTGAAATCGTAATCTGGAGTAGGATATACAATCACATTGGTCATTGCGGTATCATTGCATCCGTTGTCTTTGTAGGCAATCAGTGTAACGTCAAAGTTTTGAACGAATCCAGTTTCATTCTCATACAAATGGGTGGGGCTGGTTTCAGTGGTCGTGTTTCCATCTCCTAAATCCCAGAAATAATTGTCAGCACCAACAGAGGTGTTGTTAAAGATAGCCATGAATGGCGCGCATCCTGGCGGATTGCTATTGTCATTAAATGATGCCTGAGCGCCGGGGAATACAGTCACGTAGGCAGTGTCTGGCGCTGAGCAACCGAATGTTGTAAAAGCGGTCATGACCACTATGTAAACCGTATCTGTCTCCGTTAAATTGATGAATGTATGGGTTGGTGCGGGATCGTTACTTCCGGTTCCATCACCGAAATTCCATTGATAGTTGGTGGCGCCAGAAGTGGTGTTCGTGAATGCAACATCCAAAGGTGAGCAGCCTTCGTCAATGTTTGGAAACATAGAAGGGGCCGGTCCTGGCTCAACGGTAACGGCTGAAGTCATGGTGCCAGAACAAGTGGCTGTGGTAACCGTTAATATGATGTCATAGGTTCCAACGGTATTGAAAACATAAGTAGGGTTTTGTGTGAAACTTTCATCTCCATTTCCAAATTCCCAGTGCCATCCAATGATTGGGTCACCGGGATTTGAGGTTGAAAGGTCTGTAAAATTGGCTGGGGTGCCTTCGCACACGTTCGCGGCCAGAAAATCTACCACAGGAGATTCAAATACAGTTACTACTTCTTGATCTGTGTCAAGACATCCATTCAGGCCTTCAACCGAAAGCGTTACAATATAATTCCCTTGTGAGTCGTAGTCTACAGGCCCAGGGTCAGGTCCGCCAAAGGTAAATGGCGCCACATCAAAGCTCCACGTGTAATTTACAGCGCCAGTTGATTGGTCATCATAATTGACGGTAAGCGCATCGCAACCAATCAATGTGTCAAAGCCAATATTTGCAATAGGTGATGGGAGCACTTGCACGGGAACGCAAGTAGTATCAGCACAGCTGCCATTTGATGATTGGATTCCAACAGCGCTGCATACATTGTAGATTCCAGGGTTGTTAAATACGTAAGTGATGTTTCCACCACCGGTGGGCAACCAACCAATGCCGTCATCAAAATTCCATGAGTAGCTGTTTGCTCCTCCTGAAGAGTTTTGGAAAAAAGTAATGGGTTCTCCAACACAGATTACAGCATCAGATGCGGTGATGTCTGCAATGGGTGGAGGAACAATTGTAATGCTAATGTTTGCGATGTCAATTCCGCAGAAGTTACTATCGATCAGTTGTACTTCATAGGTTCCAAGCCCAGGGTAAGCAATGGTATTTGGGAAGGTGGGAGGCCAAGGCGTCCAATCAATGATTGAGTCTTGTCCTTCGCCCCAATAATCTCCAAAATTCCAGTATTCATAACGCTGGTAAATGTTTCCTTGGAACAAGCAGTTTCGTTCGGTTGTATTTGCGAAAGTAACCGTGGTGTCAGGATAACACAAAACGGTAGCTGAAGCTGTAATTGCCGCATCATCGATGTCCCAAATTCTGATAGGATTAAATGTTGCTTCTGAGGCCCCTCCTTGAATGGTATTGCAATAATTTTCAGCCGAGAGGGATACAACGGTTTCACAGTCTACCGTATTTTGCTCATAAACATGGGCCACAACCTCACCGAGACTGGTGTAATCTAATATAAGCGGGGGAGTGCCATCACCAAAATCCCAAGTAAAAACAGTGGTCTCAGAAACGTTGGTAGCAGAGTTGATGAACTCCAGTTCTTGAGGGGCACATGCTTGTGTTAATCCGCCAACAGGAATTTGAATGGAGGCGCTAGTCGCCTCTTCCATTACAAAAACTCCTTGCACCGTGCATCCTGAGATAAGTTCAGAAATAACAACAATAAACGTATCTACCGCAGCAGTATACGTGTGGGGAATTGAAACGGGTGAAGTCCAACTTACTCCAGTCGAAATCGCACTGCCATCTCCCCAGTCAATTTCATACGCACCCCAATCATCTGGCGACTGAATATTGAGCGTGTAATCAGTTCCTGAGCAGCTGTACCAATAAGGATTTTGTCCAACGGTACCGTTGAAATCAAAGACTTCTGGACATTGCCCGAATAAAAAGTTGGGCAGCAACAGAAGCGCGAAAAGGGCTGAGCGAGTCAATGTATTCCTTGCGCTGTTCATGCTTGGGTGTACGTGACTTCTCACAGATTGGATACGCATTAAATAGGGTTTTCGACCAATTTGCTAAAATACACTGGCAATGCAATGCACCTGTAGGTATATCAAAAATGCGAAATGCTTAGCGTTCGTAGTGGAGTCCCAATTTTATTTTCTCAACAATCTGTTCAACAGCAGGACAAATCAACGTGTTCTTATGTGTCAAGTCTAAGACTTGGCTGATCTTTTTTCGATTCGTATGTGGATACTCTTTACAGGCGTTCGGACGGAAGTTGTATACGCTGCAAGTGTTGTCTTCATTGAGAAACGTGCAGGGGGTTGAGTTCAGAACATAGTCGCCGTCAGCATCTTGGTGCAGGTGCTGTTCAACCAATTGTGATGACTTGATGCGAAGGTGTTTCGCCAAGCGATCAATGTCTCTATCTCTGAAGATAGGACTCGTTGTTTTGCAACAATTGGCACAATCGAGGCAATCTATCTGTGCAAAAGCATCATCATGCTCCTTGTGAAAAAGCGCATCGAGCTTTTTCTCATTCATCTTTTTTAGGTTCAATAGAAATTTTCTATTGGCTTTCGAATTTAGTTCGCCCCGCTCAAGGTTTGAACGTAAGGAATCATTCATGTGGGTCTTGGAAATCAGGGTTGGTCATAAACCCTTCGTCAGTTAAGGTCAATAAAAAATTGATGAGGTCTTCTTTACTCTGTGGCGAAAGCATTAATCCGCCATCTTGGTACTTCATGAAAGGATCAACAGTTGTTGAAGGCAAACCTCCGCTGTCATAATGATCAATTACTTCGTCCAACGTGCTAAACCGTCCATCATGCATGAAAGGCGCAGAAAATTCAATGTTCCTTAAACTCGGCGTTTTGAATTTCCCATATTCGAGTGGGTTTCCAGTGATTCCGCCATAGCCAAGGTCATCGAAGACAGAGTCCAATCCGTTGTTGTGCGGCAAATAGTCTGAAAATTGCATGCCTGCTTCTACGTGGCAATGAAAACAATCAGCTCCAGATTCACCTCCAATTACAAGTTCTGGATCTCCTCCCTCTCTCAGGAACAATTCATACCCTCTAAACTCACTTTCAGAAAGCGTGTATTCACCTCTTCTCCATCGGTCGAAATTGGAATCGGCTGAAATCAGTATGCGTAAGAATTGAGCCATTGCTTTTCTTGCGCGCAACTCAGTCACTTCAGGTGTTCCGAAGGCTTCTTCAAACATGGGAGGATAAATTTCTGTTATACTCAGCTTTTCAAGCGCATCTTCCCATGGTTGGTTCATTTCAACCGGATTTGGAATGGGCTCATGAATTTGTTCTTCGATGGTCACGGCTCTTCCGTCCCAAAAATAGTCACGCGCCCATCCGATGTTTACCAACGCCATGGACTGCCTATCACTCTGCTCACCAGTTACTCCCGTTGAAAACTGCTCAGGATCTGAAAAAGAGGCCGATGGAAGATGGCAACTTCCACATGAAATTGAATTGTCAAGCGAAAGCTTTTTTTCCCAAAATAAAAACCTCCCCAGTTCAATTCCCTCAAATGTCATTGGGTTGTCAGCAGGAATATCCATTGGAGGAAAAAAGGGCGGGATATCAATCGTATAAGGAGTGGCAGTTGGACTGAGGTCAATATCCTCTTCGATTTTATGCACACAGCCGTTCGCCCCAATCAACACGAGGAGTAGAAAAACACTAGGGACGGCTATTTTATGCAGGATCATTTTTTCAAATATACGGCGATTACGTCAAGGCGCAAAAGCAGGGTTTTCTAAGAATGCGCGGTCTGTAAGACTCTCTAAAAAAGCAAGCAAATCGGCTTTTTGTTCAGCCGTCAAGTTCAATTCAGTTACCAAAGGGTCTTGAAGCGGATGATTCATCCCACCGTCTGCAAAATGGTTAATCACTTCTTCTAAGCTGTGCAAAGACCCATCATGCATATAGGGCGCTGTTACCGCAATATTTCTGAGTGTAGGAACTTTGAATTTACCATTGTCTTCAGGGTTCGCCGTCACGCGCTCTCGGCCTTTGTCTTCGTAATTAACGTACAAACCAATGTTTCTAAAAGTTCTGTCGCTCAAATCTTGTCCTGAATGGCACGCGCTGCAGTTCGCTTCTGCACTGAAGAAAATGTTCATTCCACTTTGTTGCTGGGGCGAAAGGGCGGAGGCATCACCATTCAAAAACTGGTCATACGGACTATTGCCTGAGATGAGCGTTCGCTCGAAAGCGGCTATTGCACGCGTAATAACATAAGGGTCCATTTCTCTTCCATAAGCCCGAAGGCTCTTCGCGTTTAGAGTAACATCTGCTTTCAATTCTTCAGCCAGCACTATGATGCTTTTGTCCATTTCGGTCTTGTCATCAAGCGGTGCAAGAACTTGGACTTCTAAGCTAGGAACACCTCCATCCATAAACAAGGCAGTTTGATAGGCTACATTGGCAAGAGAAGTTGCATTTCGAAAACCGAGAATACCCTCTACACCAGTGCTAATCGGTTCATTGTCAGCAAAACCAGCTGATTGCAGATGGCAACTTGCACAACTAATGGTATTGTCTCTAGAAAAACGGGTGTCATGAAACAACAACTTGCCCAACTCAACGCGGGCAATGGTAAGTGCATTATCAGCAGGAATGAACGGTTCAGGAAATCCTGGTGGGAGATTAAGAATGTAAGGTTCAAGGTCCATTGTTGTGGGCGGTTCTATGACCAAATCTGACTTGCACGAAAGTGCCAGTAGAAATGCGCAGAATAACCGATATCGACCCATAGGAACTTACTTCTTTACTCGAATGGCTGAATTGTAGAGCTCCATGAAGCGCATTGCCAAAGGCATGTTGTCCATGGTGTGCGTTAGATTGTCTTCAGCCAAGTCAATGGTGTCATCTGCATTGAACAAGAACTTATCAGCGTCAAATTCAATGGTTAAATCTTCGCGCTCTTCGCCAATTTCAAAATCAATTGCGAAAATGTGCTCTTGATAGAATTGATCAGTCCCAACGTGGAAAGCATAAGAATTAGTCATGCTTGTTGCATCTCCATCAAAGGCTGTTTTTCCTTCGAACTTCGTAAAGATATACCCAGAAGCCCAGGTCCAAAACATGCCTTCAGCACCAAAAATACTCAGAGGATTGTCATTCGGGTAACTCGCTGGGTCTACGTCTGTATTCAAAGATGCAGGCACACCAATAGCGAATTTAAGTTGTGTGTAGTTCCCAGCTGGAAGCCAAAAATCAAAAGACCAAGGCGCATTGAAATTGAGTTGCTCAACCCCTTTCAATGGGTGTTCAACCCCTTCTGAATCCATAACAGAAACATTCGAAATGTAGGTCCTGAACTGTTCAACCAAAATAGGTCTGTTCATTACATCTGTGTAAACGTCTCCAATAACCAAGGGCGTTCCGTCCCAATTAGCCGCGGTGTTGAGCCTTAAATAACCCTCAGTTACTTCGGCTTCTTTACATCCTAAAAACGCTATGGATACTAGGGCTACTGCGATAAATGTGCGAACGAATTTCATGGTCATGGGTTTTTTCTCAAAGATATGACACTAATACAATCATCAATGTAACAACCCGACCATTCAAGGGGGGTAATTCATGCATCATTGCATTGTTTCGTTTTAATTTTAGCCGCAACTTTGAGCTATGGCATCAGTTCCTTCATCTAAATTTAAAGTTTTACGGGCCTCGGCAGGGTCTGGGAAAACCTACGCCTTGGTGCGTCACTATTTAAGCGCGTGTTTGCAAAACGAAGACGCTAGCTATTTTAAACACATTCTAGCCATCACCTTTACCAACAAGGCGGCAGATGAAATGAAGGAGAGGGTTATTGAAACCATGAAGTCCATCGCAAATGGGGGAGATTCAATGGTTAAAGAACTCACCAAGGAGCTCAGCGTTACAGAAGATGTTCTTCGCAAGAAATCTAGGGAAGTCTACCTGAGGATGATGACGAATTACGGGCAGATTGCCATCATGACCATTGATAAATTCGTAAATCGATTGGTCAAGAGCTTTGCATTCGATTTGCAATTTGATGGCGATTACCGCATTGAGTTAGATGATACCCAAATTATAGAAAACGGGGTTGATGAGCTACTTTCTGAAGTAGGAAACAACGAACAATTAACCATGTTGCTGGAAACGTTCGTAGAGCATAAAGTGGAAAGCGAGGCCTCTTGGAAAGTACGCGATGATCTGGTGAAATTTGGCAAACTACTCTTCAAAGAGGATGTGAAACCAATTGTGAATGCGCTGACCAATGTGGAAACAAAGGTGTTCATTGAGCTGCACCACGCGTATTTAAAAGAATACTATGCCGCCAAGAAGTTGGCCATTTCTGCAGCGCAACAGGCCAGTGAACTTCTCACAACCAATCAACTTGAAAGCGCCTTTTCAGGAAATTACATTCCCAAGTTTTTCAGCGCCATAGCCAAGAGCAAGTTCAAGGAGCCTTCGGCCACAATTCGCGCGCAATTCGCGGGCGATAAAGAGATGTGTGCAAAAAAAGAAGATGAACAGATCAAGAGTGCTGTGGCTGCCATAACGCCCCAGCTGGTAGCGTACTTTGAAACAATTTTAAGTTTTTCTGAAGGAGAATTGGGTGGAATTATCCAGCTCAAAAAAACCCTAGCAGATCACCTGCTCCAATTGGCTGTGTTGAAACAGTTGAATGACGTAGTAGGCAACATTCAGCTCCAAAGCAATGCCTTCACCTTTTCTGATTTGAACCAGAAAATTCAATCCATTGTACAAGAGAATCCGGCGCCTTTTATTTACGAGCGTCTGGGTGAACGCTACCACCACTTCTTGATTGATGAGTTTCAAGATACTTCAGTAGTGCAATGGCAGAACTTTCTTCCCTTGGTTGAAAATGCACTGGCTAAAGGGAATTTCAACTTGGTTGTGGGTGACGGGAAACAAGCCATTTACCGCTGGCGAAATGGAGATGTACGTCAGTTGCAGCAATTGCCTGAGCTCATTCGCCCTGAAAATTTAGAATCCCAATCGCTCCAGGAAGAAGTCTTCTATGAACGTGAAAATGCCCTTAAAAGAAATTATTTAGGAGAGGTCTTGCCAGACAACTGGCGCTCTGCTGTTGAAGTAGTGAATTTTAATAACCAGCTATTTAATCACTTGGCCAAATTGCTTCCGAGCTACCAAACAAGCATTTACGCTGAGCAAGCTCAAAATCCGAAAGGAGTTGATGGTGGCTGGGTCACCATAGAAGCATACGCGCACAGGACGAAAGCTGAATTAGAGCCTGATAGAAATGAACGCATCGTTGAACTCGTTAAATTACAAAAAGAACACGGCTACAGGTATAAAGATGTAGCCATCTTGGTGCGTAAAAGAGCTGACGGAAGTTCAATCGCCCAAGCCTTACTTGACGCGAACATTCAGACCATTACTGATGAAAGTTTGTCCCTCGGTTCTCACGCGGCCCCTCGCGCTGTAATGGCACTGATGAAGGCGCTTTCCAATGAGAGCAATGAAGGCGCGGCTGTTGAGTTCGTTCAATGTTTATGCGCTATTCGTCCTGAGCTTGAACCGCACAAAATCTTTGAAAAGTACATAACCCTTCCAAAAGAAAAATGGGACCGCAGCTCCTTTGATCTGCACCAGTTTCTGGCTGATCAATTGCCGGCACTCAAGGTAGAGCAACTCATGGAGCTCACCATTTTTGAGTTCATGAATTTGGTGTGCCAAGTGCTGGGGCTTTCTTCAACTTATGTGGCTTACGCCGAAGCCTTACTCCAAATGGCACTCGAACATCAATCACAAGAAAGTTTAGGGTTCGCCGGCTTTTTGGAGTTTTGGGAAACCCACGGACAAAGACGCAGCATAAAGGTGCCTGATACCATTGAAGGCGTGCGTGTGATGACGGTGCACAAGGCAAAAGGGCTAGAATTCCCAGTGGTGATTTCTGTCCAGTCTGACTCAAAAGGGAACCAAGGACAACGGTTGTTTCCAGTGGTGTTAGACGAAGCGATTTTCAGACTACCATCAGCCATTGTTCCTTTGAACGGACTAAAAGATTCATGGGCGCATGGCCAATACATGGCAGAGATGGAGCAGTCTTTTCTAGACGACATGAACGTGACTTATGTTGCCCTAACCCGTGCTGAAAATCACCTCCACATTCTTCTTGAAGTGGCAGAAAATGCGAAAGGGGAAGTGAGCTTTAACGTTGAGTTGAAAGACCAGTTACTGAAGCAATCAGAAGGAAACCCATACACACAACGCATCGAAATTGGAGCGCCGGTGCATCAGAAAAAAGAAAAGAAGCATTCAGAAGAAATTGGCATCGAAATCCAAGACCTCCATATTGCTAGCAACGAAGAACGCTTGCAAGTTGGGGTTGAGCTCCCAGTCTACCCGCTTGAAGATGACCAGCTTACCGCTAGAGGCATGGGTGATGAGGTACACCGTTTACTAGAAGGCATTCGTGTTAAATCAGATTTTGACCGCTTCAAACGCATGCCTTGGCCTTGGCAACGTGTTTCTAAAGCTGAGTGGCAGCGCATTCTCCAAACGGTTGAGAGCGTGCTTGATATGAAAGCGACTCAGAAGTGGTTTTCTGGTGAAATGAAAATTTACACTGAAAGAGGCATCATTGACGTGACCTCTGACGCGCCCTCTGAAGACCAACAAGCAACCTTTGATTTCGAGGCGCAAGTTGATGGTGACGTTCAACAAGTTAAAAAGAGGTTTCGCACCTACCAAACAGATCGGGTTATGATGTCTGAAGACGAAGTGGTGGTGCTTGATTACAAGACAGGGAAAGAAGAAAAGAAACACCTGCAGCAAGTTAAAAACTACATGAATCTACTCGCCATTGAGCATACGCAGCCTGTCAAAGGCTTTTTGCTCTATACTGACACCTTAAATGTAATAGAGGTGAAATAGCACCCTAGCCTAGCAATATGCTTTCAATTGAAAACAATGTAACTTTTTGATTGGTAGAAATTTGGAATGCGTTTCATCCAGACCTATTTTGCAAGTCGAAAGACCTAAGTCATGAGAATTCTGATCCTGTTTTGCCTTGTGCTCGCATGCACACTGGTTTTAGACGCCTCTGCCCAAAATAAAGAAGAGATGATTGCTATCTGGCAAGCGCAAAATAACGCTGACCAAGAAGGTGATGTGAGGGCTGCTGCCTGTGCACCTGCTACTGCTTTGCGTGATTTGGAATGGAACAATGTGAGCGCGCTCATCACAACCAATGGCGCACTTTGGCATGACCGCTCTCTTTCTAGGGGCTCTTACGAGGTGCCTAAAGGCGGAGGCGTTTCTGTGATGTATGGCGGTGCAATATGGATGGGTGGACTGTCACCAGATCTCCAGTTGAAAATTGCAGCAATGCGCTATGGAAGCAGTGGAAGCGATTTCTGGACGGGGCCGCTTACCACAGATGGTTCTGCTGAAATTGATGAGGCAGTGTGCGATGAGTATGACCAGTTTTATATGTCGCTCCGCTCTGACGCAGTGCGCCACAGACAATACTTCGATTGCCTCGCTGACCCTACCTGTGACCTGGCCGATCAGGGACTCGATACCTATTCTATTCCTTCTTATTTCCAGAATTATCCGGCACATGGGAACGTAGGGCTTGGACAAGATTTTTACCTAGCCCCCTTCAAAGATTACGATGAGAATGGGGTTTATGAGCCAGATCAGGGTGATTATCCTTGGTATGATTTTATTCAAGAAATCAACTGCGTTGAAAGACGAAGGGAAGACATTGTTCCTCTATTTGGAGATCAAACACTCTTTTGGATTGGAAATGACAAAGGAAACATTCACTCAGAGTCACAAGGGGAACCAATTGGCATGGAAATTAGAGCACAGGCGTTCGCCTTCTCTACCAATGACGAAATAAATAACATGACGTTTTACAACTTTGTGCTGATCAACCAAGGGACACAAACACTCACGGAAACGTACTTCGGTACCTGGATTGACTGTGATCTTGGCGGGTTTCCAGATGATTATGTTGGCTGTGATGTGCAGAGAGGACTTGGATATGCTTACAACGGAGATGCTTTCGATGACCCAACAGGTATTTCTCCTGGTTATGGCGCCAATCCGCCGGCAATGGGGGTAGATTTTTTCGAAGGGCCTTACCAAGATTCAGATGGTATTGACAATCCGCTGGGGGAAGATTTTCAACAGTCACAAGCAGATTTAGGTATTCCGTATGAAGGCATTGGGATTGGTTATGGTGATGACATTATAGACAATGAGCGCTTTGGAATGCGAAAGTTCCTTTATCACAATTTCGGTGGGGGAATTAACGGTCTTCCTGAATTGCCTTTGGAGCATTACAACTACCTCAAGGGTTTTTGGAAGAACGGACAACGCATGGTGTATGGTGGAGATGCCCTCAACGTAAACACCGGTGCTGACCTTAATCGTCCAGCTGACTATATGTTCCCAGGAGATACAGATCCACTAAATTGGGGAACAGAAGGTGTTGGAACTGAACCCTGGACAGAACAAAGTGCAGAGAATCCGGCGGGTGACCGTCTGTTTATGCAGAGTGCAGGTCCATTTACGCTGTTGCCAGGAGATTACAACAACATTACGGTAGGAGTGCTCTATGCTCGCGCTTCTGGAGGTAATCCTTTTGCGTCAGTTGAATTGCTCAGAATTGCAGATGACAAAGCTCAGGCGCTTTTTGATAACTGTTTTGAAATTGTTTCGGGGCCTGATGCACCTGACGTGACCGTTCAAGAAACAGAAAATGAACTCATATTGTACCTCAGTAATGAGAACGGTTTGAGCAATAATTTCAATGAAGAATACATAAAGGTAGACCCTGCTATTCCTACTCTATCAACATCGGGTGAAGATCTGACAGAGGAAGATCGCTCTTACAAATTTCAAGGATATTTAGTTTACCAAGTGGCAAATGCTACTATTTCTCCCACTGAATTGAATGACCCTGATAAAGCACGTTTAATTCATACGGTAGACAAAGAAGATGAAATAGACTTGGTGATCAATTATGAGTTCAATGCTGAAATGGCTCTGTCTGTGCCTCTCCTCATGGCTGAAGGTCCGAACGAAGGTATCCAACACAGCTTTCGCGTTACTGATGATGAGTTCGCAACGGGAGATAGCAAGTTGATTAACCACAGAACCTACTATTTCATGATTTTGGCTTATGGGTATAATGATTATGAGCCCTTCGATCCGAATTCAGGAATTGGCCAAGATGAACAGTTCAAAGCTTCCAGATCTGGAGCAGGTGGAACTTCCATTCGTGTGTATTCAGGAATTCCACATGATCCTTCGCCAGAACAAGGAGGTACAATTATGCAAGCTGCTTATGGAGATGGAATTGAGTTAACGCGAATTGAAGGAAGAGGAAACGGAAGAAATGACCTTGACCTCACTGCAGTATCTGAACTAGAGGTGCTTAACAACACCTTCGCCCAAACCCTTACCTACAAGGCCGGAAAGGGACCTGTAGACATTAAAGTGGTTGACCCGCTTAATGTACCTTCTGCTGAATTTGATTTGAGATTGGGCATTCAGGATGAAAAACTGGATACCGCTGATTGGGTTTTGCGCAACTTAACCATGTTGGATGACAGCGACCCGAACAACGACCTGCAAGCAGTTTATAATTCGAATAAATCTATTGATGTGCTGAATGAAGACTTGGTCTTGCAATGGGGCATTTCCATTACTTGGAATCAATACCTCTACTCAAAAAATGATTCATACACTGAACCTGTATCGGCTACCATTGAGTTCGATGACCCCTCTAAACCTTGGTTTTCAGGTATTCCAGATGCAGAAGGATTTACACCGTTGAATTGGATCAGGTCAGGCACCCAAGATTCAGATGATGATATTGAAGAAGAAGTGATTTTTGATGACCTCGAACCGGGAGATCCCTTCGATGAAGATGAGTTGTATGAGTCTTTACTTGGAGGAACTTGGGCTCCCTATCAGTTGGTTTCGTATACCGGGACATACGTAAATAGTGTAACGCTCGAAGAAGAGATTGGTCCTAATGTGGCACCAACCATTGAAGGGCTTGAAGGTGAGCTGGGCTTTAATGCGAAGATCAAACACATTAACAATGTAGATGTTGTTTTAACAAGTGATAGGTCTAAATGGACCCGGTGTGGAGTGCTGGAAATGCAATCACTAGAAGTGCTGGTTCAAGACAACTTGAATACAGATTTTTCTGATTTTGATGATACGCCGAAAATGATTCTCCGCAGACATGCATCTGTAGACAAGTTAGGAAGAACTGTTGCTGAAGGAGCTGATCCTGCTGAAGCCACGTTAAATGGATTGCAGCCAACAGGAATGAGTTGGTTCCCGGGTTACGCCATTGATATAGGCACAGGGGAGCGCTTGAACTTGGCTTTTGGAGAGGATTCATGGCTGAGTGCAGACAACGGAAACGATATGATTTTCAATCCGTCTGACCGCGTGTTCTCCAACATTGGAGGAACTGTTTATGCCGGCGGGCAGCACTGGATCTATGTTTTTAGAAACAGCAGATCGCTAAGTTCAAACAACGGACGAATGCCTGCTTACGATATGGGGCAGCACATGTACAATTTTTTGGAAGCTGATTTTTCAGTTTCAAACCAGCAAAATGGTGTTTTCCGTTCTTGTACCTGGGTTGGCTCTTCTTTGGTGAACCAAGGCTATGAGATGAGCTCAGTAGAAGAGGGTCTGATTCCAAATGATGTGAGAATTCGGCTTCGCGTCAGCAAAGAATATGAGAAATATTCACCCGTATCAGCAGACCTAGAAGACTATACCTTGGCAGAGAATGCATGGAACCCTTACTACACTTTCTCAACGAAAAATGTGGCGACGTTAACTTCAAATGCCTCAGCGTTGGATGACGGATTAAAAGAAATTAATGTGGTGCCAAATCCGTATTACGCATTCTCTCAATATGAGTCAGGAAGACTTGATAACCGTGTAAAGATTACTAATCTGCCTGATGTGTGTACCATCCGGGTCTATAATCTCCAAGGTCTTTTAGTGCGTACATTTGAGAAAGCAGACCCCATTACATCTTTGGATTGGGACTTGAAGAACGAACGGAATGTGCCAATTGCTGGTGGTGTTTACATCATTCACATTGAAGTCCCAGATGTAGGGGAACGCATCTTGAAATGGTTTGGTGTGATGCGTCCCATTGATCTGGAAAACTTTTAGACATGTATATTAATGAAGAATTTGAGGGGGCTTAGACATGATCTTGTTTAGGCCCTTTCGTATCTTGAAGTTCGAAACCACTACCTATTTCGCACAGCCTTCCAAAACCAATTCGTATGCGTTATTTTACCCTCTTACTTTTCGTGTTGACAGCTCATGTTAGCATAGGACAATGTCCGCCCCCAACAGCTTATTCGGTTGTTGAGAATGGGGATTTAAAAATTACTGTTCGTCAAGGAAACCTTCCCATGTCTGCTGCAGATAATACTGCCGGGGTTTACTACACGCGAAATGGTGTTGATATCCCGCTTGTTTACAGCACAGGGTCTTGGATTGGAGGCATTAATGAAAATCAAGAATGGAAGTTGGCCGCAAGCACCTATGGAGGAAATGGGTCTGATTTTTACCCAGGTCCATTGACTGTTGATGGCACAGCTACGGCTTCTCCCGCTGTTTGTTCAGATTATGACCAAGTCTTTGTCATCTACAAAACATTGGTAATGCGTCATAAACAATACTTTGATTGCCTCCTTGATCCTGAGTGTGATACTGATGAACTTTTTCCTTTGGGCTATGAAATACCTGAGGTGTTTTATGCCTACCCAGCTAATGGAGATGTAGATGAAAATCAAAGTCTTGTGCTGGCGCCTTTCTATGATTTCGATCAAGATGGAAACTATGACCCCAGTCAAGGTGATTACCCTTTTTATGACTTCAATAATGAACAAGATGGATGCTGCGATGAACTGAAAGGGGACATCTGCTTGTATTCCATAGTGAACGATAAAGGAAATGCCCACACCGTGAGTTTCGGTGATCCAATTGGTATAGAAATGCACCAAAAAGTGTACGTTTTTGCCTCTGAAGAAATGAACGATGTTGTGTTCAATGCGACCAAGTATATTAATAGGGGTAGCCTCTCACTTTCGGCTGCCAGACTTTCTCATTTCATTGATGGTGATTTGGGGAATGCACAAGATGATGCATATGGTGTTGATGCTGAACGTAACATGGTTTTCTTTTACAATGGGGATGCGAATGATGAAGGGAATTTTGATTCCGATATCCCCGTTTTAGCTTACAAATTGTTGGTGGGGCCACCTCAAGCTGCCAATGGAGAAGATTCTGATGGAGACGGAATAATTGATAATGAAACCCTCCCTGCGTCATCATCAATAGCTGTAGATCCTTTTGGCCTGTCTTTGCCAAACACATCGAGTGGGTTTTTGAATTGGATGAATGGACTCTATGAAAATGGAACAGCTTTCAATGAGCAGTTTCACAATGAAGGGTACCCAGATGGAACGGAAAATTATCCGCCCTCAGATTTCAAACAAGTCATTTCAGCTGGGCCATTCAGCTTGCTGCCTGAACAAACATTTTGTGCAGAACAAGCGCTTTTTTATAACTTTTCTGACGAAGGAGAAATTCCTGCATTGCAAGGATTTACAGGACTTCCAGAAAAGGCGGACGCCATTCAGGCTTTTCATGATGATTGTGCAACTGCATGTTTAACACCAACAGTTGATATCACAGTTGAAGCCATTGGAGACGGATTCACTTTTTGGAACATCACAGGAGGAACCACCTACCTCTGGGATTTTGGTGATGGCAACACAAGTCAACTGCCATTTCCACAACATGTGTACGCTCAAAATGGAGACTATGCGGTTACACTGACCATTGAAAATGAATGTGGAAGCGCTTCGGGTGCCATCGACATTGATACCGAAGTTGTAGTTGGTGTGAAAGAGACGGTTGAGACCTTCGCCCTTTATCCGCAGCCCGCTGGTGACCTGCTCAATCTGCGTCTAGAGCAAAAGGCGCAAGGAGCGCTCATTCGTGTTTCAGACATGACAGGGAAAATTGTTATGGAAACCCGGGCTCAGAATGAATTGACCCAGATAAACATAGCGAACCTCGCAAATGGAATGTACATTTTAGATGTGCTTTCTGAGGAGCTGAGGCTGCAACCGAAACAATTCATTGTTCGGCACTAGGGACCCACAAGCGCAGCTCGCGCCTGCTAACTTGCAAACCAATTATACCAAAAAAAAAAGGTTTACTGCACATTGCGGTAAACCTTTTTTCATGGAAATAAAATTCCATCAAATCTCTTCTGCCTCCGGTTTCCGTCGAAACAAGAAAAGCAACACCATCATAATCAATGCGAAAATAGATCCGTTGATGTTTTGAAAGTCGTTGTGCGAAATCAATGTGTAAAGGGCACCAAGCATGATAAGGGACAAGCCAATGATGGCATAGGTGCGTAATTTCGGAATGAAAAGAGCAATGGCCCCAAGGATTTCAGCGCCTCCAATCACCTTCATGAAGGTAGGGTCTACATCCCATGCAGCCCACTGATCTAACATCTCCATGGGCGGGGTGAACTTAAAGATTCCCTGAAATAAGAACATAAGCGCCAATAGGATTGTAAATACCCAGGCTACAATGTTTTGCATTTTTGGGGTCATAGAAATTTTGTTTTCAAGTTACTTTGCAAGGAGGCCACTCTATTAAGCCATGCCTTGGAGGTCGAAAGATATGTATTAGGAAATAAACATTTTTGGCAAGAGCGTAGAAATCAATTTGACCAGAAAGTAACATTTCTTGTCATACGCAGAAGTCAACCCATACTTTGAAATAGTAGCTTTGCACCTGAATTTGTCCATTATGAAAACTGTTGCTCGATTAATTGTTGGAGTACTAATTTTGGGAGGGGCCCTCGCTCTTACCCTGAAAATGCTCACCTTTAAAAAAGATCCACCTATCAGTAGTAGGCCGCAGACGTCCAAGTTGGTGAAGGCATTTACAGCTGAGCCAGCTGATGTTTCTCCAACCACCTTCATGCAAGGAAGAACAATAGCGCTCAATAAGATCGAAGTGTATTCAGAAGTAGGAGGCAGGTTGTTGCCTCAACCCAATGAGTTCAGAGCTGGAGTACGTTTCAATAAAGGACAAAGCCTGATGCGCATTGATGACGGTGAGCTAAGACTTTCTCTGGTAGCGCAACGCAGTGGGTTCTTACAGCTGCTGACCTCCACCTTGGCAGACATTAACATCGATTTTCCTTCAAGCTATGAGACTTGGAAGGCCTACACTTCAAATTTAGAAGTAGACGAACGCATTCCTGAACTCCCTTCGCCCAAAACAGACCAAGAGAAATTCTTTTTCAGTAACAAGGGCATCTTGAATCAATTTTACACCATTCGATCTTCTGAAGAGCGTTTGCAGAAGTACACTGTAGCCGCTCCTTTTAGTGGCGAAGTGTCTCAGTCATTGGTGAACCCAGGAGCGCTTGTGCGTGTAGGCCAGAAAATGGGTGAGTTCGTGAGCTTCAATGAATTCGAAGTAGAATCTGCCCTTTCTGCTGGAGCTTTGAATGTAGTGATGGTGGGAGACCCCGTTGCTTTTACCACCATGGGGACTGACAATACGTGGAGCGGAAAAGTAGTGCGCATCTCAGAGTCCATTGATCCTTCAACACAATCTGCGAAAGTCTTTTGCTCAGCAAAGGGAGATGGTCTGCGAGATGGAATGTACCTCAACGGCGAAATAGCCTCAGCATCCATTGCCAATGCCGTGCGCGTGAACATAGATCTGCTCACAAATGGAAACACCTTGTATTACATTCAAGATACCGTTCTCAAAGCAATGCAAGTTGAGGTGCTCTATACTTCAGGGGTAGAAGCCATTGTAAGTGGTGTTGAACCAGGGACGAAACTGCTGAAAGAACGAATTAACAATGCCTTTGATGGCATGCCAGTAAAAGTGAGCGACAAATGAGAGGTGTAATCAATTATTTCGTTCGCTACCCAATAACGGGTGACATGATCATGATCCTGATCCTCGTTGCAGGATTCGTGAGCATGCAGAACATGAGGTCCAATTTCTTTCCCGCCACTGACACCAAAAACATCACCATCCAGATTGTGTATCCGGGTGCTTCTCCAGAAGAAATGGAGGAAGGGATTGTGGCGAAAATAGAAGACAATCTCAAAGGAATTGCTGGGCTTGATCAGGTGAAGTCAGTCTGTACAGAGAATGCCGCTACCATTAGCATAGCTGTAATGGACGCTGATGAAACAGACGGGATTCTGCAAGATGTTAAGAACGCAGTAGACCGTATTTCTTCGTTTCCTGTGGGGATGGAGCCGCCTGTGATTTTTAAGCAAGAGGCCATCAATTTTGCAATCTCCTTTGCAGTAAGCGGACAAGATGATTTGAGGACGCTCAAAGCTGCGGCAAGGGAAATAGAAACAGACCTTCGTGGCATTAAAGGCATTTCCCAAGTGTCACTCAGTGGATTTCCAGATGAAGAAATTGAAGTGAGCATTCGTGAAGACCAGTTGAGTGCGTTGAACATTTCCATCACTGAAATCAGCAACGCCATTCGCGCAGCAAACATTGAAACCACCGGCGGACGAATTCGTACAGACCGCGAGGAACTCCTCATTCGAGGTAGGTTTAGAGAATACCAAGCTGCTGACCTCAGAGATATTGTGGTCAAAGCCAATCCAGATGGAAGCGTCATTCGCCTTTCTGATGTGGCCAACGTGGAAGACAAGTGGAACGAAAACGACCCAAGTAGAAACTGGTACAACAGCAATGTATCTACCGTGGTTACTGTAAATAACTTGGTTGAAGAAGATATTCTTGACATCACAGACAACGTCAAAGAATACATCATTAGCTACAATGAAAACCACCAAGACATTCAGCTTGATATCATTCGGGATGGCTCCGTAACATTGACCCAGCGTATAGATTTGTTGGTGAACAACGGGGTAGTAGGGTTTTTACTTGTAGTATTTTTCCTTGCGCTCTTCTTGAACTTCAGACTGGCATTTTGGGTGGCATTGGCCATTCCAGTTTCCTTCGCAGGAATGTTCATCATTGCCAATTTAATGGGCGTTACATTGAACGTAATTTCCCTCTTCGGAATGATTGTGGTGATTGGGATTCTGGTCGATGATGGAATTGTTATCGCTGAGAACATCTACCAACATTACGAGAAAGGAGCCTCCCGTTATGACGCAACCATCAATGGGACGCTCGAAGTATTGCCAGCAGTGTTTTCTGCCATTGTAACAACAATCATCGCCTTTACAGCCTTCTTCTTTATTGATGGAAGGCTGGGCGATTTCTTCCGGGAAATGTCAGTTGTGGTAATTTTCACCCTCGTCTTTTCTTTGGTCGAAGGAGCCATCATTCTCCCGGCCCACGTGGGACACTCAGCTGCATTAAAGCGCAATCGAAAGCTCAATAAAGTTGAGCAGGCCATGCAGAATGTGATGGATTACCTGCGTTTCAAGTTGTATGCGCCCGTCCTCAAAAAAAGCATTGATTATCCGTTTGTGACCTTCGCCATTGTAATTGCCGTTTTCATGGTGTCAATCGTTGGAGGCATTGGTGGTGGATTTGTTAAAACCACCTTCTTCCCTCAGATCGAAGGAGACAACATTGCGGTGAGTTTAATCATGGCTTCTGGGACGCGTGATGTGCTTACCATTGAAGCACTTGACCGCATAGAACAAGCAGCTTGGGAAGTGGGCGCAGAAGTGACCGCTGAACGAGGTGAAGACTACATTCTAGTGCAAGCCATTGACAAACGCATTGGTCCGGCAACCCACCAAGGAAGCATCAACATTCAGTTGCTTGATGGGGATAACCGCGACATGAAAGTGCTGGAAGTGACTTCGCGCATTCGTGAAAAGGTAGGGACCATTTATGGAGCAGATAACGTTTCATTCACTACGTTCTCACCTTTCGGAAGACCCGTTTCGGTGTCGCTACTGGGCAATGATTTAACAGAATTGAACGCCGCCTCTGAGGCGCTTAGAGAAGAACTCAATAAGCGAGATGACCTGAAGGATGTGATAGACAACAACCAAAAGGGCCTGCAAGAAGTGAATATTAAACTCAAACCGAAGGCGAAATACCTTGGGCTTACAGAACAAGAAATTTTGGCGCAGTTGAGGCAAGGCTACTTCGGAACAGAAGTGCAGCGTTTGCAACGCGGGCAAGATGAGGTGCGTGTTTGGATTCGCTATGATGATGAAGACCGCGTGAGTGTGGCTCAGTTGTCACAAGTGCGCATTCGCACACTGAGCGGATTGCAAATTCCACTTGACGAAGTAGTAGAATTGAATGTGAAGCGTGGCGTGGTTGCCATCAATCGCCTCTACGGAAAGCGTGAAATTCAAGTGAGCGCAGACTTGGGAAGGGCTGATGTCTCTGCAACAGATGCCAACAATGATATTCGTGAGAATGTAGTGCCGCAAATTTTGGCCTCGTATCCGTCAGTAACGGCAAGCTATGAAGGACAGAACAGAGAGGTAGGGAAATCACAAAGCTCAATGGCGAAAGTGATGCCCATCATCTTCTTGCTCATGCTCTTCGTGATCATCTTGACGTTTAGATCACCACTGCAAGGGTTAGCCGTTTTCATGCTAATTCCATTCGGATTCATCGGTGTGGTGATTGGCCACTGGGTCATGGGGGTACAGATGAGTTTCTTCTCTATCCTTGGAATCATTGCCCTCATTGGAATTTTGGTGAATGATTCCCTGGTGTTTGTCTCTGCTTTCAACATCAACTTACGCGGAGGAATGAAATTCAAAGAGGCCATTTATGAAACGGGTTTGAGCAGATTCAGGCCCATTGTCTTGACATCGGTGACCACCATTGCCGGACTAGGACCCTTGCTTTTCAACAAGAGTTTTCAAGCACAATTCCTCATTCCAATGGCCATCTCAGTTGCTTTTGGATTGCTGTTTAGCACGCTGATTATCTTGGTATTGCTTCCCGTTTTCCTCAGATGGATTAATCCATTGCACGGTGTTTGGGTTTGGGTAACCAAGGGGAAGTATCCTGCAGAAGTTGAATTAAGAGAGCCAGCCCTTCGGGAGATTATTGGACAAAAACACTTTAAAGAAGATGAATAAGCTAATTGTAATCGCCGCCTTATTCGTTGTTGGAGGCTTGGGAAAAGCAAACGCGCAGCAAGCACTTTCTTTGGGTGATGCTGTGGCCAAGGCGCTCAATTCGAACTTTCAAATCAAAATTGTTCAGGCACAAATTGAGATCGCTGAGAACAACAATACGTGGGGAGAAACTTCAGCACTGCCAAGCATTGGGTTGATCGCAGGGCAAAACAACCAAGTTATAGATCAAAGCAGAAATCCAACAGCCTTTATCCAAGATCAGATCTACTCTACAGGGGTTGAATACGGGGCTAATTTGAACTGGACCCTGTTTGATGGATTTGGGATGTTTGCCAACAAAAGACAGTTGGAACTGCTAGAGGTGCAGAGCGAAGGAAACGCCACTTTGGTGATTGAAAACACTGTGCAAGCAGTCATCCTAGCCTACTACGATGTGCTCTTGCAAGACGAACGTTTGAACGTGCTAAATGAAGTCATTGGCCTTTCACGATCCAGATTGGAATACATGGAGCTCAAACGCGAACTAGGGGCTTCGACCACCTTCGAAATCTTGCAGTTCGAAAATTCAATCATCTCTGACAGCACCAATTATCTGCAACAAGAAATAGCGCAGAAGAACGCCCTTCGCAACCTCAATTTACTGATGGGTGATGAGGTGGCTACCACTTGGGAACTCGCTACTAAATTGGAGGCGCCTGCTGCTTCGTATGAATTCGCCACTTTGTGGAATGAAGTAAAAGGGTCCAGTCAAACCTTGAAGAACCAAGCCATCAATTCTATGCTCGCTGAGCAGCAAGCACGGTTGGCGAAATCAGCAATGTACCCTGTGGTTTCTTTCAATGCCGGCATCAATCAGAGTCAAAATCAATTTGAAGTGGGTGAGTTGGCTGGTGATGGAGAAACACTGTCTTACTTCGGGAATTTCGCGCTAAATTTTAATTTGTTTAATGGCGGAAAAACCCGTCGCAACCTCAGGAATGCGCACATCAATGAGGAAATTGCCCTTTTGAATAGCACAGACATTGAAAGGCAAGTGCAGATGGAACTGTTCAACCGAATTGACCTGTACAATGCGCAACTTTCTATCTTCGACCTGATTGATCGTAACATAGAAAATCAGAAGACAGCACTAGATATTGCTGCTGATCGTTTTCAGAATGGAGTGGTTAATTCATTTGATTACAGAACGGCCCAGCTCAGCTATTTGAGCAGCAATTTGACGCAGATTGAAGCGCTCACCAATTTGCTGAACAGCCATGTAAACTTGGTGCGTTTGCGTGGTGGAATTCTAGAGATCAATCAAAGCCAGCAATAAGGTGTGGTTGAAGTAAGTGAATTCTTATCTTTCGGCCATGCACAAAACGGTGATTACACAGGGAAAGGCGTGGTTCGATTTCGGACTCAAAGAGCTTTACCGTTACCGTGAACTCCTATGGATTCTTACTTGGCGTGACCTCAAAGTCAGGTATGCCCAAACAATTGTGGGCTTGCTGTGGGCCATTATCAATCCGCTTTTCACCCTCTTGGTGCTCACTTTTGTCTTCAAAACAGTGGCAGATGTAGACACGGGAGGTTATCCTCATTTGTTGTTTACACTTTCAGGAATGGCGGGCTGGACCTACTTTTCTTCCGTTGTTGCCGGGGCAGGAGGCTCCATCATTTCTGCTCAGCAGATGGTCACCAAAGTGTACTTTCCAAGATTACTCCTTCCACTTTCAAAAGCAGTGGGGTCTTTGGTAGACCTCGCGGTAGTATTGGTGATTCTGACCATCATGTTATTTTGGTACGGACACCTTCCTTCCACCACCATCGTGTGGCTGCCGCTGTTCATTGCATTGGCTATTTTGGCGGGTGTGGGCATCGGATTGTGGATCTCAGCCATGAGCATTCGCTTTAGAGACTTCATGTATGTGACCCCGTTGTTGCTGCGTTTGGGCATGTTTATTACCCCAATCGCTTATCCGGTGAGCAGTGTGGGCGAAAAATGGGAACAATGGATGTATTTAAACCCCATGACCGGAATCATTGAAGGCATGCGCTGGAGCATTTTGGGCATCCATCCTCCCGGAAATGAATTGTGGATTACCATTTTGGTGGTGCTGGTCATTTTTGCCAGTGGACTCTTTGTTTTTAATCGAATTGAACGAAAAATAGCCGACATCATTTGAGCTACTCCATTGAAATAGAACAGCTGTGCAAGCAATTCCAGTTGGGCTCCATTGGAACTCAAAACCTGCGCCATTGGCTCCAAAAAGCCATGCGAAGAGCGGGGGGATTGGAAGCGGCTGAAAAAGAACTTTTTTGGGCACTTAGAGACGTTTCATTCAATGTAAAGCAGGGCGAAGTCATTGGTCTTATTGGGCGAAACGGTGCCGGGAAAAGCACCTTGCTCAAGATCATCTCACGCATTTCTGAACCCTCTTCAGGCAAGATTACCCTGAACGGAAGGGTATCTAGTTTGCTGGAAGTGGGCACAGGTTTCCATCCTGAACTCACAGGACGCGAAAATATTTTCCTCAACGGTTCCATCCTCGGGATGACCCGAAAAGAAATCAAATCTAAGTTCGATGAGATTGTAGATTTTTCAGGCGTAGAGCAGTTTCTTGACACGCCCGTGAAACGCTACAGCAGCGGGATGTATGTGCGACTTGCCTTTTCGGTAGCCGCACACCTGGAACCGGAAATCTTACTGGTAGACGAAGTGCTGGCCGTTGGTGACCATGAATTCCAAAAGAAATGTTTGGGGAAGATGGGCGATATTTCCTCTAGCGGACGCACCATTATTTTCGTGAGCCATAACATGGGCGCGGTGTCTGAATTGTGCTCACGCGCCATCTTGTTCGAACAAGGAAAACTCATCACAGACGGTACGGTGGAACAAACCATTGCGCATTACATAGAAGGCAGCGGCGTAAATACCGGTGGCGATTTCGAACCCAAACCGAATGGAAAAGCATGGTTCACAGAATTGGAGTTGCTGCGCGAAAATAAATTGGTACACACCCTTGATCTGAACCACAGATGCACCTTGCGGATGTCGTTTGAAGTGGCAGAGCCCACAGAAGATTTGGACATTGCCATCATCCTGATGAAAGGAACGCAAAGGGTGTTTTTTAGCATTGACCGAGATCAATTGGCGCCCTCATTATTCAATCTCGGGAAGCACACTTTTGAAGTACACGTGCCCGAGATGTACCTCACAGGTGGAGATTACCATTTCGACCTGTATTTGAGAAGACCAAGTGACGGTTCGCATTACGATGCCCAAACCCAGCGCGTTCATTTCAATGTAGACGAACTTAGTTTGAACACCCACCACAAGGGTTATGCTCAGAAACGTGGCGGAATAACAATCTTTCCCGGCGAATGGAAGAAAATGACAGACTGATAAAAGGTAGATTGCTCTGCGCTGCGGCGGCTGAGCGAAATCCGTATGTGATCATTGATGCCGGTGCGCGGGGAAACCTGCCAGAGCCTTGGTCATTGATGGCGCCAGACAATGTGCGTGTCCATGGCTTTGAGCCAGACCCAGAAGCCTACAAAGAATTGGAGAAGTTGCACACGCTGAATCGGTTGTACCACCCCTTCGCCCTATGGAACAAACAAGGCGCCATTCAACTGCATTTGAACATGTCGCGCGCCACTTCTTCTGTTTATCCGCCCAATCCAGAAGTGCTATCTCTGTTCCCAGAGAAAAATACGGCAACCAGAGCAACTGAGAAAATCATTGAAGTGCCGGCGAACAGTTTGGATGAAATGATTGAAGAAAGGTGGATTGACCATTTAAAAATAGATGTTCACAGCGCAGAAATGGAAGTGCTGGAAGGCGCTACTAAATTGCTTTCGTCAGTGTTTTCAGTGCTCGTTGAAGCGTGGTGTTTGGAGGTTCACAAGGGACAGCGTTTGTTGGGAGACATCTTGGTGTACATGGATCAGAAAGGCTTCGAGCCGTATGCTTTTGACAATCAGTACATGGCTTGGGGCGAAGCGAAACCGTTGGGTTTAAAGACTTCAGGGCGAAAGCGACAAGTGGCGTCCGTTGTACTTTTTATTCGCAAAGACTTCAATCGCATTCCAGATAATCAGAAGTTCAAAGCCGCTGCCATTCTAGATATTTACGGCTACCCTGAGGCGGCGCACCGCATGTTAAAGCTGGCAAAAGCAGATTCAGAGATGCTGGAGAAACACCTAAGCACGTGGAATAACAGGCCAAAACTTCGCGGCCCCATTCTACGTCGTATCTTAGGCCAAAAGGAAGACCTTTACATTGCACCATTGACATAGTGGAAAGAATCAATTACTTCAAACACGAATTAAAAAACTTGCTGAAAGAACAGAACCCAAATTTCAAGGGACTGCCTTCAGCCGGGAAAACTATGCTTGAATCTGTGAATAAAGACGGCGTTATTGTGGTAGAAGAATATTGGACTGCTGCGCAATGTTCTGCTGCGCGAAACACCCTAGATATTTTATTAGAGAGCTACAAAGACCAAGCATGGAAATCTGAAGACGGCGCAGACCAACGCCTGTTTGGTGCAGAAAAACTGGATCCTACATTGGCTGCTTTTTGGGAAGACGAAGAGTTGCAAGCGTTGGCAACAGCCTATGAAGACCGTCCAGAGGGCATGGGTTTTTTGATGGCGAACCGCATTTACGCCACAGAATCCAACTTAGGATCTGGCGGCGGCTGGCACAGAGACAGTGCAGCCAATCACCAGTTCAAAGCCATCCTTTATTTGACAGATGTGGCAGAAGAGAACGGTCCATTCCAATACATCAAAGGAAGCCACCGGGCGAAAACCTTGGTGACAGATGAGGTGAAATTTCACTTCAGCCAGCATCAGAATCGTTTTACAGAAGAAGAGATAGCGCCTAAACTAGTAAAGCAACCCGCAGAGCTATTTACAGCCAAAGCTGGCACGCTCATTTTGGTAGATACCCGCGGAATTCACAGAGGCATGCCCATTCAGAAAGGGGTTCGGTATGCGATGACCAATTACTACCTTCCGCACATCAATTCGAATTTTCAGAACCTCTTAGTCCAACCCTAGATGCGCGAGGCGAGACACTTAATGCAGCTATTGAAAGACGTTGAAGACTTAACGCCTCTGGATGAACTCACCGCGGATGGTATCTGCGTGTGGCCCATTTTGCGCATTTATACCGCCTACCGCTTACGCGAATTGAACCCAGATTCGATGACCCCTTCACGTCAGCCCCGCTGGTTCAAACGGTGGATGTCGAAACGTGCCATTCCCCGCATGCAGAAGGCAGAAGGGAACATGAATCACTTAGAGAAAGTAGACTTCCTAACGCTGGCTCACCCATCCCACCGCACAGACATGGTTGAGGGAAAAGCCTTCAATCGGTATTTAGATCCACTGCATCATTTTCTGGCGCCACAGAAGGGCATTCACCTTGAAGCCTTGTTCAGCGAGGATAATTTAAGAGCATCATATTACAGCCCAACGTACTCCTTACTCAGTAGATTGGAAGAATCACGCTTGGCCTGCGGATCAAGCAGAAAGAATTGGTCAGACGGGATGTACGTGTGGTGCAAAGAGATGCAGGAGCTCTTCAATGACACCTATTTCCACCCAGAGAATGTGGCGTATTGGCTAGATGTTGTAGAGGCATCGGTGCCCATGTTCAAGGCGGTCTTAGCGGAGACAGAAGCCAAAGTACTTTTCGTGAGTGCCTTTTACGATCCTGTTTTATTCGGTGCCCTTCGCGCAGCAAATGAAATGGGGATTCCTGCAATAGACGTGCAGCATGGCGTGCAAGGGGCATACCATTTTGCGTACAACGGCTATCGAGGTATTCCGCCTTCAGCCTACACCTATTTGCCCACACGGTTTTGGCACTATACCCAAGCCGATATTGACCAGACCTCTCAATCTTTCGATTCCGGGCGCACCAAGCACCAGCTTATGGGCAACCAGTGGATGCAATTTTGGAAAGAAGAGGTGCAGCAGCCTTCGGCGAAGGAGCATCCGTTTACCGTATTGTACACCCTCGGGATTTCCGAAACTCTTTTAGATGATCAAGTGTTGTTCGCCATGAAAGCCAATCCGGAATACCGCTGGTACGTGCGCATTCACCCCCGCGCACTCCACAGATTGAAAGAAGTAGAAACGGAGCTTCAGGCAGCGGGCATCACCAATTACGAAGTAAAAGAGGCCAATTCCCTCCCAATTTTTGAGTTGCTTACACAATCAAACGTACACATCACCAGACAGTCATCCGTAGCCTTGGAAGCCTTGGATTTTCAGGTTCCCACTTTACTCACCAGCACCAATGGCTTTGACTACTACAACACCTACCTAGACAAGGGGTGGATGCGGGTGTTCTTGGAAACAGATCAATGGCCTGGGGTTTTGGGCGAAGGGTTTCTGGAGGGAGATGGTAGTATGCATTACGTTGATGGTGGGGTTTTTAACCCCGCGCGGTTGCTCGGGTAAAAAAGCTGTGACTCTGCGAAGCAGTGTCACATACTAGTATCACGCTCAGCATCCAACCCATCCCTGACTCTGCGAAGCAGTGTCACATATTAGTATAGCGCGCAGCACCCAACCCATCCCTGACTCTGCGAAGCAGTGTCACATATTAGTATCACGCTCAGCACCCAACCCATCCCTGACTCTGCGAAGCAGTGTCACATACTAGTATCACGCTCAGCATTCAACCCATCCCTGACTCTGCGAAGCAGTGTCACATATTAGTATAGCGCGCAGACGCGTAAAGCAACACCTCCGCCAACCCTCTAACTTGAGGCTGCCTACCATACCCTTCAATAACCCCCTCGTCTCTCACAGGCAACTCTCCATCAACCACCCGCTGCAATTGCACAACCACCTCTTCAGGAGTGCTTGCAATAAGGCCAGCGCCAGTAGTAGCGATGGCCTCAATGAGTACATCTTCATCTGGCGGACAAACCAAAACGGGCGTGCCACTCCCCAAGTACTCCAAGAATTTACCGCTGTACCAACCGCTGAGTTCAGGGATGGCACAAAACAATAAAACATCAGCACCTTTCATGGTGGCTAGGGCTTCTGAGCGCGGTTTGCGCGGGGTGAGGATGAACTGATCTGGCGCGAGGTAAGCAGAGATCAATGTGTGTACATCTGTATGGCGGGCAGTGGGATCACCTCCTTCTGAAGCTACATCGCTGCCCAAAAAGAGAGCCTGGGAATGGGGATGGGTTTTGCAAAACTGAGCAAATCCTTCCAGGAAGAGTTCAAGGCGCTGGGAGATGTAGATGGAACCGGTGTAGGCCACAGTGAAGCGGTCAAATGGTATTCGTTCCACTTCATCAAATTCCTCGGGTACAAATCCATTGCGGACTTCAACACCGGGAGTGGTGGTGAGCTTTGAAAGGTATCTAAGCCAAGGTTCACTGGTGATGCTGAAACTCTGAGCGGCGCTCAACCACTTCGCCCAATGCCTGCGAATGAAGGCGTCCTGCACTTTCTCTAAGGACGATGGTTTGTACCCACGCATGGCCACTCTGTTCGACCAGAAATCGCGAAAATCAAGGTGGTAAGGGATGCCGAACTCTTTGTGCAGTTCGTAACACAATTTTAAGTGGTGGTGTGGACTAAAAACGCCTAGGATCACATCAAATTCTTCGGCCTGGAGTAATGTGCGCAAGTGGTTTCGGAACAACTGATAATAAGCCTTTCCGGCTTTGCCTTCGAATTCCCCTTTTATCCACCCCTGAACAATGCCCAACTTGGAGGGCCATGCCAATTCAATGGGTTTTGCAGATTTCAATCGGTGGACGGTGGCTTGCTCATAGGTAGAGATCGTAAACCCTTCGCCCTGCTTAACGCCATGCACATTGGACCGCAAAACCTCCCAGTCCAAAGTGATTACCGTCACGTCAAACCCGTGTTTGGGCAAGTACTTGGCAAAGGCCGCCGCGCGCTGAGATGCGATGACATTGAGGTCAGGGAAATGATAGGACAGTAAGAGCAGTTTTTGCATGGGGCAAGCTACTGATTAGAAATAGTAGTTAGCGTTTAGCTCTTCGCATTTAGTTTTTAGACGGGGACCATTCCTAAAATGCTAAGCGCTAATTCTAACCTCTAAAATCTCACTACCCCCTGCGGTCATCCGCAAAGTTCTTCGGTACGACTACAAAGTTGATGTTGAGGGTGTTGATTTGGTTCGGAACTTTGCATAGGGAAGGGGCGAGTAATAATCCATAAGTAGGGATGCTCAAATGAAAGGCTGAAATTCGAAATCGAGAATCGAAATCGACCGGGTGAATCGAATGATG